>JAAUYB010158426.1_pt1 | contig 10632 bp, 9 predicted proteins | sample 7278071 | NCBI WGS metagenome assembly JAAUYB01 (sample SAMN14350121, study PRJNA611818) | marine sediment metagenome | isolation source: surface marine sediment (1.8m) | place: French Polynesia: Moorea | collected 2018-08 | reverse complement strand
TTTGCTGATATGAACAGCCTAGGGTATTACCTTTCAAATGATACCAAAACTAGAAAGGGCTTCCTTCATCACCATATCAAAAGATTTTCTGGCGATTGCAGATAGTTGTGTGCCAATTGGTTCTGTTGGATTTTCTCATCCCCTGCTTCTTCTGTTGCTTGACCATCTGTCTGGTTCCGTCCGTTGGGATTTGATGTCCAGCCGCAGGGGGGGGGGGCAAGGAGAGAGGTACCTCTAATAGGCCGATCGATGGAAGTGTGTCTTACATATCAGGCCCAGGAGCCGGGCTGGCTGGGGTTTGAGGCGTTGGGCTCAGGAGGTTCTCCTCATTAGTCCGCACCGTGGGGTTTGTTGAGGATCTGTCGACAAGTGGCCATACCTGTTGAATAGATCCTTGTCAGGAGAGTACATTTTGTGGGTTGCCCTGGACTCGTGCAGTCCAATTCCTGATATCCTTTAGACCTATGTGGCCCTGAATGTAAGGGAGAGGTTGCTTGGGCAGCTCAACAGGGCATCCCCATTCCTTTTCTGTGGTCTACTTTCCTGCGCTGTTTGCACGGATAAGGACCTGCTAAAGGTTGATGGGTGCAGTCTGGGCAAGTGGTCGACCACTTTGCTGGAGCGGAGTTTGCCTTTCGATTCCCCATTGTACAGTGATGATGTCCTTGGAGGAAAATTGAGGAAGCAAAGTCATGTCTTGATTGTGATAAGCGACTAAGCAGGCCCGTAGGATTGGCTACCTTTGAGAGAATGGACAGTAGAAGAAGTTTTTTTAGCGACAAGCCCACTGGGAAAGTTTTCCCTTGACTCTCGGTCACGGATGACAGTGGGCTCGGTTGTAATGAAAACACACTGTTCAGCTTGCTCTAGCCGTATTTTTTTCCCTTGGAACTCGTCATATATGCCAAGTGTGCCTTCAGCATGTTGAGTTGGAAGAACTTCACTCCCGGGCAGAACCGAGATGAAGTCTGTTGTGTAGAGCGACAGGGGGGACAGACTATGTGCTGTAAGCAGTTGGCCCATCTGTAACTCTTCTGCTAATGATGTGAGACCCCACGAGCGAGGTCAAGCTTTCACAGCTACTATGACAGTTAATATTGGGTAATTTAGAATTAATAGGTGCCTTTTGTAGGGGAAGCGAGTTATCAGTTGGGGAGGGTACGACAACAATCTTGTCCTTTATCTCATGGCGCTCTACAGCACCATTGTCGAGGTCGGTGGGGGTGACCCTATGGCGAGGTGATGTCTGGGGCGTCAAAGAGATGTACCTCAAGGGCTGGCGGAAGGTGGCTCAATCCCTGAGGGAGCACGGAGTTGTAGTCGACGTTGCGATGAAAATTTGTTGATTAATCTTATCACGAGGTGTAGAGTTGTCCAATAAGTCGTTGTGTAGGTGGGCAGGGTTATCACAGACACTGCCCTGAGATAGAGCACATCCTCGAGGAGGCTGCCGTGGACAATACCAGACCACGCCGCCAACCCCAAACCGGACGGAGAAGTGGATAGAAGGCCTCGGCCTCTCTCCAGCAGCTCTAGTCTGGCAAATAAGAAGCATAAAATTATGCTCGCTAAATTAAGCGTGTATAGAAAGCAAGCCCAGTTTGGAGGGTTTGTGGATGATAAAGAGACCCGCGCTGGAAAGGCATTTTGCAGGCACTAGTGTACCGATTTGTCAGAAAAACCATTGATATTGTAATGAAGGGGGCTTTTTTTAGTTTTGGTATCATCTGGAAGGCAATACTCTGGGTTATTTAGATCAGTATTTTTCCCCAAAAAAATGATGTCTTTCTGAGAAAATGGAGAAAAACTTTTTTCTATGAAAAAATAAGTCTGTAAAAAACTTTTTCTTTTTGGGCCTGAGGTCAAAATGACAATAAAGCATTTGAAGCAGAAGGTAGGACTTAAGAAAAAATATGGTGTTAGTTTTGAAATATGGCGTTAAAACATGACTGATAATTTCTTCAATCCTATGTTCTTTGGTAAGAAAAGAAGTAAATAAAATTGATAAATTTGTCACTCATGATTTAAGCACCATATTTTATTTACTTCTATCCTTACCAAAGAACATAAATTAATAAATTTGTCAAGCGCAACGTCATGGGTCTGACCAGTGCAGGCGACGAGCACAACCTTTGCGGTGACGGGGCACTAGGGCACTCACGGGAATGGAGAATGTGAAGAATATTGTGGAGGTCATCATCATCTACGACAAGGACCAAGAGACACACCTGGCGAAGGTGCGAGAGGTCCTGGAGAGGTGCCAAGCGGCAGGAATTACGCTGCACAGGAAGAAGGCTTAGTTTGTACGGGCAACAGTGGAGTGGTGCGGGTACACACTCACATAGGCAGATCACTTCCCAAAAGAGGGGCTAGTGGATGCCCTTGCACAACTTCCACGGCCGGTGATGTGAGATGTGAGATCGTTCTGTGGGCCGGTGCAACAGTTCGAGGCCTTCTCTTCTGACATTACCACCTTGATGAGACCGATCACGGAGCTGCTCTCCTCCAAGGCCGCCTTCCAGTGGTTGCCAAAGAAGAAGCCTTCAGGAAGGTAATCAACAAGCTGCAAAGCCCAAGAGAGCTCGCCCAGTACAGGCCAGGTGCAAGGCTAACACTCTAGACTGATGCTGCGCAGAAGACTGGCGTGGGATACACACTCTGGCAAGAAGAACCGGACGGAACAAAGAGGCTGCCACGGTGTGGATCACGGACTGTTAGTGACACAGAAACTTGTTATTCTGTTACTGAAAGCGAACTTAATGCTGTTTTTATTGCTTGTTGTAGACTAACCCTTTATCTCCAAGGGGGACAGTTTGAGCTCATCGTTGAACACAAGCCGCTGGTCTCCATTCTGGACGTCAAGTGCCTCGACGAGATCGACTCCCCAAGGATCCGCAGGCTCAAGGCCAAGCTCAATGGCTACAACCTGACGGCAGTCTGGCGAGAGGGCAAGAAGCACACGGTCGTGGATGCCTTCTCTTGCTATCCGGCTTCTGCACCCACTGACAAAGAGCTCGAGGGGGATGAGGAGCTGGAGGAGTTCTCCGTTGGCGCGGTGCTGGTGATCGACCGGAACATGGAGCAGGTCGTGGAAGCAACAGCAAAGGACAAGGTTCTTCAACAGCTGGTGAAAGAGATCACCAAATTGTTCCCAGAGGAGAAGACAAAGCTGGATGAGAGGCTGAGACCCTTTTGGAACGATGGGCTCAAGTTGACGATCGCCAACGGCTTTGTCATGTGCAATGACAGGGTAGTGGTCCCAAAGGAGATGCAGCAAGGGGTTCTGGAGGTGCTTCATGCAGCACACCAAGGACTAGAGAGAGCAATGCAGCAGGCCAGGCAGACGGTGTACTTGCAAGGGAAAACTAACGATGTGAGGAACGTGGTCAGGACCTGCAAGGAGTGCCAGGTCTACCAGCCAAGCCAGCAGAGAGAGCCGCTGCCACAAGATCCACAACCAACCCGGCCAAGTGAGGCAATTGCTGTAGACTTTGTCAGTTGTGAAGGGAGAGAGTACCATAGATAACATAACCTCCAAGATCGCCCCTTTTTTGCTTTTGCGGTCTGCTGTCATTGCGCTAGTCTCGGAAGAGCGTGGGTAGAGCAGGGGGAGAGAGGAAAGGGACTGAGTAGCAGGGGTATTTTTCAACCCCAATTGTGCAAACATGGGGCAAGGTAGCTCAATTCTGACTTCAGAAATGTAATATGCACTGTTAGTTTCAATATATAAGCCCAACTTGTAACACAAAAGTGAAAGTTTATAGCACACTTTTATAAGTCAAAGTTGGCCCCCTTATTCCCTCCCTTATTCTCCCAGCATTTTTCCAAACTAGCACAATGCCAGCTGACAGAGAAAGAAGGCTTTGGCTGGTCTCCCCTGCTGCTGCTGTCGGCGTCGTTTGCCTGAGCATGCCCTGCTTTGGACGTCTTTCTCCCTTCCTTGGCCTATGTAGAGTACCTTGTCATCACAGACAAGTACAGTGGCTGGCCGGAGATCTACGACTTCACCAGGGGTGCGTCGACAGAGGACACAGTACTGAGGCTGCTCGCGAGGAGCACGACTATCAGGGCCCCAAAGAGGTTGACAAGTGACAATGAACCCAGTTCAAGAGTGAGAAATTCAAGGAGTACTGTAAGAGCTGAGTCATCAAACACGACCTTTTGACACCCCACCACCACGAGGCAAACGGCTATGCAGAGGCGGCGGTCAGGTCAATGAAGAACTTGGTGAAGAAGATTTGCCCGGGCAAGACAATGAAGAACAAATGTTTCTTCAAGACGCTTCTTGAGTCCAGGAAAACTCCGAGGAAGGATGGACTAAGCCCTGAGCAGAGGTTATTCGGGAGGCCAACAAGGACAAAACTCCAGGCACATCTGGTGGTCTACAAGAAGGACATCCGGGACAAGATTCGGGACACAGACTGGCTCGCACTTAAGCTGCGGGAGAGAGCAAAGAACAAGCATGACAGCAGGGCACACAAGCTGGAAGAAGTGGAGCTGGGGACAGTGGTGAGGGTGCAGCACCACTGAGAGACAGGGAGATTTTACTGGAGGAACAGGAAGTTAATCAGGCTGTACTTCTCAAGCAAGGAGGACAAGGACGACAACCTGAAATGGGCTGGCCCGAAGGTAGGACTTAAGAAAAAATCTGGTGTTAGTTTTGAAATGTGGTGCTTAGATCATGAGTGACAAATTTATCAATTTTATTTACTTCTTTTCTTACCAAGGACCATAAGATTGATAAAATTGTCAGTCAGGTTTTAACACCATATTTCAAAACTAACACCAGATTTTTTCCTAAGTCCTACCTTCTGCTTCAAAAACTTTATTGTCATTTTGACCTCAAGCAAAAACTGAAAAAGTTTATTTTCAACCTTTTTTTTTCAAAATTTGTTTTTCTCAATTATCTCAGAAGGCCATCGTTTTTTGGGAAAAAATTGCAGATTTAAATAGCCCAGGGTATTACCTTTCAGATGATACCAAAACTAAAAATAGTCCCCTTCATCACCATATCAAAGTTTTTTCTGACAACTCGGTACATTGGTGAGGCGTAGTTGGCGGCCACCTTGGACTTGCAGGCAAAGTGGTGGCAGACTCTGACTCGTGTGTGAAGTTAGCGGCGGACATGCAGGTGAAGTTGGCAGCGGGGAGGGTGACGTGCGAGATGAGGTAAGAGGAAGATTAATCGAAGGAGATGCGAGATGAGGGAAGAAGTGGCTGGCGGTCTTGCAGCAGCGGCGGTGGTCTTGCGGCGGCGGCGGCGGCTGTCTGTCAGTGGTGGTGGAGGTCTTGTGGCGGCAGCAGCAGCAGCTGCCTGTGTGACGCGATGGCGCGCCCGCCTCAAGTGGTAGACAGACCCGGGTGGCGCACTTGCCACAAGTAGTAAACGGACCTGGACGCCCCCCACCTACCCAGCAGTATTATATTTTGATCTTGTTCTTACCTTTTTGTGTGGTGACGGTCTTGCAGGCAAAGCGGCTGGTAGTGGACTTGGACTCACCGGCAGTGGCAGCGGTGGTCTTGCGGCAGCGGCGGCGGTCTTGCGGCGGCGGTGGCAGCAGCAGCCTGTGTGACACTAGAGTCCTAGATCGTGGTCTGTTTCTCTCTTTTAGTTCTTTTTTATATTTTTAAATTTTTTTCTTCAAAACTCAAAATTAGTGACGGGCACGGCGGTCCAAAAAAATATGAAATGAATAGAGACAAATTGTAAAATGTGAAAAAATATGCATGTTTGACAATTGAGTCTTGAAATTGTAAATGGAACAAAATATATACTTGGATTTGATTACGGTTTTAATTTGACTCAATTTATTCAATTTGACTCAATTTGATTGGTATTTTTTTACTCCTCCGGATCACTAAGTCCAGAATCCAGGATCCAACTGGATATCTACAATATTTAAAAAAGACAAAACTTTTGTTTTGTCAAACTGTCGATTAATTGTTTTTCTAAATACATTGGTGGAGTTTTTTCCATTTAGTTCATGCCAAAATGGGCTTGCGGGGATGCCTCAAGTAAAATAATGTGGATGCATTCCACATGTTTGTTATAACAAACAAATTTTGCAAGGAAAAAAGTAAAAAAAATGCTTTTGTGATCATATCTGAAACAAGCATAGAAAAAAACTTACATAGGAAAATGCATATGAAACACCATCTATGTATGGTACCTCATTGTCCTTTCCAATATAATATTCTTTTCCAAATGTGCTGACAAGTTCAAGTGACAGTCTTTTTGCTCTAAAATAAATGCTCTTGAAAAAACTTTAAAACTCCAAAATGTTCGACCAGTACCAAATAATTTTAAAGCTAATTGGAGTGTGTCTGACTTTGCAGAAACTAACAAAAATCAAGTATGTCTTTTTTAGGCCTTTCCTGACCCTAAAACCTGGGTTCAAAAATGTTTTTCTGAAGGTTGTATGACATTTATTTGGGAAAGATCTTTTCTCACATATTAATGTCAACAATTAGTTGTAAACAATTTGGGGCCAGACTAAAAAACTGCCTTACACTAGGGTGTATCAGAAAAGGTATTTTGATTGGGTCTATTCAAATGCTTAAAATTCATTCACATTTACAAAGGGAATTCACAAAATAAGAAAAATTCATCATCAGTTTATCAGTTTCCATAGTCTTCTCTCTGCTGTGTGTGTTGAAACGAGCTAGCAGACTGCATGTTTCAGCACACACAGCAGACAGTCGTCCATCCATCGCGTCCTCAAGACCCGGGTGGCACCGAGCACATGGCATGAGGCCAACTCCTCCGCCGTCAACTCGATGGGGTACCGATGGGGTACCTAACCTGACGGCAAAATAAAAGGGAAATCCTTTTGCATGTAGTAAACAAAAGCCTCACCTAAGAGTGGGAGGTGCAGCACCGCATAGAGCGTCTCCTCCGTCATCACGTACAAAGTTGCAGCCTCGTCAACCATCTCCGGTCCACACAGTGTTCTACTTCCATACTTTGCCATGATACCCACCAATCCCACTTATACGTAATTCCCACTCGCGGGCTTTCTAGAGAAGTCCCAAGGGACAACAGCTGAAAAAGAAGAGAAATAAAACATTAGACACCAAGCCTCCATTGAAATTATTTGCATGGTGCCGGTTCCTAATTTTTAATCCGTTTATACCAATCCCATCACCGCCTTCGCGGCCCCAACGGCTCCCCGTGAGTTCCTGGCACCATGGAGGAGTTTGTCTTCAACAACAGGTGAGGGGACCGTCCTCGAGTCCAAACACAGGTGAAAGAAGAGACCTCAAGGTATAAAGAGAGAATGTGATATTTGCTGAATAAGCCTTCACCTTCTTTCCAACTTCCGTTGTAGACAAGAACAAATTGTCAGTCTTCGATTAGACTTGAATCAAAATACATCTCAATTCTATCATATTCATGTGTGTTAGCGCGACTCATTAGATCGGCCCCACAATGGTGGCAACTTAAAAGCGAACCACACCACGCTTCCTGTGACTGCCGGTCTTCAAGGCCATGAGTGAGGAACCACCTTACACATGGGGGCAGAGTTTTGATTACATGGTCAAAGGAGGGACGAGGCGTTTCCGGGCCGGAAGGGAGGCAAAGTACGACAATCCTTTCGGACCGAATCGCCCACAGGAACAGCAACCGAAGAAACTTAAGGATGGGGGCTTGCTGCAGGAGCTGTGGACAGGATAAATCGTCTGACGATAAGGCTTCGTCATCGATGGTCCCGGCTGGTCAGGAGGATGGTCTTCAAAGAGAGCAGCACAACACCACTGATCTTTCCCTGGAATCTGGAGGCCAGCAGCAGGAGCAGCCTCAGCAACTGCAGCCACAGCAGTTAACCGTCAACATACCACTACAGTTACAAAATCCCGACCCTGGGTAGCAAGGAGCTGCTGGCACCGGGAGTGGAAACGACGTTGAGCCGGAGCAGCAGGATGCTGCAGAAGATAGGAACGACGGATGAGTAGGAGCACCAGCCGAGGACAACAGCTCGGACAGCTCAAGCAACTCGGACTCCGACAGCGACACTGATCCTCCCCAGCCTCCATCCGACTCTGACGACGACATGACAGGGACCAAGATTGGCATCCCCAAGTTCACGGGGCAGGAGACAGACGTCAGCAACAAGGCCAAGGATTGGCTCACTGGTCTGCAGACATACTTCATCGAGAAGGGTATTGGAGACAGAGTGGCCGACTGGAACAGGAGATGTGGTCTCATCCGGTGGTCGTTGGTGTCTGACTCTGTGCCCGAGGGACAGAGCTCTACCAGCGCTTCGTCATGGTTCAAGGGCATCATGGAGGACGACGGTCCCGGCGGACAAGACTTCACGTCCTTCGGCGACATCCAGTACACATTCGAGAAGCATTCTATCACCGGACACCACTAGAAGAGGCATCCAATATCTTCCGTCGTCTTAACCAGAACCAGAAGGAGACAATTTGGGAGTACGCCGGGAGGATCATGCACGAGAATGGGAGGCTGATGCGTCTCGGCATGACACTCAATACGGTCAAGAACAAAGACATAGCTGGACGGAGACAAGCATTCGAGTGGCTTAACATCATCGGGAAAGGGGGAAGTGTCAACTACGCCGGGCAGTGCGGCAGGAGTGCCAGTCCTCACAGCAAAGGGGAGGAGGCGGAGGCGGCGGCGGCGGCGGCGCCGCCGGTAAGAAGAAGCAGCATTGGAGGGAGAAGCAAATCATGTGCCCGTCCTGGGTCGGCCCTCGTCGCATGACGAAGGATGCTTGCATGGTGTGCAACTATCCCGGGCACAAGGCGACACAATGCACGACGGCAAAGAACAAGCAAAACTGGAAAGGGTGGCCGCTGACAAAGCCAGAGGTCTGGCCGCCCCAAAGCAGTCAAGGAGGAACTTCGCCGCAGAACACACAGTCTCCTCTGCAGCAACAGACATCACAGCAGCAGGCATCGCAGCAACAGGCAGGTGGAGTCGCAACTGTTTCTTATCATTGTACAGGATATCAGTCATCAATCTGGTCGGATTTTGTGTAGGCGCTGCTGTTGCATTCCCCGGGAACAGCGCCCCAATCCAGTTTCCCAGCCGCTGCAATCTCCAGCAGATGGCTGGGCAGATCAATAAGATAAACGGGGAACCATCATGGAGGTCCCGACCGACAGTCAGAGTCCGGGCGGGCACAACGGAGTTCTTGGCATTAGTGGACTCAGGAGCGTCCCACACAGTCATGAGGCGTGATACTTTCGACAATATCTCAGGCTCCAACAAGGAGGAGATTAGCGGCACCGGCGTTGGCCTCAAGACAGCCAACGACCAACTCTTTGCAACGAATGGGACCTTCCTCGTCAAATGGACATGGAGGGACTTGGCAGAATCACTCACCCGGTCATGGTGGTGGAGAACTTGGCTTGGCCGTTGTTGCTAGGCTTTGACACGATGGCAATCTATGGCACCAAAGTTGACGCAGGGCGCAGCCTCATGACCTGAGACTGGGAAGGGGCTCGCAGGCGGGCGGAAGTAGTTCTGGCGAGACAGGAACATCTTCCGGCCTACAGCATGAGGATCGTCAAAGCCAGAATCGGCAGGAAACGTAAATCGGGGACGGCGTTCACCTTGGACAGTTCCCATCCCCTCGTGGTGTCCGGTTTGTACCACGTCAGCAGGCAAGGGGAGACGTATGTTTGTTTGGTGAACGAGACATCGCCGGACAAGGTAATCATTGCGGTCGAAGAACTGCTAGGCGAGCATGTTCCGGTGAACTCCAAGGATATGATTACTCCCGGTGAATTGCTGATGGTGAAGCCGCCTTTGCCCGAACGCCCCAGTCACCCGACACCGGAGAGGGTGCAGCTCATCAAGGAGACAATTCAAGTCCAAGGGCATCTTTCTTCACTTCAGCAGGAGCAACTCCGGGAGGTCCTTCTACGCCATCATGGAGCCGTATCGCTCAGGAAGAGTGATATGGGACGGTCCTCCGCCGTGCCCCACGTCCTTCGACCCAAGACAGAGGAGCCAGCATACGTCAAGCAGTTCAAGATCCCGGCGGCGCATCTCCACTTCATCAACGAACAGATCTACAAACTGTTGCTGTTGGGAGCAATGAAGGAGGATTGGGTGAACCCCCATAAATCACCCGTCTTCGCCGTCAACAAACCACACAGCGAGGAGCTTCGGTTCGTCATCGACATGAGGATGGTCAACTCGGTCATCTGGGATGACTTCCATAGATTTGTGGATGTCACCAGCTGAGTCCAACGTCTGGGATGTCTGGAAGCCAAGTACCTCCCCGCCCTGGACCTCGTCTGGCAACTGGAGCTGGATGACAACAGTCAAGCACTTACGGCCTTCACCATTCCAGGGAGGGGAAAGTTCGTATGGGTGGTAACTCCGATGCGTCTGAGGTCGAGCCCGTCCGCTTTCTCTCGATTGATGGAATATGTCTTCAAGAGATTCCACAATGCCCTACCACATGCCACCGGCACCAGACTCGGCACCAGACTCGGCATTATTTTTTTATTTTTGGACCGGCAGTGCCGCGAAAATAGCTAAAGCATAGAATAAAAATGAGGTTCCCCGGCAAAAAACGTCTCGTTTTCGTGGCCAAAACCGGCACTTTGATCTATTTTTGGCCATTTTTGCCAACAACCGGCACTTCTACTACCCGG
>JAAUYB010214263.1_pt1 | contig 10634 bp, 6 predicted proteins | sample 7278071 | NCBI WGS metagenome assembly JAAUYB01 (sample SAMN14350121, study PRJNA611818) | marine sediment metagenome | isolation source: surface marine sediment (1.8m) | place: French Polynesia: Moorea | collected 2018-08 | reverse complement strand
CGTCAGCCTGGGCATCCGCACGGCCAGCGTCGATGGCGGCGCCGGCAACGACAGCCTGACCGGGAAGATGAGCCACGAGGCGGACCAGACCTTCACCGGCGGCAGCGGGGCAGATATCTTCGAGTTCATCTCCCCGTCCGCGACCCGCCCCTACGAAGGCGTCATCACCGATTACGAGGTCGGCACCGACACCCTGATCGTGGACGGCACGACCCTGTCCGGCCTCAGCGCGCTGCCCGCGGGCTTCGCCGCCAGCCACGACGCCAGCAGCGACCTGGTGATCAGCTTCGGACATCCCGGGGACCCCGACACCCACATCCACACCATTACACTGCAGGGGGTCACGGAGACCGAGTTTTTGTTATAGGCATCTTTATGTAAGGTTAGTGTCTAAGTCTGAATTGTTCTTCTTGTACGGCCCTCGTTTTTTTGGGCGGGTTGGCCGCGTCGATCAGACCTACCACCCAAGCCATATCATGAGTCGTGTCAGTTAGACCAGCAGCGACGGCTGGTGACGGGCCCAGCGTCTTATGCTTGCGTTAAGTTGCAGAACACAAAGTAAAGCGCCTGTGCGTGGAAATGGTTGTCGGATTTCTTGCTGAACGCATTTGTTAGCCGCGTGAAGCGGCGTATCGACATGCGCACGGCGAGGTTCTGGCGTTCGGCGTAGGACGTGCTGATCTTGGCCGCGTCTGGGTTGCCCGTGACAGGGTGCTTCCGGGTGCCGTTGCATTTGGCAGGGCTGTTTTTTTTGTGAGCATGGCCCGTACCGACCGGTGACGATCCGTAGAGCTTCACTAGCTGGGCAAAGTCAATATCGTTGCCGAACGCACCCTCTACGGCGGTCAGGTGCGCCTTATGACCGTCCGTGGTGAGTTGCCCCCGGTTGTCAAGGCGCGCCGCCAGGTCAAGCATGAAGTGATGCGCAAATTCGGCATCCCGTCCGCCGACAAAACGAGGGCCGTACAAGAAGAAAAATTCAGAGTGAGACACTGCCGAAGGCTTCAATCCCCGATGAAAGGCGGAGTTCCCGGCGCTCGGTAGCGGTCAAGCGGGCTGCGTTTTGCGTCGCTGCCATAGTAGTGCCCGCTGCCCTCGGGCTCGCCGAACAACAGAAAGATAGCCGAGTCCGCGCCCTCGCGCGGTGTTTTCATACCGAGGTCGCTGGGGCTCCTTCCGCTGTCCGTCACATAGCCCTGCGTGAGGTCGGTTGCGATGAACCCGGGCGTGCAGACGTTGATCGTGAGGCGCGGGTTCTCGCGCGCCAGGTGCAGGGTGAGGGCATTGGCGCAGGCCTTTGATAGGCCGTAGGCGGAGCCGTCGCCGAGACCCCTTGCCGCAAATGCGTCTTTGTCGCCGCCGATCCCCTCGCACTCGGTCAAAAGCGCGTCGATCTCGGCCCAGGTCACCTCTGGGTTGGTGAAGAACGCCTGGCGTTCGGCGCTGCAAGTAGCCACGAAGTTGGGACCGGAGGCGGAGGTGATGTTTACGACGCGGCCGCCGTCGCCGACTAGCGGCAGGAACGCTTGACAGACTCTCTGGATTCCGCGCGTGTTGACGTTGAACACCTCCGCGAGGTCGCTCGAGCCGAAGCCGATCCCGGCATTGTTGACAAGGCCGTAGAGCGGCTCACCGGCACAGGCACGGCTCACATCTTCCGCGGCGCGAGCGACGGACGCATCGCTCGCCACGTCGAGCTCGACGAGATGAACTCGGTCGGCTCTATCCTGCGCGGGCTGCCGGAGGGATTTAACCGCCGCGCCCCCGCGATCGGCGTCACGGGCACCGAGGAAGACGAAGCTATCATCGGTCTCTTCGAGGACGCGCTCGGCGATGGCATAGCCGATGCCCTTATTCGCGCCAGTCACCAGTATGCGTTTCATGTCTCTGCCTCATGTTTGGTTCTGGGTGGGATCGGATCAGCGGCCTGCGCCGGAAGCGATTGTACTCTTGCCGGTCCATCGGCGATAGAGTGAGCGAATGCCCCGCCCCTTCCTGGACAACCGTAGTGCACGCCGTCTGTTTCTGGATCGGCACCTCTTGCTGCGCTGGGGGTCCGGACCGGGCCGGGGAAACGACCTAGATGGCGTCCTGGGAGGGCTCGGTTTTGTCCAGGTAGACAGCGTCAACACGCTCGCGCGTGCACATGATCTGATCCTGTGGTCGCGCCGCGGGCAGTACCGGCCACGCGCGCTGGAGCAACTCGTCGCGCGCGACCGGACCGCCTTTGAGCATTGGACCCACGACGCTGCAGTGATCCCAATGCAGTTCTACCCGATGTGGCGGCTGAAATTCGCGCGCGACGAGGCGCGGATGCGGGCGCGTTGGCCGGCCTGGCGCCGCGCGGGGTGGGAGGCTGAGATCGATGCCGTTTTGCGGCACGTCAGCGACAACGGTCCGGCCTGTTCCATCGATGTCGGCGTGGACGAGAAGAAAGGGACGTCGGGGTGGTGGGATTGGCATCCCTCTAAGACGGCGTTGGAGTTCCTGTGGCGGTCCGGCAGGCTGGCGATTTGCCACCGCCAGGGCTTTCGCAAGTTCTATGACCTTTCTGAACGCGTCATCCCTCCAGAGCAGCTCAACAGCCGACTTCCGGACGACGAAATTGTGGACTGGGCGATGTCTGAAGCGCTCGCCCGGCTCGGCTTTGGCACCAGCGGAGAGCTGGCCGCGTTCTTCGAGATCGTGACGCGAGAGGAGGCAAAATCCTGGTGTGCCAGGGCCCGTGCCGATGGCCGGGTTGTCGAGGCGGACATCGAAATGGCGGATGGCTCGATTCGGCGGAGTTTCACGACCGAGAAAATTCTGGACGAGGTACCGTCGTTGCCAGAGGCCTCCTCGCGGGTTCGTCTTTTGTCGCCGTTCGATCCCGTGCTGCGCGACCGGACGCGGGCGGAGCGCCTCTTCGGCTTCCACTATCGGATCGAGATCTTCGTGCCGGAGGCCAAGCGCCGCTACGGCTATTACGTCTTCCCGGTTCTGCAGGGGGACCGGCTGGTCGGACGGCTTGATGCCAAACGCACTGGCAACACTTTGGTCGTGCGAGCGTTCTGGCCCGAAGCCGGGGTACGGATGGGAAAGCTGCGTACCTCCGGTCTGCTGTCGGAGCTTGAACGGGTCCGGAGCTTGGCGGCCGTTGACGGAGTCGAGTTCGCCGAGGAGTGGATTCAGCGGTGACGTGAGAGCAAACACGTGCGGTCCGAAGCCGCCATCCCACCATAGCCGGGAATGCTGCAGCGCAGCCCGTGGTATCCGAAATACGCTGCAACTGCGAAACTAGAGGCTGGCTACATTCAAGACCGCGGGCAAATGGGACATCGGCGTTGGCGCCGTATAAGGTTGTCCCATGAGCGTGCCTCAAACCAACCGGCCTCTAGATGTCCTCGTTGTTGGTGCGGGGATCGCAGGCATGAGTACCGCGATTGCTCTTGCACTCTCGGGCCACCGGGTACGTCTCTTTGAGCGGGTCCAGAAGCTGGCGGAGGTCGGAGCCGGGCTGCAGGTGAGCGCAAACGCGGGGCACGTCTATGCTGCGCTCGGCATGGGAGAAGCCCTGGTAGAGCGGTCGGTACCTCCCGACCGCTGGATAGTCCGCCTGGGACTTACCGGCGAACAGCTCACGGCCTTCGAACTCGGACAGCCGCATCTTGAGCTCCACGGTTTTCCCTGTTGCAACATTCACCGGGCGGACCTGCAGGCGATCCTGTTGAACCGGCTGATTGCGGTCGCCCCTGAAGCGCTACACCTGGGCCGTGAAGCGGTGACCTATACTGAGGACACCAATGGCGTGACGCTCGACCTTTCGGACGGGGCCACAGAGCGGGGTGATCTACTGATTGCCGCCGACGGAGTGCGGTCCTTGATCCGGCGGCAGATCCTCGGACCGGACCAGGCGGAGTTCTCTGGCAACAATGCCTGGCGATCGGTTATTCCCGCTGAGCGCCTGCCAGACGATTTCATGCCGACCGACCACGTCGCTTGGGTTGGTCCCGGGCGGCACATGGTCATGTACTGGCTGCGCAACCGGGAACTGATGAACATTGTCGGCATCGTGGAGGGCGAAACGGATGTCGAAGAAGGCTGGACCGTTCGGGCCGACTGGCGCGAATTCAAGGCGGATTTCGACGGTTGGCATTCTGACATACAGGCGGTGATCGACGCCTCCGACCGCGAGAACTGTTTTCGTTGGGCGCTCAATCTCCGTAAGCCGGTGATGAACTGGCGAACGGAACGGGCGATCCTGATCGGCGACGCCGCCCATCCAACGCTGCCCTACATCGCCCAAGGTGCGGCCGCCGCGGTCGAGGACGCGGCAATCCTGATGCGCGTGCTGGCAGAAGAGGCCGCGGTGCCGGAATTGCTCGAGCGGTTTCAGAGCATTCGCGCGCCTCGCGCCGCCCGTGTGGTCGAGAGCGCCAACCGGATGCGTCGGATTAATCACATGGCCAATGAGGGCGAACTGCGCGAGGCCATCTCACGTAGCGCCGATCTCTTCGCCGACCGAGATACCTGGCTTTACAACTACAATCCGATGACCGCGCCACTAACACCCTGATGCGCAGACCTAGCCGCTTCAGGCTCGAATGAACCATGCGGTGCCGCCGCAAGAACTACCGCGTCGAGCGCTGCTCTGCCGCCCTCGGCTTCGAGATGCCCCAAAGCTACTCGCCAGGCGATCTGGCGCGGACCGTCGTGCAGATGAATAGGGCGTTTGTGTTGGGGAGAGTGGGCCGCCGAAATCCAATTTCGCCTGCCGGAACGGGCAACTCTTTACGTTGACCCGATGGAAAGGCCGGAGCGGCAGCTTTACCCCAGGAAGAAAATCGCATTGTAATTTGGCATGAGTATTGCCCGTGTTCGCGCGTACCACGCTCGCATCGACAAGCTGCGCAAGACCTCCGGGTCCGCTACGGAGCTACAACTACGCGCCGCCTTCCAAGAGCTACTCACTGGCTGGGCAGACGCCGAGGACATGGTGCTGATCGCCGAACAGCGCATTGACCGTGGACCAGGCAAAGGCCGCATCCCCGACGCTACTATCCGGCACTCGATCCGCGTCGTTCACGGCTACTGGGAGGCCAAAGACGAAGCAGACGACCTCGCCGCTGAAATCGAGAACAAGCGTCGCCTCGGCTATCCCACAAGCAACATTATCTTTGAAGACAGCCAAACCGCGGTTCTGTACCAGCACGGGCGGGAGGCCCAGCACTGCGACATGGCAGACCCGGACGAACTCACGACGTTGCTGGAGCGTTTCTTTGCATTTGAGCCGCCCGTCATCGAGGATTGGCGCGTCGCAATTCGGCAATTCCAGGAAGACCTGCCGCACATCCTCGACGAGCTTCGCGGTCGCATCGACACCGCCTATGCCGACAACCCCGATTTCCGCGCCAAGGCCGACGAGTTTCTCAATCACGCCCGCGAAACCGTGAACCCCAATATCGGCGAGCCGGACGTGCGCGAGATGCTGATCCAGCACATCCTGACCGAGGAAATCTTCACCTCCGTCTTCTCCAACGCCGATTTCCATCACGAAAACAACATCGCCCGGCAGCTATATGCCCTCGAACGCCTGTTCCTGCGCGGCGCCGCCAAACAGGAAATGTTGCGCGCGCTAGAGCCCTATTACAACGCCATCAAGAAGGCCGCGCTGGAAATCGACAGTCACGCCGAGAAACAGACCTTTCTAAAGATCGTCTACGAATCCTTCTACAAGACCTACAACCCCAAGGCCGCCGACCGGTTGGGCGTGATCTATACGCCCAACGAAATCGTGCGCTTCATGATCCGCGGCGCCGACTGGCTCTGCCGCGAGCATTTCGGCAAGGGGCTGATCGACGAGGGTGTCGAGATCCTCGACCCGGCCACAGGCACCGGGACCTTCATCTGCGAGCTACTGGAATTCTTCCGTGGCCAGCCCGAGCTCTACCGCAAGTACAAGGAGGAGCTGCACGCCAACGAGGTCGCGATCCTGCCTTATTACGTGGCCAACCTGAATATCGAGGCGACCTATGCCGACATCACCGGTCAGTTCGCCGAGTTCGAAAACCTCGTTTTCGCCGACACGCTGGACATGAACGAGGGGCTTGGCATCAAGCGCGGCCAGCAGCTCAGCTTCCTCGGCCGGTTCACCGATGAGAATATCGGGCGCATCCGCCGCCAGGACGCCCGCAAGATCAGCGTCATCATCGGCAACCCGCCCTACAACGCCAACCAGCAGAACGAGAACGACAACAACAAGAACCGCGAATACCCGCATATCGACAAGCGGGTGAAGAACACCTTCGTCAAGCTATCGACCGCGCAGAAGACCAAGGTCTACGACATGTATTCCCGGTTCTACCGCTGGGCCTTCGACCGTATCGCGGATGAGGGGATCGTCGCTTTCGTCACCAACCGCAGCTTTATCGACAGCCGCACCTTCGACGGCTTCCGCCGCTACGTGACCGAGAACTTCGGCGACATCTACCTCGCCGACCTAGGCGGCGATGTGCGCGCCAATCCAAAGCTCTCAGGAACCACCCACAACGTCTTCGGCATCCAGACTGGAGTGACCATCGGCTTCTTTGTGAAGGGTGGGCACAGCAAAGGTCTGCATTATCTCCGCCGCCCCGAGGACGAGCGCGCACGGGACAAGCTCGACTGGCTGGCGCGGCATCAGGCCGAGGCCGTGGCGTGGGACCGGATCATGCCTTCGGACCGCGGGAATTGGATCAATCAGGTCGAGAACGAATGGGACGACCTGTTGCCCGTCGCAGACAAGAAGACCAGGGCCGCGAAGGTGAAGGGGCAGGAGCGGGCGATTTTTCGGCTCTTTAGCTTAGGTGTCTCTTCAAATCGCGACGAATGGGCATACGATGCTTCACTAGATGCTGTTAAGGGGAAAGCGACTTACTTTGCGGATGTCTTTAATACCGCCGTCGAAAACAGGGAATATCCAAATCCAGATGAAATCCGTGCGGGCGTGCGACTGCCAATCAAATGGAGTAGTGAATTAAGAAGGTATGCCGAACGCGGCCAAAGGATTGAATTACAAGATTTTTCGTTCCGCAACGCTCAGTACCGGCCGTTTGTTCGTTACACAACTGCATACGCCCCATTGTTTACCCATAGACCATATCAGCAAGATCAGATTTTTCCTTTCTCAAGAGCGCAACAGAACAAGTATCTTTGTTATACTGACCCAAGTGCTCAAAAACCTTGGATGGCCATTGCGGGCAGCGAGCTTCCCGATCTTCATTTGGTAGGTCCTGCGGCAGGGGCGGTGATCGTACCGCAACACCGCTACACCCCCACCGGAGAGCGGATCGACAACATCACCGACTGGGCGCTAAACAAGTTCACCCGCCATTACGGCAAGCGCGCCGGGGTCTCGAAGGACGCGATCTTTCACTACGTCTACGCCTGCTTGCACGATCCCGTCTGGCGCGAGACCTACGCCATCAACCTACGCCGCGAATTCCCCCGCATCCCCTTTCAGAACGACTTCGCCCAATGGGCCACTTGGGGCGAGCGCCTAATGGACCTGCATATCAACTACGAAACCGTCGAGCCCTGGCCCGTCACCCGCACGGACTCACCAGACGAGAAATCCCGCTCCGCCGGCGTGCCCCTGCCGGTCAAGCTCAAGGCCCACCCGGACAAGGGCCGGATCGAGATCGACAGCGAGACCACGCTCACCGGCTTCCCGCCCCGCGCCTGGAAGTACAAACTCGGCAACCGCTCCGGCCTCGATTGGGTCCTCGACCAACACAAGGAAAAGAAGGTCCGCGACGCCACCGTCGAGGCCTGGCTGCAAGACAACCCCGACTGCCGCTACCGCTTCGCCGACCAAAAAGAGCGCGTAATCGACCTTCTCGCCCGCGTCGCCCGCGTCAGCGTCGAGACGTTGGGAATCGTCGAAGCGATGCGCTACGCGTCACAAGTGACGCCCGGCAACGCGAAATAGGGGGAGACAACCCGCCTTCGTATTGGAAATCCGTCTGCTGCAAATTCGAGTGGCGAGCACTGCAAAAGCGAGTGGCGAGCCACAGCCACTGTCGTTTGACACAGAAAACTGCAGTAACCGGAAGTCCCTGGAGGATCCCGGAAGAACTCGGTCAGAGTGTTGAAAACATGGGGATTCGTCAGTGAATTGAGGTCGTGCGCACCAATTTCACCGACTTTGCAGAACCGACGCAATCGCTAGGTATTATGCTCTGCACGAGGGTTTTGCCGCGACCCAGGATGTCGGGTGTTTTGGAAACCCAAAGGCCTTTTAAATTTGGGTCGAATAGATAGGGCGCGTCGCTCAGGGCGATGTCTTGGGGTGAGAACCTAACGGATGAATCGGGAAATCGGCTTCTCGGTTCGCCAGCGACTTCCCAATAAATGGCAACCTGCTGAAATTCACTAGAATTCAGTCAGACATTGCCGGCCACCCATTCTCCGATCTGGGAACTGGAAATTCCATCACGGCGCAACTCCCGAGCAATGGTCCTATGCCAAAAACGTGCCAAAAGCGCGAGGGTTTCCGGGAGCGATCTCGGCCGGACCATGATCCGCAAGGGGTACAGCAGAAGATGGCGGTAGTTCAAAACCCCAGCCTGACGGACAAAAGGCGACCGGATTTGCGGCGCAATCGCATAGTATGTCGAGGCCGCCGGGCAGGGTTCAAAAACCGCCTGATTATGGTATACTACTTTGTGATTGTGCGGCATACTCTACGCCAAAGAAAAAAAGGACTCATTGCTTTTGAGTATAAATAGATCTCTTACCATTGCGATGGCAGGTGTAATTGGAGCGATTGTTGCTCCGTTTCTTGCGGATCGGTTTTCACGCGTATTGATTGGAGCAGTGGTTGAAACTCCTTCTTTGGTATCGATAGAAAAATACTATCCCCGGGAAGGAGTTTTCAGCGGAGGCGGGGATTTGCCGCCGGAGAATGACGAAAGCATAAGAATAAATGTTGAGCAGCCGCTGGTACGTGGCAAGAAGATGTCGATTGACGTTGTGTTTGTGAGGAATGAACGCCCGTACTTCCCGGGAGAAACCCGCATAGCCAGGCTAACGGGGGCAAGTGATCTCGCCCGCGAGGCAAAAACCACCTGCCTAGTGCGAGATACAAGTGACGATCCGGCCGTTGCTTGTGTCGAGGCTCGAACTCCGGTGGAGCAACTCGAGACGGGCTGGCTGTTTCTTCCCACCAACGACGCAGAGCGTTTGATCGTGGATTTCACTCAATTCCCAGGGGAAGTAGAGAATGCCGCAGATCTCGTTTCGGAGGGCGGCGATCGGTTTGATCGTTATCACTCTGACCAGTTTAGCGAGCTAGTTGTGGAATTTGGTTTAGAAAGGACGACTGCTACCGAGCAGAGACCAATTGTTTCGTCAAGTGATTTGTTGGTGGATTATGGAAGTAAATCTATCAATTTCGGCGAAATGCGAACTGTAAATGAGATCGGATTATCTCGGCAGCAGGAGACGGTTTTTAAGTATTTTTTTGGAGCACTTGGGTTCTTACTGGGTAGCGGGGTCCTATGGAAGATATTTGGGAAAACCGAAGAATAAAGAAATGTTTGGCGCCGAACAACACGTCAAACTAACCAGTATGCCCGAAGGTGTGAAAACAACATAATTCTCCCTATGCGAGTTCGGCACCCATTCTCCGCGATATCTACACAGCCGGTCCGACGCTCCGCTGAACTGTGCGCGATCAAAAGGATGAGTGCTTCGAAACTCAAGCGGCGCAGCCAGTCTTCGATGGCTGCTTTCAAAGCGATGTGTTGATACTACGAGAATGCGCCCTCAGGGCGCTACGTCTCTACAAATCCTCGACCCGATTACTGGCCGTTTCTCGGGGGCGGGCAACTTCAGGTTCGGCGGACAATATTGACCTTGTGTGGAGGTGCGCCAATGACCGCTTTGCGCAAGTGGGCGGAAGCGTTCGTTTTTCACGAGGACAGAAACGACGGGTAGAACCCTGCGAGGTGGTCAGCTTTGTGCATCGGCGAGCGCTCGCTGGCACGCTTCATAGAGCCCGTCATGTCTTTTGCCGAGGTAAGCCAACAGACCGTTGAACTCGTCGGCGCGGCCGATGAGCGCGGCGTGGATAAAGCGTTCCCTTGCCGGCGACCGCGACAGCCCGTCGAGCAGGGCGGTTGCCAGGCGCATGGTTCGAGGTGCCTCGCCGGTGAACATGAACACGAGCTCCGAGTTCTCCGGCGCTGCGTACCGAAGGAAACCGAGCAGATGTCCGGTCGAGCAGCCAACGGCATTGCTCACGAGCGCATCAACGCATGAGGCGTCAGCAAGAGCGAGATCGAGGGCGCGCCACACCTCCGGCATCATCTCTTCAGCGTAGCCGAGGAAACTGGCGAGATGTTCCAGGGGCGTCGCCAACGCGCGCTGGACGAGCGCATCGCGGTGGATGTCCTCGGCCAGTGCGGTCGCCAGGGTGTTCCACACCGCCGGCATCGTCTCTTTAGCATAGCCGAGGAAACTGGCGAGTCCTTCCAGGGGCGTCGCCAACGCGCGCTGGACGAGCGCATCGCGGTGGATGTCCTCGGCCAGTGCGGTCGCCAGGGTGTTCCACACCGCCGGCAAAGCCTTCTGTGCGTAGCCAAGGAAACTGGTGAGAGAATGCAGATCGGTCG
>JAAUYB010111291.1_pt1 | contig 10635 bp, 13 predicted proteins | sample 7278071 | NCBI WGS metagenome assembly JAAUYB01 (sample SAMN14350121, study PRJNA611818) | marine sediment metagenome | isolation source: surface marine sediment (1.8m) | place: French Polynesia: Moorea | collected 2018-08 | reverse complement strand
TGATAATATTGACTTTGTTGGTAAATTCTTTCTCACAGACTGATAGTCTCTTGAGTCAAACCCTGAATATATATCATCAAAGTATTGTGCTCATTTTAGAAGTCGCTCTTCGAGCTAACCAATACGAAAAATTCATGCTCAGAATTTCTCAAATTCTGTGCTCAAAATATACAATTAATTTTGCACAACTACTTATTGCTCTATACGCAATAAATAATAAATTCATTTGCTGAAGCACCAAGCCAGAGGTGATGGATAGGGAAATTTTCTCTTCTATTGCTCTATACGCAATAAATAATAAATTCATTCTCTGAAGCATCCAGCCAGAGGTAATGGATAGTCAAATTTTCCAACTATTGCTCTATACGCAATAGTTAATTCATTTGCCAAAGCACCCCAGTCAGAGGTGATGGATAGGGAAATTTTCTCTTCTATTGCGTATGAACCAACAGTTAATTCATTCTATGAAGCACCCACTCAGAGGTGACGGATAGGGAAAATTTCCGACTATTACTCTATACGCAATAAATAATAAATTCATTTGCTGAAGCACCCAGATAGAGGTGATGGATAGGGAAAATTTCTCTTCTATTGCTCTATAGATATAGAACAACAGTTAATTCATTTGCTGAAGCACCCAGATAGAGGTGATGGATAGGGAAAATTTCTCTTCTATTGCTTATAGAGCAATAATAAATTCAGTCTCTGAAGCATCCAGCCAGAGGTGATGGATAGGGAAATTTTCCAACTATAACAGAGTCGAAGTATGGATCAAAATGAAGTTATTGCCTCCCTATTTTCTCAATTTCAAGCATCTTGAAGACTAATACCATTTCTCAAAAATCTTGCTATATTTGGTTGGGTGGGGAAGTGTCGGAAGTTTAGGAAGTGGGGGGAGAGGAAAAGTAGTGATAATCTATATTAACCCTCCTAATAATTGTTAAAAACAGACAAAAAATCTTGCTAAAAATTTGACTGTTGAAGTATAGCATAAGTCTAGCATTAATGCATGGTAATTAGTATAAGATACGCTATAGCACGCTGTCTAGATTTATGTTCTGAGTAAGTTTCATAAATTAGGGTTTCTGAAAAAGTCTTATTGCTGAGACTAGAAGGAGCCAGAATTCAGGAGTCAGGAGTTAGAAGGAATGGGGAATTGCAGAAGATATGCGAGGAAGAGAGGAAAAATTTTCCTGCAATATCTAAAATATAAAAACTATACCGGAATAGTTAAGTTAATTATCAACCTGCAATAGGTCGATGCTATCTTTCTCACTTTGTCTAAAATCTAGAAACTATACCGGAATAGTTTTCTCTTTTAACCTTATCAAGTAAAATCATATGTTAGCTAGAGTCTGGAGTGCATCAATAATTGGTATTGAAGCTGTAAAAGTAGGTGTGGAAGTCGATGTATCTGGGGGATTGCCAAAAGTTGTCGTTGTGGGATTGCCAGATACAGCGGTTCAAGAGTCAAAGGAAAGGGTTAAAGCAACTCTGAAAAATTGTGGTTATGCTTTCCCGATGCGGAAAATTTTGATTAATCTCACCCCTGGAGATTTACGGAAAGAGGGTCCTAGTTTTGACTTACCTATTAGTGTAGGAGTTTTGGCTGCCTCAGACCAGGTGAATGCGGACTTATTGGGAGACCATCTATTTTTGGGAGAAGTTTCTCTGGATGGTAGTTTGCGTCCGGTTGCTGGGGTTTTACCTATTGCTGCTGCTGCCCAAAAAATGGGAATTACTGGTTTAGTTGTGCCTGCTGCTAATGCTAAGGAAGCAGCGGTGGTGAAGGGGTTATCGGTTTATGGGTTTGATAATATTTTTGATGTTACTGATTTTTTGAATAATCCTGCTAGTTTTTCTCCTGTAGAAGTTAACATTGCTGAGATTTTGGCAAAGCAAGAATTTACAGGTTTAGATTTAAAGGAAGTTAAAGGACAAAATCATGCTCGTCGCGCTCTGGAAATAGCTGCTGCGGGGGGGCATAATTTAATTTTTGTCGGACCCCCTGGTAGTGGGAAAACTATGTTGGCACGACGTTTACCTGGAATTTTACCTCCTTTGAATTTTGAGGAAGCGTTGGAAGTGACTCAAATTTATTCGGTGGCGGGGTTGTTGAAAAATCGCGGGAGTTTGGTGAGCGATCGCCCGTTTCGCGCTCCCCATCATTCTGCATCTGGTCCGTCTTTGGTTGGTGGAGGGAGTTTTCCGCGACCGGGGGAAATTTCTTTATCTCATAGAGGGGTGTTATTTTTAGATGAGTTAACGGAATTTAATCGTAATGTTTTGGAATATTTGCGTCAACCGTTGGAAGATGGGGTGGTGACAATATCTCGTACTAAACTTTCGGTGGAGTTTCCGGCTCAGTTTACTTTGGTGGCGAGTACAAATCCTTGTCCGTGCGGTTATTATGGAGATTCTATTCAACCATGTACTTGTTCTCCACGACAACGGGAGCAATATTGGGGGAAGTTATCGGGTCCGTTGATGGATAGAATTGATTTACAGGTGATGGTTAGTCGTTTGAAACCGGAGGAAATTACGAGACAGGATACTGGGGAAAGTTCGGTAGATGTGAGGGAAAGGGTGAGGGAAGCACGCGATCGCGCTCGACATCGGTTTCGGGATGAGGTGGGTTTAAGTTGTAATGCTCAGATGCAAAGTCGTCATTTTCGGAAGTGGTGTCAGTTGGATGATAGTAGTCGGAATTTGTTGGAGGGTGCGATTAGGAAATTGGGTTTGTCAGCGAGAGCGAGCGATCGGATCTTGAAGGTGGCGCGGACTATTGCTGATTTAGCGGGGGATGAGGAGTTGAAACCTGGTTATGTTGGTGAGGCAATTCAGTATCGGACTATTGATCGGATGCAGTAATTGATGAGATAGTTTTGTAGGTTGGGTTGAGGAACGAAACCCAACATTATCAGGACTTACGCATAGCCACTATATCTAGTAAGGGAGAATGGCATTCGCCCCTACAAATGGTGTACATTTTCAGATTTGGTGTAAGTCCTGATTAGATCAGGACTTACGCAAAGACACTATATATAGTGGATGGCAAATAGAGCGATCGCTGTAATCTTTGTAATCTTTTAAGCGATCGCTTGAACCACAACAAAATTATCATCAACTGAAAAATTTGATTGAGATTTATGTAGATTATTTTGTCTACTAATTAAGTATAACATTAATTTTTCATTCATAGTTTTTAATGGACTTTAATTATCTAAAATATTGTCAGTATTTAATAAGTAGTCAGAAAAATTACACCTTAACAAATCTTGCTAACCATCTGGAACAAGTTAGCCATGATTAAATTAACCGTCCCATACAAAAATATTGATTTAGGAGCAGAAATTTTGTGGGAAAATGTGAAGGAATAAATTGTAACTACTGAAGATGGTTATTTGCTGCATTGATGACACGGTTATTAATAAAAAATATTCCCCAAAAATTGAACTTGTCCGAAGTCAGTATAGTGGCAATGAACATGGGATAGTGCGTGGAATAGGAATAGTGAATTGCTTATATTTTAATCCTCAAACAGAACAATTTTGGATTATAGATTATCGTATTTATAATCCAGAGAGTGATGAAAAAAGTAAAATAGAATAGTGGAGAATAAATGATGATTGATGTAGTAAAAAAGAAGAAAATGCCAGTAAAAATAGTATTAATGGAGAGCTGGTATGCAACCCAAAGACTAATGGCTTTGATAGATAACTTAGGTAAAATTGACTACTGTCCGTTCAAAAACAATCGCGCGCGTAGACGATACTGGGGGAGTAAAAAAATATCAAAAACTGGAAGAATTAGCATGGAATAAGTTAGAGTTAATATTGGGCAAAGTTATGAAGATTAAAGGAATTCCTTTGAGAGCAAAAAGTTAAATTATTTTGGGTGACTGTTTCCACCAACTTCAGCAGAATATATTGTTACTAATGACATCACTCATCAAAGTACAGATGACGTTGAGTTTGAGATTCAAACTAGATGGAAAATTGAGGAATTTCACGCCATAATTAAACAATTAACAGGGCTGGAGTCTTGCCAGTGCCGTCGGGCAAAAATTCAAAAAAACACAAAAGCTTGTGCTATGTTAGTCTGGAATCATTTGAAAAAAATGGCAAATATTCTAGGGCAAACTATTGCTCAACTGAAACATCAATTACTATCTAAATATCTAGCATCTCAACTCAAATACCCTGCAATTAAAATGACGGTTGTTTAAGTTTTTATAGATAGAGATCAAATCGGAGAGGCTCGGCGATAGCTTAAAAGATTATGGCGATCGCTATATTGGCCATGCACTATATATGGTGTCTTTGTGTAAGTCCTGATTATATATATCCTGCTTCTGTAATAAAAAATAGGATGATGTAGTTTATATAAGGGAAAATAACATTACAAATTAGGTTTTTGTTGGGTTATATCATGTCCGGTTGAACACTTATAAATAAACTACTCAGTCGGATGTCCTCAGAATTCAGAATCCTGGAGGGAAGAAATAAGAAAAGAAGCAGAAAGTTTTTTTATCACTAATTATCCGGACATGATATTAAGCGACAGTCGAAAACCCAACCTACAATATTATTACTGAGTAGAATAGTTGAGAAGATTTAGGATTGAGCGATCGCTCGTCTTTCTTGAAGTGTTGATTATTTGAGGATCTCGGTCACGCACGGGAGCAAGATGCTCCCACTACCCAAAATCTTTAACTAATAAATTCAATCCTATTTTTCTTGTTAGTCTAGACGAGAGAACAGGTAATTTATTTATCTTAGCAAGAGATAATTCAGAGTAGTGGATGGTTCTCGCTATCTAAAAAACTTGTTTCAGTCAGATGAAAATTACAGCGCTTTTCACTCTTGATCAACCAGATCGTCACAACCAAAACTTTGTAGGGATGTTCCATGGAACGTCCCTACTGTCGCCAGTCTGAAATGAAAACGGCTATAAGTTTACACAACCTATTGTTCATTAGAATAGCGATCGCTCTTTATTTGTTTAGTGAGGTGGAAGAGCGAACGCTTGTAAATATTCTTAAAGTCTCATAGTTTATAGCGGTTTTCACTCATGTTGACTTGCATTGCTTCTTCCAACTTCGGTCTTACTTCTTCCTTTAAACCCAAATCTCTGTACTCTATAAAACATGAAAACTGCTATAATTATCATTTTCCGTATTTGCTGGAGGAGGTGATTCTACTGTACCATCAACTTCTGTATTTGGTGCAGGAGGTAATTCTACTGTACCATCAACAGGTGTTAATTTTACTTCCTTTTTTGATGCTGCTTTATTAGCTTCAATAATCTCAGTTATTGCTTGAGCAAAATGAGATTGAGTAACATATTTTTGTTCTTTGGGTTTGTCTTCCCTAGCAGCAGAAACTACAGCTTTGAATACAGCATTTTTAATGTCTCTACCAGATATTTCATCAAACTGTTTTGCAAGTTCAGAAAAATCTACTGAGTTTTTATCTAATGGAAGTTTAGTAGGAATTTGAGCTTGCCAAATTTTTGCTCTTGCTTCTTCATCAGGTAAATCAAATTGAGTTTTCCATCGTATTCTGCTAATAAAAGCTGGATCGTAGTTACGGATTAAGTTAGTTGCGAAAATAACGATTCCTTCGTAAGCAGAAAGCTGCATCAACATGACACTACGAGTCAAATTAACTGCAGTATCCGTTGCTTGAGTCACATTTTCTAAACGTTTACCTAAAAAAGAATCTGCTTCATCAAAGAATAAAACTGCATTATTACTACTAGCAAATTCAAATGCTTTAGCAATATTCTTTGGTGTTTCACCAACATATTTAGATTCAAGTTGCTGATAGGGAACAGCTAGAATTTTCAGGTTTAGCGCATGAGCAAGTGCTTCAGCGGTCAAGGTTTTTCCTGTTCCTGGTAAACCAGAAAAATTAATGGAAAGAGCTTTATCCAACTTGTGTTTTTCGCGCATTCCCCACTCGTTATAGATTAAATCCTGATGCTCAATTTCTGCTAAAATTAAGTCTATTTGATTTTTAGTTTTTTGGGGTATAATAACATCTTCAAGAGTATATTTTGGTTCTCTTAGATAGGGGGTAAAATCTATATTTGATTCTGGTTTTTCTGAATCATTAGATTTATCATTTTTAGAGTTTAGAGTATCATTAATACCATTATTAGTCGAGATGTTTTTTTCTCCTGCTGCTTGTCTAAATGCTCCTATTTTATCAGCTCTTGGCATGATTTTTTTCCTTTAATTTATAAGTTTAAACTAACAGTTATACTCCAAATAAATTACTCTGATTGAACTCTGTTTATTCATTGTTTACTGAAATTTAAGTCGGTAAATTAGGGATTTGCAACTTAATAAAGTACCAATTATTAGTGGAGAAAAAGGCTCGTGGCTGTCATTGCGAGGCGGTGATATTAGACTCAACCTCAATTAGGAATAGTTAAGCTAGCCAAAACAATCTCTACTCTATAGATTAGCTGATAGTCTATTTTTTTTGCTAGTCCCTTAGTCATGCCAATTTTCCAAAGTCATTATTCTAGCTTTTGACCGATCTTTGGGAAAATTATTAATATCATTATCAGTTATTCCTGATAATTTAAACACCTGAGATGGTTTGCTTTCAACGTGCTTTGGGTCCCACACTTCCATAATTAGTTCGTGAGAATAACTTTCCAAGTAAAGTATCAAATATAAAGTTGTTCCTTTGCCAAATGCTTCAATTAAAACTGGAGCAATATTTGTATCCCAGATTGGCTCCAGTTTTCTATACAAAATTTCAGTTTGAGAACTTTTATTACTACCAAAAAATTTACTCAAGGAATTAAAAAAATTTCTTCTTTCTGGCATAGAATTATCCTGACTATACTGGCGGAACTGTGATTCTCTGTCTGTGGGCGGATCGTTTCGTGGCATTTATTGCTACCTCTAAATTTTTACTTCAAATTAATAACTAAATGTTTCTGTATTTCAACAGTTAATCTATCTGAATAATCAAAGCATTAAAAAATAGACTTTGGTTCATTTTGGCATATTTGTCGATAGTTTCATTTGTTTTGTCTATTACTTCTACAAATGGCTTAAATAATTGAATCAAAGGATTATTAGCGATTGATTCTTCACTTAAAAGTGATGGTAATTCTGGTGGTGCAATAAATTTTATAAATAAAGGGTTGAACAGATTTTCAGCATTTCTTCTCCAACTTTGGCGTTCTTGACCAGTTAACTCATTATCTAGAACATAAATTCGTTCTAATTTAGAACCTGGAACATTACAGCTAATTTCTAAATCACCTTCATCAATTGTAGGAACACTGTACCCTCTTTCATTGTTTCCTATTTCTGTGTCATACAGCCATATTTTGAGATATTCAAAATTGCAGTTTGGCAAGAAACGACTTTGACGAAATAGCTCTCTGACAATTAATTTATCAAAGAAACTTTTTGTTTTATTACTAACAACACATTCTCCATTATTTAACCTTTGCCCAGGAACTCCTAACAACTCAATAGTCTTTAAAATTCCGTCAGTTTATGGAGAACGAAAACCAATTTCTAGATATATTTTTTCAGTAGGTATTTGTGACATAATTATTGACTCCTCTTTGAAATTAATTCCAATTTTCTAGTTCTAGTATCTTTGCTTCTGAACGATATTCAGGTAAAGGAGAACTTTGAGGTGCTTGCTTTAGTTTGAAAACTTTTGAAGGTTTACTATTTGCATATTGAGGGTCCCAAATTTCCATTATTGTTTCCCCAAGAACTGCACCTGCATAAAAAATAACGTATAAGGTTGCTGCGTATCCAAAAGCTGCGATTAAAGCAGCAGCTACTACCGTTTCCCAAATTTTTTGCAGAGCATAAACCAAAGCTTCAATAAAGTGTCTAAAAACTTCCCCTAACCAGTCTAAAAACTGATCTATTAGACTACCAACCCATGTAAAAAAAACCATTTATTTTACCTCCTATTAACTCTATTAACTAATTACTTAATACAGCAACTATTGGTTGATCTTGCATCGTTGGCAACTGAACATCTTGGTCTTCTAAAGGCTTCAGAGAAATCATAACTGGCTGCATATCTGAGCGTTTTGGGTCTACAAATGCAACTATTACATCAAACCCATCCCTGAAGACTGCTAGTAACCACTCGCTACGATAGCCAAATTCTTGTCTTAGATAAGATTTAATCTCTGACCAGTTATTGTCTAAAAATTGAGCAACCAAAGCCAAATAATATTTAGTAGCTTCTGTTACATAGCCCCATATCTGTTTAATTCCGACAACAAATTGTTCCCACACATAGGTGAAAGCTCTAGATAGAGCTTCAACAATTGCACCAAAAGCATAACCAGCAGCAGCGCCAATAATAAATCCAGCAGCAGCTTGTAATAAAATATCCCAAACCATTAATTAACTACTCCACTAATAATTATTAGTGATTACTCAAGTTACTTTAATTGAAAGTGTCTATTTATACCCACAATAACCTAATTAATCTCAGAATAAAACTGATAAAACTTAGAATTTATATTAGAATTACATCAGGAATTATGAATAACTATCTAACTATGGCCTCCATCGACAAACAATTTGCCGAAGCAGCCCAAAATTGGGACTTAGAAACCCTATATACAGACCTCGCTTCGGCTAAAGGAAAACGTCTTACTCCTACTGAAAAGTTACATCTACGAGGTTTACTCTGTGGCTACAGTCCCGTAGAAATAGCTGAAAAGCTAGGCAAAAATCCTAAAGGTGTAGAAACTGACTTATGTGCAACCATATATAGATAGATACGTCAAAAGTTTAGTCGATAGGTGCGATCGCAGAATCGAAAATTGGAGAAATATTTCTCAATGGCTGGAAATAGATGGATACAGATGTCGGTCTTCTCCCCAAGTACCACTTGATAGTTTGTTGCCAGAAAAAAGTACAGTTAGTGTCACTAATATTAATATTGAAAATAATCAATTAGTAGTTGTATTTAATTTGCGGATACCCACTTCAAAAGCTGAAAAAATATCAGTAGAAAACTTTGGCTTAAGTGATGATATAATTCCTAAAGATATTGCTAGAGATTTATCTGAAAAGTATTAAATTTATCTGCTTACTCTGAAACCCAGAAAATTCATTTGACTAACCTACAAAATCAATCAAAGTAGTTATATTCTCAACTTTAGAAAAAATCATTTATAATAAAAAATTAACTGTTTAAAATAGGAAATTTAATAGGAATAACTTATGTCCGTATTGTTAGCGATCGCAGTTTTAGGTATGTTGATTGTAGTTCACGAGTTAGGCCACTTTCTGGCTGCTCGACTCCAAAACATCCATGTTAACCGTTTTTCTATCGGTTTTGGCCCCATACTATGGAAATACCAAGGGCCAGAAACTGAATATGCACTTCGAGGTTTTCCCTTGGGAGGTTTTGTCGGTTTTCCAGATGATGACCCAGATAGCACAATTCCCAAAGACGATCCAGACCTATTACGCAACCGCCCCATTCTAGACAGAGCGATAGTTCTCAGTGCTGGAGTAATTGCTAATCTCATATTTGCTTATTTTCTCTTAGTTGCTCAAGTCGGTTTTGTTGGTGTAGCAGATTTTAACTACGCTCCTGGGGTGAAAGTGCCAGAAGTTGCTACAAATGTTAGTTCTGCTGCTGCTAAAGCAGGTATTAAACCAAATGATATTATTTTGTCAGTTGGAAACGAACAATTAGGTGCTAACAAGGAAGCTATTAGCACTTTGGTAGAAACAATTCAAAATAATGCTAATCAAACTTTAGAGATGGAAATTCAGCGTGACGGAGAAAAATTATTTCTTGAAGTCACGCCAGAAATGGGAGATGATGGCAAAGGTCGCATCGGTGTGCAACTCATTTCCAATGGAGAAATAGTCAGAAATCGTACTAATAATATAGTTGAAATTTTTAGTATTGGTGCTGAAGAATTTCAAAGAATTGTTGTCTTGACAATTCAGGGTTTTTGGCAACTTATTAGTAACTTCGGTCAGACAGCAGGTAAATTAGCAGGACCTGTTGCTATTGTAGATATGGGAGCCAAAATTGCTGAGAATAATGTGGTGGAACTTTTTAGGTTTGCTGCATTAATTAGTATTAATTTGGCAGTGATTAATATTTTACCTTTGCCTGCTTTAGATGGGGGTCAGTTAGCATTTTTAGCGATCGAGGGAGTTAGAGGTAAACCTTTACCACTTCGGGTACAAGAAAATGTCATGCAGACTGGTTTGGTATTGTTATTGGGTTTAGGAGTGTTCCTCATTATTCGGGATACTGCTAATTTGGATGGGGTGCGTTCAATATTCCAGAGATAAGTAAGGTTTGCTGAAAAAGTCTTTCTAAGGAGCAGGGGAGTGAGGGAGTGGGGGAGTAGGGGAGTATTTTTTTACACTTCGTTTTTGACAATTGAATTTTGACATACCACTTCTTCATTCTTTCTTCCTCCTTCCTTCTTCCTTCTTCCTTCAAATGGTAACAACTCGTAAATTTTCACTCTTACTCCTTCCTCCTTCCTTCTTCCTCCTTCCTTCTTCCTTCTTCCTTCTTCCTTCTTCCTTCAAATGGTAACAACTCGTAAATTTTCACTGAAACGACAGCGATCGCTTGAATTACTTCTTCG
>JAAUYB010208913.1_pt1 | contig 10636 bp, 6 predicted proteins | sample 7278071 | NCBI WGS metagenome assembly JAAUYB01 (sample SAMN14350121, study PRJNA611818) | marine sediment metagenome | isolation source: surface marine sediment (1.8m) | place: French Polynesia: Moorea | collected 2018-08 | reverse complement strand
CTTATGCGGCATCCAAGCAAGTTCCTATGTCCGAAGTTCTTAGAGATTACATTAAAACCCTAGAAAAGCCGTCCTGAAAGGGACGGGGCTTTAAACCCAAATTTTCGGTAAAAATATATTAGGACATTTAACAGTTGCCTGTTGCCTTTGTACTCAAGATATATTGTCCTAACCAAAATGCGTAGTGCTATAGCTACACATCTTGCTATTCAGAGACATTTCCCGATAGGTGTTCAGGGTTTTTTGTCCAGCGTTTTATCGAGTAAAACCAAAGCAATACCCTGACAAAATCAATACTTGAAGTGACCAGACGGCCATAGCCAAATTTACTCACCCCTGAAAAGCGAGGAAACCACTGGGTAGGAACTTCAATCACACGATAACCCATGGCACTCATAATCGCCAGTAAATAGCGATGGGTAATTAATTCCAGAGGAAGATCAGCTAAGGTATCTCGACGAATCAATTTAATCCAATTCATATCGTGGATCCCCATCCCAAATACCCACCGACAGACTTTATTAGCTAATTGGGAAGTTCTAACTTTCCCATCCCCACGATTTTGTCGCCAACCGGCTACAGCATCAACCCCCGTGATAGCTGCATTCAACAATGCGGGTAAATCGACCCGTGGATCACTTTCGAGATCCCCCTGTCCCCAAAAAATCCAATCCGTTTGTACCTCTGTTAAAGCAGTTTTCCACACTTGGGTAACCCCTTGGCGACTGGAGTGATGAATCACTGTTAAAAAGGGATATTTTTGCTGTAAATTTAGCAGAATTTCGGGGCTTTCATCCGTACTGCCATCGTTAATCACAAGGACAGGCAATTCATAGCCAAGGCTTTCAAAGGTTTCCTTAAGAAATGCCAATAATCTGGGTAAATTGCTCGCTTCATTTAAAGCCGGAATGACTACCGTAACTGAGTGACTAATGATGGGTATTTCAAGGTTGGGCACTAAAGAATTTTGGAGGCTATTGAGGGGACTTTTGGTTAGATCATTAAAAATCATGATTACAGCACTACGTCAAAAAATGCAAAACCATTCAATAAGGGACAATAGATAATGGATAATTAACTCTCCTTAAAGGGAAGAGGATTGGAATAAAGTCACGCTTTTAACTTGTTTCTCCTTAAAAGGAGAGGTTTGTTAGCGAATTAATTAATTATCAATTGTCAATTATCCATTATCCATTGATAAATTACTGCTGACTGCTCGTCTGAGAGTTAACTTTAATTTTGTCCAACTACTTATTAGCAGCTCTTGCGTCTTGTTAGGCTTGACCGTGAGTGTCAACCGAACCGGACGACTGAAAGAGGCATTCTTTCATGGACAGTTTTGGGTTTGAAACCCTTCCTTTTTAGGGGGTGAGGGAGAATGTCAAGACTGTTGTTCCAGCCGGAGCCTGAATTTGTTCGAGATCGTAGGATTCAGCTGTCCAGTTACGAAGATCGACTTCCATAAATACTAAAAGATGCCTGTATTGAAATTTAAGAGAATTTCCTGTCAACACCAGCTAAGATACCATGATGGAACTTTAGCTACTTGAGAAGCTTTATAAAACTTTACTGCTTTTTCCAGAATTGAATCCCCCACCAACCCACTAGAAGTTCCAATTATCATCTTTGATTTGGGTGGGGAGGATGTCACAATAGAGTGATTACCAAAATTTTTGAGAAAAGCGATGGTTAAGCTCAATTCTCCTCTTGTCCCCTCATCCATTTCCTTTTCTCTCCCCAACTTTCCAGAAAATCGAATAAATTATCCTTGGATTTTTGGCTTATTGCTCACCTTGGGCGTTTTATTCGGAATCCTCTGTTGTTCAATTTGGGATCAAATTCCCACACCTACAACGCCAGTCATTTGGTCTTCCTCGGCACAGTGGATTACTCCTTCAGAACCTACCTATCGATTTTATGCCCGTCGTAGCTTCAACTTAGAAGATTTAGATGTGGGGGGATGGTTGCGTTTGAGTGCGGATAATGATTTTATTCTCTATGTCAATAATTTAGTGGTGGCTAGGGAACTGAGCTATTATGGGCAGATTCCTCGGAATACCCTGGGATTAGCCAGTCAATTAAGTGATACTCACCAAAATCTTAATGATAGTCGTCCCTATAGTTTACGAGTGAGAGACTGGGTTCAATGGTCATACCCCAAAGATTGGAAATTGACTAACTACGTCGATTTAACACCCTATTTGCGCCCTGGAAAAAATGTTATTGCCCTAGAAGTGCAAAAAAGTCAGACAAATCCTCGTGTTTTACTGGAAGGGGCAATTTATCCATCTGATTCAGAGTCCCCTCTCATTGACTTAACCACCGGTGCTTCGCCTTGGCTCATTTCCACCTTAGCAGAGAACCAAGATCAGTTACGTTGGTTTGATCGAGAATTTAATGATCTTAATTGGTCAGAGGGCTCCATTCTTGGGCTACCCACCCAAACCACCTATAGTAAGGTAAGTCAGCATTTATTTGATCGGCCATTACTAGGACATTGGATTACGGGGACTCAAAACGAACGAGGAGAGGTTTGGTTAAACCGAACCTGGCAAGTACCCCAAAAAAGACAAAGGGCTTTTATTCGCTTTGCTGGAGAAGGTGACTACAGTTTGCTCATCAATGATTCTTTCGTTAAGCATGATGATACAGGGAACAGTGGATTATTGCATCTATACGAAGTTACTAACTTACTCAACAGGGGAAGCAATACCCTATTTGTGCGTTTGTCAAGTTCCATGGCAACTGATCATAATCATAATATTGAACCAGTAGGGTTTTATTTAGATGGCTGGCTGGAAACAAAGCCAGACAAAGCCTCCTCCCCTATTTTTACGGATGGCAACTGGATAACATCAACGAAACCATTGAACAAGGCACAAGGCCCGATAGAGAAGGAAAGGATAGAACCATTAGAATCGGCAATCTTGGTAAGAGAACCCTTTTTAGGGGAGTTTAAACGTCAATTTGAAGGCAATGCAGCTTGGCTGAACTATCCAACCTATCTATGGCATCAGATACTTTGGTGTTTAGGCGGTATCCTCATTGTCCTATTTTGGGCTGGGAGTTTGGGTAGATTTTGGCTTAATCAGAAAGATAACTGGTGGGATAGTTGGGCGGCTGGAACTATTTTATTGTTACCAGGAACTTTCTTTTTAATTGGCATTGGTTTACTTAAACATCGTTATGGTGAGGCTGAATTAGCTTTACAATTTGCGCAATCGCAAAGTAATCTGCTAATCCTCTTGACATTTTTTACTCTTGTTTTTTTTACTTTATTATGGAGTTTAATTAGAGTTCGGAACATCAATATTTTTTCTAGTTTATTATGGATTTTAATTGGAGTTATTGATACAGAAAAAAAACAGGTTTTTCGACATTTTCTTATAAAATTTAAGCATTTAAAATTAAGTCATTTAACATTGGTTAGTATTATTATCGTTGGTTTTGGTTTAAGGGTCTATCGCCTTGGTTTTGTTGATTTAGACCCAGACGCTAATGTTTCTCTAGACTGTGTTAGAGGGATTTTGCGTACTGGTGCCCCTATTACCACATCAGGAATTTGGTACACAAGAGGGCCATTCTATCATTATGCTTTAGCATTTTGGCTACGTTTAGTGGGGGATTCTGATTTTAATGCTGCCTTTTTCTCTGTAATTTTAGGCACTGCAACCTTAATTGTAATCTATTTTTTAGCTAAGCAAATTAGTGGTAAAGTGTGGATTACCTTGTTAATTACAGCAGTCTTAGCTATTGATCCTTGGGAGATTTGGTATTCTCGTAATATCCGCTTTTATCAAATCACACAATTTCTCTATATTTTAGGGCTTTGGGCATTTTTACCTGGATTTATAACAAGTAGAAAAACTTTTTATCAGTATATTTGTTTTATCAGTCTAACCTTAATGTTACTAACCCAGGAAGTCACTATTACCTTATTACCCTCTTTCGCTATTGGGGCTTTATTCTTCTATCGATCTTTTCGTTTAACTTCAGAATGGAAATCAGTATTAGCCGTCTGTATTATGGCATTTTTCTATCTTTATGATGCTATTTTTGTTATCATAAAATGTCTAACTCCTTTAGCTGGAATGTCATCATTAACGACTAATTATATTAAACTTTATTTGTCAGGAGACATTACTTTTTTTGTAACAGATTTTTTTGTTGGTTTTAACCGAATGAAGATCATCTATACCTTCTTTTTTGTCTTAGGGATTATTTACTTTTTGTTGAAAAAAGAACGAATAAAATTGTTTTTATATACCATAATATTAATCGATATTATCTTACTAACAGTTATGGTATTTTTTGAAGGTTCAAGATATACTTATCCTCTTTATCCTCTCTTTGTTTTGCTATCAATTTATAGTGCTTGTCACTTAGGAGAAAAACTCGGAGAAAAGCTCAACAAAATTTCAGCCAACTTACTGCCCTTTAAATTCATAGTAATGGGCAGTATTCTCCTGCTTTTGCTGTTGAATATCGAACCCATAAGGGTACTCAGTAGTTATCAAGACTCAATTACAGCCCGGCATATTCAAGTAACTGAATATATCAAAAATCACAAACAACCTGGAGACATTGTTATCTCAAATGTGCCTTCGGTTCACACAACCCTTCTGGGAGGAACAGACTATTATATTCCCCATAGGATGTCTTTCTTTGATGCCGTTTATTGGCGCAAAGGACAATTAGTTGATCGCTGGGAGGGGGGAATTCTTTTGACCAATGGAGATCAACTTAGTGATATTTTGGCGAAAAACCAAAGAGTTTGGATTCATCTGCTTTATTTACCCCAACTACCCAAAAATGTCGAAATTGGCAAGTTTTACGACCTGCTCGAAACCTTAGGAGAGCCTGTCTTAGAAACCTTTGGAACAACTCTACGCCTCTGGAATAGTGAAGATGGAGTGCTACCTCGTCTTGTTAATCAAGGGAAAGATATTGGTACTTATTAACGTAAACCAATCATGCTATATTCCTAGTGTTAGCTCGAATCCCCCCAACATCCTATTTAGATAAAAAGTAATGGCCCTACTTGACCTCCATAACTGGACAGCAGAATCCTACGATCGCGCCCAGATTGACGCACTTAAGTATAATGCACATGAAGCTGAATGGGTTGTCTCAAACGATGGTAAATCAGTTTCCCAACAAACAGATTGTCAACCCACCTTTTTCTACAGTGATTTCAGCAGTTTCCATAACACCATCTCAGTCAAGCTTAAGGTTCAGTCTGATGTTGATGACGATCATATTGGCTTCGCTTTAAACTTTAAGCCTGGGGATACCACTAATCCTAACGCCGATTTTCTGGTGTTGCACTGGAGTAAAAGTACGTCTCAAATGAAATTGTGCCGTGTTAGTGGTATCCCTAATTATATCGATTTCATTAAGCTACCCGAAGTCGCCACAGCCAAAACCCTAGCTTCAACTGGTTGGAATAGCGATCAAACCTATGAGTTTAAATTTGCCTGTAGCCAAAGCAAGTTAAAAATTTGGGTGGATGGCAACCTAGAATTTGACCTCGATGGGCAGTTTGAAGACGGGCGATTTGCCTGTTATTCTTGTTCCCAGGCAGCCGTTCTCTTTAGTGATGTGGAAGCTGATATCTCAGTCTCAAGGCCTGAGACAAATGTTGAATTAACTAGATGGACAGCAGAATCCTACGATCGCAATCAAATTGGGGCAGCCAAGGAAGAGGAAGCCAAATGGGTCATCACAGCGGCTCAAATCAAAAATGGTCAACCCACTTTTTTCTACAGTGACTTTAACTGTTTTGGGGCAATCATCTCAGCCCAGCTTTATGTAGAAACGGCTACTGATGATGACTTTGTTGGTTTTGCCTTGAATTTTCAACCTGGGGATACTGGTAACGAAAATGCCAATTTTCTCCTGTTGAGTTGGAATGCCCAACCCCAAAGGGCTGGCCTAAAATTATGTCGTGTCAGTGGTATTCCCCTGTTTCTAGATTTTTTAAGTCTCCCAGAAATAGCCATAGCAAAAACCCTAGGGTCAATCCCCTGGCAACCTAAGCAACTCTATGAGTTTAAGTTTAAGTGCAGCCAAAATAAGTTACAAGTTTGGGTAGATGATAACTTAGAATTTGATGTGGATGGAGACTTTGAGGACGGGCGTTTTGCTTGTTTTGATTGTTCCCAAGCCATGGCAATTTTTAGCGAAATTCAAGCCCAAATTTGATATTAGACCCGAAAAAATCAATGATCTTGAATGTCAAAATAAGAGATGCCCTGGTTGGTGGACTAATAGTAGGAATATATTGAAGTGATTAACATCCAAAACAAAAAGATATTAGTGATTACATCGGTCTACCCCCTAACCGACGATGGGCGAGATGGAGCCTTTATCAGAGAAACGGTTGTGCGTTTGCAGTCTACAGGGGCTAAATTTGATATTTTTGCTCCTGCCTATGAAGCCTGTCCAACCCATGAATTAGATGGCTGTAGGGTTTATCGCTTTCGCTACTGTCCTAAACTCTTTGAAAACTTGGTGCGCGATGGAGCCCCCAGTAAGCTCCAAAAACAGCCACTTTACTATATCCCTGCGGCTTTATATATTCTGTTGGGGACTCTGCAACTTTTTTGGGTCTGTTGGAAAACAAAACCCGATCTCCTTCACGTTAATTGGCCTTTTCCCCATGGTTTAATGGCTTGGCCGACGAGTAAAATACTCCGTATTCCCATGGTATTTACCTTTCACGGAACGGAACTGTTACTAGCCAAAAAGTTAGGCTTTGTCGGCCACATCCTGCGTTGGCTGTTACCTCAAGCTTCTGTCGTCACCGCTAATTCAACCTTTACCAAAGGTTTGATCGAGTCCCTAGCCCAAGTTCCCGTAACAATCATTCCTTATGGCTTAACGATTGAACCCAAACCTTGCCCAGAACGTTCACCTGAAGCTATCCCTAGTTTATTGTTTGTGGGTCGTTTAATCGAGCGCAAAGGACTAAAATACTTGTTAGAAGCCCTTCCTTTAGTCTTAAAGGAGCGACCAGTTAAGTTGCGAATAGCGGGTAAAGGCGATCGTGAAGCTGAGTTTAAAAACCTGTGTCGATCGTTAAATCTCAATGAAACGGTAGAATTTTTAGGTTTTCTCAGCCGTTCTGCCTTAGCCCAAGAATATGCCAATTGTGACATCTTTGTTTTTCCCTCAATTGTAGACAGCAAAGGGGAAAGCGAAGGACTAGGAATTGTTGCTATTGAAGCATTAGCCCATCAAAAGCCAGTTATTGCGACTGCTAATGGAGGCATACCGGATATTATTATTGGCAATGAAACCGGACTATTAGTCCCAGAAAAAGAGCCAACAGCCCTTGCTCAAGGGATTTTGCAACTACTATCTGATCCTCAACAGGCAGCTATTATGGGAAAAGCCGGTTCAGCCCATATCCAGAAGCATTTTAGTTGGGATCTTATTCTTCCCCAGTGGGAAACTGTCTTTGAACTGTCTGGAGCAACAAAACATTAAACTTCTAATATGACATCTAAACTTATTCCCCTACTCAAAATAGGCGTTAGCATTGGATTGCTACTATTTGCGCTGATGCAACTTGATCTCCAAGAAACATGGAGACAATTTCACCAGCTATCAGCGGTCTTTGTGATCATAGCGCTTCTTTACTACACATTCTTGCAATTGCTTAGTAGTTGGCGATGGCAGATAGTTTTACACTCCACTGAAAATTTGGCCTCAATCAATGTTCTATTTAGTAGCTATCTAGTGGGGATGTTTCTTAATAATTTTCTCCCAGGCAGTCTTGGAGGAGATGTTTATCGAGTCTATCGAGTTACTCAAGAGACTAAAGATTGGCAAGCTACTTTTGTTTCTGTCTTTTTAGAACGATTTAGTGGTTTAGCTGTTCTATCCGTCCTTGCGGCGTTGAGTTTACCCCTTGCTTTTGAATTACTGGGAAGTTGGGATGTTATTATTCTGTTTGTTGCTGTGGTAGTTGCCTTAGTTGGAGGCGTTATGGTACTTATCAGCCCTAAATTATTAAATTGGGCTGAACCCTGGTTAGTGAGATTAAGACTAGGAAAATTAGCGGAGAGTTTAGCTAGAACCCAGACTTTATTGCTACAGTTTGCCCAGGATCGCCAAGCTCTAGCTTATTCTCTGCTTCTATCACTCATTCTCGATCTTGGTATTATTCACTATCATTATTTAGTTGCTCAACAACTTCAATTATCGATTTCTTTTTGGCAACTGTTAGTGTTTATTCCCATCGTCTCTGTGGTGACACTTTTACCTATTTCTGTGGGGGGATTGGGCGTTAGGGAGGGATTATGGATCTATTTGTTTGCGCGAATTGGTCTAACTTCCGAACAAGCTGTGTTATTATCCCTAATCATAACTGGGCTAGGATGGCTATTGAGTTTGGTCGGAGGGATACTATTCTTACTCGATGAAAGTAGACAGCAATTCAACAACCCCAACCTACTCCGCTAACGCGGTTCCGTTGCAAAAACAGGCGATCGCCGTTAAGATGTAATCAGTACAGATGCACGTAGCCTGAGTTCATCGAAAATGTGGTTAGAAACCCCGTCCTTCTAGGACGGCTTGATATTTTGTATGATGAGTCCGGAACAACCTTTCAAATGGAGACATTTTCAACTGGAGTTCGTCTAAACTCCAGTTGACAGAAAAAAGCCAAGAAAAAGGCTGCTTAAAGTTCTCAATCAATTTTGGAGTAGCTCCGTAGCTGCGCTAGTCTCTCGACTCAAACCCATAGACGGCTCCTAACTTCTCGTCTGCTCCCGTTGCTCCCACCATAGCTAGTTTTCCACTTATAGCTACAGAGATCCCAAACAAGGCAGATTCATTTCCATAATCAGAGGGGTCAAGTTTCTCTGACTGTTCTTGCCAATCTCCGTCTAGGTATTTAAAGATATAAGCCTTCCCAGAATCATCCAGGGTGTCTTCCCCATCTTCCCCTACGGATCGATCAGCATTCTCGGCTCCGATAATTGCCACATCTCCACTGAGGGCTACAGAACAGCCGAACTTATCCTTGGTAACTGTGTCATTAGCTTTAATCTGGCTTTGAAAATGCCAGGTTTCTCCTGTTAATTCAAATATATAGGCACAGCCTTCATTGTCTCGTCCCTGGGAGCCAACAATAACCTTGTTTCCACTGATGGCTAGAGAACAGCCAAACTCGTCCCTGGCCTGAATGTCGGGGGGTTGGAGTTTCTCTTGAAATATCCAATTTCCATCGATCCATTTGAAGACATGAACAGAGCCACCATCAGCCGTACCACTAATCATAGCCCAGTTTTCACTAATGGCCACAGCAGTGCCGAAATAGTCATTTTCCTTGGGTTGTGAGGATTGAATTTTTTGGGGTTCTTTCCATTCTTCTCCCTGCAACTCGTAGATATAGGCTGCCCCTACGTTAGAGTATTGACCATCATTGCCCTTACACCCAATAACAGCATAATTACCACTAATGGCTACAGACCAACCGAAATGGTCATTAACCTTTCGTTCTGAGTGCAAAAGAGGTTCTTGTTTTGGCTGCCATGTTTCTCCTTCCAATTTGAACAGATAGACAGCCCCACCTTGCTTAACACCAGTAGTATCTTGATGGTAGGCTCCAACAATAGCCCACTCCCCATCCATGTCCACAGACCAACCGAAATGGCTATATATGCTGGGAGTTCCAGATATGGATATAGGCAGAAGCCTTTGTTTTTGCTGCCAAGTTCCCCCGTCCCATTGGAACAGATAGGCTGCCCCGGCATTAGTGGCCACAGCATCAACCTGATCAGCACCGATAATAGCCCATAGTCCACTAATGGCTACCGATTGGCCGAAATAGTCAGTTAACTTCAAATCAGAGGGCTGATATTTGGTCTGACTGACGATTCCCCAATTGCCAGGAGCCAAGATTGTTCCGGAAAATTGGGATTCAACGTTACTAAAGGTTACTCCTGGTTGGGATAGAGCATAAAAAGCAAATCTTCCATCGGTGAAGGTTCCCGTAACATCAAATTCTAAGGTTTCATCTACCCAGACTTTGAGGTTAGTTTCCGTGCAGAAAAACTTAAACTTATAGGTTGTATCTTTCTCCCAAGGGGTTGAACTGAGGGTGATCGCTTCGGCAATAGAGGGTAGGTGGGTAAAGCCGAGGAAACTCTCTTCTTCTGTGATATGGGACAATTGCAGATAAGACGTTCTGTCCCCCCCAAGATCCTTCCCTGTCCAGTCAACTATCAGAATATCCGGACTGGAGTTGGTAGTATCCCCAGGTTGAAAATTTAAAGCAAAGCCAAAAAAGTCGTCATCGCGAGTACCAGTAGACACTTCAACTTCAATAATATTGTTGAAGGTGTTAAAGTCACTATAGAAAAAACCGGGTAGACAATCATTGTTTTGGGTAACTGAGCTTTGGTCTCCTACAATTTCCCACTCAGGTTCAACATGATCATAAATGTTGTCGCCTGCGAATTGGTCTGCTGTATATGATTCTTCTGTCCAGTTATTGAAATTCGCTGTTATCATGGCTTTTGGTATTGTTCAGATTTAAGAAATAATGATTGGATTAAAACACTCACCAGTTACACCCGCGTCTGAACATTATTAAGTTGAAGCTTTGAACCCCCAACTAACGCAG
>JAAUYB010037639.1_pt1 | contig 10636 bp, 9 predicted proteins | sample 7278071 | NCBI WGS metagenome assembly JAAUYB01 (sample SAMN14350121, study PRJNA611818) | marine sediment metagenome | isolation source: surface marine sediment (1.8m) | place: French Polynesia: Moorea | collected 2018-08 | reverse complement strand
GTGCGCGATCTGGAAAGTCCTGAGCAGTCCCTTGGCAAAAAGGCCATGTGGAGGCAGGCCGGTGATCTCTTCCCCGTCCATGAAGACACTGCCCGACGTTGGTTTAAGAACGCCGGCCACAACATTGAAAAGAGTAGTCTTTCCGGCGCCATTTGGGCCAATCAAGCCGGTGATCGAGCCTTCTTCGATCGTGATCGATGCACCATCGACAGCGCGGAATCCGCCGAAATGCTTGTGCAGATCCTCAACGACGATCATGTCCGCTCGCACCCCTTCCCAAAGGCCGTCGTGCTTGACGTGGAAACAGCCCGGCCGCGCGTGGCCGGGCTGTCCGAAAGGTCAAAGGGCGGCTTACTTGCGGCCCGCCGTGATTTCTGCGCCGTTCTCGAATCCGACAACACGGTAGTTGCCCGCGGCCTCGCCGGGTCCGATCAGTTCGACGTCGGTTGCGCCGACATAGTCGATGTCGCCGCCCGCCGCGAGAATATCGAGCGCCTTGCCAAGCTCACCGGCCTGAATCGGCTCCCCGGGCGCGTTGGCGACCGCCATGATCTTGCCCGCGAAATCCGCCGACTCGGCAGAGCCCGCGGCCTGCATCGCCAACATGATCAGCGCGGCGGCGTCATAGCTTTCCGGCGCGAAGGGCGAGGTCGCCTCGAACGCGCCCGCCACCATGTTGGTGAAGCGCTGCGAGAGCTCTTCCGACGGGCTGGGGTGCTGACCCGAGGAACCGTCGATCTCGCTGCCGAAATTCTCCACGAGCTTCGAAGAGATCATGCCGTCGGGGAAGTGGAACGTGTCGAACGCGCCGGAATCGAGCGCCGCGCGTACGATGCCGCTGCCGCCCTGGTCGACATAACCCGCCACGACGAGCCGCTCGCCACCGGCAGAGGCCAAGGCGCCGACTTCGGCCGAGTAGTCCGCCTTGCCGTCCTCGTGGCTGGCGTTGATCGTCACGCTGCCGCCCGCGGCCTCGTAGGCTGCCTGGAAGCTGTCGGCGAGACCCTTGCCGTAGTCATTGTTGGTGTAGGTCACAGCGACTTCGTTGATACCGGCCTCGATCAGGACCTCGGTCATCACGACGCCCTGCCGGGCATCCGAGGGCGCGGTACGGAAAAAGAGGCCGTCATCCTCGGCGGTCGAGAGCGCCGGTGACGTGGCCGAGGGCGAGACCATCACGATGCCGTTCGCGCGCGCCACGTTCTGCAGGATAGCGCCGGTGACGCCCGAGCAATCGGCACCCATGATCGCCTTGACGCCGTCGGCGGTGACCAGGCGCTCGGCGGCCGCGGTGGCCGCGCCGGCGTCGATGCAGGTCGAATCCGCGCGCACAGGCGTGACGGTCGCGCCGCCCAGCAGCTTGCCACTGTCGGTGACCTCCTTCATCGCCATTTCGGCGCCGTCCGCCATATGCGGTGTCAGCGATTCGATCGGGCCGGTGAAGCCCAGGATCACGCCGATCTTGACTTCGGAATGGCTGCCCGCCAGCGCCGCGCCGGCGGTCAAAGCAGTCACGGCCGATCCGGCCAGAAGCAGCTTTTTCATCGTACTCTCTCCCTGAGTGCTTATGCGTTATGCCCCGAAATTAGGGTGTTGCGCGGCAAAAGGAAAGTCATTCCGCCGGGCGATGTTCCATTGATTGTGACTGGCCGCTGCCTGTTCCCGCCCTACGTGCCGCCATAAGGATCGGAGGTGCGTGATGTCCAGAATTCTTGCCCTTTTCACGGTGCTGTTGCTGCCCGTCGCGGCGTTCGGCGAGACGCTTCAGACCAGTGCCGGACGGGTGAAGGTGGAGGCGGTGCTATCCGGACTCGACGCGCCCTGGGCGGTGGGGTTCCTGCCGGACGGCGGCGTGCTGGTGACCGAGCGCGGCGGGCGTCTCCTGCACCAGCGCGGCGGCGCGGTGATCGAAGTCGCCACCGGGCTCGACGTTGTCGCGCGGGGGCAGGGCGGCCTTCTGGATCTCATCGTGGCGCGCGATTTCGCCGAGACCCGCGAGATCTTTCTCACCTTCGCCAAGCGCCAGGGCCGTGGGTCGGGCACGGCGCTCGCGGTGGCGCGGCTGAACGGCGCCGGCAATGCGCTGGAAAACGTCCGGGTGATCTTCGAGATCGCCGAGGGGTCCAGCGGCGGCCGGCATTTCGGCTCCCGCGTGGTCGAGTCGCCGGACGGCACGCTCTTCGTTACCGTCGGCGACAGGGGCGACCGGCCCTCGGCGCAGGACTTGCGTTCGCACAACGGCACGGTTGTGCGTGTGAACCGTGACGGGTCCATCCCTTCCGACAATCCTTTCACCGGCAAAAACGCTCAGCCAGAAATATGGTCGTACGGCCACCGCAATGCACAAGGCGCGGCCTTCGACCTAAATGGTCAACTCTGGACGGTCGAACACGGCGCGCGCGGCGGCGACGAAGTCAATCGCATCGCACCCGGCGCAAATTACGGCTGGCCGGTGATTTCCTACGGCCGCCACTATTCCGGCCTGAGCATCGGCGAGGGCACCGAGAAAGCGGGGATGGAACAGCCGGCGCACTACTGGGACCCGTCCATCGCGCCCTCGGGCATGATGATCTACTCGGGTAAGCTCTGGCCCGCGTGGCGCGGCGACATCTTCATCGGTTCGCTGAAATTCGACTATATTTCGCGACTCGAGGGCAATCCGCTCAACGAAGTTGAGCAGATCGAATCGAACCTCACCGAACGCGTCCGCGACATCCGCGAGGCTCCCGATGGGTCGATCTGGTTCCTCAGCGTCGGCAGGGGTGCCCTCTACCGCATGACCCCGGGCTGACCGACCCGATCAGAAAGCCCACCCAGGCTTCTTCTCGTCAAAAACACTCTCCGCGAAGCGGTCCGGCGCAGCTGGTCAAGGCGCGCCCCCGGGCGAAGCGCGCACCGCGGCGCAAAACTTCCCAAAGATCCTAGACCGACACCCGCGCCGCGTGCGACCCACGCTCGCGATAGGGAGTCGTGGCGTAATGCGCCCGGTAGCATTTCGAGAAATGCGAGGGGCTCGCAAAGCCGCAGGCCAGGGCCACGTTGATCACCGACATATCCGTCTGCATCAGCAAGTTGCGCGCCTTCTGCAGCCGCAACTCCATGTAATACCGCTTCGGAGACCGGTTCAGATATCGCCTGAAAAGCCGCTCCAGCTGCCGCGTCGACATGCCCACGTCGCGCGCCAGGATCGAGGGGCTCACCGGCTCCTCGATATTCTGCTCCATCATCTGGATGACCTGGCTGAGCTTGGGATGCCGCACCCCGATCCGGGTCGGCACCGATAGGCGCTGCGTGTCCTGGTCGGTCCGAATGGTGGTGTAGATCAGTTGATCGGCCACGGCATTGGCCAGCTCCTCGCCGTGGTCGTCGGCGATCAGCTTCAGCATCAGGTCGATCGACGATGTCCCCCCAGCGGTAGTGAACCGGTTCCCGTCCATCACGAAGACCGATTTGGTAAGCTCCACCTCGTCGAACTCCTCGGCGAAACTGTCCTGGTTTTCCCAGTGAATGGTGGCCTTCTTGCCATCCAACAGTCCTGCCTTGGCCAGCGTATAGCCCGCAGTACACAAGCCCCCGATCACCGCCCCACGCCGCGCCTCGCGCCGCAGCCAGTTCAGCACTTTCTTGGAAGAAGCCGCCTGCACATCGATCCCGCCGCAGACGAGGATCGTATCGTCGCGGTTCATCTCTTCCAGATCGATGTCGAGCTTGAAGCCCGTCCCAGCCGAGCACCTCGCCTCTTTTCCGCCTTCGCCCGCCAGGATCCATTCGTATAGTTCACGTCCCGACATCCGGTTCGCAATCCGCAAGGATTCCAGTGCGCTGGCAAAGCACAGCATGGTAAAGTTATCGAGCAAAACGAAGACGAACCGGCGCGGCTTGCGCTGGGTGTCCTCGACCTCGACGATGTGGCGACTCGGTTCCATGCGGGCTGGCGACTTCCCTGAAGGTATCCAAGACCGAAACAGGTTTGCCGGGCGCGATCAAGGGACGGACGCCCAAAAACGCACCGTTTCCACCGATGCGGGTGGAAAACGGCGGAATTCACGGTTTTCACCCCAGTGAGACCTGCCTATAAGCGGGGCTCGATTAACCGCAACCCCGATGTCTGGAGAAAAGACGATGAGCGATTGGGACAAGTCTGGATGGCGCAACAAGCCTCGGGTCCAGATGCCCGAGTATACGGATGCCGCCGCGCTGAACGCCGTCGAGGCGCAGCTCGCCAAGTATCCGCCGCTCGTTTTTGGCGGCGAGGCTCGGCGGCTGAAGGACAAGCTGGGTGCCGTCTGCCGCGGCGAGGCCTTCCTTCTGCAGGGTGGTGATTGCGCCGAGAGCTTCGATGAATTCTCGGCCGACAACCTGCGCGACACGTTCAAGGTCTTCCTGCAGATGGCAATGGTGCTGACCTTCGGCGCCAAGCTCCCGGTGGTGAAGGTCGGCCGGATGGCGGGCCAGATGGCCAAGCCGCGCTCGGCCCCGACCGAGACCGTGGATGGCGTCGAGTTGCCGAGCTACCGGGGCGACATCATCAACGGGTTCGACTTCACCCCCGAGGCGCGGATCCCCGACCCTCAGCGCATGCTGCAGGCCTACACGCAGGCGGCGGCCTCGCTGAACCTGCTGCGCGCCTTCTCGACCGGTGGTTTCGCCGACATGCACCACGTGCACGCCTGGACGCTTGGCTTCACGGATGCCGATGACGCCGCGCGCTACCGCGACATCGCCAACCGGATCCAGGACACCATCGATTTCATGGCGGCCGCCGGGATCACCTCGGGCACCACGCATGAATTCGCAACTGTGGAGTTCTACACAAGCCACGAGGCGCTCTTGCTGGAGTACGAAGAGGCGCTCACCCGCGTCGATTCGACGACCGGCACCACCATCGCGGGCTCGGCCCATATGATCTGGATCGGCGACCGCACGCGTCAGCCGGACGGCGCGCATGTGGAATACGCACGCGGCGTGCAGAACCCGATCGGCCTGAAATGCGGCCCGTCGATGACCACGGGACATCTGAAATCGCTGATGGCGACGCTGAATCCGCAAAACGAACCCGGAAGGTTGACCCTGATCGCGCGCTTCGGCGCGGGCAACGTGGTCGAGCACCTTCCGCGTTTGATCCGCGCGGTGCGCGAAGAGGGCGCCAACGTGGTCTGGTCCTGCGATCCGATGCACGGCAACACGATCAAGGCGGCCTCGGGCTACAAGACCCGGCCCTTCGAGTCAGTGCTGCGCGAGGTTCAGGAGTTCTTCGCGCTCCACAAGGCCGAGGGCACGATCCCGGGCGGTGTGCATTTCGAGATGACCGGCAAGGACGTCACAGAATGCACCGGCGGCGTGCGCGCTGTGACTGACGATAACCTCTCGGACCGCTACCACACCGCTTGTGATCCGCGTCTGAACGCTAGCCAGGCACTGGAGCTTGCCTTCCTCGTCGCGGAGGAACTGATCGCGCGGCGCAACGATCAACAGGCTGCGGTGGTCTGATCCGTATGGACCCAAGACTAAGGGCCGCGATGCATCTGCACTGCGGCCCTTATTTCATGCGTGAGTGATGGTCTATTCGTTCTTTACAAGTCGCAGATGCGCCGCCCCGGACTTGGGCGCAGGCTTGAAGGATGCAGTGGGCTCGGCAAAGGCCTTGGCCCGTGGCCGAGGCGCTCGCGCGGGCTCGACCAGTTCCGGCGCTGGGGCACCGCCGCGCGTGGCCACAATACGCCGTGTGTGCACCTGATCGACGGCAAAACGCCGGGGCGCGCGGCCGATCTGGCCAATGGATTGCAGGCAACCCAGAACCCGCGGCGGCCCACCGGTATCCGTGGCCAGCGGCGCCAGCCACATCCGCGCTTTCAGACCGGGCCGCCCGATCCCGCGATCACTGCTCAGCATCAGATCCGCCATTTTCGGCACGTCCGTCACCGAAAGCAGTGTCTCCTGCACCTTGTCGCGCGCGCCCGGCTCGAACATCGCCGTCAGTGGCATGCCCCGGACTTCCATGCCCAGAAGATCGTTGAGATGCATGCCCGCGATCCGGAACCGGCCGACCCCAGGCGCGATCCGTTCGAGTATGAAGGCGAATTCAAGCGCCGATTCGAGCCCGCGCGGATCGACCTCGGCCCGTTTCGGCATCAGCCGCCCGTCGCGGAGCGCCTCCCAATAGGCGTCGACCTGCGAGATCGCCGGAAAATTCATCTCCGGGCGCCCCCGGCCGAGATGTACAACCTTGTCGCCGGTCGCATATGTCAGCTCCATCCCGTCATCCACTTGCTGTACGGAGTAGGGGCGTTCATTGTAGCCCGTCACCCCGTCTGTTAAGTCATAGGTCATCATCGTTACCCGTTCCTTAACATCGCACGAAATGCGACAAAATCGAGGCAGAAAGAGTCCAAATGGTTAATTTCAATGGTTAATTCCATGACCGGATTCGCGTCTTTGAAAGGCGAGGCAGAGGGCTGGGCCTGGGCTTGGGACATGCGCGCGGTGAATGCGCGGGGGCTGGATATCCGCCTTCGTCTGCCGGATTGGATCGAAGGGCTCGACCAGCCGGTGCGCGCGGCCGTGGCAAAGGTCGCCACAAGGGGCAACATTACTCTCGGGCTGAAACTGGCGCGAACCGCGGACGGCAACGCCGAGGCGGTAGACCCGGCGGCGCTTGACAGGGCGCTGGATCAGCTGGTGCAGGTGGAACGCGCCGCCGCCGAGAAGGGCGTGACGCTGGCCAAGCCCACCGGGGCCGATTTGCTATCCTTGCGGGGAGTCGTCGCCACGCAATCGCCGGAGGACGCCACCAAGGCGCTGACCAAGGCGCTTCTGGGACAGATCGATCGGCTGGTCGCCGCTTTCGACGCCATGCGCGCCACCGAGGGCGCGGCGCTTGCCGAAGTCATCACAAAGCAACTCGACCAGATCGAGGCACTCACCGCCGAAGCCGCCCGCCTCGCCGAAGACCGCAAGCCGCAGATCGCCGAAAAACTGCGCGAGAACCTTGCCCGGGTGCTGAAAAACTCCGAGGGCGCCGATCCCGACCGCGTGGCGCAGGAACTCGCGATGATCGCGGTAAAATCGGATGTGACCGAAGAGATCGACCGCCTCGGCGCGCATGTCACCGCAGCGCGCGATCTTCTTGCCTCGGACGCGCCGACGGGCCGCAAGCTCGACTTCCTCGCCCAGGAATTCAACCGCGAGGCCAACACGCTCTGCTCCAAGGCGCAGTCGTCCGAGCTGACCCGCGTCGGCCTTGACCTCAAGGCCACCATCGATCAGATGCGCGAGCAGGTGCAGAACGTGGAGTAAGCCATGGCCCGGCGCGGTCTGTTGATCATCCTCAGCTCGCCCTCGGGCGCGGGCAAGTCGACCCTCGCGCGGTCCTTGCGCGACTGGGACCCGTCAATCGCCTTCTCGATCTCCGCCACCACACGTGCGCCGCGACCCGGCGAGGAAGATGGCCGCGAATACTACTTCCGCGAGCGGGCGGCCTTCGAAGAGATGGTCGCGAAGGGCGAGATGCTGGAACATGCCGAGGTCTTCGGCAACCTTTACGGCTCGCCCCTCGGTCCGGTCGAAGAGGCGATCACCGCGGGCAATGACGTGCTCTTCGACATCGACTGGCAGGGCGGCCAGCAGATCCGCAATTCCGCGCTTGGCAAGGATGTGGTGTCGGTCTTCGTCCTGCCGCCCTCGATCGCCGAGCTCGAACGCCGCCTGCGCGGCCGCGCCCAGGACAGCGACGAGGTGATCGCGGGGCGGATGCAGAAGAGCCTCGACGAGATCAGCCATTGGGCGGAATACGACTACGTGCTGATCAACCGCGATGTCGAAGTCGCGGCGGAGGAACTGCGCACCATCCTGACCGCCGAGCGCCTGCGCCGCGGCCGCCAGCCGGGCCTCAGCGACTTCGTGCGCGGGCTGAACATGGAATTCGAGGAGCGCGCATGACGCTGTATGTTCTGAATGAGTCCGCCCCCGAAACACCCGAGGACGGCGATTTCTGGGTCGCGCCGGATGCCAACGTGATCGGCCGTGTGGTGCTGCACAAAGGCAGTTCGGTCTGGTTCGGCTGCACCTTGCGCGGCGACGGCGAGGTGATCGAGGTCGGCGCCGGCAGCAACATCCAGGAAAACTGCGTGCTGCACACCGACATGGGCTACCCGCTGACAATCGGCACGAATTGCACCATCGGCCACAAGGCGATGCTGCACGGCTGCACGATCGAGGACGGCGCGTTGATCGGCATGGGCGCCACGGTGCTGAACGGCGCGGTAATCGGCGCGGGCAGCCTGATCGGGGCAGGGGCGCTGATCACCGAGGGCAAGGTGATCCCGCCGCGCTCCCTCGTGATGGGCGCGCCGGGCAAGGTGGTGCGCGAGCTCGACGATGCCGCCGTCGCCGGCCTTGTCGCCTCCGCGACACATTACCAAGAGAACATGCGCCGGTTCCGCGCGGGGCTTCGGCCTCTGACGTAACGCTTCTCCGGCCCGCGGGACTGGCCGGATTTCGGCCCGGCATCCGGGCGCTGGAGAGAATATGAAACCACCGAAATCCCTCGTCCGCCGCACGGGCTTTCCGGAAAGCGACAGCCGCGCGGTTGTGACCCCGCTCCAGCCCTCGGTGGTCTATGCCGCCGAAAGCCCCGATGCCCTCGACGATCTCTACGAGGGCAGGGCAGCCGGTTATTCCTATGCCCGCGAGGGGCACCCCAATGCGGACGTTCTGGCACGAAAGATCGACGGGATGGAAGGGGCTGAGGGTGGCCTCGTCGTGGGCAGCGGCATGGCGGCGGTGACGGCTGCGTTCTTTGCGCTCTTGAGGTCCGGCGACCACGTGCTGGGCGGCAACCAGCTTTACGGCCGCTCGATGCGAATGATGCGGGAAGAACTGCCGCGCATGGGCATCGCGACCACGCTTGCCGACCCCACGGATGTCGACGCGATGGAGGCCGCGATCCGCCCGGAAACGAAGATGATCCTGCTCGAGGTCGTCTCGAACCCCACGCTGCGGGTCTCTGACGTGGACGGCATCGCCAAACTCGCCCACGACAAGGGCATCATCCTCGCCGTCGACAACACCTTCACCACGCCGCGGGCCTTCAAGCCATTCGAGCACGGCGCCAACCTGGTGATCCACTCCGTCACCAAGCTGCTTGCCGGGCATTCCGACGCCACTCTGGGCTATATCGCCGCCCGCGACCCGGACCGTCGCAAGGAGATCTACGACACCGCTGTCACGCTGGGTCTCACCGCGAGTCCCTTCGACTGCTGGCTCGCCGAGCGCGGGCTCTACAGCTTTGAACTCCGATACGACCGGGCCGAACAGAACGCCGCCGCGCTCGCCGAGGCCATCGCGCAAATGCCCGGCGTCAAGCGCGTGCTCTATCCCACACGCCCCGACCACCCCGACCACAACCGCGCGGCCCACCTGCTGGGACAGCGCGGCGGCAACATGGTCAGCTTCGAGATCGAGGGCGGGCGTGCCGCCACCAACGCGCTTGTCCGCGCAGCACCCGACATCGCCTTCGCCCCGACACTCGGCGATATCGGCACCACGCTGAGCCACCCAGCGACCTCCTCGCACCGGGCCCTCACCCCCGAGGCGCGCGCGGAACTGGGCATGTCCGAGGGCTTTTTCCGCGTCTCCGTCGGCGTCGAAGACATCGGCCTGCTGACGGAAGAGTTCCACACAGCGCTCAATGCCGCCGCCAAGGCATGACCCCCGACCAGATCGCCACGTTCCTGCAAGCGCTGCCGATCCCGCTGGTGGTGATCGACCGAAACGAGCGTGTCAGCGCCGCCAACGCCCCGGCCCACGCGCTTTTTGGCGCGGCGATGGTGGGCCGGCATTACATCACGGTGCTGCGCCAACCGACGGTGCTCGACTGCGTGGAAAAGGCGCTTGTCGACGGCAAGCCCGCCACGGCGCAGTTTCTGAGCCGAGATACCTCTGGCGACACCACGTTCCAGATGCAGGCCACGCCATTCGACACGGGCCTCCTCGCGGGTGTGATGCTGACCTTCGAGGATGTCAGCCACGTCCAGGCCGCCACCCAGATGCGCCGCGATTTCGTCGCCAATGTCAGCCACGAGTTGCGCTCGCCGCTAACCGCCGTCCTGGGGTTTATCGAGACCTTGCGCGGTCCCGCCCGGGATGACGCCGTCGCCCGGCAACGCTTCCTGGAGATCATGGAGCGCGAAGCCACGCGCATGAGCCGGCTGATCAAGGACCTGCTGTCGCTCTCCAAGGTCGAGACCGAGGAACGCCAGCGCCCAACGACGCCGGTGGATGTGGCTGGGCTCGTGACCTCGGCCACGATGTCGCTGGGACCGATGGCGGCCGAGAAAGGGGTCGAGATCACCGTCAAGGGCACCGACGACATGGTATTCGTGCCCGGCGACGCCGACCAGATCCTGCAGGTGCTCACCAACCTGATGGAGAACGCCATCAAGTATTCCAACGGCAAGGTGCGGGTGGACCTGACCAAGCTCGACCGGGACGAGACCTTGCGCGCGCCTGCCGTGCGGATCGAGGTCGCGGATGATGGCGACGGCATCGCCCCAATCCACATCCCGCGGCTCACAGAGCGCTTCTACCGCGTCGACAGTCACCGGTCGCGCGAGATGGGCGGCACCGGGCTTGGCCT
>JAAUYB010133127.1_pt1 | contig 10643 bp, 9 predicted proteins | sample 7278071 | NCBI WGS metagenome assembly JAAUYB01 (sample SAMN14350121, study PRJNA611818) | marine sediment metagenome | isolation source: surface marine sediment (1.8m) | place: French Polynesia: Moorea | collected 2018-08 | reverse complement strand
TGCGCGGGTCTTGCGTAACGCAACCGCGGCAGGGCTCGTTTGCGTGGGCAAGACGCATATGTCGGAGCTGGCGTTTTCCGGGTTGGGCTACAACCCGATCACGGCGACGCCGCCTTGCGTGAACGATGCCGAGGCGGTGCCGGGCGGATCCTCGTCGGGCGCAGCGACGTCCGTGGCCTTCGGTCTGGCGGCGGCGGGGATCGGGTCTGACACAGGTGGGTCGGTTCGGATTCCGGCGGTGTGGAACGATCTGGTGGGGCTGAAGACGACCTCGGGGCTCCTGTCGCTCGAGGGCGTCGTGCCGCTCTGTGCAAAATTCGACACGGTAGGGCCGCTCTGCAGGTCGGTCGAGGATGCCGCCCACTTGCTAGCCGCGATGGAGGGCCGTGCCGCGCCGGACCTCGAAGGCGCGACGCTGAGGGACGCGCGTTTCATGATGCTGACGACCGAAGCGATGGACGATTTGCGCCCTGAACCCGCGGCGGGGTTCGAGCAGGCGGTGGGCCGGTTCAGCGACGCCGGTGCGGTAATCGAAAATGTCGCCGTTCCCTTTCTGACCGACGCCCTCGCCCTCGCGCCGCTTCTGGTCCCGCCCGAGGCCTATGGCACTTGGAAGGACGCGATCGAGGCCGCGCCGGAGAAGATGTATCCTGAAATCCTCAGGCGCTTCCGCCTCGGCGCCGATGTCAGCGCGGCGGATTACGTTGAGGCCTGGCAACGGCTGGACGCGCTGCGAAAGGACTGGGCGAGGGCGGTTACGGGCTATGATGCGGTGCTATTGCCCACGGCGGCGAACCTGCCGCCCAAGGTGGACCGTCTGCTCTCGGACAGCGATTACTACATTACCGAAAACCTGCTGACCCTGCGCAACACGCGGATCGGCAACTTCATGGGGCTCTGCGGCCTGACGCTACCAACGGGCGTGCCCTCGACCGGGATTTCTCTTCTTGGCCCGGCCTTCGGCGAGGACAGGCTCTTGCGGATGGGCATCGCGGCAGAGGCGGCACTGGCGTAAAAGTCACAAACCGCCCCCGCAAGACCTGAAATTTGCAGGGAATTTCTGGACCGGTCACGACTTGCCTTGTATCGTGACATCAAACGGGGCGGCTACGACCCCGATCCTTGAGGCAGACATAGCGTTCCGATGACGTTTCCCGAGCGGTTTTCGAACCTGCCAGAATATGCGTTTCCGCGTCTGCGGAGCTTGCTGGACGGCCACACGCCGGGGGGTGAGGTCATTTCCATGTCCATCGGCGAGCCCAAGCATGCGTTTCCCGAGTGGATCATCCAGATCATCGTCGAGCATGCCGGGGAATTCGGCCGTTACCCGATCAACGACGGCACGCCGGAGCTCTTGAACGCCATCGCGGGGTGGATTCAGCGCCGCTATGGCGTGCCTTTGCAGCTTGACCGGCAGATCATGGCGCTGAACGGCACGCGTGAGGGGCTGTTTAACTCGGTGCTGGCGCTTTGCCCGGAAACCTCGCGCGGCCAGCAGCCCGCCGTGCTGGTGCCGAACCCATTCTACCAGGTCTACGCCGTGGCGGCTCTCGCTGTCGGGGCAGAACCGGTATACGTGGCCGCGACGCGAAAAAACGGGTTCCTACCGGATTACGGCGCGCTGCCGCCCGAACTGCTGGACCGGACCGAAATCGCCTATCTCTGCTCACCGGCGAACCCACAAGGCGCGGTGGCGAGCCGGGAATACTGGGCGGAATTGACCCAACTCGCCGAGCGGCACGATTTTCGCATCTTCGCCGACGAGTGTTATTCCGAACTCTACCGCGAGACGCCGCCCACCGGGGCGTTGCAGGTCGCCTCGGAGATGGGCGCCTCGCCGGAACGGGTGCTGATCTTTCACTCGCTCTCGAAACGCTCGAACCTGCCGGGGCTGCGGTCTGGCTTCGTGGCAGGCGGGTCCGAGAGCATTACCCGGCTCAAGCAGCTGCGCGCCTATGCCGGATCGCCATTGTCGATGCCATTGCAGCGGGTTGCGGAACGGGTCTGGGCGGACGAGGCGCATGTGGACCACAACCGTGCGCTCTACGTCGAGAAATACCAGATGGCCGACGCGATTTTGGGCGACGTGCCGGGGTACGCCTCGCCGCAAGCCGGGTTCTTCCTGTGGTTGCCCGTCGAGGATGGCGAGGCGGCGACGGTCAAGCTCTGGCGTGAAACCGGCGTCCGGGTCCTGCCCGGCGCCTATCTTAGCCGAGAGGTCGACGGGGTGAACCCGGGCCAAACCTACATTCGCGTCGCGATGGTGGCGCCGGGAGACGAAATGCAACGCGGTCTCAAGAAGCTGCGGGATTGCCTTTACGGGTAAGGACGAGGGTTAACATGGCATCTTATCAGGTCAGACAGCGCGAGCGGCTGCTCGACAGCAAGACCCAGGCAGTGTTGGAGCAGCGCAGCAAGGAACTCTTGGGCGTGCTTCTCTTTGCCCTCGGCGCGGCGACGGCATTGATCCTGTGGAGCTATGTTCCCGACGACCCAAGCTGGCTGTCCGCAACCGACGAGCCTGCGCGCAACATGCTGGGCCGGCTCGGCGCCTCACTTGCCTCGCCTCTGTTCATCATCGTGGGATGGGGCGCCTGGGGTATCGCTGCAGTGTTCTTGGCCTGGGGCCTGCGATTCCTGTTCCACCTCGGGTCCGACCGTGCCTTGTCACGAGTGATCTTCGCGCCCATCGCGATCGCGCTGGTATCGGTCTACGCCTCGACCCATGTGCCCAGCAGTGTCTGGACCCATTCCTTTGGCCTCGGCGGGCTTTTTGGCGACACGGTTCTGGGCGCAATCCTAAGTTTCGTGCCCATCAAGGCGACGCTGGGGCTGAAGCTGATGGCGCTGGTCGTGGCCTTCGCGGCCGTGGGCATGGGGCTCTACGTGCTGGGCTTTACCTTGGCCGAGATGCGCCGCTTTGCGCGGTTCCTTGGCGTGGGCATCATCCTGGCCTATGCCGCGCTGATGCAGATGCTGGGACGCGGCGTCTCAAAGGCCGCACGCGGGGCAGTGGCGTTGAACGCTCGCCGGGTCGAGCGGGCCGAGCAGCGCCGCCAGGACGCCGCTTTGGCCAAGCAAAAGCGTGCGGCCGAAGACCACCTCGACTTCGCCGATTACGGCGAAGAGGATTTCGAGGAGTACGTAAGGGAAGAGCCCGCGCCCAAGCCAAGCCTGCGCCTGCGGCTTCCCGCGATCATCAAGCGGGCAACCGCGCCCGAGCAGGAATTGGTGGAGCTGTCCCTGACCGCCGCCCATGCGGTGCCGGAGGGCGCCAGCGAGGACCGGATCAAGTCCAAGATCGCCGACGTGATCAAGAGCCGCGTGCGCCAGGCTCCGCCGATGCAGGTCCGGCGCGAGCCCCCGGTCGCGCGCCGACGTGGCCCGGATCCGATGATCCTCGCCGATGTCGAACCGGTGGCGCCCGTGATGGAAGAGCCGTCGGAGCCCACGGTAGAAGAAATCGCGCCTCTTGTCGCCGAGCCCAACTTCGAGGTGCCCGACTCCGAAGCGGCCCCGCGCGCTGTCGTGCAGCATAGCGCGCGGAAGACGCCCGCGCCCTCGCGCCGTGCTCAGGCCGAGGCGCAGCCACAGCTGCAGTTCGAGGACAAGCCGGTTGTTTACGAGACGCCGCCGCTGTCGCTTTTGACCAATCCAACGCAGATCCAGCGCCACCACTTGAGCGACGAGGCACTGGAGCAGAACGCGCGCATGCTCGAATCCGTGCTGGACGACTATGGCGTGAAAGGCGAGATCGTCAGCGTCCGCCCGGGTCCCGTGGTCACGATGTACGAACTGGAACCCGCGCCGGGCCTCAAGGCGAGCCGCGTGATCGGCCTTGCCGACGATATCGCGCGCTCGATGTCGGCGCTCTCGGCCCGTGTCTCGACCGTGCCGGGCCGCAGTGTCATCGGCATCGAGCTCCCGAATGCCTCCCGCGAGAAGGTCGTGCTGCGTGAGATCCTCGCAGCCCGCGATTTCGGCGACAGCAACATGCGGCTCCCGCTGGCGCTCGGCAAGGATATCGGCGGCGACGCGATCGTCGCAAACCTCGCCAAGATGCCGCATCTTCTGATCGCGGGCACCACCGGCTCTGGCAAATCCGTGGCAATCAACACGATGATCCTGAGTCTGCTCTACAAGCTCACACCCGACGAATGCCGGCTGATCATGATCGATCCGAAGATGCTGGAGCTTTCCGTCTATGACGGCATCCCGCATCTCCTCTCCCCCGTCGTCACCGACCCGAAAAAGGCGGTCGTGGCCCTGAAATGGGTCGTGGGCGAGATGGAAGAGCGCTATCGCAAGATGTCCAAAATGGGCGTGCGCAACATCGAGGGCTACAACAGCCGCGTCGAAGATGCGCTGTCCAAGAACGAGATGTTCTCGCGCACGGTGCAGACCGGTTTCGACGACGACACCGGCGAGCCCGTCTTCGAGACCGAGGAATTCGCGCCGGAAAAGATCCCATATATCGTCGTGATCGTCGACGAGATGGCCGATCTGATGATGGTCGCGGGCAAGGAGATCGAGGCCTGCATCCAGCGTCTGGCGCAGATGGCGCGAGCAAGCGGCATCCACCTTATCATGGCCACGCAGCGCCCCTCGGTCGACGTGATCACCGGCACGATCAAGGCGAACTTTCCCACGCGGATTTCGTTCCAGGTGACCTCCAAGGTCGACTCGCGCACCATTCTTGGCGAACAGGGGGCCGAGCAACTCTTGGGCATGGGCGACATGCTTTACATGGCCGGTGGCGCCAAGATCACCCGCGTGCACGGACCCTTTGTGTCGGACGAGGAGGTCGAGGAAATCGTCAGCTTCCTCAAGACCTTCGGCCCGCCGGACTATGTCGGCGGCGTGGTGGACGGGCCCGACGACGAGAAGGAAAGCGACATCGACCTGGTGCTCGGCCTCGGCGGCAACACCGATGGCGAGGACGCGCTTTACGACCAGGCGGTCGCCATCGTGATAAAGGACCGCAAGTGCTCAACTTCCTACATCCAGCGCAAGCTGGCGATCGGCTACAACAAGGCCGCGCGGCTGGTGGAGCAGATGGAGGACGAGGGGCTCGTCTCGGCCTCCAACCACGTGGGCAAACGCGAAATCCTGGTGCCCGAGCAATAACGCTCGGCGGATCGCCGCAACGTGAACGATTGCCGGATGCACCCGGCGCGGCGACAGGATAAATGTCGGTCATGACCTTCGCTCGCCTACTCGCCCCCGTCTTCGCATTGCTGCTGCTGACCGGCGCGGCCTTCGCCGACCCGCTGTCGCTGAATGCGATCTCGCGCTATTTCAACGGGCTCAGTACCGCGCAGGGCAGTTTCACCCAGATCAACGATGACGGCACGATCTCCACGGGGCAGATCTATATCCGCCGCCCCGGGCGGATCCGCTTTGAATATAACCCGCCCGATGATGCGCTTGTGATGGCCGGTGGGGGGCAGGTCGCGATCTTCGACGGCAAATCGAACCAGCCGCCCGAGCAATACCCGCTCAAGCGCACGCCGCTGAACCTGATCCTAGAGCGCCGGGTCGACCTTGGTCGCAGGGGCATGGTGGTGGGCCACACCACCGACGGAACCAAGACCAACGTAATCGCGCGCGATCCCGAGAACCCCGAGATTGGCACCATTCAACTTGTCTTCACCGGCCCGCCGGTGGAACTGCGCCAATGGATCATCGAAGGCTCCGACGGCAGCCGCACCACGGTTGTTCTCAGCGACATGAAATTCGGTGTCGGGATCCCTGCGATAAAGTTCAGCATCCCGACCGAGATCGAAAGCCGCCAGCGCTGATCAGCGGCAGGACCTGAGCTGCCCTTCGTACATCGCCGCGCGCTCCTCGACCCGGTCGGCCACGCGCAAGAGCCAGGGTTTGCGGTTGTAGCTGCCCCGCAGATACCCCGTCTGTCCCTCATGATAGGCAAGATACTGGTTGCGCGCATCATCCAAGGCCACGCCCGTCCGGTCCCGCGTCTTGTTCATGTACCAGCCCATGAAATCGGTGGCGTCACGGATATCGTCGCGCCGGGCGCGCCGCCGCCCGGTGTCTTCGAGGTACTCGTCCCAGGTGCCATCTAGCGCCTGGCTGTAGCCATAGGCCGAGGATTGCCGCCCCATCGGGATCACGCCGAGGGTAAAGCGCAGCGGCGTGCGCGCGTTGCCGACGAATTTCGATTCCTGGTGAATCGTCGCCATCTGCACATGCACCGGCACACCCCAGCGCCGCTCGGTCCGATTGAAGGCGCGCAGGTATTGCGGCTTTTCACGCACGATGCTGCAGGCGTTGTCGAGATTGCGCGGAGGAGTCGACTCGCTACTGCCACCGCCACAGCCGGCGATCAGCACCAACATGACCAACGCGCGGAGAGTTCTGCTCATTTGCCTCTCGCTATCTTGTTTTATCGTATGATATCCCAACACGCGCCTGTGGAAAACGGCAATTCGAGCCGCCTAGATCACAAATGCGAGCAAGGCCGGCAGTGTGAGTACTGAAACCAGCGTCGAGATCACCACGAGGCCTGCCACCGCATCCGAATCGGCGTCATATTTCTCCGCCAGGAGGTAAGAGGTCACCGCGACCGGTGTTGCCATCTGCAAGACAAGCACCGCAAACGCGGTTTCATTGAGCGAGAACATGCTGGCGATGGCCCAGCCGATGCACGCACAGATTGCAAATTTGGTCAATGAAAGCGCGACGGGCAGGCCGATCCGGCTGATTCTAAGCCGCGCGACGGCGACGCCGAGGGTGATCAGCATCAACGGGATCGCCATCTGGCCGATAAGCTCCAGTGCATTGGTGAGAAACCGCGGCGTCTGCCAGCCTTGCGAGAGAAAGAGCGCGCCCAGCAGCGTCGAGAGCACCAATGGCTGGCGCAACACCCGCCATGGTGACCCACCGCCCGAGACCAGCCAGACCCCATAGGTGAAGGTGCAGACGCCGCTGATCGCAAAGACAACCACAGCATATCCAAGTCCCTGATCTCCAAACGCAAAAAGGGCCAGCGGCATGCCAAGATTGCCGGTATTGCCGAAGATCAGCGGCGCGAGATAGGTCCGCTGCGTGAGCCCCGTGACACGGACGACGCCGAAGAGCACCACGCTCACCGCGACGTAGGCCAGGACAGCGGCCAGCGAGATCTCCGTCAGCGCCTGCGGCGGGATCTCGGAAGTCATCAGGGCTGTGAAGATCAGACACGGGATCGCAAGGTCCGCCGCGAGCCGGGTCACGAACTGCAGCCGGTACTCGAACCCCAGCTTCACCCAGGCAAATCCGACCGCGCCCAAAAGGAACACAGGCGCCACGACTTCCAACACTGTCAGAACGAGGTTCACACACTGTTTCCTTTGATTTATGGCCCAGTCGATGGACAACGCCCCTTTCGAGGCGTTAGAAATAACCGTCAAGGGGGTGACTTGTCATGTTGAAGACACGCGCGAAATATCACCTGGGTCAGGTTGTTCGCCACAAAAAGCACCCTTTTCGCGGTGTCGTGTTCGACGTCGACGCGATGTTCTCGAATACCGAAGAATGGTACGACGCGATCCCCGAGGACAGCCGGCCGTCGAAGGACCAGCCGTTCTATCACCTGCTGGCCGAAAATGATCACAGCTATTACGTGGCCTACGTATCCGAGCAGAACCTCGTTGCGGATTACTCGGGCGAGCCTGTGGACCACCCCGATCTGCCTGATCTGTTCGGCGATTTCGAAGACGGCCACTACCCGCTGCATTTCCAGCTGAACTGAGGCGGCAACCCGGGCCGCGTGACTGCGTCCCGGTTTCTGGCTCTTTCAACTTGTCCGATGCGGGGCTCAGTACCCCAAGGCGCAGCCGTCCTTGCGCGGGTCCGATCCGCCTTCGAGTACGCCGGTTTCGTGGTCGATCCGGATCGCTTGCGCGCCGCCGATGCCGTTGGGTGGCACCACAACCTTATGGCCCAGATCGGTAAGCTCCTGGCGGACGGCGTCGCTGTAGCCCTTTTCGACCTTCATGTCGCCGAACTCGTCGAAACAGCGCGGCCCGTCGATCGCCGCCTGCGGATCCATGCCGAAATCGATTATATTGGTCAGGAACCGCGCGTGGCCGGTGGACTGGTACTGCCCGCCCATGACGCCAAAGGACATGCTCACCTTGCCGTTCTCGCGCAGCATCGCGGGGATGATCGTGTGCATCGGGCGCTTGCCGGGGTTGGCCTCGTTCGGGTGGCCTTCTTCCAGCGTGAAGCCCGCGCCGCGGTTGTGGAACAGCACGCCGAACTTGGGACTGGCGATGCCAGAGCCGAAATCCTTGAAGATCGAGTAGATCAGCGACACGGCCATCCGGTCCTTGTCGACGACGGTAATGTAGATCGTCTCCTTGTGCACGGCCTCCGAGACCTCGCGGGCGCTGGGCATCGCGCTTTTCGGGTCGATGAGGGCGGCCAGTTTCTCGGCGGTCGCCGGATCGAGAAAATGCGAGAGCCGCGTCGTGTGGTCGAGGTCGCCGAGGAAACGGACGCGCGTGTCATAGGCCAGCTTCGTTGCCTCGGCCTCGATATGCGCGCGTTCGGTGCCGAAGGGGTCCATCGACGGCAGGTCGAAATGGCTCAGGATGTTGTTGAGCAAAAGCGCCGTTGCGCCCTGGCCATTGGGCGGATGCTCGACAAGTTCGAAGCCCTTGTAGGTGCCACTGATCGGCTCGTGATAGGTCGCCTCGGTCGCCGCGAAATCCTCGAGCGTATGGGTACCGCCAAGCGCCTGCAAGGCGCCGACCATGTCCTCGGCCACCTCGCCGGTGTAGAAGGCATCCCGGCCTTGGGTGGCGATCCGGCGCAGCACCTCGGCCTGCGGAGCGTGGTGAAAGACCTGGCCTGCTTGCGGCGCGCGGCCGCCGTCGGAGTAGAACTTGATGCCCGCGCCCTGCAGGTTGCCGACATGGTTCTGCCAATCGAAGGCGACGCGGGGCGCGACGGGCACGCCCTCTTCGGCATAGCGAATCGCTGGGGCGAGCACCGCGTCGACACCCTTGACGCCGTAATCCTCCGACATCCGGCAGAACGCGTCCACGGCACCCGGCACTGTCACGGCGTGATGGTGGAAGACCGGCATCGTCTTGTGCCCCTCGGCGCGCAAGGAGGTACCAGTAAGCCCCGCCGGCGCCCGGCCCGACCCGTTCAGAGCCACGATGCGTTCGTCGCCCGCGGGCTTGATCAGGGCGAAACAGTCGCCGCCGATGCCTGTCATCTGCGGCTCGCAAAGGCCCAGGAGCACCGCGCCCGCGATCGCCGCATCCGCCGCGTTGCCACCGCTTTCCAGAATCTGCACAGCGACCTTGGCGGCCAGTGGATGTGACGTTGCGCACATGCCATTGGCTGCAAAGACCGGGGACCGCCCCGGCAATTGAAAGTCCCGCATTCCTCGTCTCCCCTGTCTTGGGCCGGGAGTTAGGTCAGATTTCAGTGAAAGGCCACCCCTGTGCCGGTCGCAGAGGTCCCGGTGCCGCGCGCTGGGTGGGGGCTATACTGGCGCGGCACCGGTGTGAAGCTCTGCAGCTACCTGTCCTATGTCGCGTCGAATTCTGGCTCCGGCTTGAACGAATTCGGGCGATTCCGTGATTTCTGATCCTTGCTCGGTTATTTGGTGAGGTTTCCTCTCAGATCCCCGATGACGGACCAGGCGCCAAGCCTAGCCCTCAGGCGATATCCTGAAGTTCAACTGGTTCCAGCCGCCCTGCCGCGCGTAGCGCAGATCCCGCGTCAGGGTTCGGATCATGAACCAGCCGAACCCGCCCTCGGGCAGGTCATCGAGCCCGCCGCTCAGCTCCGCCAACCTTCCGGCAGGCAAGTGCCCATCCGGCATCGGCACCCCGTCGTCCCGGATGCAGAACGCGAGGCCGCTCCCGGCGTATGTCGTCTCGATGTCGATCCGGCCGCCGTCCCGACCCGCGTGCGCATGCTCGACGATATTGTTCAGCGCCTCGGCGAGCACCTGTTCGGCTGTATCGCAAAGCGTCCTAGGCGTTCCGTCTGCCAGCCAACACTGTCGCAAGTCGATCAAGACCCGCCGCACCGCGAGGGGCGCGGCCGGCACGACGACGCGTGTCACGCTCGAGGCCCCGTAGGCGAGTGGGGGGCTCATATCGCTCATCCGGGCGTCAGGAAGCCTTGGCAATGCCGCCCAGGGCGGTCTGGGCGTCGGAATGGATGCGGAACACCGTGTCCATCCGCGTCAGACGAAACACCTTTTCCACTGTCGGCGTGAGCGCGGCAAGCTCCAGCTCGCGCGACGACCCCAATTGCTTCATCGCGGCCACGACGGCGCCCAACCCACTGCTGTCAAGGAAATCCACCGCCTTCATGTCGAGCACCACGCGGTCGGGCCCGTTTGCCGCCAGGTCGCGGATCGCGTCCTTGAACTGGATCGCGACCGCCGCGTCGATGCGGGGTTCGTTCACCTCAATCATCAGCACGTCGCCGTGATTTCTGGGGTCGAGTTTCATCTGCGCCTCCTGCATAAACCTTGAAACCTGACTAGACGGCATTCGTTACCATTCGGTATGCGAAGCGCGGATACGCGGGAAGGGAGAACCGGCATGAAAGAGGTTGTGATCGCGGGCGCTGCGCGCACCCCGATGGGCGGGTTCCAGGGAGTGTTTTCC
>JAAUYB010021819.1_pt1 | contig 10648 bp, 9 predicted proteins | sample 7278071 | NCBI WGS metagenome assembly JAAUYB01 (sample SAMN14350121, study PRJNA611818) | marine sediment metagenome | isolation source: surface marine sediment (1.8m) | place: French Polynesia: Moorea | collected 2018-08 | reverse complement strand
TCCTCTCTTCCTTCCTGTGTGTGTAAACGACGGGGTGACTCAAAACTATGACTATAATTCGGACAACCTGACTGGTTTCACTCCGATCGAGCCGCCCTGTGCTGTCAACCCTCGTCCCCTTCTTTCTCTTCCTTCCTCGTGTGAAACCAGGCTTCACTTCGCCCCTCAAGCCAGAGAGAGAGAAAGAGGAGGAAGAGCCGCTTCCTCAGCAAAGTCATAAATTCACCATTTTTATTATAAAACACAAAAAGTAACTGCAGCTTTGAAGGGTGAACAATAGCTGTTGTTTTTGGGTTCAAGAATTACTGTATGGTCGAATTTCGGATTCGGTTCGACTGAGAGGAGCCACCCACGAAGAAGAGGAGGAAGCGGAAGGAGCGAGAGAGAGACTGAGAAAATGGGCGAGAAAAGGGAGTCCTTTTAACTATTTTTTGTGGGACTTCAATGTCCTCCCAAACTATGACTATTGTGAATTTTCGTATCCCTATTAATCACTGTCCGTCTCTGCCTCGCGTGTTTTCTGCTCACGGCCGAGTGGGTTCCATCTCGTGTCTTGAGGCCGCCTAGGAAGAATAAAATATCTACATGCCACGAAATTTCACTGCTGCACGTCAAACAAAAACAACAGAAGAAAAAATATTTGGGAAGTGGCGGCAAGCAGCGCCGAGGAGAAGGAATCTGGAATGTTTTGATAATGCCGTATTTTCGCCTTATTTCTGTTATTACATGCATGCATCTTCGGGAAATTGGATGAGGTGGAAGAGGGAGAGACCTCAGATACTTCCTGCGTCTGCAGCCTTTTCCACTCCTTTTCTGCCCCCGCTCATTTGCGGTTCGCAGTAATCCTTTTCCGCCGCAGAGTTGAAGACGCAAAAAAATGCAGCGCGAAAATTAGACTCCCCGCGACGTCTGGGTGATTTCCCGAATAATTCAAAAGAAAAGCAGAATTTCGAATAAATCAATGTGAAAGATGTGAAAAAAGTGTGTAAACAAACTCGTCCTTGCCTCACGCGAAGGCAATGGGGCATAATTTTATGCACTTACTCCGGTTAAAAACCGCGCAATTGCCGAACTCACGTGACTTTGCCAAAAAAAAGGTGGCGGTGGAGGAAGGGAAAATGCCACTTTTTACTCTTACTACTTCTCTCTTTTCTTTCCGGGCCGGCGAGCGTGAAGGCCGGGGTCGAGAACCACCGGAGGAAAGAGAGGAAAAAACTCCTCTTTTTACGGTACCGGGAAACGCCGAGAAAAAAGGAAGACATGGGAAAAAGCAAGGATCGGCGGCACCTTTTTCTGTTACAAATGTTGAAGCAATCGGCAAAACAACTAGTGAAGCAAGTGAAGCAAAAATCAAAAATATCACATGCTTTTTCAGGTGTTACCCCCTATCTTGTCAGGAATTTTTCTGGAAAAGAGTATCCCTCTGCTCCTAGTTATTCCGAGTGGTCCGTATTTATCTTTATTATCATTTTCTCTTTTGCCTCCGGCCCGCACTAGAATCTTCCTCAAGTTTTGACCCCCAACTAGGAATTCCCCATATTTTGCCCACTCGAAAACTGAATCTTCTCGGCTTCAGCCACGGCTGCTGCATCATGTAGCAACGCGATTGCTAGGAAATTGCGGAGGCGCAACAACAACAGCAGCAGCAACATAGGCAGTGGCTGCGGCGGTGGACGAGAGGGCGGAGAGATTAAAATTTATTCAGAATACTCAATTCTCCTCCTCTTATTCCAGTGTCGGCAGACTTGAAAAGATGGAAAGGGGGGAAAGGGGTTGGAAAATGCCCTCCTCCTTCTCCTCCTCCTCCTCCTCCTCTTCCATTGCCCTCCAGCCAGTCGCCGACACTCTTCCTCTCCTTATCATAATGCAAAAGAGTTCTCCTCTCTTTTCTCGCCCTCTCTGAAAAGACCGCAGGAATTCGGATTGCCCAAAAACGAAAAGGAGGAAAATACAATATTCGAGGGAGAAGTGGATAATGGTTGCCTTGGCCACTGTGGTTTTTTGTGACGGTGGCTGGCTGCTCCTGCTACTTTACTGTGCGACTTCAAAAAGGATGTTGACCTGTACAAGGGAACGTTGGATAAGATTTTTCCGGATTAAAGTTCTTTTAGACATCCAATTTTATTTTGGCGACACGCCTCCGTTTCTCTCCAACATTTGGCACGGGTTTTGATGTCGTAAACCTCGGGCAATTTTCGTTTGCTAAGTGCGCTGTTCATGCGAAATCACAACATTTTGGCAGCATTTTCGGTGGTTTCAAATTTGAATTTATATCCTACTTTGAGGTCTCCCTCGCGTCCTCGGATATAGCCTGTAACTCCGAAAAACATTTTCATTCCACCAAAAAATGTCACAGCATCTTCCTTAATCCCTCCCTCTCTTACTAGACCTCAAAAACAAAAGCCTCCTCCTCACTACAAAAACATTTTCCCACACACCCTCGCTTTCGCGCAGGGCTAAACAAATCCCCCCATTGTTTTATCGAGTGCATGCATGGCTTCCCCACTTTTTTGGTCCCGGAATAATCCGAAAATCCTTTGGCGTCCTCTCACATGCCTGTGGGACTGTATGATGCGACCATTGTTTCACTTACGCCGTTTTTTCGTTGACATGGGAAAGAAAGGGGTGCAACATCTCACTTTGAATACTTCGTAACTCAGCACATTGCGTTGAGCATGAATGACTTTTCTCTCTCTAGGGTAGAGAAGCTTCGGGAGGAGAACAGAGGCAGCAATTCCGAAAGCCGAAACTGCAGCAGGCAACAGCGCAGCAATGAAGAACAGGAAATTGACAATTTTCGAAGCTGGAGTTTCGAAAATTGCCGATGGACAAACGGAGGAAGAAGAAGGAGGAATGCGGCGGCGGCGGCGAAGGAGAATGAAGGGATCCCAAGCCGACGACGGACTCGGAGAAGGTAGATGCGAGTGTACCCTGCACTTTGGAGGGGCTTTCCTCTTCAGATGCAATAGAGGAATTCGAGCAAAATGAGGCTGCGGCGGCGGGAAAGGGGTTTATTCGTCGCGGGTACAATATATTGGCGCTTTGCAGGCGATAAAATGGATGATGTGGCAAGGGATTGTTGCTCCTCAAAGAGGCCGACGTTGTAGTTTTGAAACACTAATTCCACCAAAAAAATCAAATTACAGTCAGGTGTGCAGCAAAAAGTGAAATTTCTATTCATCCTTCTTTCCATTGGCAACTAGAGATCTAGTGTCAAAAGTGCCGACATTTTCTTAATTGACGCGGAGCTAATAAAAGCTGATCCGACGCTACGCTCCTAAAATAGTATAACTTGGAACGCGACTTCGAATCTACGGTCGTTTCTTGTACTGTGGAGCTGCGGAAAAAAAGAAATGACACTCTTTTTAGCTTGCGCAACCCTTTTCCTTGAGTCTGTCCGCTTCTGCGGTGTGGTGAGTGTCTCTTTCTACCTTGTCTGTCCACCCTTCTCCTTTTTTTTCAGCGGTGGTTTCGCCTTCGGGGTTTGGAGGAGGAGGAGGAGGCAACTAGAGCGTGAACGGGAGAAGACGCAGAGGAAGAAGAGGGAATCTCAAGAAAATGTCTCTGGATGAGAAATTCGCACCGAGATGAAGAAAAGGGGAAAATCGGCTCAACCCCAAATTGCAAATTTAGCACTTGTGCGCTCTCTTCCTCCATCTGCTTAGTTTTTCCCTTTCCAGCCGTTTCGCTTGGTCATGCCCTAAGAGCCCTACACCCCCTACACCCCCTCGATCCCACATACCACCTAGGCCGCCGCCGCAGATAAAAGCGTCGCTTTTTGTATCATCCCCCCTTTTTTCAGCACACGCGCCGCCCACTTTGAAAGGAATTCCTCCTCCTCCTTCCTCTCCACCTGGAACCTTTTTTATATTACTTGATACGGGAGAGCAAAGTGGGTGGATGACTGGGCAAGAATGTGGACAGTGAACACCACCGCTGTCCACTAAGTGCGGCAGCACTCTTCCGCCGGGCCCAAAATAATTCGTCCATATTTCCATAACTTTCTTGAGATTTTTTATTTCCCCTCCGTATATTTAATTGTCTAGTTTTTTTCTTCATAGCTGCAGCTATGGCGGCGGCGTGTCGTTGGACCCAGAAAACGGGAAAGGGAGAGGCGGCGGAGGCGGCCAAGGGTGATTAATTCGGAATACCCGACCGCCCGACCGCCCCAGGAGAGACCCCGGCGCAGAAGGGACTCGATCGCAAGGAAAGAGAGGGAGAGACCCCCATAGGAACGCGGCCGAAGCACTCAGGACAACAAACATATGTAGAGTCTCTGAGTCTCAATGATATAGGTGTGCATAGCAGACTTTTCCTTCACGCCAATCTACAGCCTGGAGTGTTCCCCGTTCTCCAATCATGTGAATACTTCAAGCGCTTCAGTGTGCTTGCCGTTCATGGTTTTTGGGGACGGATCGGAGACGACGAGCGGACAGAGAGAGAAAGAGAGAGACTGTGGATCGAGGGGAGAGAGAAGGGAGAAGGGGAGCTCAAAAGGATTGGACTCGGATTCACCTGACAGCGGAGAGAGGAGGGGAGGTATCCAACCGTGGAAGGGAGGAGGAATGAAAAGAAAGAAAAAGGAGGGAAAAAAAGAAACGAGTTGGGTTGGTTTCGTTGGCGGCAGCGGGGGGGGGGCGGTTTTTGTGGCGCAGGATGAGGAGGGGGAGTAGCAGTACCAGTGCAAATGCTAACTGGAAGTTTTGGACTACTGGATGAAATGAAAAGAATTTTTTTGGGGGGGGAGGGCGTTAGTAGGAGTTGCAGTGAAAGTACACTACTAGGTACTGGCAGTAGTTTAACGAAGAATTTAAAGGAGAAAAGGTATTTCTTCTTCTTATGTCTTTTCGTCACTTATCTTCCCTTTGTAATTAACCCGCGCTTTGGAAGGGGGCAAAAAAGTCCTCCCCCCCCCTTTCCCCATCCAGGATGCAGTAGCAGAGATTTTTCTTCCTCTGCTTCTTTCTCATTCCAGGGAGGAAGAAATAAAACCAAGGGGAAGGGAGGAGGGAGAGAAGGACGGACGAGGAACGAACGTGGTTTCCCACATAAATCCTCGCCTCCCTCCCTGCCTAAGAGGAGGGAGAGGGAGAGGTTGAGGCACTTCCCCTCTCCTCCTTCCTGCCATGCTTGTGTCCTGAGGTGGTTCGTTTGGTTGCCTGGTTTGAAAGAAAATTGTGCTACATACAGCGTTCTATCCTATAGACCACGTGAATGAATGCGAAACAGTATTGTTCGAATGATCGGATCAAATAGGCATTCTCGGGAATTAGCTGTTTGCCGGACAGCAATTTCTGGCAGTGCCTCCGCAAATGAAGTGGGCGCCCGACCGATAAAACATCGCCGTCGACTCCCCGCGCTCATTTCTCAACCGATTCCGCGCAAACATCGCACAGGAAAAAAAGATGGGGTTTGGGGCAGCAGAAGTAATGCCCCATTTTGTATTAATGCCTCGCTTGATAAATGGGCCGTTGCAACTACTCCTGCTCACTCATTCCGCAGGTCAGAGCGGCAACCTTTTATATGTCCTCGGTGCGGTCAGCGAAAAAAATTACAAATGACCCTCATTTTGGCGCATATGCAAGAAAAAAAGGAGTACGATTAATAACGAAAGTGCCGTCGACTCTTCCCTGTACTCGCAAAAAAGCTTATTCGTCTTTTCGAAGACGAGTCTTCCTGCCCTTTCGTCACGCGTCAGATCGATGCAAGAGGCACCAAAAATAATCCTTCACTGGTATTCCCCGGAAAGAATAAAAAAGATAAAAAGGGGTCTCTCTCTGTGAGAAATGGCGATATGCAGAGGAAGAGCATGGTTCCCCTCTTCCAATCGCGCAAGAAAGGGAGGGAGGAGAGCACGTGGCATAATATGCAAATGAGAAAAGGGGGGTTCGGAATAATCAGAGGAGAGCGGGGAATAGGTCTTCCTTTTCCCTTCCTTTTTCTTGACTTTTGTGCTGCTCTGCTGTGCAAAGGGATAGGGAGGAGCTTTTTTTGGCAGTTGCCCTGCTCTCACTCTTGGCACCGACGCGAAAGTAACTTTTCTTTTTCCATTTTAATGCCTCGTATTTTGCTTGCTAGCAAAGAAAGTCCTTTTGTATAATACAGCTTTGGTCGATAGATGAACTCAGTGCATTGAAGTCATTGTCAGGCTCTCCTGCTGCCGCTCTTCTTCTCCAGCTTGACAAAGTGGTCAAAGATCTCCGCGAGGAACTCCAAGGAGTTCCGAGAGTCCTGCCAAAAAAGAATGTTAAGTAATGAGTTAAACTGAAAAGATGTTAATTTCGCCCACGTACCCTGTAGAATATCCAGTCCCTGAGGGCGGACGGGTCGGACCTCACTCCGGCGGGGATGAAATCGGGAGTAACGTTGAAGCCTGCCTCAATAGCAATAAATTTGAATCGGCATTTTTAGACGTAATGCAGTATTTTTATGGTAACCGACGTGTGCTCCCGTTCAGTTCGTCCAGCGCGTTGGACACCTCGAAGTTCGCCGCTTTGACAAAGTCCCTGGCGCGAAGGAAGTCCTCGGCCAGGTCGGGGTCGCCACCGCGGGTCTAAAGAAGGAAAAGGGGACATGTAGACTCGATCAGTTCAATTGCTTTTGTTTCTGTCTCACTCTAAGATCCCTCGCCGCCAGCTCCAGCACCAGCCTCATCCTCTGTAGTAGTGCGTCGGCGCGGCCCAGAGCGGAGACGGGGTCCACGGCGGAGGAGGATTGTCCGCCGTCGTCGGTGGAGGAAGCGGGGCTGAAGTAGTTCACGGGGAGGCGCTCGCCCATGTTCTTGGGAATCTGAAAACGACGACGATGTCATTACGTTGTTGTCGTTGCTGCTGCTGCTATGGCTTCTCACCTCCTCCTTGCTGAGAAGCCAGTCATAGCCCACGTGCATCCAGTCCAGGTGGTGCGAGTGCAGATCCGTCCTGAACCTCTCCCTGGCCAGGCGCTCCCCGAACCCCTCCAGGTGAGAGAGAGCGGTGCGGCAGGAAAGGGACACGTTAGAGAAGAGGACGGACCTGCGTAAAAAATAAAAATGGTCCCAGTACATGGAAAAAAAGGTTTTGAACTGGTTCTATACCTCCGAGTTGGATCCTTCCTCCCACTTTGCCTCTCTCCGCCGCCGCCGCCGTCCTCCCCGTCCCTGATCCCCACCTCTTCAGCGCGGTCCTGCGCGCCGCAAATGTTGCCCATCTCGATCGTATTTGAGTCGATACTTTCAAATTCAAAACTGAAATCTTTGGGAAAACGGAGGATCCGACTCGGGCTGAGGCTGTCGCCGACTGAAGCTGAGTCTGAGCGATCGCCGGGCAGAGATTAGGGTCGCGAAAGAAAGAAAAGAAGTCAACAGGCAAAAGCACATGGAATGGCGAAAGTTGCTTTCTAAAAGCCGGGGGGGAAGGAAAAAATCATGAGCAGAGTTCAAAAGTTGTAACTTTCCATAGGAAAAGGCGAAATAATCGTGTAAAGTTTACACCTTGATATAAAAACTCTTTGTATTTATAAGAATAGTCAACATTATTTGACAAAAAAACAAAATTGCTAAATTCTATGAAGGAGACGTTTCCCCAAGCCCAAGGCAATTTCTCGTTCCCTTCTCGAAACAAGCGCGCGCCCCCTCCGGACTGCCGAGGAATTTTTTCTTGAATGACCTTTTTCCCGCATAACTGGAAAGATTTCCCCAACCCTCCCCCGCAGAATAGGAGAGGCGGCACGTGGGTGGGGTGAGCACTTTGCCCTCCGCCGGACATGACACGAGTCGAAAAAGAAAGCGGAGCAGATCTGGGCAGGCGCCCAAGTTTTGCGGCGGGGAGGGGAGGGTTGTTGCTCAATTGCGCAAAAAAAAGGGGAAAACGGCGGGAAAGTCCAAAGTGAGACGCTCTGTAGACGCTATAGGGAGAGGGAGGACAAAAACCTCAGTTCAACTACTGAACTTGGCGGAAATGCTTGCTGAAAACATGAAGGCAAGGCAGTTAGAAAGCATTCATAATTACTGAGACCAGAAATGACGAGAAAATACCCTCCTTTTCGGATCCCGTACGAGTAGGTCCCTTTCCTCGAACTCTGGAGAATTTTTCCTTTTTCCCCCCTTCCCCCTTCTCTTCCCTTCTCCTCTTCCCCTCCCTCCCTACCACCCAGTAAGCCTCACTACTACCAGCCCAGCATATATCTACCAGCTCCCCTTCTCCCTTCCCTTCCCCCCTTTCCGTAGGGGGTTAGAATGCAAGAAGGAAGGGAAGAAGACGGGGGAGGGAAGGGGGACTTTCCTTCCTTTGGCGGCTGAGGGAGGGCTGATAGCAAAGAAGAAGAAGAAGAAGGGAGAGGAGGAGAGGGAGCCTGCGAAGATAGGGGCGAGAAAACTGGTGCTTACTACAAAAGTGTGTCTAATAATTACTCAAAATGTAAAAACTTATGCACTGAAGTGTATGCCTTGTTTTATTCAATGTGGAACGTAATTCAAAGCCTTCTCTATGCAGGAATAGTCCCCTTCCCCCACACTACCAGTGTTCCCTTCTCCTTGCCTTCGGAGCTCCCTTTTCTCGAACTCGCAGCATTTTCCATTTTCCAACTCTCCCTTCGGAGGGTGGAAGGGAAGAAATTCGCCAGACTTTTCACGAATATTGGTTGCTGAAGGAATGAGCAAAAAACAGGTATGGATCGGAGAATGAGCCTCATGTGGTGCTATGTTTGGCGAATTTCGTCCCCGTCGGCTAGCGGAGGCTTTAAAGGAGAGCGACCACTATCGGACGTCGGGGGAAAGAGAGGGAGGGGTACCAAAGGCGGAGGAAGGCGGAGGAGGCTTGAGTGACGAGTTTTGGAGGCGTTACTTGGACATGTCGCCCACCTCCCCCTTCCTTCCCCGTCTTCGAAACCCGCTTTGGACCGAGAAAAAAAACCTTTGATGTCCAAGTACGACGTGCACACAAACATTAAAGGTGCGGATATTTTCCCCCCTTTCCGGGCAAAGATGCCTTATCCTTCCTTTGCAAATGGGCGCACAGGAAATATTTCGCCGAATCCTCATGTCCTCCTCCTTCGTCCCTCTCTCCGTCCGTCCCTTGAGATGGAGAGGAGGGGGATAATCCCGGTGGATCTAAAGGGAGAAAGAAGAGGAGGAAGGAGAGAGAGGGGATATATCGTGGATTTCGCATGGGAAGAAGAGGGGGAAGATGAGTCCCATACGCTCTGTCCCTAGCTACTCTCTGTCCTTTCCCCTCTTTCTCCCGCCTGGCATCGTGTCTGTCTGAAAAGGTGTAGCAATAAGGTTTTCGGGATTCATAAATAAAGCATTTAGGGTTTGCTTCGTCCTTACTTGAAGAGAACAAAAGAACCGAGAGAAATGGGCCATTTCAACATCGATCGTGGCGCCACCGGCCGTGATTGTGAATTTCTGCTCGAAACCATGAGCGCAGGGACTCCATCTACCGGCGAAACCACGACGGGCGGAGGACCTGCCAAGCCGAGAAGAGGAGAGGGAGGGCCCGCCGGTGGTTCCAAAGTGTGCAACGTACAATCACAGGTAGAAGAACCGCCACCGGTGGGAATAAGGGGGAAGAAGAGGGTGAAAACGTAAGAGGAGACAGGAGGGGGTGAACGACCTACCTCGTTTCGAGTATGCGTGTGTGGAGTCAAGTCATGGTGCGCGATCTTGAAAGGAGGAGGGAAAAGCTCTTGAAAGCGGGAAGGGTTTCGAAATTATTTCATGTTTCACTTGGGGCACGACAAAGCATGAGCGTACTTGTATACACTGCACTGAATGAAATTGGCTTCTTAAAGATGTTTATTACTTCGATACGAATTTTTATGGCGCAACAAATTAGATCCACCCTACTACAAGGAAGAAAAATATATTATTGAAAAAACTGCTGGATTTTAAATACAGCTGCTGCTTTTGCTGTTGTCCGTGTATCTCTAGATACTGACGTTTTTTGGCGCATGATCTTTCCATTCAAAGTGGATAACAATTGTTATTGTTTCAAAACGCAAGTATGATGGAAAATTTCAGGCGTTAAGAATTACACGCATTTTATCTTTCCTTTCCTTTTGCTATATCAATTTACTTTTTTTCTTTGGCACTGGCACTGGATCTTACTTAGGGTGTCCTGAATTCCTAACGGAAATAAAAACAAATTTATGCTTTGCTTTAATTGCATTCCGCGAGCAGGACATGGATTTTTTACCATTGCTAGAAACGGTAGCCCAGTTGGAGCGATCGGCGGGGGCGGGCGGCAGGTGGAGGATACCACCATGCCCCACCCTTCGTCGTTCCTCCTCCTGCTCCACCTTGTTCCGCACCTGGCCACTGGAGAAGGCGGCGAAGGGAGGTGTCTTTCTCTAAGCGAGTACCAACAGGAGCACGGCTCCTTCTGCTACTTGATGTGGCAGCGTGTGCCCGCCAGCCCTTTTGCCCCGCTGAGCGGCTGCCACGGCCGCCCGGCCTCAGCCATCGCCACCATCCCGCTTGACGACAACGGCACATTCTACTTTCCAGTCAGCGCGCTGGCGGTGGCCGACGGATGCACCTTCAGGGGATACCAGGGCAACCGCGAGGACTCTGTCCCCTCCCAGGTACTCACCTTTGAAGGAGCAGGGCTGTGGACCTTCCCGCAGGCCTTCTTCAAGATCGCCAGCAAGCCAAGGGACGGGATGTCCC
>JAAUYB010062374.1_pt1 | contig 10653 bp, 6 predicted proteins | sample 7278071 | NCBI WGS metagenome assembly JAAUYB01 (sample SAMN14350121, study PRJNA611818) | marine sediment metagenome | isolation source: surface marine sediment (1.8m) | place: French Polynesia: Moorea | collected 2018-08 | reverse complement strand
TAAGAAACGGCACAATTTTAAACCAAAAGGTGCAAAATACTTCATGAGGGGTTCCCAAAAAAGGCAATCTTGCAATTCTCACTACATCAGATTCCCAGAAATAGCAAAATTTGCGATACATTGCAAGAGTTGACAAAACTGGTTATCGTTAATGAAAACCTTGCTTACCTCCATTGCCTTGTTGATTACAAGCGGCTCCATGAAGCGATACTCGCTTAAAAAAGAATTTTCCGCCTTGGGAACAATTTCTTAGTTGAAAAATGCTTCTTTTGCCGTTAACCTTTCAACTTTGATGAAAAGATGAACCATTCCAGCGGCACTATTTGCAACGCAGAAAACTAACCCTCTTTCTCTTCCGTTTCCAGGCAATCGTTGCGAGATCAACCGCGACGACTGTGACAGCCACCCCTGCAAGCACGGCCGCTGCGTGGACGGGGACAACTCTTTCCGCTGCGACTGCCACCCAGGATACACCGGCTTCCTCTGCGACCGGCAGGTCAACGAGTGCGACTCCGCCCCCTGCCAGAACGGCGGACGCTGCGAGGACCTCACCAACGGGTATCGCTGCCGCTGCCTCAAGGGCACCTGGGGTGACAACTGCGAGAACAACGTCAATGAGTGCTACTCCAACCCGTGCCTCAATGGCGAGTGCGTGGACGGCATTGACAGCTACACCTGCCGCTGCAGGGCGGGCTACGCTGGGGACAACTGCGAGACGGAGATCAACGAGTGCCTAAGCGACCCCTGCCTCAACGGAGGAGAGTGTGTGGACGTGGTGGGAGCCTTCCAGTGCAAGTGCCCCAGGGGGTACTACGGACCAAGGTGCCAGTCGGACGTCAATGAGTGTGCCAGGGACCCCTGCATCAACGGAGGAACCTGTGAGAATGGCTTCAATGAGTTCATCTGCAACTGCAGGCCAGGATATGAGGGGAAGAGGTGCGAGGCGGAGGTGGACATGTGCAAGTCCAATCCCTGTCAGCACGGAGGACGATGCTCAGCCCACTTCAACTCCTACTCCTGCAAGTGCCCGCAGGGGTACACGGGCAGGAACTGCGAGAACAACATTGACGACTGCCGCACCAGACCCTGCCGCAACAACGGTACCTGTATTGACAACGTCGATGACTTCAAGTGTGTCTGCGAGCCCCCCTATACTGGCAGGACGTGCGAGGTGGAGATGGACCCCTGCCGCCCCAACCGGTGCGAGAACGGCGCCACCTGCACCCCGTCCTCCAACTACAAGGACTACTTCTGCTCCTGCCCGCTCGGCTTCACGGGGCGCCACTGCGACGAGGACATCAACGAGTGCCTCAACTCCCCCTGCCGCCACGGAGCAACCTGCACCAACACCAAGGGCAGCTACACCTGCCAGTGTGCCCCTGGTTTCGAGGGGAGGGACTGTCTGCTCAACATTGACGATTGCGCCAGCAAGCCCTGCCTCAACGGGGGATCCTGCCATGACCTGGTGGACGGGTTCAAGTGCTACTGCGTCGACGGCTTTGGCGGGGAGCTCTGCCAGCAGGATATCAATGAGTGTGCCTCCAGCCCCTGCCTGAATGGAGCTACCTGTCATGATTACGTCAACTCCTACACCTGTGAGTGCAGGAGGGGCTTCTCTGGAACCAAGTGCCAGACCAATGACGAGGACTGCACGCCCAGCTCCTGCATGAACGGCGGCACCTGCCTGGACGGGGTCAACAGCTACACCTGCATCTGCCCTCCCGGCTACACTGGCTCCAATTGCCAGTCCAGGGTGAACCAGTGCGACAAGCAGCCCTGCCGCTACGGGGGCACCTGCACCGACCACGGCAGCTTTTACACCTGCCACTGCCCGCCCGGCAGGACTGGAAGCAACTGCGAGCAGCTTGTGGACTGGTGCAAGGAGAGCCCCTGTGAGAACGGTGGAAGGTGCAGCCAGTACGGCACCAGCTTCAGGTGTGGTTGCCCCGATGGCTGGACAGGCAAGTTGTGCGATGTCAGGCAGGTGTCCTGCTCGGTCGCCGCCAGGCTCAACGGAACCACTAGGAGTAGGCTCTGCCAGAACGGAGGCGTCTGCAGGGACATTGGCAACAGTCACGAGTGCCGATGTGCTGATGGCTACTACGGGAGTTACTGCCAGAAGGAGGTAGACGAGTGTGAGCCGCAGCCCTGCCAGAATGGGGCCACCTGCAAGGACCTGATCGGCGCCTACCAGTGCCAGTGCCCGCCCGGATTCCAAGGCAAGAACTGCGAGTTCAACATTGACGACTGCGCCCCCAACCCTTGCCAGAATGACGGGGTCTGCCATGACCTTGTCAACGACTTCCGCTGCTCCTGTCCTCACGGCACCATGGGAATGCTCTGCGAGATCAACGTCAATGAGTGCTTTGAGGGCGCCTGTCACCACGGGGGCACCTGCGTGGACAAGATTGGAGGCTATGAGTGCCAGTGCCGACCAGGCTTTGTCGGCCCCCGCTGCGAGGGGGACGTCAACGAGTGCCTGTCCAACCCCTGCTTCCACCAGGGCACCAAGGAGTGCATCCAGCTCACGAACGCCTACCAGTGCAACTGCCACCCGGGCTGGACCGGGCGCCACTGCGAGACCAAGAGGGACTTTTGCAAGCACGACCCCTGCGAGAACGGGGGAGTCTGCGTCGACGAGGGGTACACCCACCGCTGCGCCTGCCCGGATGGGTTCTATGGCACCAACTGCCAGTACCGCGGCCGCAGCTGCGACAGCTCCCCCTGCGCCTCGGGCGGTACCTGCCTGGACCTGCCCGGCAGCGGCGGCTACAAGTGCGTCTGCCCGCCCGGCACCACCGGTGATCAGTGCCGGCAGGACACCCGCAACGAGTGCACCTACGACCCCTGCAAGAACGGTCAGTGCTGGGACAAGGTGGGCGACTACGACTGCTACTGCTCGACCGGGTGGAGGGGAAAGAACTGCGACATCAGAGACGCCTCCTCCACCGGCGGAATCGACCTTGACGCCGCCGGCAACGACAACTCCCTCACCGCCTACCTGGACCCCTACCTTGAGCGGAAAAAGTGCGAGGAGAACAACTGCGCCGCCAAGAAGGGCGACAACCGCTGCGACGAGGAGTGCAACACTCCCTTCTGCGACTTTGACGGTTACGACTGTCGAGCCGGGGTCAACCCGTGGAAGCGGTGCTCTTCCGTCAACGCCACCACCGCTCGAGGCAAGTTCTGCTGGGACGTGTTCCAGGACGGCTTCTGCGACGAGGCCTGCAACAACGAGGAGTGCCTGTTCGACGGTCGCGACTGCGACGCCCCCGTGCGACAGTGCCACCCGGGGTACGACCTCTTCTGCTCTGAGCACTACGGCAACGGCGTCTGCGACGAGCAGTGCAACAACGCCGCCTGCGGGTGGGACGGGCTAGACTGTGAAGAAGAGAATAGCAAGAAGGGCAAGTTTCCCGTTAGACACGAGATCATCCCCGGAAGCTTCTACGTGGTGCTGGCCATGTCCGAGGAAGACTTTGACCTGGAGATGCAGCAGCGCTTCGTGCGCTACCTCTCCCTCGTCATGCGCTCCAACTTCAAGATCCGCCGCTCTCCGGACGACGGCAGCCTCATGATCCACCCCTTTGACCCCTCGACGGTCCCGGCGCAGGCCAACTACGCCTTCAACACCAACATGTTGCTCCAGGGCAACCTGGGCATCGTCGTCTACCTGGAGATCGACAACGTAAAGTGCTCTGAGGACGCCGGCGAGAACTGCTTCGAGAACGCGGAGGGGTATGCCGACCTGTTCGGGGCCATGATGGGGGCGGAGAAGCTGCAGGACGACTGGGGGATCATACAGGTTGGGGCTGTCAGGGACGACGGGAGGGGCAATGGAGAGGACAAGGCCTCCAACACCACCGGCATCGTCATCGGCGTCGTCCTATTCGCCCTCATCCTGGTGGCCATCGGGGTCCTCGCCAACGGCAAGAAGCGCAAGTCCAAAGGAATCACCTGGTTCCCGGAGGGATTCCGCTTCTCCGCCGGCAGCGCCGCTTTGAGGCCACCGGGCCAGAAGCGGCCACACGACGGAGGAGGACCCTCTCAGGAGATGTTCGGCGTGGGGTCAAAGTACCCCTCCACTCTGGACAACTCCCAGGAGAGCTGGTCCGACGACGGCAGCAGCGACCACCAGCACCTCCCTCCCACCAAGCGCCAGCGCCGCGGGGCAGAGTTCTCCTCCTCCGGACAGACTCTGATGACCAACTACGACGAGGGCGGCCCCAGCGGTGGAGGGAGCGACAGCCGCCAGTGGACGCAGCAGCACCTCAACGCGGCCGACATCAGGAACCCCGACATCCTGGGAGCCCTCACCCCGCCGCAGGGAGACCACCACCAGGGAAGATCTTGTCCCAACGGAGACCTGCTGTCCAACGACGTTGACGTGCGCGGGCCCATGGGCATGACTCCTCTCATGATCGCGTCGTTCCGCGGAGGCGGACTCGACACGGGAGGGGACTACGCAGCAGAGAACCCCGAGGCTGGCTGCGGGAGTTTCGGCGACGAGGACTCCTCCCCCATCCTCATCCAGGACCTGATCAACCAGGGCGCAGACCTCACCTCCACCATGGAGAAGACGGGCGAGGCCCCCCTCCACCTTGCCGCCCGCTACGCCCGCGCCGACGCCGCCAAGAAGCTCCTTGACAACGGCGCCGACGCCAACATCCAGGACAACACCGGTCGCACGCCGCTGCACGCCGCGGTGGCCGCAGACGCACAGGGCGTCTTCCACATCCTGCTCAAGAGCCGCGCCACCGACCTCAACGCCAAGGCTCTGGACGGGACCACCCCGCTCATCCTGGCCGCCCGCCTGGCCATCGAGGGCATGGTGGAGCAGCTCATCGAGGCCGAGATCGAGATCAACCTGGCGGACGACGCCGGCAAGACGGCGTTGCACTGGGCCGCCTCCGTCAACAACGTCGACGCCGTCAACGTCCTCCTCGTCAACAACGCTAACAGGGACGCCACCGACTGCAAGGAGCAGACGCCGCTCTTCCTGGCCGCCAAGGAGGGCAGCTACCAGGCGGCGAGAGCTCTCCTCGACCACGGAGCAAACAGGGACATCCAGGACCACATGGACAGGCTGCCCATCCACATCGCGCAGGAGAAGATGCACCACGACATTGTTAAGCTGCTGACTGAGCACACCCCGCCGCAGACCATCGTGCCCACTCTTCACCAGCAGATTGTCCAGCAGCAGCAGCAACAGCAGCAGTTTGGCTCCCCTCCTACTCTCCTTCCCGAGGGGCAGCAGCAGCAGGTGGCCCTGCTGGGCGCCAAGCCCAAGCAGCCCAAGAAGAAGGCTTCGAAGGCCATCGGCAGCCCCGAACAGCCGAACGGCGATGTCGGCGGCGTCAGCACCCTCCCCAGGCAAAAGAAGCCCAGCGCGAGGCGGAAGAAGCTGGACTCCAGCGGCAACGAGCTCTCCATGTCTCCCCCTGAGGCAGGAGGAGGATCGCCCTACGACTTCAGCCCCTCTGGAGATACAGGGCCGCACCCGCTGGCAATGTCGCACCCCAACCTGGAGGAGATGATGGTCAAGCAGCCGCCGAGCTACGAGGCTGCAGTCTACAGGGCCAACGGGCAGCAGCAGCAGCAGAGGCAGGACCCTCACTTCTCCCCCAACGCCAGGGTGCAGCAGCACGGCATGCAGCAGCATCATCCCCGCCAGCAGTCCATGCCCGCCACCCTCGGCGCCCCCCCCGGTCCTGGTGCCTTCGTGCACCTCTCCCCGCCCCACTCCAACTCCTCCGGCGCCGTCCACTCACCGCCCGGATGCAGCCAGGCAGCAATGATGTCGCCGCCGCAGTCCATTCAGTCCAGCAACCTTAACTCGCCACCAAACGCAGCAACAGCAGCAGCAGCCACGTCCTCGTCTCCGAACAAGGGCAGGAACGGTCAGCAGCAGCAACAACAGCAACCGCAACTGCCCACCTCCCCGACGCACATGGCCGCCCTGCGTGGGGCCACCATGCAGCAGCAGCAGCAGCAGCTCTTCCAGGGCGCCCCTCAGCAGCAGCAGCAGTTTCCCCAGCAGCAGTTCGTGTACCCGACCCCTCCCCACAACGGCCTCCTGCAGGCCGGCGGCGGGCCCGTAGGGAACGGGGAGAACTTCCTCACCCCTAGCCCTGACTCGCCCGCCACCCCCGGGCAGTGGAGCTCGCCAAGCCCGCAGACTGACTGGTCGGACGGGGTGCATTCCCCTCCCTCCGCGATGCAGCACCAGCAGCACCTCATGCACCAGCAGCAAATGATGCACCAGCAGCAACAGCAGCAGCATCAGAAGGGCGAGCCGGGAGTCCTCATCTAAAAGTGAAAAGGAAAAAACACCGATCAATCAGTGTCCGGTTGTGATTCGAAAAAACTCTAAGAAGAATGTTTCCTTTGGCGCCGGCCGTCGTTGTCTCGCCTTGGACTATCATCATCATGCGAAAGGCGATGATGCAATATTGCAATTTCGGAAAACACTTTCATTTCCCTTTTTTCTCGAGCAGAAACTGGGGAAAATAATCGGAGATCTCATGTCAAAGTGACCTGGTATGGTATCTATATCATCATCTTCTTTCATACTCTCTCATTATGAAATCTGGTAAAAGAAATCTTTCTTGTACTGAAGCGGCGCTCTGTACAAAAAAAACCCGAGTATCACACCCCAATTCTGAAACACTACATACTTGTGAAATGGATCCCTCGGTTTCTTCCCATTTCGAAGCACTGCAATCATATTATACAGTACATATGTGATGCGGTTCAACCTAAAGTGTCTTCCACTCTTCGAAAGGACGAAAACCGTGCGTCCCATTGCTTTTTTGCGCGTTACATGCTTCATATGCATTGAGGAATTAGAATAAATCGTTGATTTTTCTGTATCATTTTATTGTTCGAAGCGCTGCTCATTCTCCGCACCAAAGCATCTGTTCATGTGTCATTTTTAAAAAACCTTACTTGCTTTTGCCTACACCAGTCAATGTTAGTTCATTTCATACATGTAATTCGATTTACTACAGCGTTTGCAACGGTTCGAGTCTTACTTGAAGTTGCAAATTCGCAGTCAATTTAGCAAACTGACAGGTCCATATTTTTCAGCATTGTTTTTTGCTGAATTTCCTGAAAGGAAAGTGCAGGTCCTGCAGCTAGCAACCGCCGGGATATGTTCCTGGACAGCCTTGTGCAGCGTTTTGATGCAGTTCTTGTCAGTGGCGGCGATGACGGAGACGGCCTTGTCGATCCCGTCGATTTCAAAGTTGTGGATCAGTCCGCTGTACGTCCAGCACTTGGACAACCCTGAGCCGTCGACATTCTCGTTGAAGCAGAGGCAGTCGTTGGCCGAGTCCCCCTTGATGAGGACGGAGGAGGCCTGGTCGTTGAACTTGCAGGTCGACTCCATCTGGTTCAAGACGTTGAGGCCGCTGCCTTCAAAGGTCAGAACGCAATTTCCTGCAAAGTAGGCATTGTTGAACATGACGACCCGCCAGGCTGAGCCCACCGACACCAGAGTAAAGATCACAAGATAAATCTGAAAATGGAAGAAAAAAAACGAGGCATAAAGCTTTGCGCAAAGCACGGGGATTTTTTTTTGGCATTTTCAAGAAAACTTTTTTGTCGTGTGCAAGTAAATCCATATAAAACGCAAGTTCCAAGTTGTACCAGTATTTTCTTTTTTCACCTTCATGGTTGGTTGCCAGTTACAAAGCCGACCTTCGCTGAGCGAAACTTCAGTTCAAGTGCAAATCGCTTCAAGCGCCATGCTCATTTTTATACTCATTTGTTCGTTCGTCAAAAACATTTTAATGTAAGAAATATATACAGGATGAAATAAATAATGGTTATCTTTTTATGCTTCCTCTCGGATCCTCCTCGCCACACATGAGCGCCAATTTTTTTCCAGACGGGGAAGAATGGGCCCCGTAAAATTTAACACACTATGATACTTACTTACTTACCACTGTACGTAGTATGTACCAAAATGTGGTTTGAGGAAGGGGTGCTTTTTGTCCTGCAAAGGAGATTCCTCTACAATGATTTCGAAAATTATTGTATGGAATTTTGGTGGGGAAAGGCTTATTAATTTATTATTAAGCAAGTAAAGTCCAAAAATAACGCCCACGTATGGACGCAGTGTTATTCCCATCCAGTCATATTTACAAGGTGATACAGATATACATACTGTATACCTAGATAAGAAATGCCGCAGCCAACAGGGAGAAAATGACTGTCGTATCTACTACAGTCACAAATTTTCTTTAATTTCCACTGAAGTTTGTATCTGTAGCTACCCAAAATGGGACAATATCTATTTATACTTATAAAATTTGAATTGTAGGGAAAACCCCGCATTTTACAGGTTCGATTGTACGTGAAGTACAGAAAAAAAATGGAGTGAAGAGGGGAGGGGGGGCTATGTGTATCACACTTTTCCTGACACGTTAGGACTCTGATCCCTTTCCCCCATAAATACCACTGTTTCTGAAAAAACCTCGTTAGAAGAAATAGTCTGTGGAATATTCGTCCTTTTTCAAAATAGGGCTTGTCGAACAAGACGACTCGTCAGGCTGAGCCCACAGACATCAAACAAAAGATCACCAGAGGAATCTGCAAGCAGAGGATCAAGAATAAAAATATTTCAAAAACTAAGAAAAATATTTCAAAGAAAGAATTTGAATGATTATTTGAATCCGTAAGTTATGTAAATCAGATCGGTAATTCGACAAGCAAGCAGCCATAAAATGCTAGACAATGCTAAAAAAATATCTTACGAAAGTGTGAGCAAAACAATGTTTCCAGCTCTTCACCTTCATGGCTGTCAGTTATGAACAACTTTTTAAAAACACATATACACATGTACATCCTTTGATCTCCGTGACAGCAGCCAGACTTGCCACATCCTTGCGACTTCAGTGCCCGTGGTTGGGAGATGAGGTGTTCCTAACATAGCATATATACATGGAGGAGTAGAGACGGGGATCCCCCCTCCCAAGCACCCATTTCTTATTTAGTAAGGTAAGAACTTTGTGAAACCCTTTTGTACTGTGACCTCCACCCACCCACCCCCCAAGCCCGCAACCCCATGCAGATGTATGGTTCCAAACGCTGCTTTCTTGGCTTTTACACTTTTCCAGGCATCTTTGGGTAACCAGGGGTCTTGGGCCACCAGCAATCTGTTTGTAGAAAGGATCCCCCTTAACAGCTAATTTTCTGACACATCCTTTCTTGAGCACTTTCATTTCCTTCCTTTACACCAAACACGTTCTGGGAAATAGTCTGTAGAGATATTCATAAAAAATTAGAACGCCGTCATCATGCCCCAAGATCACAAGAAGCACCTTCCAAAGTCCAAGGAGAGACCCAAAAGCCCAGAGATCTCTCCGCGCGATGCCGGTGTGGAGGAAAGCGAGGACGGCGGGTTCAGCGTGACGCAGTTCGCCGTAGGCGCCGCAGTGGGCGGACTAGGCGGCTTTATGGACAGCCAGTACATCGAACCTTTCGGCCTCATCTTTGGCGGCACGCTGGCCGTGCTCCAGGTCCTCGACTACAGCGACGTTATCTCTCTGCCGTGGAATTCCCAGTCACAAAGCAGATTCTCAAACGACGTCCTGGAGCAGGTCACCGGCTTCGTCGGCTGCAACATTGGCAGCGCCACCGGGTTCGCCGCGGGATACCTCCTCGGGTACAACGTGCTGGACTGGTCCTCCGCGGAAATCGAGTCGGACTCCGGGGAGGGAGCGTCCTCCTCGTCTTCTTCTTCAGAATAGCTCGATGGAAAGGAAACTGTCCCGCAAGAAAATTAATTTTTCGTTTAGCCTTTTCAATCATCACGATCCTTAAAGAAGTGAAAAAAGTCTTGTCAGTATCCTGTGTAAATGGATTAGGAGCACAGTAAATTGTTCGTCAAGTAGTGCTTGTTCTTCCTAAGTGAGGCATTATGATTTTCTCGGATGCTATATTAATTGCCGAAGACAGAGATGGGGAAAAAACCTTCCTCAAAATTAATTTGTTCAGATGACATTTCTTTTGCAGCTCCCTCGGACATAAAAATATGGAATTGGCCTCTTCCTTCGCCATAAAAAACGCGTTGTAATTTAATAAACGGGAAGTTTGCCGTTCCTTTCAAACTATAAAACAGCTACTGTCACGAAGTTGTCCCTATGGAGACAGTGAATCAACATGTTTCTATCTAAGTGCCTGTGTGTCTTTGCCGTTCTGGCGACAATTACAGCAGTCGAAAGCTTTGGCTTTTTTCGCAGAACCGGATTTTCTCTTTTTCTCAGGTAGTCGAAAAAATCATCAAAATAGATGTTTTTTACTAGAACTCTGCACATAATTCAATACACAGACTTCGCCCTTTCTCCCGCCTGGTGCGAGAAGAACTGCCGGGGGGAGACTGCCTGGAAGAGCAGGGCCTTGCAGAAGTTGTCGACGCTGCCACTGAAGAATGCAACGTCCCAGATAGTTTCAGGCAAGTAGTACTTCAATGCTCCTGCAAATTGATTCCAAACATTTTTGATTTCTTCAACCTATTTCGCAGGGTTGGGCTCGGATTCGTGCTAAAGTCCTCAACCATCACTTGCCTTTTACGCGAGCTTGGCTTGGAGGACAACTCTACCGCCCCCATCACTTCCGGCGCTGGTGCCCTGGAGTTTTTCTCTGGAG
>JAAUYB010054554.1_pt1 | contig 10661 bp, 10 predicted proteins | sample 7278071 | NCBI WGS metagenome assembly JAAUYB01 (sample SAMN14350121, study PRJNA611818) | marine sediment metagenome | isolation source: surface marine sediment (1.8m) | place: French Polynesia: Moorea | collected 2018-08 | reverse complement strand
CTTGCTTGAGCAAATGAAATGGAAATGCTTCTTCCCATGTCTGTCTGTCTTTCCTGGGCGTGGCACCATACCTACTCCGGGAAAGAGGCCCTTTCCAGCCTCCTTCCGCTGCTCCTAAGCAGCCTCTGATGGGGGAAAGTCACGAGGCGCCTCCTCCTCCGTGGCACTCCACGATATGATCACGTGCACTTGTTGGCATGGATGGGCGCCATTCGCGAAGTCGTCCTTACCTCCTCAGGTGACGGAAGGCCCTGCGCTTCTGCTCCGGGACGAGCGGAGGGACTCCATGGCGAGGACGGGGGCGACGGGGGCCGCGGGGGCTACACTCGGGGAAGTCTCTGCAGATGTTGATGCTATGCTGCTATGGCTGTGGCCTTGGGAGGGATCCCTGTCGGCGTTGGCCTTGGTGGGGTTGTTCACCTGGGCGCGCGTGACCACAAAAATGTGAAAAATGCAAAAACACCGAAGAGTGCCACAGAAAAGCAAGATAAGCAACGACGCGAGATAAGGACGCTGCATAAAGACTGCGACGCTGTTTGAATTTGTGCTGCTGTTTCTCTGCGCTCGGGCTGGTTGGGTTGCGAGAGAAAAAGCATAGAGAAAAGAAACTCCTCTCTTTTGCCCATGGAAGAAGCGTGGAGTAATCGAGTTTCTCTGTGTTGTCCCCGTCGTCTGATCTTTGTACTGGGGAAGGGTTTTCAGGTGAAACTTTCACCAAAGAGCAAAGAGAACGGAGAAATCATAGCGGAAATCGCCATTTCAACTATCTTTTCATAAGGCTTCATAATGCAATTTCGCTAATAGGGTCCACAACTATACAAAAAGTTTCCCCTTTTCCTTTGTACGATTATCGTTATCGTACCGTCTGCCCACGCATAAAGTGGCGTCAGATACAAGTGCCGCTTAGAGATTAGAGATTTTCCTTTTAGAATAGGATTCTATCTTCTTAACCACTTTTTCTTCATTGCTTCTGTGTCAATGTATGAGTGCAAGTGTGCTTTTTTGTCCGGCCTTTTCACGTTACTTTAACACAGAAATGCACCACGATCCAGGAGGGAAAATGGAAAAATCTATTTCGCATTCCACACCAAACTAAAAGACTAAACTAGGTTGCACAATCTCTTAAAAACAAATTTGTAAATACAGCGCTGGGATACACTTTTTCGTCGCACAAAAAGTATGAAAACAAGGTTTTAAAAAGCCGACTAGAGGTGACGTCGGGGGGCAAGAATAATAAAACGAGACAAGTTTTGTGGCACATAGCGCGAATTCGATCCGCAAGGAGAGACAGTCCGTCATACATTTCAGATTCACCAGGATGATTCTCCCCCTCCTTCGCTGCTCCCCCACCCTCCTCCTTCCGACGACGATTCCTTCTTTCGAGATGAGGATGAAGCCGAGGTGGAAGGAGCCTGCTCCCAAGTCCCGATGCTGAAGACGTCCTCCCCACCTCTGCTTCTAGCTCCTCCTCCACCTCCGCTGAATTGATTAGAGGCCGCTGCCCTGTCCTCATCCCCGGCGTCCCAACCTCTTCCTCCGCCTCCCCCCATGCCACCGGTGGACCATCCAGAGGTTCCTCGGTCGTCCTCGCCAGTTGACCAAGGGATCGCTCCTGCTCCTGCTCCACCTCCTCCGGGCTCGCCCCATCCACCTCCTCCTCCGCCGTTGCCACTGGATTCCCAAGAAGTCTTCGCAGTCGATGGAGTTCCCCCCCAATGCTGTTGTTGGAGGTCGCTGGAGGCCGAAGCCGAGGGAGAGCAGGGCGGCATTGCCTGGAAAAGGCTGGGGCCTCCTCCAGAACCGTTGCTACCTTGTTGACGAAGGCGGTTCGGAGGAGCGGCGGAGTGCTGGTGAGGGGGAGGCGGAGGAGGGCCCTGGTATTGGTGGTGGGGTTGGTGCTGTGAAGGAGGAGGCCGTCGGCCGTGTTGAATGTGAGAGGGAGGAGGGGGCGGAGGTCGAGAGGTGTCGACTACCTTAGGAAGGTGCCGAGGGACACGAGAACCAGGATAGGAGCCGGGGAGGCTGGCGGACTTGAGCAGCATCTTTGGGTTCGAGGAACCTTCTTCCGCGGAAGCCACTGCTGCAGGTGCTGCTGCCGCCGGAGGAGGAGGAACTGTGGCCGTCGACGGAGACTTACTGACCTCCATGGGCGCCGGCCTCTGATCCGGACGTAGCCTTTCTTTGTAGAATGTCTCCCCGTCGTCCATGAGGCTCCAATCGCTGCTTCCTGCCAGCTCCAGCATGACCAGAAGAAGGGCCAGGCTGGTGGATGACAGCCGCGCGGCAGAGGCGGGGTCTGTCAAACGAGCTCGCACCTTGCATACGACGGAGGCAAACCTAGCAGGTTGTACCAGACGCAGTTCCGGGCCGATTACCTGCAGCTGCACCGCCGCCACGGACACGTCGTCATTGTTGCCATCAGCATCCTCGTCGTCACCGTCCAGCAACTTCCCCAGGTTGTCCAGGATTGGCACTGCCAGTGCCTTGATGGTGGTGCCGTCGGCCACTCTGACGCGCCGAAACACCTGGCACAGCAGGACGATAAGATTGCGACGCTCGCTCCTGTAGTCCTTGGAGGAAGACGAGGCCGAGGCAAAGCCCTCCTGTATCCTTCTCAGGAAAATGTTCCTGCACTTGACGCCCTCCACCTCCATCTGGCTGAGGCAACCGAAGAGGAAGGCTGTCTTGGAGGCGAACTGCGGGGACTCCAGGCTCCTCATGTGAAGGCCGTGCAAGACTTTCCTGCAAGTCGTAGAGAACACAAAAAACGTTTCGTTGGAGATTTCATACGGTGTCGTGAAACGGTGTCGTGAATGAGTAAGAAAAGCATTCATTCTTCATGAGTTACTTGAGACGTACGTGAGCTTTTCAGTTGTCTCGCAGGCCTCCTTGATCTTGATGGCGAGCACTTTGGCTCCGTCCAGCGCGTCATCTTCGTCCTCCAGGCTCAGACTCCTCAGGCCTGACTCGATTTCGGCCAGGGGGCCTGTTAAAGGTTCTATCGCTGTTGTAGGCGACGAAGAGATCGCCGCCGCCGGTCTTCCACCTGGCCTTCTGAGAGATTCGTTGTTCCCAGAAGCAGCCGTGGAAGTCATCATAGCCATTCCTCTGCCCCTACCGGTGCCCTGTGATGATGATATAAATGGAGATGGCTCATTGGGAACATTGAAATTAAGTGTGTGGAGCAGGGGGAATAGAGCAGTCCCGTCTTTTATGCTATAAAACCTAGCTTTGTCCAAGTGTGTTTCTCAACAAGAAACAAACATACCTGTCCACCACGGGGCCACTCAGAAGGAGCAGGCGGATCGCTCATCTTTCCAGCCTCTGCAGTCTCCGCCGGCTGATCCTTGTCTACCTGAGAGGAGGCATCCTTATCCTCCTCCTCCTTCTTGTCTTCCTCTGCTTCAGGCGTTGGCGAAGAAGGGCCGGGGGACAGGGAATGAGAGGACGAAGACGAGGACACCGTGGACAACGGACATCCGTTCTCGCCATCCTCTTCCTTGTCCCCCGCTTCTATAGCGGACTTCTCCTCGCCCTGGCCAGGCTTGGCCTCCTCTTTATCGCTCATGTCGAAGCCCACGCCGTTCCTGGAGGAAAGACACGACTCGCCCAGGAAAGAGACAGATGACCCTGACCTCACGACCAAGGAAAGAGGGATCTGAGGATCTCTCGTCTCCAGTCTCCACACAAATGTATCAGTGCTGCCAGATCGTTTTCGTCAAAATGCGCGAGAAAATTGTCAAAATGCGCGAAAAAATGCGCCAGCCTAAAATGTCAAATTTTTTATGGCATTTTTGGGCGTTTTAGAGGGGGTACAAAAATCACTCTTCAAAAATATTTATGAAAAATGTCAAAAAAATAATATTTTATGTAGTAAAATTTTACAATTCTCTTAATGCGCCATATTTTTGGCTTTTCGCGCAATGCGCAAAGGCACTTTGGAAATGCTCGAGAGGGGGGTCCAGATGCGCCATTTTCGCGCAATTGCGCAAGATCTGGCAGCACTGAAATGTATTATTGTATTTCTCTTTCTGTCAGTCTCAGTGATTCTAAGTTTTTTTTTGCAAACTTTTCGCTCTTTTCCTCTTCTTCCTCCTTTCTCTTTTTGCATCTTCTTTGCTGTTTTCCTGTTGACAAATGGGGAGAGCGGAAAAGTGGCGCGAAATTCAAATTTCTCCTTTGCGAAGGCGAGACACAAGGAAACTCTCTTGGGGGACATAGGCAGGGGAAAAGAGAAATAAGACGATGAAAATGTTAATTTCTTTGAAAAAAGATTATCTGTATCAGTATCACACGTCTTGAAATTTTATCGGGCGTCACGGGCGTGATTTAGCGATTTAGCCTATCTTTTGGGCATTGTTTCACAAGTACCAAAGTATAGGGATAAGTTCGAATCAAGTTTTTGCGAATGCGAGTTGAATCGAGTTGGACATTGCGAATGCGAGTCGAATAAGAAAACTGCAAATTGCGATTCAGTTTGCGAGCTGACGCCAAAAAAAGAGGCATTTTTGGGCATTTTTGTCAAGTCGCAAAAAATATCCGGAGAAAAATTTGGCCTGAAAAATTGTTTCATTATTTTTATATATTTTTGAGGTATAATTGTTGTCATTTCTTGATTCGCCAACTTGCAAATCGTGCCTTGCAAATTGCGAATCAATGGGATCAGCAAAATAGGCTGCGAGTCTGCGAATTCGCAAATGCGAGTTCGATTCGCAGTTCGCACCCATCCCTATCAAAGTAATAAAATAAATATAAATTTAATTTTTTCCGAGCCCGAACGAAATTGCGAACTGCGGTCTGGGAGCAGGGCTAAGCCAAGGTGAAGTACTGATTGATCTTGGCGACCTTGTCCAGGTTGACCTGTATCCTTGTCGAGGTCGTGATCATGAGCTTCTTGAAGAACGACAACGGCGTTTCCTCGGAGGGCGTCCGGCGCCACTCGGACCAGTCCGACGTCCAGCTCGTCAGGATCGACCGCAGGATCATGATCGGGCGCAGGGAGCAGGTGGACAAGAGGCCTAGGAAGAGGTGGAGGCCGCGAAGCAAGAGCAGGCCAACCTCAGGAAGCAAGAAGAGGTCCCCGGTGCCGCCGCTGCCCAAGAATCCGTCTAGGTCCTGGAAGCCCAGGTTCTCCATCAGGAGGTTCCAGGCCTCAATGAAGAACTACCGGGTGTTTCCAGACGATTCCCATGTCGTCCGTCGAAGGATGCAGTCTCCCCCGCCTCCGCCTCCCCCGAAGAGATGGTGGAAGAGACGGAACAGTGGGGACAGGGCCAAGGGGAGGGCGCCGGCAAAGTTCTATTCCGGCGGACAGCAGCCTCAACTCCATCTCAGACAGCAGCAGCAACAACAAATTAGCGGCCGTGACCGCCGTCAAGGCGGTGGAGAGGGCGGCGACCGCGGCCGGTTCCTGTCCTACCGTATCCTCAACCTTGCGGCGGGGCGGGGCGGCGGCGGGGCGGACAACGAGGAGGACGAGGAGGAAGGTGAAGACGAGGGCGGAGGCGACGACGAGCAGTGGGACGACTGGAACCAGTACCTGGAGGACCAGGAAGACGACAAGGAGGGCCCAGGGGGAGGCAAGAGCAACAAGAGGCAGGAGCGCAGGAAGATCCGGAGCAACTTCCCCTCCCCGCCCGTCAGACACTACGTGGTGGAGGAAGATCTGAGCCCGGTCTGCGCCTGCTCCCTCTTCGGCGTCCACCTCTACTTTAACCCCTGGGTCACCCTCATCTCCCTGGCCTTGCTCTGGGCCTTCGTCGTGGTCACGGCCGTGCTGCGGAACCAGGACTACCTTGTGACCGGGCGCCAGTACATCGCCGGCAACTTCACGTGGTTGTACGTGGGCTCCTTCAGCGCCTGGGTCGTCTTCCTCGTCATCGTATACTTCAGCGAGTACGGAAACATGAAGCTGGGCGGGGACAAGGAGAGGCCCGAGTACAACTTCCTCTCCTGGTTCTCCATGCTCTTCTCCGCGGGCATCGGCATCAGCCTCTTCTTCTACGGCGTGGCTGAGACCATCCAGCACTACACCAAGCGGAACCGCTACACGGCCAACGCCTTCCTGCCCGACAACCTCCTGGCGCAGCTGTCCCTCAACTACACCCTCTTCCACTTGGGCGTGTACGGCTGGGCAGTCTACACAGTGATCGGGCTCCTACTGGGCCTGCTCGTTCACCGGGAGGGGCTCCCCATGGCGATGAAGACCTGCTTCTTCCCTTTGATCGGGCTCAGGATCTTTGGCTGGCTGGGGGACTTCATCAGCGTGGTCTCCGTCACCACTACCATAATTGGGATCGGCATCAGCCTGGCGGCGGGCGCGCTGCAGGTCAACGCCGGACTGAACGTGCTCAGTCCCAGCGTGCCAATCAACATTGTCGTCGAGGTATGAGTTTCGATATCTCTCCACAATGCTGTGAGCTTAAGTGATTTCCCCTCTTGAGATTTCTTTAAGAGTTGTAGAGGGAAAGGGAATGCAGAGTAGTCTTGAGGGAATGCAAGATTTTTCTTCTCACTGGCCCAACCAAAGCAATTATTTGTACATCTACCAAAAATAAGATATTTGTCCCTTGATCATTTTTTTAACGCACAGTATCCCCACGCTAACTTATCCGAAAATTTGTGCGCTTTTTGGCAGAGCAAAAATTTTTGCGCTTTGCGCTAAATGCAAAGTATTTCTGCTGGTTGTTCATTCTGCGATGTATTACTTAAAACACACGTTGATTGTGGGACATCGTTGCATTTCAGTTTGATTTAAATTTTTAGTGAAGGTGCTGTTTCTAGTATCATGGTCAAGAAAAGAAAGTCCTTTAAGCAAAAGTCTCGGCGAAGAAGGGGTCTCCGGAAATCGTCCGGGAGGATTGGCAAACGGTCAAAGTCCTCGAAAAAGAAAAGGGGCAGAAAGTCGTCCGCGGGTAAGGGTGGCAATTTGGTGATTTCCGCAGCCGTCAAAGAGTCTGGCGCCATCGTCGTCGATTCCGGGACCAAAGGAGCGAACGGAGAATTGGAAGCGCTCCCTTCGCAGACAGAGGACCTGGTAGTCGATGTCGACGGTAGCCAAGACATTTTTGTTGAGTCCAACTCCCAGGAACCGCCTAAGAACGAAGGAAGAAGAACCACGGGAACGAAATTTCCGAACTTTCCCGGGAAAGTACCAGGAAAAACGAATGGGAAACAGTCCGGGCCGGCAGCAACCAGGGGGAAAAGGGGTGCCAGCCCGGCGGCGTTCCTCAAGTCGACCGGAGCGAACGTGGGAGGCGGCGGAGGGCAGATGGATGTCGTAAGCGACGACGCCAAACCAGAGCTCAAGGATGGAAAGGTAGCCGGTTTGCAACCGCAGGTCCTGAGTCCATCTCGCGAAGAACAAGCCAAGGGAAAGAAGGCGGAGGAGGCCTCCCCGGAGTTGGCTTCGTCTAACGCTAACTATGTTGCATTCAAACGAGGAGAGCGGACTGGGACGGCCGCCCCACTTGTTGGACAAGTTTCCATCGGCGTTCTCTTCGGCGCCACCGCCGGCGCCTTCGACGGAAGGTACGAATTCGTCTTCCCCTGTTTCGGCGCACTCATGGGCGGGTCACTGGCGGCAATGCAGGTTGCAGAGTTCAATGGCGCCGTCTCATTCCCCTGGAACAGGTGCTGCTGCCCGGGGTCCTGCCACTCCAGGCTGCTGGAGGAGAGGGAGGAAATCGCGGCGCACGACGACCGGTTCCCGCAGGACGTCGTGCAGAGGTACAGGAGGACGGGCGTCCTCTTCATGAGGAGGAACTACAGGATATTGCTTAGCTTTGCCATGGGGTACGTGTTCGCGAGGAACGTGAGATAATGCTGTCTGGTAAAAGATGTACGCAACTGCGACGCCGAATTTTGTCTACTCATTTTTGCCCATCTCTTGCAACAATATTGACTGGGTCATTATTTTTCGACACCCAAGTACTTTATTTAATGTTTCTTGTAGCTGTCCATTGTGTGGATCCTGACGGTGATGGCGGCCATCTCCAACGCCTCCGGCACCCACAACGGCGTTCGCCGACTCTCGGAGCTCTCCCTCATCCTCAACTCCTTCTTGCTGATGGTCATCCTGATCACGGGCAAGCCCTTCTTCTACCTCAACCTCTACGTCCAGTCCATTGGCTTCTACTTCCAGAACCTGATTGGGTTCGGGTTCCACTGCGACGCATTCGAGCGGCTGGGGCCCTCCTTCGGGGCAGAGGACAGGAACAGGTATGAAAGTGGCTTAAAATTATTGGTGGTAAAATTTCGTTTTTCTAAAAAAAAAGCCTCCGAATTAGGTTCATTCCCCGCGACTCCCAGTCAATGGACGGTCCCCCGGACTGGATGAACTACTGGACAATCTTCTTCTGGGGGTGGTGGATTTCCTGGGCCCCGTTCGTAGGTGAAGAGAAACGGAGAGTCAGAGACCATACGTATTTCGTCAACGTTAAGATCCTTCTCTCCCCTTCCAGGCATGTTCTTCGCCAAGATATCCCGCGGGCGCACCGTCCGCCAGTTCATCCACGGTACGCTCTCCGCGCCCGTCTGCTACATCTTCCTCTACCTGGTCATCTTCGCAGGCGCTGGGATAGACATGGAGCGGCTCGCGGCGGAAAAGGACCTGTGCTGCTCCGACACAAACGAGGGGTTCTTCAAGAGCCCCAAAAATCTGGTACGAACCATCAACATTTCATCCGTATTGCAAAAACTTTATTTTCCGTACCTGTTTTCCAATTGCCAGACGGCGGCGGCCAAAGGAGCCAACGTCGACAGAGACAAGCCCATGGACCTTTCCATGCGTACCTGGCTTTGCGGCGAGGAGCACTCCGGCGTGTCAGAGTGCAACAAGTGCGCAACCAAGACCCTTGGCAGATACGTGGGAGACAACAAGACGTTCGGGGAGTTTGCAGACGACAGGCAAGAGCAGGGAGGCACGTTCGGAGCTAAGGACCGGGAGCTCACCAGGGTCTCTTGCAGGAATCCGCAAGAGGTGAAGAAATAATCGAGTTTCACTAGCAATATTTGACTTTTGAACTGATTGTCCTGAACAGGTCATCTTCGACATCGTCATGTCCATCCCCAACCTTGGCTTCTTTCTGGCGGGCCTGACCGTGCTAAGCATCCTGCTCTATTTCGTGACCTCGGCCGACTCTGGTTGCCTGACCGTGTCCCACATGTCGTCCAACGGCGCGAGGGACCCTCCAATCCTGCAGAGGCTGTTCTGGACCATCACTGAAGGCGCAGTCGCCACCGTCCTTCTCTACGCCGGGAACATAAGGGAGGTCAAGCCATCTGACCCGCTCTGGGCAATGGGTACGAAAAGATGAAAATGCTTTCCTCTTTTTCTCCCAGCTAAATTGATGTTACAATGGTTTCTTGTCCAGGCGTAATAAGCGGATTTCCCTACACCGTCTTCGTGTCCCTGATGTGCTCCTCGCTGTGGCGCGCGCTGCTCGTATGCAACAACGACCTAGAGGCGGCTGAAATTAAAAACTTCAAGGTTAGGCCATGCGTGTCTCACATTCCCTTTCATTGAATTAAGTTTGAAATTTTGTATTTTAACATCTTAGATCGGCCTCTTTGACCCTTGGGGCGCCGTACCGCGGGGCGTTAAGGTGGACCCCGGGATTCCCATCGTGCCCATTCTACTGGCCCGATGGGCCTTCAACATATTCTTCGGCGCCTGGACTATGGGACATATATGCGCAAGGTGAGGTCAGAGATTTTAATTGCTCTTACAGCCGTCTTTGTGCGTGTAGACGTAGCATTAGCATCCTTCCTTAAATTCACACCACATTCACCACATACAGTATTTATTTAAACATGTGGTAATAAATTGAAAACAGTTCTTTTTATTTTGCAAATCTGCAGTTGTGTGTGAATTTAAATTGAAACAAGATGCTTGAGCCCACCTTGACTTTGCAAGAGCCAATGCAAGCCTTGATCATGATACACACACTGTAGAAGTAAGTGACACCATAATGGAAGTGAAAAAGATGCACAATGAAAAGAACCACAAGCCAAAGAAGTCAAAAATAGTGGTTAATTCCGTGGGAAAGACAAAGAATGTTTCTCCTGTTGCCAAAGAGACTGTGCGTGGGATAGACAGACCTGAAGACATGGAGGAAAAGGATGTAACAAGAGTGAAACCACTAGCGGCTACCACGCTATCTGATCCTGACCAAAGCCGAAGCCATAGCTATAGCCAAAGCCAAAGCCAAAGCCACGCAGAGTCTGTTTCAGACCATGACGCAGAGGGCCAACGTAGCCTGCCAGCTCCTCGTCGGTTTCAACGCTACGTTCGTCGCGCTCCTCCTCCCCCAAGAGGAGGCGATGCCGCTGGTGGTATGATCCTGGGATTTTCCGCTGGAGTAGTTCTCATTGTCTGTTGTTGCATTTACTATCTTTTCATATTCCCACTGGTAGTATTTTTGATAATCTACTTTGTAGTCATTGCTGCATATTCTTCATCTTCATGAATTTCGTCTCCTGTGGTAGATTGACCCTGAATTTGCATGAAATAAACCAACTGGTTGAATCAGGAAAAATAGTGCCATGTTTGGGCGGGCTCGGTTTTGTCTAAACTTCTGAAGTATCAGTTGTGTATAATTTTTCTCTCAACTTTTTCTGGCTGAAAGTATCAGTTCTGTCTAATTTTCTAAAGTATCACT
>JAAUYB010173103.1_pt1 | contig 10665 bp, 12 predicted proteins | sample 7278071 | NCBI WGS metagenome assembly JAAUYB01 (sample SAMN14350121, study PRJNA611818) | marine sediment metagenome | isolation source: surface marine sediment (1.8m) | place: French Polynesia: Moorea | collected 2018-08 | reverse complement strand
TTCTGGGAAAGCCAATTAGGGTAACTTTGCGTCCTTTCGCATCTCCTTCTTCCCCCATTCCCCATTCGCTTCTGTCCTGTTTGAGTTTCTGTTTCGTGGTTGGCGAGAGCAGGGGTGGGTGGAGGCGATGCTGCTTTTCCCCTTTTCATTCCCGAAATGAAGCAGACCGCATTGAAACAGGAGCTCCAATTCCAGTAAAATAAGGAAATTAAATTTTCAAAAAACCCGGTTTTTTCCTCAGTTCCTTCACTGTTTCAACCGAGGCCCAAATGCGCATCCTCCGCCGCTCCGCAGAGGCGGAGGCGGAGGCCAGGAGCAGGCCACACTCATACTCCTCAGCATACCCAGGTGAAAAGAAAAGACACACAATTAAGGTTTTTTACGATTGCGGCAAAACGTGGGTATGTAAAACAATGAAATTCAAATTGTTCCTGCAGAGCTTCAGAGGGAGACCGGCCTGCGGGTCCTCCGTCGCGTCCACGACAGAAGACAGAGCCTCTGCGCAAAGCAGCAGCAGCAACAGCAGCAGCAGCAGCGCGGTTCCAAGGAGAGGGAGATGCTGGAGAGGATGAGGAGAAGGCCGCCAAACAGGCTAGAAATATTTTAGTGGATTTTGTTTAAGAAAATGCAAAAAGTCTTTTATTTAAGTAGAATACTTTTCTCCCCTTGAGAGCTTTGCGCACATAAACGATGGAAACTTTGCCGTCGGCAATTAAGAAAACTTGCCTCTCTGGCCTGTCTACAGATGTGTCTAGGCCACTTTAAGGACACTGCCAAACTTTCAACGAGACTTCGAGTAACTTTGTCTTACTGTACTGTTCTCACAGATTGAGGCCTCTCGACTCCGCGGTAGAGGTCCCGACAACACCAGTGCATCCCGATGATTTAGACGACGACGACGAACGCTGATGAGAATTGGATCTATCGAATCGTCCAAAAATAATTGAAGCCAAATTAATCTCTGTTTTCTACTACTCTCCTCGATCGTCCAATAAAACAGTGTACTAGCAATCTGGAGTAGGTGCCATATATTTTTCGTTTATTCGATAGTGCCGGCGGCGCAATATACAATCTGTTTTTTTCACATTTTCTCTCCGATTTCCCCCCGTTTCCATCAGGTGTAAGTAACACGTACATTTTGTCTCTCCTGCATTGGCCTATAAGTATTATTCGTATTTTGTAGGTATTTCTGGTATAAACACTGACATATTTGATTAATTTTGAGCATGTGTGAGTGAGTGTTGGTGGTAGTTTACCGTACATGTAGGAACATCAAAGAGGACATATCAGTACATGGACACATGTAAGATCACAGCTAAATTCGAAACAAAGTAGGATATGCTGATTTCAAGGGAAATTAAGTCCCGAATGAGGTAAAATATTCATAGGCTCCTCCTCCTCCTGCTCTTCCTCAGGTTTGACCTCCTCTGCTGGCGGTCCAACAGGCCGGAGGAGGAAGAAAAAGCCGACCCTGTAAAAACAGTTTGACAAAATCAAGTTTCCCGTACAATAGAAAAGGAATATTATGCATGTAATACCTTTCGCCTTCATCCTCTGCTGCTGCCTCTTCCTCTGCCTCCTGAGCAGGATCCTCGCCTGGCTGCGGCTGTGGCTCAGAAGCATGGGGACGTAGCGGGCGGAGGAGGAGGAGGGAGGGGTCGACAAGGATTCGACCGCTCTCCTCGAAGACGAGGAGGACGAGGATTTGACCTTGGGCTGATCCTCTGTTTTGGATCCGCTCTCCTCGCTGCCGCTGGACCTGGGGGTGGCGTTGCTGGAGGAACCCACTGAACCTGGAATTTATTTTTTTAACTTCTTATTTACCACCTGTTTTTGTAAAAAAATAGATTTGAATATTTACCGTTTTTCTGCGGTTTCCTGAACCTGTCCCCGCACTTGCACGGCGGTATAGGGGAGAACCGGCTCAGATCTGTGGCCGTCGTCTTGAAATATTTATCCAGGTGCTCCACTGAAGTCCCATTGTCCTCTTCTTTTTCCCCTTTGGCCCTGGGGCGATTCGAGGCCGCGGCGGAGGCTGCCCCTGCTAGCGGCCTCCGCCCGAGGCCGGCGTCGCCCTCGGAAAAGTAGAAGCTGAGGCTGCAGGGTTTGAAGAGGAGGGAGAAGAAAAATAAATATTTAAAACGCAATTAAGTCTATAGTCTCCGGTCTGGTGCATCAAAAAGTTCTTGCAAGCACCGTCGCAGAAAAAATTGGTAAAAGATTTGTCTAAGAAACATCTGAGATTCCACGAGCAGTACGGGTACTAACAGGGAATTGAAGTACGTAGCAACAACTTGAACAATTTCCATAATTCCAGAAGCAGGCTAGACTGTTTAGGTACAATGTGCATTTTCTACTTCAGGCATGAAGTTATACAGCACAAACACTATGGAATTAGGCATACCTGTTGTCCATATCCACCTCCGTATTGCCCTGATTATTTGCCTCTTCCCCCGGCGGACTCTCTCTCAGCATGTGCAGGGTGAGGCTGCCGTCAAGCTGCTGAGATCTCTGCTCGCTGATGGCTGGCAGGTTCAGGACAAGCTTCCTCTTGTTCTTGTTGGCCTTGTTGCTAGCACTGGTGTTGTGTTGGTACCTCAGCTGGCACCTCTGGCTCTTAGTCGTGGTGGTGGTGGTGCAATGGCGGGCGTGGCGGTGCTGGTTGTGCGTTGAAGATTTTTTCCTGCAAATAATTTACTTTTTTGAGCGATTTTTCTGTTGTTTTTTGGTGGACTTCTCGCTACCTGTTCTGGTACTCCTCCGTGGTGACCGAGGTGCAGGCGGCGCTCCAGCAGCAGCACCCGCACCGGAGCAGTAGTCACATCTGGCGACGAAACTGAAAATTGGGCATTTTTGTTTGAAATCAATGTAAGTGAACTGTACTTAAAACTAGTTACCTGGCTGCTGCTGGCAGCGTTGACGCTGGCGCCGCTGCCGTTGTTGTTGTGGCAGTTTCCGCCCTGGCTGTGGTTGAAGCTGGAAGAGCTGCGAAAGAGTACAAAACAGAAAATCATGAATACACTACTGTGTTCCGTACTGTTGTATACGAAATTGGGCTTGGGAAAGGTGGAGGTGTCTGTCTGTCTGCCTGTCTGGCAAGCATCAACCCGAAAAAGCCAAAATAGCCGACCTGTCGGGATTTCCCTCAAAAAGATAAACCAATTAATTAAGGCTTCATGGTGTTTTGTTCCACTATCCACGTATTGCCAAAAAAGACCTTTATATACCTGACTTCCGCCCCTCCTCCTCCCCCGTCCGCCCTGTTCCTGTCCCTCCTGCTCCTGTTGACCCTCAGCCCGTTCACCGTCTCCACCATCATGAGGGCGCCGCCGCCGCCGCCCACCACCACCTCTGCCCCTGCCTCCACGCAGGTTGTGTCGCCGCCGCCGCGGTTGCCGCCGTCGCCGCCGCCGCGGTTGCCGCCGCCGCCGCCGCCGCCGCCGCCGCCGCTCACGGGGACCAGGATGTGCTGCGGGCGGACCTATGTGGAGGAAAACATATGAAAATATTTTCGGAAGGAAAATAGAATATATTCCCAAACGATCATAGTGGCAAGTGGTTTGATTTTTTCCCCTTTTGCTTCGATTAGAAAATAGCTAGTCCGCCAGAGGACAAAAAACACAAGGGCGGACGGAGGGAAGAAACAATATACGGACGGTCACATCCCGAAATGGGCCTTTTCCCTTCCTCGATCCCGTATTGTAAATGGGGTTGTATGTCCAGCCGAGGCATCCTACTCCGATGTTGGGATGGGGAGAGCCCCGTCAGACCGAGGGGCACACCGACGGACAGAGAAAATGTCTCCCAAGAGAGGGGGCGGGGGAGGGGGGAATGGAGAAAGGCATTCAAAGATAGAGGGAAGGCGGCCTGGTATGCCTCGTGATGCCCCGTGTACACAGTATGTTGGGCAACGTACGTAACTACACCAGCTTTGGAATACAGTTTCCCGCTAGTAAAATACGGAACAATTTTAAAAAAGTTGCGCCTTTTCTTTGTGCCTGACGTACGTCAGCAGCCGCGACGAGTTTCAAAGGCGGCGTGTCAAAGTTTTTTGACATAGTCAAGTTGTTGCTAGCTTTGAAATTGACACCAGCGCTATAAGACCTCTCCAACCAAAAAAAAACTTTTTTTCCAAGTCCAGGCGTTTTTGAAACTATTCTTGCCTGACTGGTGCAGAGGCTGTTGTTCTGCTCCCTGTTCCACCACCATGGCGCCTTGGTTGTCCTCCTCCTGCCCCCCCTCGCCCCAGACGATCCGCTCTTGCTGCTGCTCAGGCAGGAGCAGGCAAACTTCCTGAACGACTCCCTGAAGCTCCTGCTCATGAATCCGTAGACGATGGGGTTCAAAGCGCTGTTCAGGTACGCCATCAGGGTGAACGTCATCTTTAGGTGCTTGGACCACCCGCGCAGTTGGAAGTCAACGTAGCCAAAGGCCTGGAAATTCAAAAAAGGCACTTTGTTGTTTTCTATTTGTTTCTGGGAAATCAAGCGTCGTCTATTCACCTGGAGTGCCTGGAATGAGAGGTAAGGGGTCCAACAGGAGACGAAAACGATGATTATGACCACCAACATGTGGATGACCTGAATGTACAAAAGAAACAAAAGAAAAGTCACATACGCGCCGTTCCCGAATGGTAGATCACAGACGAAAATATTGAGCAAAGGGGATTCGTTTGGCTTTCCTTTCTCTCCTTTTATGGGCGGGTGAACCACGTCGCCTGTTGGAATTATAGGGACAGTCAACGGAAGGGAGACGGGAGACGAATACTAATTAACCCAGGTCATGCCCGGATTTATCCCTCCCCCCCCCCTCTCTCCAAACAGAGACAGGGTATTTTCGTAGCAACAGTCTATCTCTCCTTACGAGAGAGAGGAAAGAAGAATGGTGTACGCTTACAGAATCCTCAATGTATCGTGAGCTAAAGAAATGAAGTGTTGTTTGTCTTCTGATGCAACAAATTGCACTCTTCCCTCCCAACCCTAGGCACTCTTTTTGGCAAAAGTCTTGAAAGAATATCTTTGAGAAGGAAAATCACAGTTTCTCGCACGAAATAAAAAAAGGCTTTCTTGAGTTGGTAAATCGTTTGAAGCAAATCTTGGTTGGCCTTACCCTCTTGAACTTTTTGAGCGTGTGCTTCTGGTTCCTGTAGTCCGACCCCCTCTCTCTTCCACCTCCTCCTCCTCCTCCGTTTTGCTGTTGTTGCTGCCTCTCCACCTCTTGCTGCTTTTGCCCTTTCTCTTTCTCTTCCTCCTCCTCCTTCGAGTTCACCATTGGGTCGTCATCAAGGCCGTCTTCTTCGCAGGAATCTCCCTGAAAAAAGCGAGAAAAATGTCCAAAAAGTCCAGATTCGGCTTCTATTCAAAGACACGGAGAGGAAACTATATCTCCGTTTTTTTTTGTTTCTGTAGAATTGTTTTCGTAAACATTGAGACCCCCCCCCCCCAACTATTTTTGAGAGCACTGCAGAGGCCTTAATCTTACGAGGTAGAAAAGGTACCTCTATGAGTAAAGGTAGTTCTATCATTTTCAACTTACGTGTCTCATTTTCCTCCTCAATTCCGGAGGAGAAGATTCCTTGGCGTCGTCCGAAGAATAGGAAGAGTGGTGACCTGCTCAGAAAAAAAAGTGTAAGGGCCTTTTCCCATGTAATGGACTTGTCTGCCGGGCGTAATCAGATCATCACTTCTCATTATTATGTGCGTAATATCTTTCCTCTTGTGTAAATGGGAAAAGTGCATGTGCCAGCATCCCATCCCTGGCTTGATCCCCTTAATGAAGCAACTCTCTCCTCCTCATCTTTCGTAAGATATTCGACTTATTCTCGCTGCGTTCGTTCGTGCCCTATCTTCCCTCTCGATACAACTTGAATATCGTGTTCAAGAATGTGCTCATCTTCACATCGGACAAGAAATGAAGAGGTTCGTTTCCCGGACGAAAGTTCTTGGACGTTCAAAATAGAGGCTGGAGAGGGTGCTAAGTTTCCCTGACAAGGAAAGATATTTTCTCGCCAAACAAGGTCAGGGTTTCTGTTTCAGGGGACATGTACTGTAGTATAGAACCGTAGGGCCTTTTTAAAGCCGGAATTCATTTCCTGGACAAAACAAGCTTGGACACTTTTAAAGTAAAAAAGAAATTTCGTTCCAAATTTTCCTGACCAATGGAGAGCTTTTAAATTTTGTCAAAACCAAGGGTTTCCATTGCATTTGAACGTGCATTGTCTTAAAATAAAGGCATGTAACAGGGCTCTTTTCGAGAGGCCCGCGGTAAAACCCAACACATTATCAGGCGAAGACAGGTCTGGCCATGTAGTTATAGACAACGGACAGAGACGGAGGACGGGTCTTTGGGGAAAACCTGTGAGACCTTTGTCGTACACACAACCACACACACACGCATTACTCACCTGTCAGGAGCGCGTTTTCCTCCTCCTCCGTTTCCCCCTCTTCCCTCTTCCTCTCTGCTTTCGTAACCTGCAGCGGGGTGGAATTCGCCGATGACTTCTTGTTCGGAGCAGCCTCGATGGAGCTCACGCGGGTGAAGCTGGGCGGAGGAAACGAAATGTTTGGTGAATATGGTGCCTTTTTCGAAAAATATCTTTGTTTCTTACACTTTGGACTCTTGGGCAAAGGGATTTTTCAAAGTAAAAGTATAGCAGCTGCTTCGCTGAATGTACATTGTACTGTACACAAAGATGAAAAACCCATGGGAAAAAACGGATAAGAAAGGAATTATTTCCATCGGGCTATTTTTAGAAAGTAGCTTTGGAATACAGGTTCCAGGATGAGGAATAACAAACAAGTACAGTAAGGCTGTAAATACTTCCGCAAAATCTTGCCAAAACAAAGTAATTATTTCTATTTTTACTGTTGCTTCGATGAATGTACATTGTACAACACAAAGCCGGGAATCCCCCATGGGAGGGTTCCGAAAGGAGGTATTGTAATGAAGATACTATAAATATCTCTAAACAAGATTTTCCGCGAAAAATGTATCATATTTCCATTTTTGTTTGCTCTCACCTGGTCTCCGCAGCTCCCGTGAAAGCCGGAGGAGAGGAGTCAAACTCCAATTCGACCGCCCTGGCGATCCTCCTGTTGGAGGCAGATCTCTTGGTGCTGCCAAAACTTCCCAGGGAATTCCCTGCGCTGTAGGCCTGTCTCTGCTGCTGCTGCTGCCTGCTGCTGCTGCCGGCGGTGGCCACGTTGCTGTGGCTGTTGCTGCCGCTGTCGTCCTCGTCCTCCCTGCTGCGGCGGTGGTGGTGGTTGTAGTGGAGGAAGTCCGCCAGCCTCCTTCTTCGGCGGCCGGAGGAGGAGCAACGGCTTCTCTTGCTGCTGCACGAGCGGATTCTGCACAATAAAACGAGATTGAAATTGTTCTCTTTCCCTTGGATGTATTAAATATATTCCAACCCACCCCCTGATTGCGACCGTGTCCTCCTCCTCCTTCTCCTTTTCCCTTGCGACGGTGTCCCCCCTCCTCCTCTCCGACCCCCCCTTGTTCCCCATCGCCCCGAACGTGGCCGTCAGCTGCGCCCTCTCGTGCATGCAACGGTAGATCTTCCTGGCGATGGCGCCGTAGGCGGCAACCATAACGCCGCCGGGGAGGACAAGCAGGACCTGAGGGGGGGAAAAGCAACAAATGTTAGCTAAATTTATATTATTTTTCTTTTTTCGTCAAAAACCATTCTCTTTTGTGCGAAACCAACCGTGGCAACTTTTTGAAAAATGACTTCAAAGTACCGTTTGGTCTGGATTTTTCATGTACTGCGTTTCAGAAGAGTGGAAACCTGCTTTTTTGTGCAAGAGAAAGATAAAGTTTGGGTAAAAACCCTGTCTATCAATCCTTCTTTCCCGAAATGCAGTACAATATGCCGTTACAACAAGATGGATGGAATAAACGTGAATTTCCCACAAAATGTCCCTCTTTTTTGTTGCATGCATTCTTTTTCCTCGTCTTTTTTGCGTTCAAGTATAAGGCAGGATCAAATATCCTCTTTATGCATCCCTTGTCTCCTCTCTGTGCCCCTAATTCGGCTTTTGTTAAACACACGAGCATCCGTTTCCCATATTCCGCAATCGGGATTCGGAGCTATTTTTGGCCCCGGCAGATATTTGACCATGCTAATTGGATGCATATACATAATCTGATTCTGCCCCTTCATGTATGTCCTTCTTGTTCTGTATTTGCCACATAAAAAGACGGAAAAATAATTAAGTTTTATACTTACGAATAGTGAGTATATTTCGTGCGCCCTCCACGCGTGCGGGGAGGTGTCGTCTCTGACGCACCAGTGGACCTTGGGCTCGACAAGGCCTACCTCCATGTGCACCTAAAAATTTTTAAGAAAAGACATTTCCCTCATTTTGATCTATATATGCACGGTTTCCTCTTCATACCTGTATGTACAGCGTTGGCGTGGCCAGTAACAGCGACAGTATCCAGACCAGCCCCACCACCCTGTAGGCCTTGCTTACTGTGCAGACAGACTTGGCCTTCATGGGATAGACTATCGCGTAACATCTGCAATGATTTCCCCAATATAATAGCTTGACAAATTAGGTGTAAAAATAATTTGGATTTTACCTCTCCAGACTCATGACCGTTAGGTTCAGCACGCTGGCTATCGCTGTGACGTTCTGCATGTAGTAGACGAACTTGCACAGGAAGAGGCCGAAGGTCCAAGTGAAGGAGAACAGCTCCGCAAGCTGGAAAAAGACAATGTTGGATTTGTGATTTTTTTTTGCTCACAATCGGTGAAACCTTAATTGTATCACCTCTTTTGGTTTGGAAAAAAATATATACTTCCAAGAGTTTCCCAAATAACAACATGGTTTTATGTTTGAAAGAACAACGTGAGCGTAATATTGGAAATCGGCGACGAAATAGCAAATTTCCTTATTGATTCCCTCGCATATGGCAACATGATTGTCATCGTTGTTTTCCAAAGTCTGTACCAAAGGTACGAAAAAGACCGCCAGGCATCGTGAATATCTCGGATATAGCCAATCAGCGGGAAAACTTTGCTGGGTCCCTCTTCGAACTAAATTGAACTTTCAAATTAATTATGTTCCTCTCAACAACCCATGGACGTGGGGGTATAGCATATATCAAAACTACTCGATCGAACGAGAACACAGAGACGACAGGGAGGCATAATATTAATTCCCGGATCTAATTTTCGAAAAAGCTTTTTGGCGAAGTTTATCGTAACATTGGTGCTCTTACGAAAGCGTTCTATTAGAGCTTAAGAGTCAATCAATTTGGCTTTAAAACAGCAATTTACCAAAATGATTTTTTTAAATCTCACCTTTACTGGCAAGCAGAGCACGCAGAGCAGCAGGTCGGCGAATGCCAGGCTGGCCAGGAACACGTTGGTGGGCGACTTCATCTTCCTGTAGCCCAGGATGGCGAAGATGATCAGGAGGTTCCCTGTCACTCCGAGCAGAAGGGTCAGGCTGGAAGAGACAAAAAAACAATAGTCAAATCATGCGTGTATTTTCCCGCATAAAATTGCAAAAGCGTACGATCAAGAGAGAGCATTGAATACCGGCAATCTGCGCTGCGTTCTAGATTCTTACGGTGTTAGTACACAGTTTGTCGCAGCAAAGCGAAAGTGTACGACAGACAGGAAAGCATCTGTTAAACATGTCCATTGTGTTTTGTAGGTGCCCGAGCACAAAAGACTCGGTTTTTAAATGAAAAGGGGCATTGCGACACTTACTGTATGTTGGGGGAAAGCATCGGGGCAAACATTATTCGCAAAAAACCGTTAATTCAAAACTTCGTAAACTGTCGCCGCAAAAAAGTCTTTTATCCCAGCAACAACCTTGGCATTGTTTTCGTTTGAACGAACTTTCAGTCTGTTGTACAGAGTTTATCCTTTAGTGCTGCCGTTGTGTACACCCTGTACACTTCAGGCCGAAACGTAAAGCCTCCTACCTCAATTCGAAAAAGTGGGGAAAACTGTCTCTTCTTGCTTCAAGAAACTTTTTTTTGCCCCCTCACGATCGAAAAACTTAACTCCTCCCTTATATCTTTTGTGTCAAAAGGAGTGAGTTACTTTCCAACGCCTATGTACGTACAGCCGCTGGGCTTGAGAGAGGGGGGGAGGGGCAGGGATATAAAACTTCCCTTTGAGTCCTTCTCCCTCTTTCCAAGTTCGAAATCCCCCGGATTTGAAAGCTTTTTTTCTCGAACTTCCCTTGCGGCCTCCACCACCAAGGATCAAATTGGGACTTCTTCCCCTCCCCTTAAAATGGAACTGAATTTGAGGAGGGTGGAAGGAGACTGTCTGACTGTCTGTCTGCCCTTAGTGACTCACTAGGATTTCTCTCAAGAATCCGACCCAATTTAAATCGCGAAATTATTTTCTAATCCAGACAAAAAAAAGTCGTACGTCACTGAAGGTGATGCAAGGTCGCAAAAATTCCTTTCACGAAAATTTCTTTGGCCTGATGATTCCTGGAAGGAATTTTCCCTTTCAATGGAAAGGCATTTCTCCCACTCCTCTTTTCCACATCAAAAGAAAATCACTTTTTTCCTTGGGAAATGCGGGTGTGTGGAGGCCCCTTTTCTTTCCATTTTCGCTTCCTCCCATTTCGGTCGGATGGCTTTGATTGGCCATTTCTCTTTCTCCTCATCTGTCTTCATTCTCCGCCGCCGAAT
>JAAUYB010064925.1_pt1 | contig 10670 bp, 8 predicted proteins | sample 7278071 | NCBI WGS metagenome assembly JAAUYB01 (sample SAMN14350121, study PRJNA611818) | marine sediment metagenome | isolation source: surface marine sediment (1.8m) | place: French Polynesia: Moorea | collected 2018-08 | reverse complement strand
GGGGTGATAGCAGGCACGGCCGTGGGTGGCCGGCAGCGGGTTGTTTTGCATTATCGTCAGCCAGGCTTTCTCATAGTCGCCCGCCTGGGCGTGCGCCAGCCAGGCCTGAATGTTTTCCCCCGCGGGACAGGCGTGGTTGCAGGGGGGGAGAAAATGTACATACTGCGGCCGCTGCCAGCGTTGGCTCCCGACGCCTCTGCGGGTCGTCAGCTGCATAACCTGTGTCAAATCATTCAGTTTAAGATCATGAGACATGCTTTTCCTCCCGTATCGTGGTGTTTCGATTATTGCCATCGGTAGTGTGTTTTTTCTCCATTTTTTTACCTCATAACCTAATTGAAATTATTAAACACGGAATTTAATTTTGCGCATTTTGTGCCTTTTTGCGGCTATATCGAGGTTAATGCTTTAGATGGAAAAGGATCCAATATAGATTTTTGCATAGATAATAGCCGGGCGATTGTGTACTAAATTAGGATAAACGAATCACATTAAGGGGGGAAGAAACCGGAGATGCATGGGGCACATCTTGAAAATTAAATATTGATTTGGCCACAAAAAGGCGCAAAAGTCGCAAAAATGGGGATTTTAAATTTTGGATTTAAGGTATTCCGTTGAAAAAAGATAGAGCAAAGCGATACCACCAATCCGCAATCCACAATCCAAAATTTACCTAAACGCGGTTTGTTTATCCTAAATTTAGTGCACGATCATTCAATAGTCCGATACACATACGCTCAATAGAATATAGGTTTCAGTGTTCAGGGGGGACGGAGGGTTCAGAGGTTCTGGGTTCAAAGGTTAGAAAGATTGGAATCCGGTTAACCTTGAACGGGGAACCCTAATAAGGTTTCAGTGTTCAGGTTTCAGGATAGAAGCAGGTTTCAGGGTTCTAGGTTCAGGTTTCAGGGTTATTCGATTGCGTATTGCGGATTGTGGATTGGCGTATTGGATGTTTTAATAGACAGAATTCATTCAATTCCTAAATTCCTGAATCCCTAAATACCTAAATTCCCCCTTTGGATTTTGGATTTATGGAATCGCTTTCCGAGGCGTAGGCGCAACAACCCCTACGAGCTGGAGGGCTGCACTCAGTCATTTGTATAAGAACTTCGCCCTACACCTGAAACCTGAACACTGAAACCTGAACACTGCCGGTCAACGTGATAATCTCTTTGACCCCTCTGGGCCAGGAATCTTTACTTAACCCCAAGCCGTACTGACGTTTACCAGCGCAGCGGCTGAACCAGTTCCCTGATAATGCTCAGAACCACCCCCGGCTTTTTACCGTGAGCCATTGCTTCCACTTGAACCGTTTGGGCACTGACCCAGCAGATCACCAGCAGCACTACCAGGTAAGCGATGCCAAGCGCGATGTTGATACGTCGGTGAAACGGGGATCGCAGCAGTGATACCAGCGGTCCGACGTAGACCGCCAGAAACCATCCAACACCGCCTGCGCCGATTGTGGCCGCCTTTAGAATGGAAAATTCTGATCCTTTGTTCGGAAGTTTGCCGGCAACGATATCGATCGCCCCCGTCAGGGGTCCGAAGAACCCGGTCAGCGTGTGCGCCAGAGCCAAGTACATGAGCAGGTCTCCGGCCACCAATGACCAGTGGGTGCAGACGCCGACCTCGTCATACAAACTGGCCATAATGAATACCATCAGCGCGATCAGAGAAAGGGCCAGGGCCATGAAGAGTGCCATATCAGCCCCGACGTGCACCGCATAGCCCAGTTCGGGTACCACGAGACCGCCGGAGGCTTTGAGTTGAGCGATTTGAAACGATACGACTGCGATGTTGAATCCGATTACAGTCAGACGCGCGCGCATGACATTGACGGCAATACGCACCGGCTGGCGACTATCTGTCATCGAATGCTTCCTCCATCATCACGAGTGCATACGGTTGCACGCCATTTCAATCGCACTCCTATCGGGTAATACACGATCCCCTTCATGGGACAACCAAAGCTGGGTTCTCCGGGCTCGGATTCGTTTCTCGTCGCCTGAAAAGTCCGTTGTCGGGCTTAAGACAGAATCATCGCGAGATAGCCCCCGATCAAAGCCAAAACCGTCACAACTGAGTAATTCAGCGAATAGGGCACTGCCGGTATCGCGCTCTTCGACTGGGCGCAGATCGCATTCATGCTCGGTGTATTGTTGCGCCCCCCGGAGGCTGCGCCCGCTGCAATGACCGAATTTAATTTGAACACCTTGAAGCCGATAACGAAGGCGATGAATGGCGGCAGCAATGCCGCCGTGGTGCCGATAATTGCAATCCAGACTACCGTCAGGCCCTGGCTAAATGAATCGATCACTTTTGGGCCGACACTGGCGGCCAGCGAGGCGACAAACAGATTCAGCCCGATGTCCTGCACAAAGCTGCGGGCGCCTTCACTCACGGGTCCGCCGATTTCCGGATTGCGGCCTCGCAGCCAGCTCACGAGAACGCCGGCCATGATACAACCGGCCGATGTGCCCAAAGAGAAGGGAATACCGCCGAGGGTGACGCTGAGACTGCCGACCATGTAGCCGATAGCCATGGCACCCGCCAGGAACCAAACCTCGGTGTAGGTGGTACGAAGAATCGGATTGCCGCCCAGCTTAATGGCGGCTTCCCGAAAAAGAAACGCGGGCCCGACCAGACGCAGCACGTCGCCGGCCTGAACTTTCGTATCGGGCAAAATCGGCAGGCTCGCACCCAAGCGGAACATAGCTTTGAGTTGCAGGCCGAGACCTACCATTCTGCCAAGATCGGCCAGGGTCTTGCCGGTGATAGCCCGGGAGCCGATGCGGATGTCGGACGCTTCGATTGGCACGTCACGCGCCAGGGGATCGGTGGATTCCTCGCCAATATACTTCTCGCCTTTTTCGATGAGTTCGTGAATACCGGTGCGTACCGCGACGATATCGCCCTTTTGAATGGTCGGGTTGTCACGTACCCTGACCACCTTGCCGTCACGCACGACGCGCAGAATCGGGCCCTTGGGATGAAGCTTGTAGAGTTCCTGGACGGTTTTGCCGATGAACTCGTCCTGTTCCACCTTGAAGGCGCGCAGATCGTAGCTGGAGAAGCCCACCGCCAGCGATCCCGAAGTGCCGGGCAACGGTTCTGTCTGCCCACCGCTCATCTCCTTTTCAGCCTCTTTAGCATCAGCCACCGGGTCGCGGCCGAACATCTGCGGCAGGTAACGGATCAGCAAAATGATGCCAACCGAAGAGAGAATGTAGGAGATGGCGTATCCGGCGGCCATGTTGGCCCCGATCTCTTCGGGAGTGATTCCAGGGGGCGGGGTGTAGGCACCGCTCGAAATTGCCTGCCTGGCCACGCCGAGAACGGCCGTGATGGTGTAGCTGCCGGACATGATCCCTGTGGTATATCCAGGGGCAAGGCCTACCAGCTTGACGCCGAAAACACAGATGATCCAGTTGAGTGCCCAGCAGATAACGGCCATGGGAATAAACTTCATGCCGCCGGCCTTCAGACCGGCAAAGAATTGGGGGCCGACTTTAACCCCCAGGGCGTACATGAACATCAGCAGGAATATGGTGGAGACCATGTCGGGGATCACGAAGAGGACGCCGAAGGCCTGATTGGCAATGATCGCCAGCACCACTCCCGTCAGCAGTGTTCCGGCCGTCGGTCCTAAAGAGATGCCCATGACCGAAATTCGCCCCAGCGGGTAACCAATGGCCAGAACCATCAGCAGAAAAACGAACGGTTCCGACCCAAGGAATTTGAAGAACCTGCCGACCGGGTCGTAAGTACCCTCAGCTTCTTTCGCCGGCTCGTTGTGTTCCTCCTTTTTTTCGGCCGCGTAGGCGTCATTGGCTGCCAGCAGAAAACCGGCGCTATCCCCAGCCTTGGACGTAAGCTCCCGGTGCTGTTTGGTTTCTGCGGCCTGGGCGCTGCCGATGACTGCAACGGTCAACATAACCAGGACTGTGATAACGAAATTCAGGTTCACAGCACGCCCCCCGGCAAGCAAACTCTCTGTTCTTATAAAGGTATCTTTTCTCATAAAATACCATCCTTTTTTTAAAAGGCCGGTCGCCCTCCAGAGTAGATAAACCTCCGGCAACCGGCGACCGCGCATAGCCAGCTCACAGCGTGGCAGCTTGCCATCCATAGCAAGCCTTTTCTTTGTTTTAACGGTATTTGGAGAAAATCAGGCAATAAGCCCCAGCCAATCAGCTTCATGCCGAAGCTATTATTCACGATTGAAATCCTGACCCTCTGGACCAGGATTCTTTTCTAACTTCAATCACGAATCCCCGTGAATCAGATCTTTCTTAATATATTTTTCCTGAACATCTTTCAGAACCGACAGCCCTTCTTCCATGATGTCGAGTCCATTATTCAACTGCTCATCCGTAATGACCAGCGGCATGGCCAGCCGAATTACATTGTTGTAACGGCCGCATTTCAGAAGCACCAGGCCCTTTTCGAGGCAGTAGCGAACCAGGGCCACGGTCGCATTGACGGCCGGCTTTTTGGTCTCGCGATCTTCAACCAGCTCCAGAGCCATCATGGGGCCGATCCCGCGGACATCACCCACGATCTCATACTGCTCCTTGAAGCCATCCAGACGTTCACGCAGTTTCTGGCCCAAGGACTGGGCCTGCTCCAGCAGGTTGTCATTTTCGAAGATGTCAAACACCGCCAGGGCTGCGGCGCAGGCTACCGGATTGCCGCCGTAGGTGCCACCCAGCCCCCCGGCATGTACCGTGTCCATGATCTCTTTGCGGCCGATCACCGCGCTGAGCGGCATGCCGCCTGCCAGACTCTTGGCCGACGTGGTGATGTCGGCCTCCACGTTATAGTTCTCCATGGCGTACATGGTGCCGGTGCGCCCCATGCCGGCCTGGACTTCATCGGCAATAAAGAGAATCCCGTGCTTCTCGCAGATGGCCTTTAGTTTAGGATAATACTCGGGCGGGGGGTTGACGAACCCGCCTTCGCCCTGGACGGGCTCGGCGATCACTGCGGCGACCTCCTCGGCGTCCACATGGGAAATAAAGAAGTCATTCAAGTGGTCGGCACAGGCCACACTGCAGTCCGGATAGGTCAGCCCGAAGGGACACCGGTAGCAGTAGGCGTATGGCATGCGGTAGATCTCCGGCACCATGGGGCCGAACCCGAACTTGGTGGGTTTGACTCTGCTGGTCATCGTCATGCCCAGATAGGTGCGGCCGTGAAAAGCGCCCTCAAAAACGATGATCGCTTTGCGCTTGGTGGCATACCGGGCAATCTTGATTGCATTTTCAACGGCCTCGGCCCCGCTGTTGATAAACATCGCAGCTTTGGGAGAATCTCCGGGTACGGCCTTCGTGAGTTTCTCGGCCAGCAGCACCGCCGATGGATAGGGATGCACCATAAAGCAGGTATGGGTGAACTTTTCGGCCTGCTCCTTGATGGCGGCCACCACCTTGGGATGTGAATGCCCCACGTTCATCACGCCGATTCCGCCGCCGAAATCAATGTACTCCCGTCCGGCGAGATCCCACAGCAGGGCGCCTTCGGCCCGGTCGATATAGTGCGGAGTTCCGCTGACAACACCCTTGGCCATTACGTTCTCGCGCAGGGTAACCAATACACTTTCTTCCAATTTTGATACCATTGCGTACCTCCTTGAAGTTGGGGGTTGTTTGATATTGATGCATCAATATTTTGGTGTCATTATAAAAAATCTATAAAGGACAATGGATTGGCTGTGTACTAAATTAGGATAAACAAGCCTTGTTTAGGATGTACAAGTCAGAATTTTATTGGGTTTGATCTGTGGTTTTTGGGCTTTTTCCAGCCGCCGGAAATTTTGGTCCAGAGTATTTTTTTCTATCGGATTCTGAATGTTTGACAAATCCGGCACCATGGCCTATGCTAAAAGCATATGCCATTACAAAAAAGGAGAATGCCATGCAACCCGAAAGACATGTTCGCTTGTTCCGCAACGGCCGCAACCAGGCTGTGCGGATACCTCGCGACTTTGAAATGGATGCCACTGAGGCTATTATTCGTAAAGAAGGCAACAAGTTGATTTTAGAACCGGTAGCTACTGAAAATCGCTTGTTAGAACTGTTAAAAACGTTGGAACCCATCCATGAGGAATTTCCGGAAATGGAGGATCCCCCGGTCAAAGATGAGGATTTTATTTGATGGATACCCACAGGTACCTATTAGACACAACTATTCTTTCTCATTTGATTCGAAATCCATCTGGACCGGTATTTGAATATCTTAAATCCATTTTACCGGAGACGGCCTGCACCAGCATTATTGTGTCGGCCGAAATTCGCTTCGGACTCCATAAAGGTGCTTCTAAAAAACTCCAAATCCAGGCAGGAAAAGTGCTTGAGGCTATGGATATACTCCCCCTGGAAAAGCCTGTAGATTTGCGCTACGGAGAAATTAGGGCATATTTAAATCAGGCAGGAAAACCGATTGGCGGAAATGATTTGTTCATTGCCGCCCACGCTCTCGCTTTGAATTTGACACTGGTATCGGCCAACGTTCGGGAGTTCTCCCGCGTACCGGGTCTTCGAGTGGAAAATTGGTTGGAACATTGAATTGACAAAATTCAGATTATAGATTTCAATGGCAAAAATAACCTTGGGCTGTCATCGCTCAGGCGGAGAAAGCCAAACCGTTCATAGAATCCTTTGGCGTTGTCGTCAATAGCATCTACAACCAAGGCATAGATCCCAATTTGGTCACTGACCGCCAGCGTGCGCTTGATTGCATCGGCCAGCAACATTTTTCCAATCCCTTGCACCTGAGCAGCATTACTAACTGCCAGTCTACCGATCAGCGCGGCGGGCACTGGATGCTTGGGCAATTTCCGAGCCAGCTTTTCGGGTAATTGATTCAATTCAATTGATAACGTGCTCAGGGTGTAGTAGCCGATCACCAATTTCTGATTATCCGATTTCGTCGCAATGAAAACACGACTGATTCGGCGTTTGATATCCTGCTTGGCCTGCTTTTTAAGGTAGCGATCCAGTGCTTCGTTACCACACTGAAAACCCGCCCTATCATGCGTGGGATTAAGTGGTGCGATAACCAGATTTTGATATTCTGTCATTTGCTGGTTACGCGCTGGTCATGTTCTTCAAGGGCTGCAGCCAGTTTGCGATTGAAACGTACCGGAGCGGCCAATGCTTCGAAAAATATCATGGAATTTTTTGCGTTCAATGTCATAATTTCATGCTGCTGAACGGTTTTTTCGGCTTGCTCCAAAGCACTGGCCAGAATGAAATGACTAACCGTCTTCCCTTCAAAACTGGCAGCCCGCTCGATGAGGCGTTTGGCATTGCTTTTCAACCGTAGGTTGATCCGCTCGCTTTTATTTTGAGTAGCTGCATCCATGAGAAATAATCCTCGTCTCGTCTTGATTGAGATGTGACAAAAATCCTACCCCAGGAGCCGGCTTTGTTCCAATCCACAATCCGCTATCCCTCCAGGGTGTAGGCCCCTATGACCCCTCCGGGCCGGAGGCCGCTATTCGCAATCCAAAGAAAATTTAGGTATTTAGGGATTCAGGAATTTAATGTATTCTGTCTATTAAAACATCCAATACGCCAATCCACAATCCGAAATCCGCAATCGAATAACCCAGAACCACCCTGAGGTTCTCCGTTCCAGGTTCTCCGTTCAGGGTTATTCGATTTTGGATTATGGATGGCGAATTTTGGATTTATGGTTTCGCTACGCTCTATTATTTTCAATATCGATAGAATACAATCAATCCCTAAATTCCTTGACCTGAAACCTGAACACTGACACCTGAAACCTATGCCCACCCTGACACCCGCAACTCGTTCCCTTGTATAACTATTATTTTCAATCGAGAGAATTCCTTAATTCGTCATTCGTCACTCATCATTCGTCATTCCTTAAGCCCTGAACCTGTAATCGCTTTTTCAAGTCAAGGTCTGTCGAATCAAGGCATATTCGTTGGCCTGCATCTCTTTTACCAGCTCGTCTACATTATCCTCCGGCACTCCGAACTCTTTGACCACCTCTTTCCCCAGCGCCAGGGTGCTCTCAACATAGATCGCTCCCGCGGACCGGATGCCCTTCTCCTGTAGCTCAACCGCATCTTTGAGCGTTGATACCTGGGTGTAGATACTCAGCCCGGCGTAAATCTGTTGCAAGAAGGTCGAAATGGACCGCAGCGTTTTTTTGTTGGTTGTGGTCAAAAACACGGCACGTGCCCGTTCGAGGGTGGCTGCGCGCTGCACGGCCTCCATCCGAATGTCCCCGAACAATACGTTGAGGCCGGCATGCTTTGCAGCGCGAACCACATCAACTCTATTGTCAATTGCGATATACGGAATTTCTGTGCGTTCTGCCATCAGGGCCGCGATCCTGCCGACTTCGCCGGAACCAACGATAACGAGGTGATTATGCAGTTCTTCGGCAAGCCGGGTCGGTTCAACGGATTCCGCATGATCGAAACGAGATGCCAGGCGCTCACCCAGCTTTTGCATGATGGGGGTCAGAATCATGGTAACCGAAATGACAAGGTAACCGATGGTCAATCCCTTAGGAAGTATTAGGCCGGCACCTGCTGCTGCACCGTATAGAATGAATGCGAACTCCCCTACCTGGCAAAGCATAAATCCGGTGCGGATGCTCGTGGCCAGATCACTGCCCAGCAAGCGGCAAAGCCCGATCAGGACAATTGCCTTGATTGCCATGACAACGACAACCAGCAAAAGGACCTGCTTCCATATCTGAAAAAGCGCCTGAATGTCGATGGACATGCCCACCGCGATAAAAAAAAGTCCCATCAATATGAATTTGATCGGCTCGACGATTTCTTCGATCAGGTACCGATATTCCGACATGGCCAGCAGCATACCGAGGAGAAAGGCGCCGAGGGTAAGGGAAAGTCCGGCCAAATCGGCGACCCAGGCGGAGCCCAGAACCGACAGAAACAGCAGCATCCCAAACGCCTCTTTGCTCCGTTTTCGGGCTGCCAAACCCAGCAGCCAGGGCAAGGCGAAACGACCCAGGATGAAAATGCCGAGTAGAGCGCCGAAAACGATGAGCACTTTTAGCGCCAGTGGCTGCTCCGGTCCTTCTGTCTGCACTCTTGCCAGCAGGGGAATAAGAGCCATTATCGGAATGATGGCAACATCCTGGGCCATCAGAATCGAGAAGATGTTGCGGCCATGTTTGGTTGACAGCTGGCCGGACTCCGTTAGCATCGTCATGATGACCGCTGTCGAGGACAACGCAAGACCCAGTCCAACGATGAGTGCGGTTTCAAACTTCAAATTGAAGATTAAGGCCAGAATGGGCGTCAGGACAACGGTGGACAATACGATCTGGCTACAGCCGAGACCGAGCAGCTGCTTCCGCATTTTCCACAGGTGCTTTGGCGGGAGTTCCAGCGCCACAACGAACATGAACAGGACGATGCCCAGTTCTGAGACATGGTGAAGCTGATCGACCTGGGTCGATGCGACCGGTCCGGGCGTGTGTGGCCCAATGAGGATACCGGCGACGATGAAACCGACAATCGAGCCGAGACCCAGCCGTTCGAAGATCGTGACACAGATCGCGGTCGCGGCCAGAAATATCAAGATAACAAAAAGCAGATCGTGAAGGTCCATGATTTTCCCTCAGTTAGGATTACGTTACGTAAAACAAGAATTACCTTGCCACGCCAGAGGTTACCGGTTTTATTGTCGGCGAAAGTAGGTTTCAGTGTTCAGTGTTCAGTGTTCAGTTTTCAGTTTTCAGATAACAGATGACAGAATACAGAGAAAAGAGGACTCGTCTTCGCTCTCCGAGCTTCCATCTTCGCTCTTCGAGCTTCCATCTTCGCTCTTCGAGCTTCGCCGAGACACGTCGCCGAGACACGTCGCCGAGACACGCAGAGGTCAGATGACAAATGACTCAAAATAAAATACATATTTCAGATAGTGATCGTCATCTCTTATCTTTTGACTTCTTATTTCTGACCCTCGATCTATGACCTCTTTTGAAACGACACCTTTCCAAATGAATTTTAGGCTGAGATCAATTATGTGTGGGAGTGGATTGGGTTCGCATCCCGCTGCTTTTAGCGGGGCATCCACGATTAGCGGCAAATTTTAAACGAGTTGATCGCGGTTTAAAACCGCTCCCATAACTTAAATAAAAGTTTCTTGTCTGATCAGACTGGCCGCTTTCAGCAGCCAACGGCTGGGCTGAAACCTGAAACCTGAACACTGAACACTGAAACCTGAAACTTGAAGCCAGCTGACCTCAGTAACTACCTCTTTAATTCCTCTTGAAGTGGACAGATGTCCGCAGATCCAGATCTTTAAATCGTTTCTTGGAAATGGTCAACCTAAATCGTTTCTTGGAAATGGTCAACCTAAACATAACCTGTTTATCCTAATTTAGTACACGCCCACCACGTTATCCGCTACAGACATCAGTCAATGATTTAAACTTTTCAAAAACGGTATTTTCTACCGATTAATCAGGACTGCTCTACCCATGCAACAGGACACGGAATCTAAAGACCCCATACGGCGCATGTACCTTACCAGTAACTCCTTTAAATCGATCTGCCACAGTTACCAAAAATGTTCGGAGGCGATTCGGTACTGGACTGAATCCGATCGTGATGAAGCGCCCGAACGACAGCGCGAATACACGGCGCTTTT
>JAAUYB010056437.1_pt1 | contig 10672 bp, 17 predicted proteins | sample 7278071 | NCBI WGS metagenome assembly JAAUYB01 (sample SAMN14350121, study PRJNA611818) | marine sediment metagenome | isolation source: surface marine sediment (1.8m) | place: French Polynesia: Moorea | collected 2018-08 | reverse complement strand
GCGAGATCAGAAGCCAGATTATAGTTATTATTGACCTCTGGATAATCAAAGGGACTTTGTGATTCAATTAGAAAATATTTGGCCATTGATTGCTAGGGTGTAACTTGTTTGAGAAATGATTATTTTTCATCCCACAACGAGATGATTGAGAGCTTTTTGTGTTCTCAAGATCATTGAAGTTCATGGCTATTAATCTGTTATCTCTAACCATTGACCTCTCCCACAACCCTATCACTGACTTTGGGGATCGGTATTAATTTTTCCAAATTACTCAAGCTTTGCTAGTATTTTAGCAACGGTTTGCTACAATTAATGTGTCTCGACTTGCGGGCGGGAGTCTGCCTGTGGACGCTGTGTCAGACCGATACTATACTTATATCAGTAGAGGCAACGGCGCATGAGACGAGAAGCCTCGAAGATGGATAAGATCGTCCTAAATCTTTGTTGTTGTTGGAAACCCCAACTATAGCCGGATTTAGCGGGGGTATCTCACTGGAGATAGATGGTCACAAACGCTGGTTGTCTTGCCTCCGTCTGCTGCCAGACAGTCAGTGGACGTTAAAGTAAAATGCTTGTGGATTCGATCTGACGGAGGCCTTGCCTAGTTAAGAGGAGTAGAAGCAAGAATCTTCCGTTACAGCCATTACGCTTAACGGCGAGAGTGTCGATAAATGCAATTGATTCTAGGTGGTGTGAGATGTTAGAACGTTTTTTATTAGCGAGCACGGTAACGTGGTTACTCTATATGTCGTTGCAGTTGGGCGAGTCCCCTGTAACCTCTAATACCATGAATCAAACCGCTAATCGTGTTACTGTTGAACGATTAGAAACCCCTTCTGATCACCCTCGCTTTGGTAAATTTACCGTTGCTCAAAAATAAGGGTTATCGTTGAAACAGTAAACAGTTATCGTTACCTCACACACCAAAAATTTCACAATCAAATAATAGGGGAGAACTTATGTTCTTCCCTTAATTAATATCCAGAAGACTGAATGATTTGTCTTAAGCTGCTTTCTTCGTATCTGTTTTGACGTAAGGTTTACAGTCATAAGGCTGTACCCCAATGTCTTTATAGTCGTCTTTAGCCGGACTAAAAATTCTGGCAAAGCCTTCTGTAAAATATTGTACAAATTCCTGTAACCTATCATTGAGTTTCATACCATTTGCCTCCAACTCTTGTGAAAGAATTATTAAGTTGTTTTCCGCTTTTCAGTTCAAAGAGAAAAATTATTCTCTTCTCTCTATCCCGATTATCTAATAAGACGATTAAGTTTTACCTATGTTAGTAATAAATATTGAATTTTCTTTATAATACTTTGCTAACCATGGGGGATCATTTTAAGTTGTATGAATAAATATATCTTTTTTGATAAACTACCGTTGAAATACCTATTAATTATTATGCCATTTTTAGAGAAGTTGGCAACAGGTTTGAGCAATTACGCCAAGGTTGAGGTTTTAGGGTAAACTGGGGACAAATTTTAGCCTCGGAAATTATGTCATTTAACACCTTAGTAGACCTGCTACGGGAAAGAAGTATCGCACAACCCGATAACAAAACCTATACCTTTCTCCATGAAGGAGAAACCGAAGTCGGAAGTCTGACTTATCCTATCTTAGAACAACAAGCCAAAGCGATCGCCGGCCATCTTCAGTCCCTCAAGGCAACAGGGGAACGAGTGTTACTGTTATATCCTCCTGGACTGGATTTTCTGGCTGGTTTTTTCGGCTGTTTATATGCAGGGGCGATCGCCATTCCCGCTTATCCTCCCCGTCCGGATCAATCCTTAGAGAGATTAGAAGCGATCGCAGCCGATGCCCAGGCCAAATTTATTTTAACCCTTAATCCTTTAGTTCCCTATTTACAAGGTCGTTTTAGCACCAGTCCTATTTTAAGTAATTTAACAATATTAGACGCAAATAGTATTATCAAAGCACAAGAAAACCCTTGGCAAGATCCCAATATTAATGGTGATACCATTGCTTTTTTACAATATACCTCTGGTTCCACTGGCCAACCCAAAGGGGTGATGATTAGCCATGATAATCTGCTCAATAACTTAGCCATGGGGTACGAATATGCAGGGATTACCCCCGACACCAAAACCGTCAGTTGGTTGCCTTTCGGTCATAATACGGGGTTAGTGGTTGGCGTGTTGCAACCCTTGTATGGTAATCATCCAGTGATTTTGATGTCACCCATGGACTTTCTACAAAAACCCTCACGATGGTTAACGGCCATTTCTCATTATCGGGCCAGCCAAAGTTTAGCCCCGAACTTTGCCTATGACTTAACAGTCTTTTCCACTTCCCCCGAAGAAAAAGAAAGGTTGGATCTCAGTTGTTGGGAGTTAGCGGTGAGTGGGGCCGAACCCATCCGGGCCGAAACCTTGGAAAGATTCGCTAAAACCTTCGCCCCTTGTGGGTTCCGTTGGCAAGCATTAAGCGGAGGATATGGGATGGCCGAGAGTGTGATGGGTATTAGTTTAGGGAAAAAAGACAAACCCCCCCTGATCCTGAATATTGATAAAACCGAACTGCAACAAAACCGGGTGGTGGTGATGGATAATGAAGGAGAAAATAGTCAAAAACTGGTCGGTTCGGGCGTTACAGACAATAGACAAAAAGTGATTATTGTTAACCCTGATCATTTAACCCAATGTAACGATAACGAAATTGGAGAAATTTGGGTATTGAGTTCCAGCGTCGCCCAAGGGTATTGGAACCGTCCAGAAGCGACAGAAGGAGCGTTTAAGGGTTATTTAAAGGATAGTCAAGAAGGTCCGTTTTTACGCACGGGAGACTTCGGGTTTATCTTTGATGACGAGTTATTTGTGACAGGCCGTCTCAAAGATTTAATTATTATTCGGGGTAAAAACCATTATCCTCAAGATATTGAGTTAACTACACAGAGAAGTCATCAAACCTTGCGGCCCAGTTGTAATGCTGCGTTTTCGGTGGATGTTGATAATGAAGAAAGACTGGTGATTGTGCAAGAAGTCCACGAAGCCGCGATCGCATCATTAGATCCGGAGCAAGTCTTTAATGCCATTCGTCAAGCGGTATTCCAAGAACATCAATTGCAAGTATACGCTATCTTATTACTGAAACCTGGCACGGTTCCTAAGACTTCCAGTAATAAAATCCAACGTCACGCTTGTAAAATCGGGTTTTTAGAGGACAGTTTAGAGGTTATTGCCAGCAACAGACAAGAAACGGTTACGGGACAAGAAAAACAAGTGTCTTTGGACTTAAATACCCTTTTAAGTAGTCCTCCCCAAAAACGTCAGGGGTTATTACAAGCTTATCTTCAGGGTTTAATCGCTAATGTGTTAAAAGTTGCTCCTTCAGCAATCGACTGGACACAACCCTTAACCAGTATGGGCCTTGACTCTTTAACTGTAGTCCAGTTAAGTGATTTGTTACAAGAAAATTTGGGATCGTCTTTTCAAGCGACCTTAATCTTTGAGTATCCTACGGTTGAAGCGTTAGCTAACTATTTCGCCACCGAAGTCTTTACCTCCCAAGGGTATAACCTCGGGTTAGTAGAAGCAGAAACCACCCTAGACACAGGGTTTGCTTCTCCTGTCATTGCTATTCAGTCTCAAGGGACAAAACCCCCCTTTTTCTGTGTTCCTGGGGGTGTGGGGACGGCGTTTTATCTCCACGCTTTAGCCCATCATTTAGGGAATGATCAACCGTTTTATGGACTACAAGCGCGAGGAATGGACGATCAAGCGATACCGTATACGGATGTGGGGGAAATGGCTGCTTATTACATCCATGCGTTAAAAACCATTCAACCGGAAGGTCCTTATTTGCTGGGGGGTCATTCTTTTGGGGGTCAGGTGGCCTTTGAAATTAGTCAACAATTACAAGACCAAGGGGATGAAATCGGTTTATTAGCTATTTTTGATATTCCTGCACCCTTATTTAATAACCTCATGGTGGTGGGTTGGGATGACACCAAATATATGAGTGAAGTGGTGAAGTTATTTGAGTTCTTTTTAAAGGAAAATCTTGATATTTCTTACGATGATCTCAAAGGTTTGTTTCCAGGAGAACAGTTAGATTATGTGACGGAACGTTTGGCTAAAAAGCTTCATGTTAACCCGTCTAGAATGGCAACAAGACAAGTCAGAGGGTTTGTTAAAGTATTAAAAGCCAGTGTGTATGCTATGGCTCATTATAAGCCTCAAAAACACTATGCTACCCCCATTCATGTTTTCCGTAGTAGCGATGTTCGTTTATGGGAAACCGCTAATGGCATTAATGATACCATTCGTACTCAAATTCAGAAAAATATGTCCTTTGGATGGGAACAATTATCAGAAAATTCTGTTACCTTTACTTCTGTTCCTGGGGATCATATTACCATGATGCTAGAACCCAATGTCAAAGTGTTAGCTGAAAGTCTTAAGACGCAGTTATCAATAAGATAATTAATAGTAGCGATCGCTGATTTTTAAGTGATTAAATTGGCGATCGCACTTCCTTTTTTGATTTTCTGTCGACTCCCTTAGCTTTATTGTAGAGGTTTAATACAATACCCATAAAAATTAATGATTCCTACCCCCGAACAAATGTTATCTTGTATAAGAATGTGTCAAACTTTATCTAATTTTTACCTAGATATTCATCTTTTCCGCTATGATCAACAAAGGAAAGAAATCTATATCATCGCAGGTGACACTATAAACCTGATTATTGATGCACAAGGAAACTGGGAATTTGACAATGAACCATAAACCTGACTTTTATCAAATATCTCGTCAAGAATTACGACAATATGTGCTGTCTTATCGAGAAGATAATGAAGCATTAAGAATTTATATGGATAGAATGCGAAGTGAACCTGGTGTGACTCGAATAAGAGGAACAAACAGTGATGAAGATATGAAAAAATTAGAATATCTACTCAAAAAATCATCAAAAAAAGAAAACTGAGTGCTACGCTAAACGAAGAGATTAAAATGCTACCAATTAGTCAATGTTTTGCTTATTCGGGTAATCTATATATAGCAGTTCTCATACTTGTGAGGTACAGAGGTTATCCCTTGGAGGCAGGAGTTAGGTGTACCTCATGAGTCCGAGAAACGCTATAGTATAATCATAACTTCACAAATATATTACCCTATCACTTTCAAAATTCCTGACCATTGCACCTTCTTTTCATGGGTACGACGATAGGAAAAGAAATGAGAAGGAGATTGATAGGTGCAATAAGGGGCGATGCTGATTTGTTGCGCTTTAATCCCTAATTGTTCCAGTTGTAATTGATTAATGCGACGCACATCTAAGCGAACTTTTCCAGGTTCTGGATCGGATAGGATCGGAGGGTTAGAAATCTTCTCTAAGGGCTTTAAAATCCCTTCTAAACTATCTATTTTCTCTTTTTCAAACAAACTCGCCCCCACTTCTGCTGCCACCTCCTCAGACACCTGATACACCTCTCCACTAATAGCCGGCCCCATAGCAATGCGTAAATTTTCGATGGCACTACCCCAAGCTTGTAAACGGGCGATCGCCGCTGGTACAATGCGTTTAGCGGTTCCTCGCCATCCTGCATGAATGGCTGCAATATTCCCTGTCACTTCATCCCCAATCAAAACAGGGGTACAATCAGCACTAGCGACCCAAATGGCTTGGTTTTCCAGGTTGGCAATGATACCATCAGCCGGAGGAAAACTGTCATCGGTTGTGTCTTCTATAATTTCACTGGGGGAGAGAACACGGTTGCCATGAACCTGTTTGACGCGGTAGGTTTGGGCTTGAGGCTGAAGAAGGTTACTTAAGTCTTCAGGGGTTTGCGGATAAAAGGGTTGGGTAAAAAAGCCGTGGGGCCAAGCTTGTAGTAAGGAACAGGTTAAATAGGGCAACCCTTGGGCGGACTGCCATTGCCACATTGGGGTTAAGCGATCGCTCATCATATCTTAGTTACCAGTGATCAGTGAGCCGTTACCCCTTAATTTTAAAGGATTAATGGAGAATGCCCCACTATATCAAGACAATATAGTGGGGAAACGTATCAAAGTACCACTGCTTTGCGTGCAGGGACTAGATTTTTATGGGCTAAATATTCATGAAGTTCTAACGGTTTGAGTTTACAAAGGTCTTTTGCTAATTCTTCGAGTTTAATCCCTTTGGACAAATGGGGTGATAAAAACTCACGCACTAATCCTAGCATTTGAGGTTCAGCCACTAAAAGGATAAAATGGGATTCCCATTCCTGAAGACAATCTGTAATTTTTTGGCTAATATCCTTGGCAAAATTTCGTTCATATTCACTGAGATGGTTACTACGATGATCATCATAACCATGGCCTTGAGTGCGAGATCCTCGGTTACGCCCTTTGGTATTGGCCCATAGTTCTCGTCCCGCCATTTCCTTAGTCGTATTGGTTAAACATTCATGTTCTACTAGATTAGGACTTGACTCGTATTCGGGAAACTCGGCTTCTTCTAGGGTGAAAAAGCGGGCTTTGGTCCCATCCATAACAGCAACGACAGCTTGATTCATAGGAGTTTTCGATAGAATTCTCAAGATCCCTATCCTAGCAATGAATGTTGTATTCTAGGACACTTTGGAATAAAGCTTAAAATTTGGAGGGGAAACCTAGGGTATTTTCCGTAAAATTGCTTAACAATGGGTTTTTGTGTTGTTTCTACACCCTGGTATAACTACTAATCCGACCGATGCGATCGCATTGATAACTTAACTTTTCCCGACTTAATTAACTCGATTATTGTAAGTTAGGATAAAATCACAAAGGTCAAACCTGAAAAATGTTTATTATACAGTTATTAAGTCTATAAATCCGATGATTGCCTTATCTGAATCTTCTCCTGTTAAGCCTGAAGACTATATTGAGTGGGAACAAGACCAGGACATTAAACATGAATATAGAGACGGAGAAATTTATGCAATGGCCGGTGCATCTGATGCTCATGTCACTATAACAGGTAATATTTTTGCTTTATTACGAAATCATGTCAGAGGTTCAAATTGTCGGGTTTATATTAGTGATATGAAAGCTAGATTAGAAAAGTTGAATCGTTTTTATTATCCTGATGTTTTGGTGACTTGTGATCCTAGGGATCAAGAGAATAATTATTATAAATGTTATCCTAAATTAATTATTGAAGTTTTATCCGACTCCACAGAAGCTTTTGATAGAGGGGATAAATTTATTGATTATCAAAGCTTAGAAAGTTTAGAAGAATATGTTTTAATTAATACTAAACAGCAGAGAATTGAATGTTTTAGAAAAAATAATCAAGGTTTATGGGTGTTAGAAGTTTATCATCCAGAAGGAAACAACTTTAGGCTAATAAGTATTAATCTTCAAGGTTCTTTAACAGATATTTATGAAGATGTCAGATTTAAGTAAAATATTTATACTGTGCGTTAAATCACAGTCCTTTAACTTTAGCTGAGGTTACTTTAATTTGTTCCATACCAGGGGTAAATGGTTCTTATATCATGATAGATTATAATTATTTTTAAGAAATAATGGGTAAGATATTATATTGTTGACAATAACTAATAACGAATTTTCGCACGATAATAATATCATAAGTTGATAAAGGTAAATCCACTAATGAAACATTTTGATATCTTTTCATTAGTAGGCCAACAACAATATGCTCATTAGCAATACCTTCTACAGCTGCTTTTCTACCTCTGTCCTCATTTTGGCTCATAATAGTTACCTCATTTTTTTAAAACGACTATCCAATCTGTATTAATTCTTTCATCTCTAGGAACTTTAATAAAGTGTTTAATGATCTCTGAACCGAAATAGGTTTCTACAATAAATCCTATCTGTTCTGCTAAACTCATAATATACTTCCAATTTTCAAATGTGACCCCTCGAATCGTATTATTTCCTACTACAACAATATAATATTTTTCAGGTTTTAAGACTTTATAAACTTCAGTAATTGTCTTAACTCTTAAATTAGTTTCATCAGGTATTAGTTCTAATTGTTTATAATTATTCTGGTTACGTTTTCTTTTTTTAGCTAGTTTCGCTTTAATCTCTTGTAGGGAAATGGGATAAGCAGAATTAATGGTTTGATTAGACATAATTTAATAAATATTAATCTTTTCTTGAGGGTAAAGCTATCTCTTTCTTACCACCATTATAAACGGTTTCTATCCATAATTCTCTTGCTTACTCTTTTAACCCCGTCATTCAGGAACATATTAGTCCTCATAATTTTCAATTAATACTCCTATTACTTCCATTAATGATGCTAAGGGATGAGATTCATCTTCACCGACAACATCAATTAATTCATCCAAAATCGTCACTAATTTTTGATATTCTGCTTCAGTATGAGGAACAAATAAATTATCAGATAAGTTTGACCAAGCGGTGATAGTTTTATTTAAGTTAGTCGTGATCATAGTTATTCTTTCAATTAAACGATTACTTAACCTTTATCCCTTGTAAATTTGACTACGATGACCAATTTTTATAACTAAAATTACTAATTTATCATTTTCTACTCTATAAATAATTCGATAATCTCCAACCCTAATTCTTAGTCGTCCATTACCATTTTTAAGCTGTTTAACATCAGTAGGATAAGGGTTAGTTATCAAAGCATTAATTTTCTTAGCAATTCTTTGCTGAATATTTCTGGGAAGTTTAGCGAGGTCTTTTTTAGCAGTCTTTAAAAATTCAATTTTATATTTTTCCATCCCTCTACAATCCTAATTCTTTTTGGACATCTTCCCAAGCAATTTTCTCTTGATTTTCAGGATCAGATTCTGCTATAATTGCATCTCTAAGATCGATTAAATCTTCTAAGTCTTCGCTATCAATAACGGTTAATTTTCCTTGACTAATTTGTACTAAGAGTTCATGGACCGATAGGTTAAATTGATTAGCAAGGTTACTAATACCTGTTAGAATGTCTTGAGATAGGATTACTTGAGTCATCGCAGTTCACCAAATGAGTTATTAATTCTAGTTTAGCAAAATAAAGAGTTATTCTAGACTCACTATAATTTTATTAACTTCTTCGATACAAATCAGATCATAAATTAACATTACTATTTAACAATCTTTTAGCCTTATTCAAGCGATATTGATATATAGGAGAACGTCTATTTTCTTCTTCTAATTGAGCAATAATATCATCTAAAACCAAAATTTGAGCATCCATACGTTCAAAAAGTGCCTTAAATTTAGCTGATGTTGCTTTAATTTGTTCTATATCAGGAGTAAATGGTTCTTGTGTCATGATAGGTTAAAACCTCTCTTTTCCTCGTTAATGGTTGCTTCAGTTGCTGCTATAGTCGCTTGAGTCTCGTCAATAGAACGTTCTAATAACTCTAACATAGCACGACTTGCATTAGGTTGAGTTTCGGCAATTCTCCCCATAATCGTATGTAATCTATTATAGTAAATATTTGCCCTATCTCTGGCATTGTAAAGGTCTTCTAAAGCGAATAACGTTGTCTCGGTTTCTCCATAATTTTCCAAAATAGCATAACTGGTTAAGGTTGCTTGGTTAATAATGATTAGCAGTTGTTTTTGTAACTCTAAAACAATGGTAATGATATCTTCTGGTAGTTCTGCCATTACTAAATGATCTTAAAACTCAATTAGGGCTGAAATTTTTCTTTATTAATAAAATCAACTATTTTCTTGACGGTAAAGGAATCTCTTTTTTACCACTATTATAAACCGTCTCTATTCATAATTCTCTTGCTTCCTCAATATTAATAAAAACTTCTTCTAAGGTTTCTCCTTGGGTTATACACCCTGGTAAGTCAGGAATTAAAGCAGTATATCCTCCTTCATCTTCAGGGTAAATTGAAATCGCATATTTCAGGGATAAAAAATAGTCTAATGTGATATTATTTTTCATTATCTATATCTATGATATTCTAAATAGGTTTAACTTGATCACCAACTTTAGGATTTTCAAAAGGAATTGTGTGTTTTTCATGGATTGTTTTTTCTGTAAATGTATTAGATGAAGATGATGGATAATTATAGCTTATTGGCACTATTTTTTGTTTATCTGACTCAAGAATAGACAATTTATCTTGAATAAAAATAATTTTTCCCGTTCCTCTAACTAACTCAAGAAATCCTAAAGATTCACCAGTGTCAGGATCTTTAATATCTTCACCGCTAATATGATATACTAGCATTCTTTGTCCTTCTCTTATTCCATGTTCTGAACCTCTATTAATAACTATTTTATACTCATCAATAACTTTAGCTACAGTAGCAGGAAATGCTCCTTTCTTAGCGATAACTGGTGTATTAGTTACAGGATCAACATTTTTAGATTCCATTTTAACTCTCCTTTAGGGTTGATAAAAGTCTTTAGTTATTCCAGGTCTAACGATAATTTGATCTAAGATTATTTTCTCATTACTAACTAATCTATCGAGAATATCTTGATAAGTTGAAATAGGTTGATCAATGACTGCTTGTATTTTTTTGTTAGTTTGTATTGTTTTAATATAACCGATTCCGATTAAAGCTTCATACTCATATTGATCTCTATAGAAAATCGATATAGTGAGTTGTTCAGAAAATAAATCAGAATCATCAAATAAGAAACTTATTAATCCTGTTTCTTGTTCTTTTTGCACTCGTAAAACTTTAGGTCTTTTCCATCTATTGACCTCATTTATAAGTG
>JAAUYB010197848.1_pt1 | contig 10675 bp, 8 predicted proteins | sample 7278071 | NCBI WGS metagenome assembly JAAUYB01 (sample SAMN14350121, study PRJNA611818) | marine sediment metagenome | isolation source: surface marine sediment (1.8m) | place: French Polynesia: Moorea | collected 2018-08 | reverse complement strand
TATCGGGGTAGGTGATCAGGGGCCACTCGTCGCAGAGGCCGACGCCGTGCATCATGCAGCCATATTTCAGGGCCTGCAGGTTGGCGTCGAGCTTGTGGCCGCCCATGGTGAGGTCGCGGAAGCTGACGCCGGGCTTGAGCATCTCCATGTTGGACTGGATGTGCTCGACCGCGTGGCGCATGGTGTAGACCATGTCGGCACGCGGCGCCCGATCGCCGATCCACCAGGTGCGGGAGATGTCGACGCAGATGCCGTAACAGCCCACCAGATCGGTGTCGAAGGCCAGGATCTCGTTGTTCTGCAGCTTGCGGGGGCCGCATTCCTGGAACCACGGGTTGGTGCGCGGGCCGGAGGTCAAAAGCCGCGTCTCGATCCATTCGCCGCCGCGCTTGATGTTCTCAGCGTGCAGCACGGCCCAGACGTCGCATTCGCTGACGGCGCCGGTGGGGCCCTGGGCGCGGGCGTAATCCTCCATGGCATGACAGGCGGCCTCGCAGGCGTGGCTCGCACAGCGCATTGCCTTGATCTCGTCGGGGCCTTTGATCGAGCGGGCCTTTTCGGTCAGCTCCTCGCCTTCGTGGATCTCGAAGCCCTGGGCCTCGAGCGCTCTCAGCCCGTGAAACATGATCTTGTCGACGGCAAGCCGCGGGTTGTTCTGCCCGTGCTCGGCGATCAGGTCGCGAACCTGGCCGGCCCAGTCGGCGGCGGCGACGTCGGCCTTGTCGCCGCGGTCAAAGTAAAAGAGGTCAGCTCCGGTGCGCTGCTCGCGAACCAAAGGGTTGAATTCGCTGAGGAACATGCCGTTCTTGTAGTCCCAGATCACCATGTAGCCGTCGGCGCAAACGAGAAGCGCGCGGAACGGGTTGTGGGTGTTCCAGAGCTGCATGTTGGTGCTATCGGTGGCGTAGCGGATGTTGAGCGGGTCGGTCACGATCAGCCCGCCATAGCCGCGGGTCTGGATGCCGTCGACCAGACGCTGCCAGCGATAGGCGCGCATCGCCGGCAGGTTGGGCAGCGCCAGCCCCGCGGCCTCCCACTCGCGGAAGGCCAGTTCGGTTGGGCCGATCTCGACCCGGTCGGCGTGGTTGGGGGTGCCGTCGCCCAGCATCGCGCCCCGGGAGGGGTCGATCTTGCGGGTGTCGCGGTGGTGCTGGTTCATGCCGCTTTCCTTCGGTCTTGGCGGGATGGTACGGGACAGGCGGGCCGTTTCAGGTTTGAATGCGGCCTGCAGTGTCGGTTTCGGGATGGGGAACGGCGATGGACGAAATGCGGGCCCAATACGAGGCCTATCCCTATCCGGAGCGCGACCCGGAGGACGAGCGGCGGCGGCTGATCACCGGTTCGCCGTCCTGGCCGCAAGAGATGGATCACTGGCTCTGGGGCGGGGCGCGGGACTGGTCGCGGCCGCTGCGGGTGCTGGTGGCCGGCGGCGGCACCGGGGACGGGCTGATCCAGTTGGCGCAGGCGATGACATCGGCCGGGCGGCCGTACGAGATCACCTATGTCGATCTGTCGGCGGCCGCGCGCGCGGTCGCCGAGGCGCGGGCGCAGGTGCGGGGCTTGGGCGGGATCCGGTTCGAGACCGGCAGCTTGCTGGAGGTCGGATCGCTGGGCGCCTTCGACTATATCGACTGCTGCGGGGTGCTGCACCATCTGCCCGACCCGCAGGCCGGCTTCGATGCGCTGGCAGGCGCCCTGGCGCCCGGCGGCGGGCTGGGCTGCATGGTCTATGCGCCCTTGGGCCGGGCCGGGGTCTATGCCTTGCAGGAAGCATTCAGAACGCTCTTCAACGAATTGGACCCAAAACAGAAACTGGCGGCGGCGAAGAGCGTGTTCCAGACCGTGCCCGCGGGCCATCCGTTCAAGCGCAACCCGCATCTGGTGGATCACGAGGCCAGCGACGCGGGGTTCTACGACCTGCTGTTGCACTCTTCGGACCGGGCGTTTTCGATCACCGACCTCATGGCGGCGCTGGCGGCGGCAGGGCTGGAGCTTGCCGGCGTGCCCGAGCCGGCGCTCTACGACCCGGCGCGGCTATTGCCCGAGAGCGTGGCGTTGCCCGAGGGGTTGTCCGAGGACCAGGCGATGGCGGTGGCCGAGAATTTGCGCGGCACGATGAAAACCCACATCGTCTATGCCGTGTCCCGGGGCGCGACGGTGAAACCGCCGATGGGCAAGCCCCATGCGATCCCGCATCTCAAGGGCGTCGATCCGCGGCGGTTGGCGCAGGCGGTGGCGCAGAAAGGCGCGGTGACGCTGACCGCCGGCGGCGCGAAGGAAACCATGGCGTTGCCGAAACCGGCGGCGCCGCTGATCGCGACGGTCGACGGCCGGACGGACCTGGCGGCGATCCGGACCCGGGCCGGGCTCGACCCGATCGCCTTTGCGGCGCTTTGGGGGCCGGTGGAACGTGCGCTCTGCGGCTTCGGGCAGATGCATTACTCGACCTTTTTCAAGGGCGCCTGAGCCGTGGACTCGCCGCAGCCGCGCCCGATCCTGCAGACCGGCTTGCGGGACGCGCCCTGGGACACCGCGCAGACCCGGCGGCTGCCTGGGACCGGGCCGGTCAAGGGCGACGACTGGCTGCGCTTCGACGAGGCCTTCGCGGCGCAAATGGCCCTGCGCGACCGGCTGATCGCCGAGCGTGGGGCGGAGGTTCATGCGCTGTTGCCGGGGGCCGAGGCGGCGGCGGCGGAGTGCCTGGCGTTGGTGCTGGGGATCTTGGGCGACCGGCCCGGGTTTGAGGTCGCCGAGGACGCCGCGCGCCGGCCCGACGGCGTGACGGTGGCGCTGGACCGGGCGCGCCCGTTGATTACGCTCGGCCGGCTGATCCAGGACGACATCTGCCTCCTGCAGAAACGCGGCCAGGAGCATGTACTGACCGCGGCGATGCTGTGCTTCCCGGCGAGCTGGACGCTGGCGGAAAAGCTCGGCCGGCCGCTGACCGCGATCCACGACCCGATCCCGGCCTATGACGCCGATATCGCGCGGCGGGTGCAGCGGCTCTTCGATGGCATTCAGATCGGCCGGCCGATCTGGCGCGCCAATTGCCTGCTTTACGACGACGCCAGCCTGTTTCAGCCGCGCAGCGTCAACGCCCGGCGCGACCGGCCCGGGGCCGATGCGCCCTTCGTGCGGACCGAGCGGCAATGCCTGTTCCGCCTGCCCGAGACCGGCGCGGTGGTGTTTTCGATCCACACCGCGGTGCTGCGCCGGGCCGACATGGACGCGGCGGCGCAGGCCGCCTTGGCCGATTACCTGGCGAACCGGCCCGATCTGCCGCCTAGATCGGCCATCCCAGATTGACCAAACTGCTGAGACCCGCCGTCGTCGCCGTGCAGGCCAGTGTCGCGGCGTGCATCGCGCGCTGCGGCGTGAGCCAGGCCTGACACCGGTCGATCTGCACGGCGAGCCGGGTGGGCAGTACGATCGACATCAGCGTCTCGACGCCGTGGGTGGCGATCTCGCGCAAGCGGGCACGCGGCCGGGCGGGCGCGGCTCTGGCGGGCCCTTGATCCGGGTCGCACCCGGCCACCCAATCGAGCGCCGCGTCGGGCAGCAGAGGCGCGGTGCGCAGATGTCGGTGCTGGACATGCCCCGGCGCGATCCCGGCCGGTGCGCAGTCGTCCGACCGACGGAACTCTGCCGCGGAAAAAAGCGTGTCGGTCTCGCACCAGAACACCAGCGCCGGGCGGGTCGCGGCCGCCAGATAGTCAGTCACGTCCCAGCAGAGCGCGCGTTTGAGGTGCACCTGACCAACCGCGGGCGCGGTGTCGGGGTGGTCGAGCACAAGCACGGTGATGCTGGACCGGTGCTCGATCAGCCTCTGCAGGACCGCAGGGTCGGCCTCGGCCGCATCATCGGGGCGGCGGGCGTCGAGGAAATGGTCGGTCGGCAGCGGCCGGTCGCAGAACGCCAGCAGCACTTGGATCTCGGCGCAATCGAAGCGCAGAAAAATCCCGTCGGCTGCCGTTATCCGGCGCACGTAGAGGCCGTTGTCCTCAATGAGGTTGCGGATGTCGTGGGCCATACTGGCCGCGTCACTGGCACCGGGAGGCTGATACAGCAGACTCGCTTCGAAAGAGGGGCTTCTTGGGTCCATCTTTTTTTATGCTCCAACACGTTCCGGTTGTTAATCATTGCTGCGGCAATGTGCCTAAATTGTGTCCGGTCCGCGGTGGTATGGTGAAACTATCTCTCCCGTTTCGGTTGCATTGGTGCCAGAGTGGGGACAATGCCGCGGGCACGAAAAAAGGGCGCCCCGAAAGGCGCCCTTGGCATGGCCGCGAAGCCGGGTGTCAGCAGCTGTAGTACATCTGGAATTCGACCGGATGCGGGCAGTGTTCGAAGGCGTAGATCTCCTCCCACTTGAGCTCCATGTAGCCCTCGAGCTGGTTCTTGGTGAAGACGTCGCCGGCGAGCAGGAAGTCGTGGTCGGCCTCCAGGCACTCGATGGCTTCGCGCAAGGACGCACAGACCGTGGGGATGCCAGCCAGTTCCTCAGGCGGCAGGTCGTAGAGGTCCTTGTCCATCGCGGGACCCGGGTCGATCTTGTTCTTGATGCCGTCCAGGCCGGCCATCAGGAGCGCGGCGAAGCACAGGTAGGGGTTCGCGGCCGGGTCGGGGAAGCGGACCTCGACACGCTTGGCCTTGGGCGACTCGGTCCACGGGATCCGCACCGAGGCCGAGCGGTTGCGGGCCGAATAAGCGCGCAGGACGGGGGCCTCGAAGCCCGGGATCAGCCGCTTGTAGCTGTTGGTCGCTGGGTTGGTGAAGGCATTCAGCGTCTTGGCGTGCTTCAGGATGCCACCGATATACCACAGCGCCTCTTGGCTCAGATCGGCGTATTTGTCGCCCGCAAACAGCGGCTTGCCGTCCTTCCAGATCGACTGGTTGACGTGCATGCCGGTGCCGTTGTCGCCAGCCACGGGCTTCGGCATGAAGGTCGCCGACTTGCCGTAGGCCTGGGCCACGTTGTGGATGACGTACTTGTACTTCTGCAGGTGGTCGCCCTGGGCGGTCAGGGTCGAGAAGATCAGGCCCAGCTCATGCTGGCAGCTGGCCACTTCGTGGTGGTGCTTGTCGACGCTCATGCCGATCCGCTTCATCGTTGACAGCATTTCGGACCGGATGTCCTGGCCGTCGTCGACCGGGTTGACCGGGAAGTAACCGCCCTTGACACCGGGGCGGTGGCCCATATTGCCCATCTCGTATTCGGTGTCGGTGTTCCAGGACGCATCCAGCGCGTCGATCTGGTAGCTGACCTTGTTCATCTCGACCGAAAACCGCACGTCGTCGAAGAGGAAGAACTCGGCTTCGGGGCCCCAATAAGAGGTGTCGCCGACGCCCGAGGATTTCAGATAAGCCTCGGCCTTTTCAGCGGTGCCGCGCGGGTCACGTTCGTAGATTTCGCCGGTGTCGGGTTCATGCACGGTGCAGTGCACGGCCATCGTCTTCTCGGCATAGAACGGGTCCATGTAGACCGATCCGGTATCGGGCAACAGCTTCATGTCGGACTGGTCGATCGACTTCCAGCCGGCAATCGACGAGCCGTCGAACATGAAACCCTCGTCGAGGAAATCCTCGTCGACCTGGTCGGCCATCACGGTCACGTGCTGCAGCTTGCCGCGCGGGTCGGTGAACCGGATGTCGACATATTCGACGTCTTCGTCCCGGATCGTCTTGAGAACGTCAGATTTGCTCATTTGGGTTTGGTCCTTTCTCGGTCACGGTCCCGGACATGATCCGGGCTATCTAGGTCTGGGCTGCGGAGGCGGTGTCGGATTGGCTCCGCGACCGCGTCACAACGCGTCTTCGCCGGCCTCGCCGGTACGGATGCGGATCGCTTGCTCGATAGGCGCCACGAAGATCTTGCCGTCGCCGATCTTGTCGGTCTTGGCGGCCCCGACAATCGCCTCGATCGCGGCATCGACCTGATCGTCGCCCAGTACCACTTCGATCTTCACTTTGGGCAGGAAGTCGACGACATATTCGGCGCCGCGATACAGCTCGGTATGCCCCTTCTGGCGGCCAAATCCCTTGACTTCGACGACAGATAGGCCCTGCACGCCGATTTCCTGCAGGCTCTCCTTCACCTCGTCGAGCTTGAAAGGCTTGATGATCGCCTCGATCTTCTTCATCGTAAGGGGCTCCCTGATGACTGTGCGGTCGGCTGGGTGAGACCACTTCTCTTTCTGAGCGACAATTCTCGAGCGCGGCGGGGCGGGGCAGCCAAGTGGGTTTCTCTCCGTTTTGCCTATTTTTTGTGCAATACGCTTAGAGAGCGTGCGATCTGTGAAAATGGGCGCTCTCAGCGCCCGTATTTGGGCAGATCGACCGGCCTGCCCTCAATTTGCGCCATAGCGGCCCTCACGTGGCCAAGGTTAACCCGCAGTCCCGCGGCAGCCCCGTTGAATTGGTGGGCGTTCGTGGTGATGAGGAGACTGCAAATGGGATATCGAGTATCGTTTGCCCGGCCCCTGTTCTGGGGCGGTCTGGCGCTGTTGGTCATGGTCGGCCAGCAAACGGGCCTTCTGTCGAGCAAAAGCAGCGCGTCCGTCGGGGTTGACGTCGAGAACAATGTCGTTCGGGTTCGCAGTGGCGACCAGACGATCGAAGAGGCCGTGCGCCAGGCGCGGCAGTCGCTGCCGGCGTTTTTGGAGCGTGCCGAATCCGCACCGTCCGGCTGGGAAATGGTGTCGCTGAAGGTCGCGCTTGAGGGCGATACCATGGTCGAGAACATCTGGGTCTCCGACTTTCAGCGCCCCGGTTTCGAGATTTTCACCGGCCGCCTGGCCAACGATCCGGTGGACCTGCCGGGTCTGAAGGCCGGTGATCTGGTGAAATTCAGCTACGATCAGATCAGCGATTGGGCGTTCGTCGAGAATGGACGCGGCTATGGGTTCTACACCACGCGGGTGCTGACCGAAGGCATCAGCGAGGAAGAACTCGCGATGATGAACGCCTTTCTCTCGCCCGATCCGGTGCCCACGGGCTGGTAACGCCGCCGATTGGCATTGACGAAATCCCGATTAGGATGAGGCCAGCGCCGGCAACGCGCTGGCCTTTTGCTGTGGGATCCCGATGACCGAATTGCCGACCGAATTGCTGACCGCCGCCCAGATGCGCGCCATCGAGACTACTGCGATCGAGAGCGGTGAGGTCACGGGACTAGAATTGATGGAGCGTGCCGGGCGCGGCGTGGTCCAGGCGGTGTTCGAGGAGTGGCCGGAATTGGCGGCGGCGCCGCACCGGGCGGTGGTGCTGAGCGGGCCCGGCAACAACGGCGGCGACGGGTTCGTGGTGGCGCGGCTGCTGAAAGAGTGGGGCTGGGAGGTGGAGGTCTTCCTTTACGGCGACCCCGAGAAACTGCCGCCGGATGCAAAGGCGAATTACGGGCGGTGGCGGGCTATTGGAGAGGTGCGCCAAGCTGCCGAAATCGAGGATGAAGATCAGCTGATCGACCTCGAGGCGGACCTGTTTGTGGACGCGCTGTTTGGCACTGGCCTTGCGCGGCCCCTGGACCTCCCGTCAAAGCTCTTGGGACCATTCTTTGATTTCTCAGGGAAATGGAAGTTCGATACGCGACACGCACGTACCGTCTCGATCGACCTTCCCTCTGGCATATGCTCCGACAGCGGCCGCCAATTGGGCGGGTGCATGGAGGCCGCGCTGACGGTGACGTTTCACAGTGCGAAGGTGGGACATTTCCTTGAGGCCAAAGGTCTTTGGCACGCTGGGACGTTCATCCCATCGGCCAGGCTGCGCATAGCAGATATCGGTTTGCCGCAGAAACATCGACTCATGCTCGTGGACAGCATTCGCGAGACGCTGCCAGAAGATCAAAGGCGATCGGTCTGGCTGACTTATCCACAGACCGGGCTGCTTGGGAAGTTGCCGGGGCAGCATAAGTATTCCTACGGCCATGCCCTGATCCTCTCTGGCGGGCCCGGCAAGGGCGGGGCGGGGCGGCTGGCCGCGCGGGGGGCCCTGCGGATCGGGGCAGGGCTGGTGACCGTCGGCTGCCCACCCGGGGCGCTGCAGGAAAATGCGGCGCGGCTGGAGGCGATCATGCTGAAACCGATCGGCTCGGACGAGGATCTGTCCCTGCTGATCGACGGCGACGACCGTCTCAACGCGCTGTGCCTCGGCCCTGGTCTCGGCACCGGGGCGCGGGAACGGCAGGTGGTGGCAGCGGCTTTGGCGGCGAAACGGGCGACGGTGCTCGACGCCGATGCGCTGACATTGATCGCAGGGGACGAGGCCCTGATCGCGGCGCTGCACGACACCTGCGTGCTGACACCACATACAGGCGAATTCGCGCGGCTGTTTCCCGACATCGCCGAAAAACTCAACGCACCCGCAACGGCGGGGCCGGCCTATTCCAAGGTCGATGCCACCCGCGAGGCGGCGGCGCGGGCGGGATGCACCGTTCTGTTCAAAGGACCGGACACGGTGATCGCCGATCCCAAGGGCAGCTGTTCGATCAACTCGGCGCATTACCACCGCGCTGTGCCATGGTTGGCGACCGCCGGGTCCGGCGACGTTTTGGCGGGCTTCGTTGCCGGTCTCTTGGCCCGCGGGTTTGATCCGATGCGGGCGGCCGAGACGGCGGCCTGGCTGCATGTGGACTGCGCGTTGAAATTTGGGCCGGGGTTAATTGCGGAGGATTTGCCCGAAATGCTGCCGCAGGTGTTCCGCGAGCTGGGGCTCTAGGCCGAGCAGCTCGCGCCGCCTAGGACGCAGAAATTGGCGCAGTGGGGGTGGTTGAGGAAGACCTCGCCCTCAGCTTCGGCGAGCGTTGTACCCAGTTCGAATTCGGGCGTGTAGGGAAGGAGTGTGCAGGCTAGGACCGCGGGCTTGGCCGCGCCCTTGCGTTTGACCACCATGCGCGAGGTGGCGCACATCACGTCATTGGGCGACTTGCCGAGGATGCCCCAGCAGGCGGCGGTGATCTCGGGGACCTCGGCGGTCACATCCATCTCGGGGAAAAGAACTGTTTCGCCAGGATGTTGCGCGTCGATCTTGAAGCGTTCGGCGGCGTAGAGCCTGGCGTAGCCGGCGCGAGACTCGGCCTCGGTCTCGCCCCAGACAGTGCGGCCGGCGACCGTCATGCGGATGCCGGCGTCACGCAGCCAGCGCATGCCGTCGAGGGTCTTTTCGAAGGTGCCGGTCCCGCGTTCGAGGTCATGTTTTTCAGCGGACCAATGGTCGACGGACACGCGGAGGGTCAGCCGGGGCCCGTACTCGGCCTGCAAGCCGAGTAGCCCGGAGCGCACGGTTTTGCGCATCATCGGGCGCATGGCGTTGGTCAGGATCAGCACCTCGTAGCCCCGGGCAAGGCAGCGGCGCGCCATCTCGATCATCTCTGGGTTCATGAACGGCTCGCCGCCGGTGAAGCCGATCTCGCGCACGCCCCAATCGCGGGCTTCGAGCTGGTCGAGATAGTCCGAGACTTCGTCGGCGGTGATATAGACCAGCCGGTCGTTCTGCGGCGAGCTTTCGATGTAGCAATTGGCGCAGGTGATGTTGCAGAGCGTGCCGGTGTTGAACCACAGCGTCTGCGGGTCGGTCAGAGCGACCGAGGCGCGCGCCTCGCCCTTGGCCGTGATCTGAGGGTGTTCGAACTTGCCAAAGCCCTCGGTGCCAACGCCCTGATCCCGCATGCAATCCCGCCCCAACTGCCAGTCCGACGTGACAGCTATCGCGGCGTGAGGCGCGAGAAAACCCTCTCTGCGGCGCTTGACGCGGTTGTGATGCGGCAATGCGGTGCTAGACTTCGCTCGCGGCTGTGGTAGGTGCGCGTTAGCGCTAACAGCATTGATTCTGCATCTGCGAGATAAACGAGGGCTTCATGGTTTCGCGTGTCATCCCCGTCGATCCGTTCGACCTGGTCATCTTCGGCGGCACAGGCGATCTGGCGCGGCGCAAGATCCTGCCGGGGCTCTACAGGCGGTTCTGGTCGGGACAGGTGACGAGCGACGCGCGTATCATTGGGGCGTCGCGCAAGGAGCTGAGCGACAAGGAGTATCGCAGCTTCGTGCGTGACGCGATTGCGGAATTCGCCATCGAGGGCGGCGATGACGGCGACAAGATCGAGGAGTTCCTCGAGGTTCTGCATTACGTCGCCATCGACGCCACGGGAGAGGGCGGCTGGAAGGCGCTGCGCAAGCTCTTGCGGGGCCACGTGGTGCGGGCGTTCAATTTCTCGGTCGGCCCGAGCCTGTTTGGGGACCTCGCCGAGCAGCTACATCGCAACAAGATCGCCGACAAGCACAGCCGGATCGTGGTGGAAAAGCCGTTCGGTCACGACCTGGAGAGCGCGCAAGAGCTGAACAAGACGCTGCGCAAGTATTTCCGGGAAGAGCAGATCTACCGCATCGACCATTACCTGGGCAAGGAGACGGTGCAGAACCTGATGGCGGTCCGGTTCGGCAATATCCTGTTCGAGCCCCTGTGGAACGCGCAATTCGTTGACCATGTGCAGATCACCGTGGCCGAAACGGTGGGGGTCGGCGGGCGCGGGGCCTATTACGACAAATCCGGCGCCATGCGGGACATGGTACAAAACCACCTTATGCAGCTTCTTTGCCTGATCGCGATGGAGCCACCGCACACGTTTGAACCCGACGCGGTGCGCGACGAGAAGCTTAAGGTGATCCGCGCGCTCGACCCG
>JAAUYB010183700.1_pt1 | contig 10675 bp, 7 predicted proteins | sample 7278071 | NCBI WGS metagenome assembly JAAUYB01 (sample SAMN14350121, study PRJNA611818) | marine sediment metagenome | isolation source: surface marine sediment (1.8m) | place: French Polynesia: Moorea | collected 2018-08 | reverse complement strand
GGAGTATGGAGTGGCCTTAACCAAGATTCCAGCCCCAAAATCGGCCCGTTCCGGTTGTATTGATTGACCATTATTACCCGCGCCAGAACTCTGGGTTGAGGAGCGCGATGATGGCCAGCGTTTCCAGCCGACCGAGCACCATCGAGGCGGCGAGGATCAGTTTGGCGGGATCCGAAAGCGCGGCGTAGCTCAGGCCGTCGCCGGCAACTCCGGCCAGCGGCCCCGTAGTCGACAAGGCCGCGATGGTCAGCACGACCGCGTCGTCAAAACCGATGCCGGCAAGCGACAAAGCCAGCATCACCGCGGCAATGGAGATCGCAAACAGCATGAAGAAGATCCAGGCGACATATGCGCCCTGACGGCGCAGCGACCGCTCGGTCTGCCCGGAGCCGCCGACGGAGTTCGGGTGGACCAGCCGTTCGAGTTCGCGCGCCCCATGTTTGTAAAGCGCGTAGATGCGCAGCAACTTCACACCGCCAGCGGTGGTGGCCACGCCGCCGCCGATCAGGGCGAGCCCCATCAGGATCAGCCCCGGGGTCGCCAGACCGGACCAGCTGCGGGCAGCCTCCCAATCACCGCTTTCGAACCCTGTGGTGGATAAGAACGACAACACAGTGAAGATGCTTCCCCAAAGCGCCTGCATCCCCTGCCAAAACGATTCCGCGGCATCGACCTCCAAGGCACCAGCCCAGTGGCGCAGGAACAAAAGCGCCGGAACAGCGACCGCGCAAAACACGCCCATCCGAATCTCGGGGTCCCCGGCCAATCGGGTCCGACCGAATTCAGCGTTGTCGCGGGCAAAGGTCTTGCGCGACAGCGCGAAGGCGAAGAACAGAAAGATCAGGAATTCGCCGCCCACGCCGGACTCCGATCCGGTGGTCCCGCCGACTGGCGAAATACCGCTGGTCGCAAGGGTCGACATGGCATGGCAGAGGGCGACTAGCGGCGAATCCCCCAGGATCAAAAGGCCGACCCATAACCCCAGGGTCAACGCGCCGTAAATCGGCAATAGCGCCGCGGCGTAGCGCTGCAAACGCAACGCCGGATCGGCGATGCGGGTGATCTGGTCGATTCCGGACCCGGAGCCGACGCTGCGCGCACCGCTCAAGACCTCGAAGCCGCCGAGGTTCAAAGGCGCAAGGATAGCGATGGCGGTGACCCAGATCAGAAACCCGCCCATCCAGCCGACAAGCGCGCGCCAGAGGTGTTCCGCGTCGGACAGGCGCATGGGGTCGTCGAAGACCGTGGCGCCAGTGGTCGTGAGGCTCGAGACCATCTCGAAATAGGCATTCAGATAACGGGTGTTTCCGACGGATTCGTAGAACGGGACGGCCAGCATCAGCGGCAAGGCCGTGAAGGCAGCCAGCAGCGCCAGTAGGTGGCTGCGGGCCGGGTTTTTCGGCGAATGGCCAGCGGTCACGACGCCGATCATCGCGGTAAAGGTCAGAAAAATGAGGGCACCGTAGAAGAACGCGCGCGCGGTGTCCCAATCGCGGGTGGCCGTGGCGACCCCGGCCGGAACGAACATCGCCAACGCTCCGATCCCCGTCAGGATCAGGATCAGCGGAAGGGATAGAATGCGTGCGAGCATGGGGACGCGTCGGATCTCGCTCTTGCATGGCGCCCGATTGCGCGGGCGCGATTAGACCTCTGTCTTAGCGAAGGATCCGCGGCAACGCCATGAAGCGCCTGGGCGCCCGAATCCGGCCGCGACGATACGCAGTGTGTCAGGGACCTCGTGACCGCACCGGCTTGCCCGGGACTGGGCGAAGGCTTTGACCCAAGGCAAGTCCACCGCGCGTGACCGGTGGGCCGCGCCAGACAGCGCGCTAGAAGAAATCTATGGTCACCTGCAGCAAGCGCTCCACCTCGGGCACATCCGCGGCCATGGCGAATATGGCGATCACGTCGCCTTCTTCGATCCGGGTGTGGCCGGTGGGGCGGATCACCTCGTCGCCTTTCTTGACCGCTCCGACCAGCACGCCTTCGGGGAAGTCGATGTCGCGGATTTGCTGCCCCGTAATCGGCGAGGTCGACAAAACTTGCGCCTCGATGATCTCGGCCTCAGCGTCGCCGATAGAGTAAACGCCGCGGACTCGGCCGTGCCGGATGTGGCGCAGGATCGAGCTGACCGTGGTGGTGCGCGGGTTGATATAGGCGTCGATGTTCATCGGCCCCATCAAAGATGTCAGCGTGGGATCGTTGATCAAACAGATCGCCATCTTGGCGCCGGCCGCCTTGGCGCGCACCGACGCAAGGATGTTGACCTTGTCGTCATCGGTCACCGCCAGGACCGCATCGGCGCGATCGATATTGGCCTCGATCAACAGATCCCGATTAAGACCATCGCCGTTCAGCACGATGGTGCGTTCCAGCGCGTCCGCCGCGCGCTCCGCGCAAACCCGGTTCCGCTCGATCACCTTGACCCGAACCCGGTCGGCGCGGTCCTCAAGCGCTTTGGCTACGGCGAGCCCGACATTGCCGCCGCCAACGATCACCACGCGCTCCTGCTTGGTCTTGATCTTGCCGAAGATCTCAAGCGCTCGGGTGACATCGTCGGCATGAGCGAAAACGTAGATCTCGTCACCGACAAAAAGCTGGTCGCCGGCCTCCGGGGCAAACAGCGTGCCGCCGCGGCGCACGCCGACGACCACCGCCCGCAAGGTCGAGAACAGATCCGAAAGCTGGCGCAACGGCGTGTTCACGACGGGACAATCCTCGTCCAGCATCAAGCCCATCAGCTCCGCCTGGCCGTCGAGGAAGCTTTCGGTGTCGAAGGCGACCGGCGCTGCGAGGCGCCTCAGCGCGGCGTCGGCCACCTCGCGCTCGGGGCTGATCACCACGTCGATCGGCATGTGATCGCGCCGGTAAAGATCGGAGTAAAGCGAGTTGAGATAAGACTGGCTGCGCAGCCGCGCGATCTTTTTGGTGACGTCGAAGACCGAATGCGCCACCTGGCAGGTGACCATGTTGACCTCGTCAGAATGAGTCGCCGCGATCACCATATCGGCGTCGCGGGCGCCGGCGCGGTCGAGCACATCGGGGTAGCTGGCAAAGCCGGTGACGCCTTGCACGTCCAGTGTATCGGTCGCGCGGCGCACCAGATCGGGGTTGTTGTCGACGACGGTGACGTCATTCTTTTCGCCCGAGAGGTGCCGCGCGATCTGCCAGCCGACCTGGCCTGCGCCGCAGATGATGACTTTCATGCGCCTCCCCGTCGCGCCTTCGCGGGCCCAAGCGTTGCCAGAACCGCGCGCGCCGGTCAATCCGGCGCAGGCAAGCACGGTGGCCGCGGATTTGCCGAGCCAGGCGCGTTGCGGTAACTGCGCTGTGGGTATCACGGCCGGATCGGGCAATGGCGGAACACATCCTGGTGATTGGCGGCGGCTCGGCCCTGGGCTGCGAGATCGCCAGGGTGCTGGCGGGCCTCGGCCACCGCGTCATGGGGACCTACCGCTCCGATCGGTTGGGGGTCATTGCCGCGATCGCAGAGACCGGCGCAGAGCCGATGCAACTGGATCTGAGCGACGAGGTTGCGCTCAAATCATCACTCGCAGCGGCTGACGGCGCCGTCTTTGTGCCAAAACTCACCCAGACGGTTGCAGCCGGCCGGTTTCTCGCCCCCGGGCAACCGGCGGTGTTCTTCTCAAGCAACAACGTCGTCGTCGACCGGGAGACTCCGAACTACCGCAACCTGGCCGCGGCCGAGGAGACCTTGCGCCAGGCCGCACCCGAGGCGCGTGTGCTGCGGCCAACGATGATCTACGGGCACGCCGGCGACCGCAATCTGTCGCGGCTGATGCGCAGCATGCGCCGGCGCCGCGTGGTCTTTCGCCCCGCAACGTCCGCCCTGCAGCAGCCGATCTTCTTCCGCGACGTCGCCAGGATTTGCGCCGAGCTGCTGTTCGAGCCCGGACGCTCCGGCGCAACAATGGCCGCCGGCGGACCAGATGAGGTGACCTACAGGCAGCTCTACGCCGCTGTGGCGCAGGCGGCCGGTGCGCGCTGCCTCAGCCTGCCGGTTCCCGTCGGCGCCGCCCTGGCCGGCGCACGGCTTCTGCGGGCGACCGGAGCCAAGGTGCCGGTACGGATGGACCAATTGCGCCGTGCCCGGTTCGACAAGCGCGCGCGGGGCGCCGAGGTGAGGCTCGGCACGACCTCGCTGCAGGACGGATTGCAGCACCTCGCCGCAGCACTGGAACACGCCGACCGCAATTGAGCCCGAAGGGGCTGCCTTCGGCCTGATGACCGACCAGAAAGGCGGCAGGCGCCGCCCCGTGCTCCGGACCTCAGGCGGTCTTGGCCACCTCGCCTTCGACATGGGCGACCCGGCTGCCGGATTTGTTCGACGTCACCACGCCCAGCGACTTCAGCTTGCGGTGCAACGCACTGCGCTCCATGCCGACGAAGCTTGCCGTGCGGCTGATATTGCCGCCAAAGCGGTTGATCTGCGTCAGCAGATATTCGCGCTCGAATAGCTCGCGGGCCTCGCGTAGCGGCAGCGTCGCCAGGCTGCCCGACAGCACCACACGGCTGTCGTCTTGCTGGGCAGGTTCGGATTGCGGCAGTTCGGTCGCTGTAATCGGGCCGCTGCCTTCGCCCAGGATCAGCACCCGCTCGATCACGTTCTTGAGTTGCCGCACATTGCCCTGCCACACCATCGTTTGCAGCATGGCGACAGCCTCGTCGGCGAGCTTGCGCAGGGGCAGGCCCTGGGCCTTGTTGAAGGCGTCGATGAAGTGTTCGGCGAGCATCGGAATGTCCTCGCGCCGCGCCTCGAGCGAGGGCACCTGGATCGGCACGACGTTGAGGCGGTGATACAGCTCCTGGCGAAAGCGGCCGGCTTCAATTTCTTCCTGCAATTCCTTGTTCGTACTTGAAATTACGCGCATGTCGACGCGCACCTTGTCGGAACTGCCGACACGCTGAAACTGCTGCTCGACAAGCACGCGCAGGATCTTGGACTGCGTGCCGAGCGGCATGTCGGCGACTTCGTCGAAATACAACACACCGCCATGGGCCTGTTCGAGCAGCCCGGGCTCGACGCCGCGGTCAACACCGTCGCGGCCGAACAACACCTCCTCCATCCGCTCGGGCTCGATCGAGGCGCAGTTGACGCTGACAAAGGGCCCGGCGGCGCGGTTCGATTGGGCGTGGATATAACGTGCGGCGATTTCCTTGCCGCAGCCGGCCGGCCCGGTCAACATCACCCGCCCGTTCGACTTCGTCACCTTGTCGAGGTTGTTTTTCAATGCCTTGAAGGCCGAACTTGCACCAACCATTTCGGCCGGCGCCTCGTCGCGACGACGCAATTCGGTGTTTTCCCGGCGCAGGCGCGAGGTTTCCATCGCGCGGCCGATCACCACCATCAACTGGTCGATGTTGAACGGCTTTTCGATGAAGTCATAGGCGCCTTGCTTGATCGCGGCGACGGCGATTTCGATGTTGCCATGGCCCGAGATGATCACGATCGGAATGCCCGGGTTGTCTCGCTTCGTCGCCTTGAGGATGTCGATGCCGTCCATCCGGCTGTCCTTGAGCCAGATGTCGAGGATCATCAGCGCCGGCGGGTCGGCGTTGATCTGGTCCATGCATTCGTCGGAATTGGCCGCCAGCCGTGTGGTGTAGCCCTCGTCCTTCAGAATGTCGGATATCAATTCGCGGATGTCCCGCTCGTCGTCCACGATCAGTATGTCACCCATGACTACTCCCTCATACGGCCAGTTCTTGTGTGTGGGCTTCGGTGGCGTGCTGCGGTAGTGGCAGCCGGATCTCGGCCCGCGCCCCACGGCGCGCGCCCTCTTCAAACGGTTCGGCATCGGTCAAGGTCAGCGTGCCGCCGTGTTCCTCGATGATCTTCTTGACGATCGGCAGGCCCAGCCCGGTGCCCTTTTCGCGCGTCGTCACATACGGCTCGAACAGCCGCGCGCGGTCGGCGGGCAGCCCGATGCCATTGTCCGAGACGGCGATCAGAGCATCCTGATCGCCGATGGTCATCGCCACGCGGACCGCGCCAGGATAGCTGGTTTCACCAGCCTTTTCCCGATGGCTTTCAATGGCTTCGCCGGCGTTCTTGATCAGGTTCGTCAAGGCCTGGCTGATCATCGTGGCATCGATATCGGCAATCACCTCGGCCTCGGGCAGATCGGCGGCGACGGTGGTGCCCGGCTGCTGTGCGCCCTCCTGCAAGGTAACGGCGTCGCGCACCAGTGCCGCGAGGTCCTGCAGCCGGCGGTCGGGTTCGGGCATGCGGGCGAATTTCGAGAACTCGTCGACGATGCGGCGCAGATCGGTGGTCTGGCGCACGATCACGTCGGTCATCTGCGCCAGCGTCGTCGCATCCGCGTCGCCCACCAGCGGCGTGTACTTGCGCTTAAGCCGCTCGGCCGACAGCTGGATCGGGGTCAGCGGGTTCTTGATCTCATGCGCGATGCGGCGCGCGACATCGCCCCAGGCGGCCATACGCTGCGCGCTGACCAGGTCGGTGACGTCGTCGAAGGCGACCACGTAGCCTTCCAGCGTGCCGTCCTCGGATCGCCGCGTCGCCATCCGCACCAGCAGATTCTCCAGCTTGCCCTGGCGCGTCATCTTGATCTCTTCCTGCGCCACCTCGCCGCGCCCCGCCTTCAGCTTGCGGAACAATGCGTCGAATTCCGGCACCGCCTCGCCCAGGGGCCCCGACTGCAGATCGCCCGGCAGGCCCAAGAGCCGCCGCGCCGAGCGGTTGACGAAAGTGATCTCGCCGGCGGCGTCGAGCCCGACCACGCCCGCGGTGACCGAACTCAGCACCGAATCAAAGAGCCGCCGGCGCCGTTCGATCTGGGCGTTGTTGTCGAGAAGCGCATCGCGCTGGCCCTTCAGTTGCCGGGTCATCTGGTTGAAGATCCGGCCCAGCATGGCGATTTCGTCGTCGCCCGGCTCTTCGCGCAGCTGCACGTCCAGGTCGCCGGCGCCGACCTGCTGCGCCGCTCCGGCGAGCCGGCCCACGGGGCGCGACAGTCGCTCGGCGAACCACAGGCCCAGCCAAATCGCCGCCAAGATCAGGATCACGGCGAAGCCCAGGTAGAGAAGCCCGAATTCGAACAGGATGCGCCCGCGCTCCGATTCGAGCTGGTTGTAGAGAGCCACCGTCTCCTGCGTGTCGTCGAGCAGGTTCAGGATCTCGCCGTCGACATTGCGCGACACGTAGAGGAACCGGTCGACGTAGTCGCTCAGCGCCACCAGGGCACGGAACTCGTTGACGTCCCAGTCCTGGATGATCACGGTCTCGCCGCCGCGGGCCTCATCGAGCTGCTCTGCCGTGGGACGCTCGAAATCGAACAGGTAGGACCGTTCGCCCCGGGCGCGGATCTCGCCGCCGCCGTCGATGACGTAGGCCTCGCGCAGGCCGCGCTGGATCTGGCCCTGGCCCTGATTGAGCAGCTGCCGCAACTCGCCGTCGCTGACGAAGAAGGTGGCCTGCCGGGCGCGGTTGAGGAAACGCGCCAGCGCTTCGGCGTCGAATTGCAGGTCGCGCCGGTGTTCCTCTTCATAGGCCTGGGCGGCGGCCAGCGACGAGCCGAGCACGGTGCGCACGCGTTCGGAGAACCAGCCCTCGAGGCCGAAATTCACCGTGATCGCGGCGAAGACGGCGACCAGTACGGTGGGGGCGAGCGCGACGATGGCGAAGACGCCGGTCAGCCGCAGGTGCAGCCGCGACCCGGCCGATTGCGCCCGCCGCGCGGCGATCATCGCAGCGACCCGTTGCAGCACCAAGGCGGCGACGACGAGGACGTAGATCAGGTCGGCGAGCAGCACCAGCCGCAGCGACAGCGCCGCAGCACCCTGGTCGAGCGGGCCCAGCACCAGGAAGGTCGCAATCGCCAGGATCGGCCCTAAAATCACCAGCCCCAGCGTGGCCGCGTTCTGGACCTTGCGTTGCCTGCGGAGCCTGCTCAGAGCCTCCCAACTGAGACTTCGTACGGCTGTGCGCACGTAAGCCACCTCTTTATCTCGGGGCGCCTGTTGCCCCGTACCGCCACATCTGGTGGCACGTTTCGCCGCTGCTGCGGCTTTGCCACTCTTATGTTGCCCTTTTACATCAACTTACGGCGGCGTGTCACGTGGATATCGAGGTCGGTAATCTTTTTTCGAAGGGTATTTCGGTTGATGCCCAGCAAATCGGCGCATTTTGCCTGGTTTCCGCCGGTTGCGTCCAGTGCGATTTCGATCAGCGGCAGCTCCACCTCGCGCAGGATTCGCTGGTAGAGACCGGGCGGCGGCAGCACCCCGCCATGCAGATCGAAGTAGCGCCGCAGGTGCTTGCCCACCGAGGCGCCGAGCTTGTCGCCATCGCCACCCCGCAGCGGCTCCATCGCCGGCTGATTGCCCAGCACCAGCTCGACCTCGGGCCTTGTGATCTCGTCCTCTGACGAGGTGACGACCAGGCGGCGGATGGTGTTTTCCAACTGCCGCACGTTGCCGGGCCAGGAATAGGCGCGGACCAGCTCCATCGCGGGTTCGTTGAACCGACGCAGCTGCAGCCCGTCGCGCTCGGCGCGGGCCAGGAAGTGGTCGGCCAGCAAGGGGATATCGTCGACGCGCTCGCGCAAGCTGGGCACCGTCAGGGTGACCCCGCCGAGCCGATAGAACAGATCCTGGCGGAAGGCGCCGGCCTCCATCTTCTGGGCCAGATCGGCCTGGCTGGTGGCCATCACCCGCGGCGCGTTGTCGGTGAAGCTGTCAAGCATGCGCACGATTCGCGCCTGTGCTTCTTCGTCCAGGTCGCCGACCTCGTCGAACAGGACCGAGCCATTCTTGGCGCGGCTGAGAATCGTGGCCGGGCCGTCCATTGCGGCCAGATCGGCGGCGCCGGCGACGACGAAGGGCAGCGTGCGGCGGTCAGAAAAGTCGTGGATGGCGCGGGCGATCAGCGATTTTCCGGTGCCCGATTCGCCGGTGATCAGCACCGCCAGATCCGTATTCATCACCCGAGCGACCAGCCGGTAGAGCGCCTGCATCGCCGGGGTACGACCCACCAAAGGCAAATCGTCCTGCCCGTCGCCTGGCTCTGCCCGCGGTGTGGGCACGCGACGCTTGACCTCCAGCGCGCGCGCCGCGCGTTTCATCAAATCCGGCAGATCGAACGGCTTCGGAAGATAGTCGTAGGCATCCTTCTCTGCGGCCTGGATCGCGGTCATGATCGTGTTCTGCGCCGAGATCACGATCACCGGCAGACCGGGGCGGTCCTCTGCAATCTTTGGCAGCGCATCCAGCCCGTTGCCGTCAGGCATGACCACGTCCGAGATCACCAGATCGCCTTTGCCCTCTTCGACCCACCGCATCAGAGTGACCATCGACGAGGTCGCGTGCACCTTGCAGCCCGCCCGCGTCAGCGCCTGGGTCAGCACCGTGCGGATGGTGCGGTCGTCGTCGGCGACAAGTACGGTGCCGTCCATCTAACTCTCCTTTGTCACGTCTCACGCGCCTCCTTGGGCGCAACCGGCAGCGAAATCCGGAAAACGGTGCGTCCGGGCACCGAATCGACCGAAATCCAGCCGCCGTGGTCGGAAATGATCTTCGAGACCAACGCCAGCCCCAGGCCAGTGCCGTTCTCGCGGCCCGACACGAAGGGCTCGAAGACGTCCGCCGAGATCTCGGGCGGCAGGCCGGGTCCGTCGTCGATGATCTCGACCTGCAGAGGCAGCGCACCGCCTGAACCGTCCTTGCGCCTCAGCCGCAGCGACATGTCGTAAAAGGTCCTCAGCCGGATCGTGCCGCCCTGCCCGCCGGCTGCCTGAGCCGCGTTCTGCAAGAGATTCAGGAACACCTGCAACAGCTGGTCGGCATCGACGAAGGTCGGCGGCAGCGAGGGGTCGAAATCCTCGACGATCTTCATATTCGCCGCAAAGCCCACGGTGGCGGATTTGCGGGCGCGGTCGAGCAGGTCATGCACGTTGACCTGCTTGCGCTCGGGCGGGCGCAAATTGCCGAATTGCTCGACCTGATCCAGAAGCGCCACGATGCGCCGGCTCTCAGCGACGATCAGGTCGGTGAGCTCCAGATCCCGCGGCTCGAGGTTCATCGACAAAAGCTGCGCCGCGCCGGTGATGCCGGCGAGCGGATTCTTGATCTCGTGCGCCAGCATCTCGGCCATTCCGATGGCGGATTTCGCGGCCGAAGTGACCGAATGCGCGCGCCCCAGCCGGTCGGCGATCTGGCGCGGCTCCATCATCAGCATGACATGGCCGGGAATGCCGACCAGCGGCGCGATCTGGATGTTGCATTGAACCGGTGCGGTCTGACCACTGGAGACGTCGACCTTGTTGATGAAAAGCGCCGAATGATCGCTACGCACCCTGCGGAAGGCGTCGTCGAGCGGCGCGTCGATGGCGAGCTTGTCGAAAAACGGCTGGTCGCGCACCGCCTTGGCCGAGGCATTGAGGAACTGCTCGGCGGGCGGATTGATGTCCGCGATCCGGTCCTCGGGATCGATCAGAAACGCCGGCACCGGCATCGAGGCCCAGATCGCCTCGTTCAAGGCGCTCATGCGACGAGGCTCTCGGCCGGGGCGAGCGCGTCGGGCAAAAGCCGCAGCACGGTGCCCGGCTCAGCGGTCAGTATCGCCCGGCGCAGCGCGGCGGGCGTGCCGGCGGGGTCCATGTACCAGCCCAGATGCTTGCGGATGACCCGGCCG
>JAAUYB010149925.1_pt1 | contig 10679 bp, 7 predicted proteins | sample 7278071 | NCBI WGS metagenome assembly JAAUYB01 (sample SAMN14350121, study PRJNA611818) | marine sediment metagenome | isolation source: surface marine sediment (1.8m) | place: French Polynesia: Moorea | collected 2018-08 | reverse complement strand
TATAGATTAATACTGTAATAACTTTTTTGAAAATGGTGTTATTATTGTTGTGTTTCCTACGTCAACACAACCTACACTTATTACTTCTTAAAACCATAGATAATATTTTATCAATTGTTAGTTTGATTATTGAAAATTATGAAATCTGAAGCTTTAGAACAATTATTAAAAGAAGTTGCTACAGGAGATATAACTCCAGAATTAGCATTAGAAAGACTCAAGAATCTTGACTTTGAAAATGTCGAAGATTTTGCCAAAATAGACCATCATAGAAATATCAGAACAGGTTTTCCAGAAGTGATCTGGGGACCGGGAAAAAAGCCAGAACAAATTCTCAAAATAATGAAGGTAATGAGGCACAAAAATCCTGTAGTAATGGCAACAAGAATTGAACCTGAAGTTTATCAAAAGCTGCAAGATAAAATTGCCAATCTTTATTACTATGAAGATGCAAAAATTTGTGCAATTATTTCAGATTTTCCTACTCCAAAACACAAAGGTATAATTACAATATTAAGTGCGGGTACTGCCGATCTACCAGTAGCAGAAGAAGCAGCAGTTACAGCAACTCTTTGTGGTTTTCCAGTCAAGCGTCTTTGGGATGTAGGAGTAGCAGGAATCCACAGATTATTAAGTAATAAACATTTAATTGCAGAAGCAGATGTATTAATTGTGGTAGCAGGAATGGAAGGTGCTTTACCAAGTGTAGTAGCAGGTTTAGCAGACTCTCCTGTTATTGCAGTACCTACAAGTGTGGGTTATGGTGCTAACTTTGATGGTTTAGCTCCCCTATTAACAATGTTAAATTCTTGTGCGCCAGGAATAGGTGTTGTGAATATTGACAATGGTTTTGGAGCAGCTATTTTGGCAGGACAAATTATTAGAATGGGAGAGAAGTTAGCTAATAGAAATTCATAAATTATAAATTATAATTTATAATTTATAATTTATATCATGTCCGGATAATCAGTGATAAAAAAACAGGACTTACGCAAAGGTACTATATAGAATATAGGGCGTTGGTAATTAGTAGGATGATTTTCTACTAGGGGATGATACCCATCACTTACTCTGGTTAAATATTTAGGGGTATCTTAAACAGATTAATTTTAAAGTTCCATCTCTTGATTTACCAACGCCGAATATAGAGTGTAAAAACTCTAACTTTATAGTTTATGAAGCTATATATATGGTCTCTGCGTAAGTCCTAACTTTTAATATTATACTAAATCAAATAAAAGAATTTCTCCATTTGATTTGGTGGAAATAGAAACCTCTTTAATTTCACTTAAAGCAATACCATCACCAGCTTTTAGAGATAACTTCTCATCAGTATCTACTTGAATATCTACTTCCCCACGAGCAACTTGTACCCATCCATAACGGTTAGATTGAAAACTATAATAAATACTATCTCCCTCCTTCAAAGCACCTGCAAATAGATCCACATCTTGATTAATTTTTAGTGCGCCATCCCTACCATCTTTAGCAACAACTAAATTTAACTTACCAGAATTTTTTTCTATCTCAAAAGAGCGTTGATTATATGTTGGTTTTAAACCCTTAGAATTTGGCAGTAGCCAAATTTGTAAAAAGTGAACATCCTCAGATTTTGACTGGTTATATTCACTGTGCATAATTCCCGTACCCGTACTCATGTGTTGTACATCTCCTGGTTTAAGTACACCAACATGACCAGCACTATCTTGATGTTCTAATGCTCCTGCTAAAACATAAGTAATAATTTCCATATCTCGGTGTCCATGAGTTCCGAAACCATCACCAGGAGTAACCCGATCTTCATTAATTACTCTCAGGGAACGAAACCCCATATATTCAGGGTCAAAATAATATGCAAAAGAAAATGTATGATTAGTATCTAGCCAACCATAATTTGCGTGTCCTCTTGCTTCAGCTTTTCGTACTTTAACTCTTTCAACTTGTTGTAATTGAGGCATTCTTACTAACTCCTATCAATTTCGATTTTTTGGTAATGAATTAATTTTAACTAATCAAAAAATTGATAATTAAGTATGTAGCACAAGCATTTTACCTCTAATAGCTTGACTATCAAATAATGTTTCATAATCGTTATTTTATTGAGGCATTCTTACTAACTCCTATCAATTTCGATTTTTTTGGTACTGGATTAATTTTAACTAATCAAAAAATTGATAATTATATCTGTAGCACAAGCATTTTACCTCTAATAGCTTGACTATCAAATAATGTTTCATAATCGTGATTTTTTAGAAGTTAATTTTCATTCAAAATCATTGTGTGATTATGCCCAAAAAAGTAATATTTTATTTATTGTTTAGTGTGAGTTCCGTCACAATAAGCAGCATTAGCAGTTTTCTTACAATTACAAAGTGCTACTTTTTTTGCCTCTTCTATCTTAAATGCTACAGGAGTAAACTCAATTCCAGCATGGGAACCATCACAATATGGTTTGTCAGGTTGGCTTTTTGATTGACCACAAGCACACTAATAGTAAGTACCTACTTCAAGTTGTTCGATAATTACTGGTTTATTATCTGCAATAACAGGTTCGCCCATGGTGTTTTTCTCTCTGGAATTAATCTCTGGATACAAAATCTATATTTAATAGATTTTGTTTGGACATTTCTACTCTAGCTTAAGTCAGGTTAGTATGTATAGTATGTACTTTGAAGTAAGATAGTACCCAAAAAGATACTATGAAAATCCAAACTGCAAATAAAAAGACAAATTGTCCAGCAGAAATTACCCTTAAGGTGATTGGTGGACGTTGGAAACTATTAATTATCAAAGAACTATTTCATGGGGTCAAACGTTTCAATGAACTTCATCGTTCTTTAAAAGGTGTGACTCAAAAGATGCTGACTCAACAGTTGCGGGAAATGGAGGCAGATGGTATCGTGCATCGGGAAGTTTATTTGCAGGTTCCTCCAAAAGTTGAATATTCTTTAACTGCTTTAGGAAAAAGTCTTCAACCTATGATTAATCAAATGCACGAATGGGGAATTAAACATTTGAATTTTAATGAGGAAAAATAGATAAATAATTGCCCAAACTTAGATTTATTTTTGAGCAAATACTACTGTCAATCTTTAATTCATTAATTGATAATTGATAATGGATAATTGATAATTACCTCTGGTTAAAACTGCTACGGAATTGAAGGTCAGGAAATATCCTAGCACTTTTTTTCCCCTATCCAAGGGGAGGCTTCAAGGCGCGAATTATTTAATTATTCATAATTAATAATTAATAATTCGGTAAAATTAGAGAAAAAGTTATAAACTTGAAAATAAAAACTGCTATAAATAAATAGTTTTTTCCTACTCCCTACTCCCTACCTTTTTTAACAAACAAAGGGGTAAGCGATAGAACTCCGTTCCGCTGAAGCAATCGCTTTTATTAAGTAGAAAATATCAACAAAAGTGTCCTTTTTTATAGAAAAAATAGTCTATAATTTCTCCCCACACTTTCCCCTTTCCCACACTTCCCACACTTCCCACACCCAAAGGCATAATTATAAAAAACATACCCAACTAAGCTACTCCCTACTCCCTAATTTTAGATAATTCAGAACTTAAAATATTTTCAGGTTGTAATGTCACTACAGTTGGCAGATTTACATAAAAAGTAGAACCAACACCAATACAACTTTCTACTGTAATTCTGCCACCCATCATTTCACAGAATTTTTGACATATAGACAATCCCAAACCAGTTCCACCATACCTACGAGTTGTAGAATTATCTGCTTGTACAAAAGGCTGAAATATTTTTTCAATCTGCTGTGGTGTCATACCTATACCAGTATCAGTCACACTAAAAATTATTTGATTTAATACCTGGTTCTCTGAAAGATTAGCTGATTCTATTGCCAATATATTACTACCATTTCCATTATGTCCTATATGTTCTTCCCGAATTACTTTTAAAGTTATTATCCCTTCATGAGTAAACTTACTTGCATTACTCAATAGGTTGCTCAAAATTTGCTTAAGCTTTGTTCGGTCAGTAAAAATATTGCCAATTTCGCTATCACAACAAATCTCAAAAGAATTACTATTTTTGAGCATTAGCGGTTGTACAAGACTCTGAACCTCATTGATTAATGTAGGGATATCAAACTCTTCTTCATACATAGTCATCTCCCCTGATTCTAGCTTAGAAATATCCAATATATCCTGAATAAGTGCTAGTAAATGTAAACCAGAATCCTTAATCTGCTGCAGGTCTGGAATAAAATCTTCATAGCCTAAATCTTCAGCGTCTTCTTTGAGCAGATCGCTATAACCAATAATTGCATTGAGGGGTGTTCTTAACTCATGGCTCATACTAGCAAGAAACTGACTTTTAGATACATTAGCAGCTTCCGCAGCTTCTTTAGCTTGTTGCAACTGTATATTTGCCAACTTACTTTCTGTAATATCTCGCACAATAGCTAAAACTTCATTTTGACCACTTGCTACTATCCTAGCTTCAAAATGATGGCGTTTTTCAGCAACAAACCACTCATATTCAAAAATTTTAATATCCCCTGTTTGAAGTGCTTTATCAATATATTCTAAGTATTGTTTAGCAGCATTTTCTGGCAAAACTTCAGAAACTTTTCTACCTATTAACTCATGACTAGACCAAGATAATTCATCTTTTCTAGAAGGTTTATAGTAAAGAAAAATCCCTTTTCTATTGAACCAAAAGATTAAATCGGGAATAGCATTAAGAAGTGCTATGTTTTGTGCCTCACTTTGGCGTAAATCTTCAGCCCTCTGTTTTAAATTAGCGATTAGGTTCTCTTTACTGTGAATTAATTCTCGCAGTTGAGCAGTCATACTATTAAACGATCCTGCCAATACTGCTAATTCATCTCCAGTAGAAATCTCTATCTTCTGAGTCAAGTCTCCAGAAGCAAGGCGCTTAGTAGCTCTAGTCATTTGCTTTAGAGGCTCAGTAATAGACCGACTAATTAGCAGTGCCAGAAAAGTTCCTGCAGTAGCAGCCACAACTGCGACGATAATACCCTGATTACGCACAGTAGCAATTTTTTCATTTAAGGGAGCTGTAGACAAACCGACACTAACAGCTCCCAGTCTTTTCTTACCAATAATTACTGGCTTACCAGCAATGAGTTGATTGGGTTCAGACTCCCAGTCAAAAATTGTTTCATTACTTTTAACTAAATCCTCCCCAAAATCATCGGGTTCAATATTGTAGACTAAGAAACCTTCTCCATAAGCATCAGCAACAACTCTACCTACTTGATCGTAGATCCGCCCTGCTACTAATACTTCCTCTTCCCCAAGCTGCTCCATCATTTCTCCCATAAAATCAGCATCTACATGGTAGAGAGAATCTCTAACTGTAACAGCTAAAGTATTGAGTAAGATTTCGGCCTGTTGTTGCAACTCACGACGAAAACTTTTTTGCTGAAGGTCAACAGATAGCCAAGTGACACCAGCCACTACTATGACAACTAAACTTGTCATAGCTAGCGTTAACTTTGTAGCTAGCGACCCTTGTCCAATCCTGAATCGGCCCATCTAATTTACCTGTTATGAACAAGTTCATACAATTCTCGCATTCTTTCTATGCTTGATTCTGGAGGAAATTCATCAAACTTGGCTGTTTTCTCAAATCCCTGTAATACTTTTTTCCCCTCTTCAGTTTTGTCCATTTTCAGCATAATAGTTTTGATGGCCTCAAGCATTTCCGGCTTCAGGTCAGGTCTCGCTAAGACTATATGACGAGCTACTTTCTGAGTTTCTGCTAGAACTATCATTCCTTGTCGGCTCGCTTCCGGAATTTTCATAAAAGTACCGATGTCTACAGCACCTGCCTCTACTTTTCCACTAATTACCCATTGAATCGTATTTTCATCATCGTCAGTAAAAATGTATCCCACTTGATCAGGAGATACTGGGGAATTAGCTGATTTCTTCTCTTGAGGATTAAAACCAGATTCTATTAGTAAAGCAGTGGGCAACATATAACCTGATGTCGAGCTAAGTTTATCAAAACCAATCTTCTTACCTTTAAGATCCTCCAAAGATTTAATTCCTCGATCTTTCATGGTAAAAATTACAGTATAATATTCTCCTATACCACCCTTCCAACGACGTAGGATAGGTTTTGCACCAGACATATCACTAATAATCATGGCTGGGTAAGGACTATCAAAATAAAGATCTACTTCCCCTGACTTAAGCATATTGGCCATGGAATCAAAATCAGGAGCTACTTCAACATCACCTTGTTTTACTCCCAATGAGCTTAATTGTTCGGCCAGGTAGTCTGCAAAGCCTTGGTACCTTTTAATCTTTTTGGAAGGATTATTAGAAATATCAGAAATAACTATTGTACTTGGGTCTTGAGTGCTAGCTAAGAGCATTGGGCTTAATGCTGAGGATTTTAAGCCAGAACTGACTAAGGCAATAACTATGCCCAAAAGTGTTAGTTGAACAAACAACTTGCGTAACATTTTATCCGCCTCTCCATTCCAATATTTGGGAATTGAACAATATGATTAAAACAAATTTACTTACAAAAACTTTAATAAACTAATTTTTTAATAAGTTTATCTGCCTTGGGCCAGTGTAATCTATCTTTTGCTATGGCATTCATTTCATAGTTGCCAAGATGGCCTAGTTAGTCAAATTGGCCACTTAACTAAATTTTGTTTAATATTAGGCCATTCATTCCCATTGAGCTTTCCGATCTTTTCCTTTCCCCATTTTTTTGAACCAACTCACATACATCCATACTATAACAACCTTCTCAGTTCTATGTTCTCTATAGCTGAATTTATCTAGCTAATCAGTAATTCAACTCACCTAATTTACGGGTTATTAGTGAACAATAATTCAAAATTTATAGTCAGAGTGAATCAATAATATAGATCTCAAATTGGTTCTATTGAAAAATAGACGGTGTGATGGGGAGATAGGGAGATAGGGTTATAGGGTTATGGGGTTATGGGGTTATGGGGTGTACTAGAATATTTTTCCATCTTTTCGTTGTATTTCCTATATCTACAGACGACTTCATCCCTCAAAAATTTACTTCCAGGTTAAAGATATAAAGATACGGTTAGGGGTAATATATGAAGATTTGATGAAGTTGCCTAAAAAGTATTGCATATTTATAATTAATAATGCAATTATTAATTATAGTTCAATCAAATAATTGTTTGTACTTATGACTTCGGCCACTCTAAACTAGAATACAAATGTTCCTGAAAATCTTTCATTGTTAGAAACTACCTACAACTTAAAGATTCATATTTGAGTTGTATACAAAACATCTGTATAGTTAGGTGAATCGTAATCTGACTAATACTTGTATGCTGTCTATAACCATCTTAATATTTCAAAAAAAATGTTTGATAATTACTACAGTTACATTAAGTTTGAGGAATTAGTATTATCTTTTGGTAATATTTTGTGAATTATCAGTAATAACACAGAAAAATGTTAAAAAGGTTATACATTTTTAGTAATCTTAGCAAGAGCAGCTCATAAGCGTATAAGTACAAACAACTTAATATAAAGTTTAACGGATAAATTTGAAAAATCTACTTATTTGAGGGGTATATAACTAATGAAAAATTATCAGGGTGAAAATAAATATACTAATACTAATGTATTAGGAAAAATCATTAAATTAACTCTACAGTCAAGCTTTGCTCTCACCATGATGGCAGCACCAAGTACAGCGGGTAGTTTGAGTTTCACGCCAATAAGTACCAATGCTGCTCTAGATATTGATGGTAATCGTAGATTTGATGATGGTGCTTCTCTTCATACAGCTCACGATCCAAATAGCCAACGTTTATTTAAGGTTAATAACAGTGAGCTGAAATTGGATATCTTTGATATTAGTAATCCCATAGACATAGATACGCCGATTGATAGTATATCTTTATCTACTGCAGGATTATTCGGTGGTTTTGAAGTTGGTGGAATTAATGATGTTACTTATAGTAATGGTATCTTTGCTGTTGCTGTGGAAAATGATACAAAAACAGATCCTGGAATAGTTGCATTCTTTGATAAGGATGGCGGGTTGGTAGATTACTTAACAGTAGGTGCTTTACCAGATTTTCTAACTTTTACAGGAGATGGTAGTAAATTACTGGTGGCCAATGAAGGCGAAGCAAACGGTGAATATACGATAGATCCAGAAGGATCTGTTAGTATCATAGATATGTCGAATGGAGCAGGAAGTCTTACAGATAGTGACATAACTTTTGCAGGTTTTCAAGCTTTTAATGACCAAAAACAAGATTTGATCGACAAAGGTGTACGGATATTTGGTCCTAATGCTACAGTAGCTCAAGATTTCGAGCCAGAATCAATCGCTGTTTCAGGAGATGGAACTAAAGCTTATGTAGCATTACAAGAAAATAATGCTATAGCTATACTTGATCTGCTCAGTGGTGAATTTACAGATATAGTGCCAATGGGTTATAAAGATCACAGTTTATTAGGTAATGGTTTAGATGCTAGCGATAAAGATGGTGGGATTAACATTAAAAATTACGATAATCTATTTGGGATGTACCAACCAGATGAGATTGCTTCTTATGAAGTAGGAGGTGAAACCTACTTGGTGACAGCTAATGAAGGTAGTGGTCGTGATGAAGATGGGTTTAGTGAAGAAGTCAGAGTGAAAGATTTGGTACTTGATGAAGAGGCTTTCGGAGGCGCAGATGCTGTTGCAGAACTTCAGAAAAATGAGAATTTAGGGCGTTTGACAGTCACAAATGCTTTGGGTGATACAGATGGTGATGGTGACTTCGATGAACTATACGCTTTTGGTGGTCGTTCCTTCTCTATTTTAGATGACCAAGGAAAGATGATTTTTGACAGTGGGGATGAATTTGAACGAAAGATAGCAGAATTATTTCCTGATTATTTCAACTCCACTGATGATGAGAATAAATTTGATAATCGGAGTGATAATAAAGGTCCAGAACCAGAAGGTATTACTATTGGTCAAGTAGGCGATCGTACTTTCGCCTTTATTGGTTTAGAAAGGATCGGCGGTTTTATGACCTACGATATTAGTAATCCATTAGCTCCTAAGTTTATCAGCTATACAAATGATAATCGTGATTTTTCAGTGGAAATTAATTTGGATGATGAGGAAGATCCAGATCCAACAGATGCACAGTTAGCAGCAGTAGGAGACTTAAGTCCAGAAGGGATAACATTTATTAGTGCGGAAGACAGCTCTACAGGTAAAGCTTTGTTAGTACTAGCTCATGAGGTTAGTGGTACAACTACCATTTATGAGATTAATTCAGTACCTGAACCTGGTACAATTTTTGGTTTATTGGCATTTGGAGCTGCAGGAAAATTATTGTTGAAGCGCAAGAGTCAAACAACCCAAGAGCAAGAAAAAGCTTAAGGATATTGATGGAAAATTTCCATTTCAAATAGGATAAAAAAAGCATTGCTGTTTTCTAGAAGAAATAAATCAGCAATGCTTTTTTGTGGCAACAGGACTAACTGTTTCAAAGATTAGGACATTTATAAATCCTGTTCCCTATTCCCTATCCCTATTCCCTATTCCCTATTCCCTATTCCCTAGCGCTATAATTAAGGATTATCAAAATTAGTCGCTCCGTTATAGCTTGATAACTTTGCTAAATTCTCTAAAGAAACTACACCCTCCTGAAGTTTACCACTGATTTCCCAAGTAGGATATGCTTTAATACCTGCTGTAACACATAAGTTAGGTTGAGCATTTTTGCCTTTAGAATCGCACTCAATATAGTTGAGTTTACTAACAGCTTCTTGACCAAATAACTTCTTTTGATCCTGACAATGACTGCACCAATAAGCACCATACATTTTTGCACCTACTTCTGTTAAATGTTCTGCTAATGCAACTTTTGCCGGAGTGGAAGTAGTTGGAACTCCATAGACATTTGGTTCGCTAGCAGTGGGGCTATGAATTGGAGCATAAACTGCAAATGTTCCTACCATAGTAATCATTCCGACAATGATAGCGATAAAGATTAATTGCCCAATATCTTCCCAATTACGACCAATTAATGCCAAGATAAATAGAGACAAAGAACAAACAGCGGAACCAATGCAATAAAGACAAAGAGATTTAATTTCAAATGCCATTATGTACATTAGATAGCTACTGAAGATGGTCATGGATACGCCACCCACAAACATTAATAACCAACTCCAGTTTTCTAGTTGTGAGCGTAACTCCTTTTGGGAATCTGGGTTAATTAACCAAGGAGCGATCGCCATTGTTCCCATACCAGCATAAGCTAAAAAGCCAAACAAAGCCAGAGGTAAGCCTAAAACAGTAGCATAAGCGCTGTCAAGTACGTTATCACAACCATCTACAGGACAAACAACTGTTCCTCCTGTTAATCTTTCTATAAGAAGATAAGCTGTAATTGCAGCACCTACTGCTGTAATACCAGCAATAATAAAACGTGAATTACGATGAATCCAGGGTTTAGAGCGTTTTCTACGCATTCGTGTCTCCTAATTTAATATAGTTTCTGTTGATATTATTGACTCTCCTGTGAATTGGAAGGTCAAAAATAGAGTTCTATAGTAAAATATTTTATCTATAATCGATGAAACGTAGAGATTTTATTGCTATTGAGTAGGTGAGCATAAATAAAGACAACAAGTTTAGGGCTAGTTTTT
>JAAUYB010102517.1_pt1 | contig 10679 bp, 9 predicted proteins | sample 7278071 | NCBI WGS metagenome assembly JAAUYB01 (sample SAMN14350121, study PRJNA611818) | marine sediment metagenome | isolation source: surface marine sediment (1.8m) | place: French Polynesia: Moorea | collected 2018-08 | reverse complement strand
ACAACAGGGAACACTTTACATTGTCGGAACACCCATTGGAAACTTAGAAGATATGACCTTTCGGGCGATCCGAATTTTAAAATCAGTTCATCTTATCGCAGCAGAAGATACCCGTCATACGGCTAAACTTTTACATCATTTTGAGATTACGACACCTCAGACTAGCTACCACCACTATAATCGCACAGCTCGTCAAACTGAATTGTTAAACTATCTTGAAGAAGGACAAACCATTGCCTTAGTAACGGATGCTGGAATGCCAGGAATTTCTGATCCTGGATATGATCTAATTTGTACTTGTATTATAGCAAATATTCCTATTATTCCCATCCCTGGTCCTACGGCTGCTATCACTGCCCTGGCTGTATCTGGTTTGTCCAGTGATCGCTTTGTTTTTGAGGGGTTTTTGCCCGTAAAAGGGAAACAAAGACGCGATCGCTTGCATCAATTAATGACAGAAACTCGCACAATTATTGTCTATGAAGCCCCCCATCGTTTACTGAAAACCTTAACAGATTTTAAGGATATAATTGATGATGATCGTCCGATTACAGTGGCCAGGGAAATCACTAAACGTTACGAAGAATTTTGGCGAGGTACTTTAAATAATGCCATCTTATATTATCAAAATTCTCAACAAATTAAAGGAGAATTCACCTTAATTATCGCTGGCTGTTCTCAACCCCATTCCCTTGAGTTAACCACTGAAGAATTAAAGGGAGAATTACAACAATTATTAAACCAAGGAATGACGCGATCGCAAGCCAGTCGTAAATTAGCTGAAATAACCCCTTTTTCCCGTCGACAAATTTATAATTTATCTTTAGACAATTAACATGGTTAAACAATTATTAACTCGTAGTTTAATATTAATTATCCCTATATTTTTAGGCAGTTGTGCAACACAAAAACCCCTAGTATCCATATCGAGTGGTTCGGCGGGAAGTGGTTATCAAAGAATTAGTTCCCAAATTAAATTATCAGCTAATACCATAGAACAAATCGATGTAGTTGACAATTATAATTCTCAAGGTTCACAACAAAATTTACAAAGATTATTAAATAAAGAAGTGGATTTTGCTATTGTACAGTCCGATGTGGCCAGTGAAGCGATGAAACAGGGAAAGGTTAATACGTTATTAGTTTTAACCCAAGAATATTTACATATAGTAACTAAAGCTAATTCTGATATCGAAAATTTAGCAGATTTACAAAGAAAACGGGTAATTGTGGGGGCAGAAGGTAGCGGCATTTATTTCACAGCAAAACGTATTTTTGCAGCTAGTAATATAACAGTGACAGAAATTAAATCTAATGAAAATAGACTTAAAAAACTGATTAATAATGAAGTGGATGCTTTTGTTTATGTGGGACCATTAGCTACCAGTGAGAAATTTAAACAAGAGTTAAAACAGGCAACTCAATTACGTTTTATCCCTATAGATTCTAGTTTAATTAATTATTTAACCATTCAATTTCCTGAATCCTATCAAGAAGCAATTATTCCCCAAGGGACCTATGAACCCCTACCAGAATTACCCAATCAAGACTTACCAACTATCTCAACGCCTGGGGCCTTAATTACTCGTCCGGATGTCAATCAAAGAACAGTTTCTCTGTTAACTTGGGCGATTGTTTCTAACTTTCGTCAATACTCTCCTTTTTATCCCGAATTAGCCTCCCAACAAGATGCTAAACTATTAAGTGAAGGGTTAATTTATATTCATCCAGGGGCGCAACAAGTCTTTAATTATGGTGATCCTCGAGTCGCATGGCAACGTTATCTTAGAGAAAATAAACCGCTACAAGCTGGTTTAATTATGTTAATTACTACCAGTAGTATTGGCTTTTTAATCCGTTGGTGGCGAAAACGAAAACAAAATAATCTCCTCAAAGCTAACTTACAAACCATTCATGAATTGAGACAATTATTAGAAAGTAATCCTCAAAAAGCGACAGAAGAAATCGAAAATTTACGACAAAAATATCGTTTAATGTTAATTGATGGTCAAGTGGCTACAGACGTTTATGAAGAAATCGAAAAAATGACACAAATTTTCTCAGATCAATGTCAAAGATGGCAAGAACAACAAAAAGAATTATCTTATAATCATATATTACAATTGATGGATGAATGGAATCAACAACTTCCCGAAAGTATAAGATTACAACACGAACAATTACGATATTCTCATGAACAATATAAGGAAATGTTGAAAACCGGAAAATTGGACTTACAAACTTATTTGCAGATGGTTCAAATTACCTTATTTTGGACAAATTTATTTTCTTTTGCTGAATTAAAAGAAAGTAAAAATGAGCTACCAAATTTATAAAAATAATCTAAAATTTGTAAAATAAATATTACTTAGATAACCAACATTCATATCTGTGTTACCATTTATATATTGAGAGTAAATACTATATGATATCAATCTCATCCCATCTGCAAAAAAAACTATCTCAACCCTTAAAAATTGGTTCAGTTGAGGTTAAAAGTAGAGTTTTACAGTCTCCCTTGTCGGGGGTAACCGACTTAGTGTTTCGTCGTTTAGTAAGACGTTATTCTCCCTATTCTATGATGTACACTGAGATGGTAAGTGCCACAGAAATTCATCATTTAAAACAACTTCCAAGACTGATGGAAATTGATCCTGATGAACAACCGATCAGTATTCAACTGTTTGATTGTCGTCCCGATTTTATGGCAGAAGCGGCCGAAAAAGCTGTCAGAGAAGGAGCAAAAACCATTGATATTAATATGGGTTGTCCTGTTAATAAAATCACCAAAAAAGGGGGTGGTTCCTCTTTATTAAGACAAGCAGATGTAGCAGAAAAATTAGTTAAAGAAGTGGTAAAAACTGTAGAAGTTCCTGTTACTGTGAAAACTAGAATAGGATGGGATGACAATGAAATTAATATCTTAGAATTTGCTCAAAAAATGGAAGATGCCGGGGCATCTATGTTCACTCTTCATGGTAGAACTCGCGCCCAAGGATATACAGGAAAAGCGCGATGGGAATGGATTAAAAAAGTCAAAGAAATTTTAACCATTCCTGTTATAGCCAATGGGGATATTTTCTCTGTTGAAGCTGCCATTAACTGTTTAGAAATGACAGGGGCAGATGGAGTTATGTGTTCTCGTGGAACCCTAGGTTATCCATTTTTAGTAGGAGAAATTGACTATTTCTTTCGCACAGGAAATCAATTGAATCAACCCACATCTAGAGAGAGATTAGAATGTGCCAAAGAACATTTAAAAGGGTTATGGGAATATAAAGGGAAAAGAGGTATTTATCAAGCAAGAAAACATTTAAGTTGGTATTGTAAAGGGTTCGCTGGGGCATCAGAATTAAGAGATAAAGTCTCTCGTATTGAAACAGTAGAAGAGGGTTATCAACTACTTGATCAAACTATAGAATCAATTTTATAATTGATGTAATTGTTGGTTTTTTATCAAAAATTAGAGGTAAAAAAAGAATGTTAAAAACTGAAAATATACAAACAATCGTAAAAAATAAACATCAATATTTTTTGTTGAAAGAAACACAAAATATTGAGTTTCGTCAGCAAAAACTAAGACAATTAAAACAGATAATTATTGAGCAAGAAAATGAGATAGTTGAAGCATTGCATAAAGACTTAGGCAAATGTCACTTTGAAAGTTACTTATCAGAACTTAGAATCATCAAAAAAGAGATTGAAAACAGTATAAATAATCTAAAAAAATGGACAAAACCTCGTTATGTTTCAACCCCCATAGAACAGTTTCCTGGCACTGCATTTATTCAAGTCCAACCGAAAGGGGTTGTGCTTATTATTAGTCCTTGGAATTACCCCTTTTCCTTAGCCATTCTGCCCTTAATAGGAGCGATCGCTGCTGGTAACTGCGCCATTATTAAGCCATCAGAATTAAGCCCAAATACCTCTAAAATACTTGAAGAAATTATCAACAATAATTTTGAGGAAAGTTATATCAAAGTGATTCAAGGGGGAAAAGACACCAGTCAACAACTCTTAAAAGAATCATGGGATCACATCTTTTTTACGGGTAGTCCTTCTATTGGAAAAATTGTCATGGAAGCTGCTGCTAAACAGTTGATACCAGTCACATTAGAATTAGGAGGGAAAAGTCCTTGTATTGTTGATAATAATATTAATGTGAAAGAAACAGCAAAACGAATTGTCTGGGGTAAATTTTTGAACGCTGGACAAAGTTGTATTGCTCCAGATTATTTATTAATTAATCGACAAATTAAATCACAGCTATTAGAAGCCATTGTTCAATCAATCAAAGAATTTTATGGAGAAGATCCTGCTCAAAGTCCAGACTACGGCAGAATTATTAATCAGTATCACTTTAACCGATTATGTGCTTTATTATCACCAGGAAAGATTCTTATAGGAGGTAAAGTGATTCCCGAAGAAAATTATATTTCTCCCACCGTTATCCATAAGATTGAACCTGATTTCCCTATTATGGAAGACGAGATATTTGGCCCTATTTTGCCCATCTTAGAATATGATAAACTAGAAGAAGCGATCGCTTTTATCAACAAAAGACCGAAACCCTTAGCCATTTATTTATTTTCTAATAATCAAAAACAGCAGAAAATGATACTAGAAAATACTAGCTCAGGCGGGGTAGGAATTAACGATACAGTGATGCAATATGGCGTGTTAACCTTACCTTTTGGTGGCATAGGAAAAAGTGGCATGGGTTCTTATCATGGTAAAGCCAGCTTTGACACCTTCTCTCATTATAAAAGTGTCTTAAAACGTTCCTTTTGGTTGGAAACCAATTTGCGTTTCCCCCCCTATAAAGGTAAGTTGAAGTGGATTAAACGACTTTTAGGTTAATCGTCGACTAAAATAGCTTAACATAATCTGCCCTTCTCCCCGCTCAGAAGCTCCCTTGCAGCCTAAACAAGCAGCTTTTCGATCTACTGAGTTTAGGTTATTCTAGAGGAAGGACTTTGATGGCAACGACGATGGTTAACCCCTTAACATCTTCACTCGATGCTCCACATCTCCCCTTATAATGACCGACTCCCCTATTGTTGTTCTTTTAATTGACGATCAGCCCACCATTGGCGAAGCCATTCGCCGTATGTTAGCCACAGAAAGCGACATTATCTTTCATTATTGCCGTGACCCCACAGAAACCCTAAAAATGGCCAAAGAGGTGCAACCAACGGTTATTTTACAGGATTTGGTCATGCCTGACATTGAGGGGCTGATGTTGGTGAGATTTCTACGGGCCAAAGATGCACCCACCCACGATATTCCCTTAATCGTTCTTTCGAGTAAAGAAGAACCCCTAGTCAAAGCCGAAGCCTTTCAATTAGGGGCTAACGACTATCTCGTTAAATTACCTGATCAAGTAGAGTTAATTGCCCGTATTCGCTACCACTCCATTGCTTATAACAACCTTTTAAAGCGCAAAGAAGCAGAAGAAAAACTCAAAGAAGAAAACCTGCGTCTGAGTGCAGAAATTGAAATCACCCGCAGATTACAACAGATGATTTTACCGAAAACCGACGAATTAGAACAAATCGAAGGGTTAGACATTGCCGGGTTTATGGAACCGGCCACCGATGTTGGGGGGGACTATTATGATGTTTTGAATCAAAATGGTCGGATTAAAATTGGTATTGGAGACGTGACCGGTCATGGATTAGAAAGTGGTGTGGTCATGATTATGGTGCAAACCGCCATTCGTACCTTGATGACCCAAAACGAAGCGGACCCCCTGAAGTTTTTGTCCGTCATTAACCGCACCATTTTTGATAATGTCGAACGCATCAACTCAGATAAAAATTTAACCCTATCCCTACTCGATTACGAAGATAATTGTCTGCGTTTAAGTGGTCAACACGAATCCTTAATTGTGGTGAGAAAAGGAGGAGAAGTGGAGATCATTGATACCATTGATCTAGGATTTCCCGTGGGGTTAGAAGAAGATATCAGTGATTTTTTAGGAGAAACTGAGATCCTCTTGAGTCCTGGGGATGTAGTGGTTCTCTATACAGACGGCATCACCGAAGCGGAAGACCCCAAGGGAGAGATGTATGGGTTAGAACGCTTATGTGAGATTGTTAGTCAAAATTGGGAACAATCAGCACAGGAGATCAAAACGGCTGTGATCAATGATGTCAAGCAACACATCGATACCCAAACCGTCTATGATGACATCACTTTACTGGTAATCAAGCAAAAGTAACACGAATGACAGCACCCTGATGAGGATTGCAATAGTTAATGATACGGTGATGGCCGTAGAAACCCTACGGCGCCTGTTAACTTCCGTTCCTGGCTATGATATAGCCTGGGTCGCTTATGATGCCAAAAGTGCCATTAATCGCTGTGCCAAGGATACACCGGATCTCATTCTGATGGATATGATCATGCCGGAGATGGACGGAGTCGAAGCCACCCGCGTCATCATGCAGCAGTCCCCCTGCGCCATTTTAATCGTGACAGCCGATATTAAAAAAAATTCGGCCAAAGTCTTTGAAGCCATGGGTTATGGGGCTTTAGATGTGGTCAGTACCCCCATTATGGGCATCTCAGAAGACCCACAACTCAATCAAGCGTTGTTAAAAACCATCGTCTCCATTGGCATTGTCATTGGCAGACTCAACCCGAAACGCTCTTCGGGTCGCTCGGGAAACAGCACTAACAAATCAACTTCTCATCAGTCGTCCTATCCCCCTCGCCATTTACCCCCATTAATTATTATCGGCTCTTCCACTGGCGGACCGAAAGCCCTAGCCCGTGTTTTAGGCGAGTTACCCCCTAATTTTGAAGCCAGTATTGTGATTGTTCAGCACGTCGATATGCAGTTTTCCTCTGGGTTAGCGAAGTGGTTGGATGAACAAACGCCCCTCTCTGTGACCTTAGCCTCTGAGGGGGATAGAATCCGAGAAGGTAAAGTTTTGTTAGCGGGAACCAACGATCACTTAGTGCTACGACCCAATTTAACGTTAACATACACTAAAGAGCCTCAAGATTATCCTTATCGTCCGTCCATCGATGTTTTTTGTGAGAGTGTGGCTCAATCCTGGAGTCGAAAAGGAATTGCGGTTTTATTGACAGGCATGGGACGAGACGGAGCTATAGGACTAAAAAAGTTACGTCGTAGAGGATGGCATACTATTGCCCAAAATCAACAAAGTTGTGTGGTGTATGGAATGCCCAAAGCAGCCGTTGAAATGGAGGCCGCCATCGAGGTGCTGTCCTTATCAGAGATTGCGTCAACCCTAGTCAAACGAGTCACACATATTCCTTAGCTAACTAAGAGTCAACCATGAAAACCTATGAGATTTATGGAGATTTTCAAGAGAATTTACCAGAAAGTGATCAATTCTTGGTGATTAGTTTTTCCCCTTCTTCTATTCCGTTAAAACAACGCTGGCGCAATAACGGATTATCGGCAGATTTTGTGGCAGATTATCTAACCACTTTTTTTCCAGCCAACGAAGACGAACCCAGTACCATCGAACGGCAAAAAGAACTTAAAGGAGCCGTGAGTTATATTGCTAACGAACTTCTCGAAAATGCCATGAAATTCCATGATGAAAGTATTCATAGCACCATTCAGTTTGGAATTCATTTATTAGATGAAACCGTTATTTTATTTTCAAGAAATTGTATCCCGTCTGAAGATTGGGCTAAATTTCAACCCATTATTAATGATTTGGTTACTTGCGATCCTGAAGACCTATATGTGACACAAATGGAAAAATTAGCCGAGGAAGAAAATAGCAGTGCTTCGGGGTTAGGACTGATTACAATCTGCTGTGATTATGGAGCCAAGCTAGGTTGGAAAATTGATAGTAATCCTGAAGAAATTGGGATCTTAACGGTTAATACTATGGTAAAATTACACGTATAATTGTTAGACAATAAATCGTTCAAGTTTACCTTAATTAAGGAGTAATTAATCGAATTATGGAAGTTAAAACCGACGACTATTGCGTTGCTTATCATCCCGAAACCGTTGCCGTTACCTTTCAAGGGTCCTTAAGATTAGGTGGCATGGAAGAATACGCCCCCATTGTTGAGTTGCTAAATAGCGTCGCTTCCGAGGGACATGAAACCATTACCCTAGATTTAAAAGGATTGGAATTTCTCAATAGTTCGGGTATTAGTATGTTATCAAAATTTGTCATTAGTATTCGCAAGCAAAAAAATACTTCAATCACTGTAAAAGGGTCCAACGATTTTGCTTGGCAGGGAAAATCCTTAAAAAATCTTCAGCGACTAATGCCCACATTGACCCTAGAATTAGAATAATTGTCATGATTGATAAGCAACTGTCACCAGACGAATTAATGCAGCAAAATAAAGCCCTTCAAAAACAAATTGAAGAGTTAAAAGATGAGCAAGAAGACTTAGAGATTTTGCTTGATACTATTACCGAACATTCAACAGATTTAGAAAATGAAATCTACGAAAAAAATCAAATAATGTTGAAGTATTTAGAACAAGTTAAATTAATTACCGAGGCTGCTGCTGCTGTGGAAAGCGAATCTTTTACCATCGATAGTCTTGATGAAGTTGCTTCCCGAAAAGATGAATTAGGCCAACTGGCAAGGGTATTCCAAAATATGGCCAGACAGGTAGAAATTCGGGAAACCAAACTCCGCCAACAAGTTCAAGAATTAAAGATTGAAATTGATAGAAGTAAGCAGGCAAAACAGGTGGCCGACATTGTGCAAACGGACTCCTTTAAAAACCTCAAACAAAAGTTAAAACGCTTAAAAAGTACACGAAAAAATAATAAGACGGATTCCTAGTCTCCCATCTTATAATAGAACAAAAATACTTAATTGTTAGAGATAGGGGGGGTTACGCTTTAAGCTATTAATTATTTTTAGTTCTGGTGTTAACTTTTGTCCGTTCCTTAGTAGTTAGAATATTCTATGAACGCTGTAATTTTCCTTTAATTCGAGAGAGTAATAAATTAACTTCTGGTAATTTTAACTGAATCGATAATATCAAGAAAACGGCCAAAGCCACCGTAACCGATAACAGTAATTGTAACAATTGTAAGCCTAAATTATCTCCAGTATAAAACTGTTGCCAACTCCAACTAACCCCCCAACTAGCCACACCCGCTATAAAACTGATTCCTGTTAAAGCGAGTAACGCCTGTCCCCATTCTTTCAAGGGTAAACCCCCTAAACGACGATTGAGAATAACCAAGAAAATAATCAGAGAAACTAAATTAACCCCAATAGTTGCCAAGACTAACCCAGGGGTTTTAAAAGGTTTATAGAAAAGAAAATCTAAAAAACCATTGAGAAAAATATTAAAAATACTAATACGAAACGGCGTTTCTCCATCTCCTAACGCATAAAAAACCCGAACTAAAACATCCCTCGCTAAATAGAAAAACATTCCTATGCCATAAGCCATTAAAACTGGAACGACAATCTCCGCATCAGCCGATTTAAACGCCCCCCGTTGATAAATAACCCGAATAATAACATCCGCTAAGGCGATAAAAATAGCCGTTAACGGTAACATAGTTAACGCCGTTAACAATAGCCCTTGACGAATTCTGACCTTTAATTCTGGCCAATTTTCTGGGGCAGTTAAACGAGAAAAAACGGGCATAAACGGCACTAAAATCATATTAGAAATAATGCCTAAGGGAGTTAAAACAATAAAATTGGCATAACGCATGGCTGCGGCCGCATTCTCAATAAACGAGGCAAAAAAGAGGTCAGTATAAACATTAATATGTAACATCCCCGATGATAGGGTTGCTGGCCCCATCACCTTGATCACATCCATAACCCCCGGCACTCGCCAATTAAAGCGTAAACGCAATTTTCCCATCCCTGCTTGCCACTGCGCCCAGAGTTGAGCTAACCATTGTAAAACCCCTCCGGCAAGGGTTCCCCCGGCTAACACCATACCCCCTAAATACCAATTTTCCGGGTTGTTGAGATTGGTTCCTAACTGCCACATCAAGGTCCAAACCCCGATGACAATAGCCACACTGGAAAATAAGGGGCTAATACTGGGTAATAAATATTGATCGGCTGCATTGAGGGTTCCGAAGCCAATACCAATCAGTCCCGCTAACAGGGACAACGGGGCCATGATCTGTAATTGTTGAATGGCAATGGCCTTGACCTCTCCTTCTAACCCAGGGGCCAATACCGAGATAAACGTATCTGCAAAAACAATTAAAACAACCGTAACCAGCAACAACAACCCACTAACTAACGTGGTTACTGTTTCCACTAATGGGGCCGCTTCTGACTTCTCCCGTTTGGCTAAAACGCTAATCAAGGCACTGTGAAACGGCCCATTGATGCCCCCCAGTAAAATTAATAAAAACCCAGGGATGACATAGGAGTAGGCGTAAGCATTTACCACCGGGCCAACCCCAAACGCTGCGGCGATCGCTTGTTCCCTGACTAATCCGAACAATTTACTGATCAGGGTGGCCACCGCCACCAAACCAGCAATATTGACTAAGGAACGGGACTTTTTTTGGTTAGTAGACACAGCACCCCCACGACAAATTGTCATTCATTATTCAAGATTCTTTGACGTTCGCCCCTGCCTAAAGGCGAGGGGATTCTTCATTCAACGAGTTTCCTTTAGCCGACAGGATTTCTCCAACCAACCAAGAGGGAATCTCTCCTGAAGCGTATGTT
>JAAUYB010031989.1_pt1 | contig 10679 bp, 9 predicted proteins | sample 7278071 | NCBI WGS metagenome assembly JAAUYB01 (sample SAMN14350121, study PRJNA611818) | marine sediment metagenome | isolation source: surface marine sediment (1.8m) | place: French Polynesia: Moorea | collected 2018-08 | reverse complement strand
TGGCGCGCGCCGGTGGTCGTGTCGATCGGGAAATGCACTCCCATGGTGAAGGCCTCGCCGGTGCGCGTGATGTCCTTGCCGTCGTGATGCCCCGCCATCCCGGCGTCGAGAAACCCCGTCCAGCGGCCATAGACCCGCTCGACCAGCGCGGCGTCGTCGAGTTGCTCCCGAAAACTGCCGGCAAAGATATCGCCGCCGGGCCCGCGCCGTACCCGTTCGACCACCCGCAGCCGCAGCGTCCGGGCCCGGGTCGCCGCCAGCTCTGCCGCGATGTCGCCCAAGGGGTCGAGGAACTCGTCGGCATCGACCTGCAGCAACCAGTCGAGTGGCCGGGTCCGGTAGACCTCGGTGGCGTTGTACTTCTGCCGCGCGGTGTGCCGCAACGGCCGCCCGGACCGGGTGCTCGCCGCCCAATAGCCGTCGTCGCACAGCGTCACAAAGGCGTTCGGCACCCCTGCCAGCGTCGCCTGCACCTGCGGGTTTGGCCGGTCGAGATATACATGCGCCTCGGCTGCGCCGAGCGACAGGTGATGCGCCACCCAGGCCAGGATTAAGGGCGCGGGCTCGTCCATCGTGCCCACCACGCCCCATCTGAGCCCCTGCGCCATACTGCCTCCGCTGCCGCCCGTGCGCCTGAGCATCGCAGACTGCGGCCTTCGCGCAAGCGCCAACCGGCCGGTCGCGGCGAGGGTGATTCTCTCTCTGGCGGGATCGACTCACTTCGCCGTGAGCTTATGTGATCACAGCATTTTCAGGTGTGATCACAAAATAGCGATAATCCCTGCGGAATCCCATTGCATACCGAAATTCCCTTTATTTCTTCGGGCTTTTCGTGCCACATCGCCGGAAACGACAGCCAGCGACGGGACAGTTTCATGAACATCCATGAATATCAAGCCAAGGCCCTTTTGCGCGATCACGGCGCCCCGGTCAGCGACGGCCGCGTGGTGCTGCGGGCCGAGGATGCCAAGACCGCCGCGGGCCAACTCGACGGCCCGCTCTGGGTGGTCAAGGCGCAGATCCATGCCGGCGGCCGCGGCAAGGGCAGCTTCGCCGAGTCCGATGCCGGCGACAAAGGCGGCGTGCGGCTGGCGCGCTCGGTCGAAGAGGCCGAGGCCGAGGCCAAGAAAATGCTCGGCCGCACGCTCGTCACGCACCAGACCGGCCCCGCCGGCAAGACCGTCAACCGCATCTATATCGAGGACGGCTCTGGCATCGACCGCGAATTCTACCTCGCCCTGCTGGTCGACCGCGGCAGCAGCCGGATCAGCTTCGTCTGTTCCACCGAGGGCGGCATGGACATCGAGGAGGTCGCCGCCGAGACCCCCGAAAAGATCCTCAGCTTCGCCATCGACCCGGTCACCGGCTACCAGGGCTATCACGGCCGCCGCATCGCCTTCATGCTGGGGCTGGAAGGCAAGCAGATCAAGCAATGCGTGGCGTTGATGGGCACGCTCTACAGGCTCTTCATGGACAAGGACATGGAGATGCTCGAGATCAACCCGCTGATCGTGACCGACGCGGGCGATCTGAAATGCCTCGACGCCAAGATGGGGTTTGACGGCAACGCCATCTACCGCCACCCCGACATTGCCGAGTTGCGCGACACCACCGAGGAAGACCCCAAAGAGCTCGAAGCCTCGAAATACGACCTCAACTACATCGCGCTCGACGGCGAGATCGGCTGCATGGTCAACGGCGCCGGGCTGGCGATGGCGACGATGGACATCATCAAGCTCTACGGCGCGGAGCCGGCGAATTTCCTCGACGTCGGCGGCGGCGCCACCAAGGACAAGGTGACCGAGGCGTTCAAGATCATCACCTCGGACCCCAACGTCAAAGGCATCCTGGTCAACATCTTCGGCGGCATCATGCGCTGCGACATCATCGCCGAGGGTGTGGTCGAGGCGGTGAAAGAGGTCGGCCTGGAAGTCCCGCTGGTGGTCCGGCTCGAGGGCACCAAGGTGGAAGAGGGCAAGCGCATCATCAACGAAAGCGGCCTCGACGTGATCGCGGCGGACGATTTGAAGGACGGCGCCGAGAAGATCGTGAAGGCGGTGAAGGGGTGAGCGACGATCCGGCGCAGCCGGCGAAAGGTCCAGTGGACCTTTCAAGTCGCGAACGGGCGGAGCCCAGGCAAGTGAATGAGCGCGGAACACTCCGCAACAGAATTAGGAGACGCCTGACATGGCCGTACTCGTAGACGAAACCACGAAGGTGATCTGCCAGGGCTTCACCGGCAGCCAAGGCACCTTTCATTCCGAACAAGCCATCGACTATGGCACGCAGATGGTCGGCGGCGTGACGCCGGGCAAGGGCGGGCAAACGCATCTCGACCTGCCGGTCTTCAATTCCTGCCACGAGGCGGTCGAAGCGACCGGCGCCAATGCCAGCGTGATCTACGTGCCGCCGCCCTTTGCCGCCGATTCGATCCTCGAGGCGATCGACGCCGAGATCCCGCTGGTCGTCTGCATTACCGAGGGCATCCCGGTCTTGGACATGATGACCGTCAAGCGCGCTTTGGAGGCCTCGGCCACCACGCTGATCGGCCCGAACTGCCCCGGTGTGATCACACCCGACGCCTGTAAGATCGGCATCATGCCCGGCCACATCCACAAGCGCGGCTCGGTCGGCGTCGTGAGCCGGTCGGGAACCCTCACCTACGAGGCCGTCAAGCAGACCACCGATGTGGGCCTCGGCCAGTCGACCTGCGTCGGCATCGGCGGCGACCCGATCAAGGGGACCGAGCATATCGACGTCTTGGAGTGGTTCTTGGCCGACGACGAGACCACCTCGATGATCATGATCGGCGAGATCGGCGGCTCGGCCGAGGAAGAGGCGGCGCAGTTCCTCAAAGACGAGGCGAAGAAGGGGCGCTCGAAGCCCACCGCCGGGTTCATCGCCGGCCGCACCGCGCCGCCGGGCCGCCGCATGGGCCATGCCGGCGCCATCGTCGCCGGCGGCAAGGGCGGCGCCGAGGACAAGATCGAGGCGATGCGCTCGGCCGGGATCGTCGTCGCCGAAAGCCCCGCCGGGCTGGGCGAGGCGGTCCTAGAGGCGATAGGATAGGGGAGGAGAGCCCATGAACATCACCGAAGCGGTCCAGACCTGTCTGGGAAAATACATGGATTTCAAGGGCCGCGCCGCGCGCCCGGAATTCTGGTGGTTCGTGCTGGCCTATGTGATCGGCGCGATCGTCATATCGCTGTTAGGCATTTACATCCTCGGCCTGATCTACGGCCTCGCCCTGTTCCTGCCGCTCAGCGCGGCGGGGGCGCGCCGCCTGCAGGATACCGGACGCAACGGGTTTCTGATCTTCATCCCGACCGGCATCAGCCTGATCATGCAGTACCTGGTACCGCGTCCGGAGGCCTTCGATCCCAACGACCTGGCCGCCGCCGCCGAAATCGCCGCCTCGACCAATTGGGGGCTCTTGGGTCTGCTCACGATCGTCCAGTTGATCCTCACCGTGGTCTTCATCTGGTGGCTCAGCCGCCCCGGCGACCCCGAAACCAACGACTATGGCCCGCCGCCCGCCGCGTGATCTCCGAAAGGAAACGTCATGACCGACCAAAGCCCCAACGATCAATTCCACGCCTCGAGCTTCATGCAGGGCCACAACGCGGCCTATCTGGAACAGCTCTATGCACGCTACGCCAACAATCCCGGCGCGGTGGATGAGGCCTGGGCGAATTTCTTCCGGTCGATGGGCGACGACGAGGTCAGCGTCAAGCAAGAGGCCGCGGGGCCGTCCTGGGCGCGGGCCGACTGGCCGCCGCAGCCCGCCGACGAGCTGACCTCGGCGCTCGACGGGCAATGGGCGGAGCCGATCAAACAGGTCGACAAGGTCAAGGCCAAGGCCGCCGCGCAGAACGTCGAGGTCACCGACGACCAGGTCAAGCAGGCGGTGCTGGACAGCTTGCGCGCGCTGATGCTGATCCGCGCCTACCGGATCCGCGGCCATCTGGTCGCCGATCTCGACCCCTTGGGCATGCGCGACCAGACCCCGCATCCCGAGCTCGACCCCAAATCCTATGGCTTCACCGAGGCCGACATGGACCGGCCGATCTTCCTCGACATGGTGCTGGGGCTAGACTTCGCCTCGATGCGCGAGATCCTGGCGATCGTCAAACGCACCTATTGCGGCACCTTCGCGCTGCAATACATGCACATCTCGAACCCTGAGGAGGCCGGCTGGCTGAAGGAACGCATCGAGGGCTACGGCAAGGAAATCGCCTTCACCCGCGAGGGCCGCCGCGCGATCCTGAACAAGCTGGTGGAGGCCGAGGGCTTCGAAAAGTTCCTGCACGTCAAATACATGGGCACCAAGCGCTTCGGGCTCGACGGCGGCGAGGCGCTGGTGCCGGCGATGGAGCAGATCATCAAACGCGGCGGCAGCCTCGGCGTCCTCGACATCGTCATCGGCATGCCGCATCGCGGGCGGCTGAGCGTGCTGGCGAACGTGATGGCCAAGCCCTACCGGGCGATCTTCAACGAGTTCCAGGGCGGCAGCTTCAAGCCCGAAGACGTCGACGGCTCGGGCGACGTGAAATACCACCTCGGCGCCTCGTCGGACCGCGAGTTCGACGGCAACACCGTGCACCTGTCGCTGACCGCCAACCCCAGCCACCTGGAGGCGGTGAACCCGGTGGTCCTGGGCAAGGTCCGTGCCAAGCAGGACCAGAACAACGACCACGACCGCACCAGCGTGCTGCCGATCCTGCTGCACGGCGACGCCGCCTTTGCCGGCCAGGGCGTGGTGGCGGAATGCTTCGGGCTTTCCGGCTTGCGCGGCCACAAGACCGGCGGCACCATGCACATCATCGTCAACAACCAGATCGGGTTCACCACCGCGCCGCATTTCTCGCGCTCGTCGCCCTATCCGACCGACATCGCGCTGATGGTCGAGGCGCCGATCTTCCACGTCAACGGCGACGACCCCGAGGCTGTGGTGCACGCCGCCAAGGTCGCCACCGAGTTCCGCCAGAAATTCGGCAAGGACGTGGTGATCGACATCTTCTGCTACCGCCGCTTCGGGCACAACGAAGGCGACGAGCCGATGTTCACCAACCCGATCATGTACAACCGGATCAAGGGGCATAAGACCACGCTGTCGCTCTATACCGACCGGCTGGTCCAGGACGGGCTGATCCCGGAGGGCGAGATCGAGGACATGAAGGCCGCGTTCCAGGCGCAGCTGAACGAGGATTTCGAGGCCGGCAAGGACTACAAGCCCAACAAGGCCGACTGGCTGGACGGCCGCTGGAGCCATCTCGACCGCGAGGGCGAGGAATATCAGCGCGGCCAGACCGCGATCCCGCCTGAGACGCTGGCCGAGGTCGGCACCGCGCTGACCCGGGTGCCCGACGGCTATCCGCTGCACCGCACCGTTCAGCGGCTGTTGGAGACCAAGACGGCGATGTTCGACAGCGGCACCGGCTTCGACTGGGCCACCGCCGAGGCGCTGGCCTTCGGCTCGCTTCTGACCGAAGGCTACCCGGTGCGGCTTGCGGGCCAGGATTCGACCCGCGGTACCTTCAGCCAGCGCCATTCCGGTCTGGTCGACCAGGAGACCGAGGAACGCTTCTATCCCCTGAACCACATCCGCGAGGGCCAGGCGCGCTATGAGGTCATCGACTCGATGCTCTCGGAATACGCCGTCCTAGGCTTCGAATACGGCTACTCGCTGGCCGAGCCCAATGCGCTGGTGATGTGGGAGGCGCAGTTCGGCGACTTCGCCAACGGTGCGCAGATCATGTTCGACCAGTTCATCTCGTCGGGCGAACGCAAGTGGCTGCGGATGTCGGGCCTCGTCATGCTCTTGCCGCACGGCTTCGAGGGTCAGGGCCCCGAGCACTCCTCTGCCCGGCTGGAACGCTTCCTGCAGATGTGCGCCGAGGACAACTGGATCGTCGCCAACTGCACCACGCCGTCGAACTACTTCCACATCCTGCGCCGGCAGCTGCACCGGTCCTACCGCAAGCCGCTGGTGCTGATGACGCCAAAGTCGCTGCTACGCCACAAGCTGGCGATCTCCAACGCCGAGGATTTCACCACCGGCTCGTCGTTCCACCGCGTGCTTTGGGACGACGCCGAAAAGGGCCATTCCGACCTGACGCTGCAGCCCGACGACAAGATCAAACGTGTCGTGATGTGCTCGGGCAAGGTCTACTACGACCTGCTGGAGCGCCGCGACGAAGAAGGCCTCGACGATGTCTACCTGATGCGCCTGGAACAGTTCTATCCGTTCCCCGCGCTCAGCCTCGTCAAGGAACTCGACCGCTTCAAACAGGCCGACATGGTCTGGTGTCAGGAGGAACCGAAAAACCAGGGCGCCTGGTCCTTCATCGAGCCCAACATCGAATGGGTCCTGACCCGGATCAAGGCCCAGAACACCCGGCCGACCTATGCCGGTCGCCCCGCCTCGGCCTCGCCCGCGACGGGCCTGGCCTCCATGCACAAAGCTCAACAAGGGGCGCTGGTTGCGGCCGCCCTCGGCATCGAAGGAAAGTAAGATGAGCACCGAAGTCCGCGTGCCCACTTTGGGCGAAAGCGTCACCGAGGCCACGGTCGCCACCTGGTTCAAGCAGCCGGGCGAGGCGGTCACCGTCGACGAGATGCTGTGCGAATTGGAAACCGACAAGGTGACGGTCGAGGTGCCCTCGCCCGCCGCCGGGACCTTGGGCGAGATCGTCGCCGCCGAAGGTGCCACCGTCGGCGTCGACGCGCTTCTTGCGACCATCGCGGAAGGCGCCGGGGCCGCCGCGGCAGCGCCCAAACCCGCGCCCGCTGCCGCCGGCAACGGCCAGGCCCGCGACGAGGCCGAAGCCGCCGCACCCGCCGCCGCGACCGGCCAGGCGGGTGGCGGCACGATCGACGTCATGGTGCCCACCTTGGGCGAGAGCGTCACCGAAGCCACCGTCTCGACCTGGTTCAAGGCGGTGGGCGACGCCGTCGCCGCCGACGAAATGCTCTGCGAGCTCGAAACCGACAAGGTCTCGGTCGAGGTCCCGGCGCCCGCCGCGGGCGTTCTGGCCGAGATCCTCGCGCCCGAGGGCGCGACGGTCGAGGCCGCGGCCAAGCTGGCCGTGCTCTCCTCAGGCGCGGCCGCGCCGTCCGCAAGCGCCTCTGCCCCTGCCGCCGACGCCGCGCCGGCCGGACAGGCGGCCCGCGACGTCGAGGACGCGCCGTCGGCCAAGAAGATGATGGCCGAACACGGGCTGACCGCGGCGCAGGTCGCCGGCACCGGCAAGGACGGCCGGATCATGAAAGAGGACGTGCAAAAGGCCGTCGCGGCCGGCGCCGCTCCGGCCGCCGCCGAGGCCCCCGCGCCAGCGCCCGCGCCCGCCAAGGCCCCGCCCCGCGCCCCGGTCCCCGCCGAGGACGCCGCGCGCGAGGAACGGGTCAAGATGACCCGCCTCCGCCAGACCATCGCCCGGCGCCTCAAGGACGCCCAGAACAGCGCCGCGATGCTGACCACCTATAACGAGGTGGACATGACCGGCGTCATGGAAATCCGCAGCCAATACAAGGACCAGTTCGAAAAGAAGCACGGCGTGAAGATGGGCTTCATGTCGTTTTTCACCAAGGCCTGCTGCCACGCGCTGAAGGAGGTTCCGGAGGTCAATGCCGAGATCGACGGCACCGACATCGTCTACAAGAACTTCGTCCACATGGGCGTCGCCGTCGGAACGCCATCGGGTCTGGTCGTGCCGGTGGTCCGCGACGCCGACCAGCTTTCGTTCGCCGCCATCGAGAAGAAAATCGGCGAACTCGGCCTGCGCGCCCGCGACGGCAAGCTGTCGATGGCCGAGATGCAAGGCGGCACCTTCACCATCTCGAACGGCGGCGTCTACGGCTCGCTGATGTCCTCGCCGATTTTGAACCCGCCGCAATCCGGCATCCTCGGCATGCACAAGATCCAGCAGCGGCCCATGGTCGTCGACGGCCAGATCGTCGCCCGCCCGATGATGTACCTTGCGCTCAGCTACGACCACCGCATCGTCGACGGCAAAGGCGCCGTGACGTTCCTCGTGCGGGTGAAAGAAGCGCTGGAGGATCCAAGGCGGTTGTTGATGGATTTGTGACCCGGCCGCCATGCCGCCAAAGCCACCCTACGACTGGGACGCCACCAAAGCTGCCTCCAACCTGGAAAAGCACGGGGTTCCATTTGAAGACGTCTACCGTTTCGACTGGGCGGGTGCCATCGAGGCCGAAGACACCCGCTACGACTACGGGGAAATGCGCATGCAGGCGCTTGGCAAAATCGATGACCGCTACCACGTCTTGGTCTATGCTCCCCGCGGCGATACCATCCGCGTGATCTCGCTGCGCAAGGCCAACCCGAGAGAATTGAAATGACCGCCCGTCCGAAACCGCCCGAAGACTTCGACGAAAACCCGCCCCTCAATTCGGACTTCTTCGCCCGCGCCAAGCCGGCTGCCTTCGGCGAAAACGCCCGGCTCCGCGAGGCGCTCAAGCGGATAATCAAGGCCCATGACACAGGCACGCCGATGAATGATGCCATCGAAAACGCCCGCGAAGCCTTGGTGGATTCGCAATGAATGACATAGTCGACGGCAGAGGCGCGGTGACGTTCCTAGTGCGGGTGAAAGAGGCGTTGGAGGATCAGCGAAGGCTACTGATGGATTTGTAATGAAAACGGTTTGCTGCAGCCTTTGTGGTACCGAAATCTGCGTTGGAGCGGAGCAATGTTACAAAAATGGCTGAATGCAAGCCGTCTCGACTCAATAATGCTTCTAGGCCTTGTGCTATTCGCTCCAATCTCGGGAGAAGCTCACGAGGAAGACCAAATATCTCTGTCTATTATGGAAATAGAGATGTTTACTAAAGAGCCATGTATTTATTTGCTAACCTTGCAAGATAAATATGCAAAATTTGATACTGATAAGATAGTCAATGTCAAGTTCTTTCACTCCTATGTAAGAGCTGTGGGGGACATTCTCTACGCCGGTGAGCCCGATGGATTCGCTCTCGCGATGGGTGAATTATTCCGTGCTTGCCTTGCGGCTCCAGGAGAACCGCTATCAAAAATCGTGGCCGGATTATCGAAATGACCCTGTGGTAGTCAGCCTTCCCATTCAATGCCATGACCCCCGAACTCACCGCCCTCACCCTCGCTGCCCTTCTGCAGGTCGTCCAGTTCGGCCTGATGGCCGTCCCGGCGAACCTGACGCTTGGCGTCGTCAAGACGCTGAGCCCCCGCGACCGCGACCGGATGGGGGGCAGCCTCGAGGAGCAGCTCACCGGCAAGACGGCGCGGCTCTACCGGGCGCTCAACAACCATTTCGAGGCGCTGATCCTCTTCACTATCGCCGTGGTCGTCGTGACCCTTTCCGGCCAGTCCACCCCCTTCACTGCAGCCTGCGCCTGGACCTACCTCGCCGCGCGCGTCCTCTACGTCCCGGCCTATGCCTTCGGCCTCTCGCCCTGGCGGTCGCTGATCTGGTTCGTGGGCTTTCTGGCCACTCTAGCCATGCTGCTCGCCGCTCTGTTATGACACCGACGGAATACCGACGTGATACAGACGCCGAAAACCGCCCCAAGGAGACCCCATGCCCAGCTATGACGTCATCATCATCGGCAGCGGCCCCGGCGGCTATGTCTGCGCCATCCGCTGCGCCCAGCTGGGCTTGAAGACCGCTTGCGTCGAGGGGCGTGAGACGCTGGGCGGCACCTGCCTGAACATCGGCTGCATCCCCTCGAAGGCGCTCCTGCACGCCTCGCATCAATTGCACGAAGCCGAGCACAATTTCGCCAAGATGGGGCTGAAAGGCAAAAGCCCCTCGGTCGACTGGCCACAGATGCTGGCCTACAAAGACGACGTCATCGGCCAGAACACCAAGGGCATCGAATTCCTTTTTAAAAAGAACAAGGTAGACTGGCTGAAAGGCTGGGGCTCGATCCCCGAGCCGGGCAAGGTCAAGGTCGGCGACGAGGTCCACGAGGCCAAGCATATCGTCGTCGCCACCGGCTCGGACTCGACCACCATCCCCGGCGTCGAGATCGACGAGAAGATCGTCGTCAGCTCCACCGGCGCCCTAGAACTGACCAAGATCCCGAAGAAGCTCGTGGTGATCGGCGCCGGCGTGATCGGGTTGGAACTGGGCAGCGTATACGCCCGCCTCGGATCGGAAGTGCAGGTGATCGAGTTCCTCGACCACATCACCCCCGGCATGGATTCTGAGACCGCCAAGGTCTTCCAGAGAACGCTGAAGAAACAGAGACTTACCTTCACCCTCGGTGCCGCTGTGCAGTCCGTCGAGGCGCTCAAGACCAAGGCGAAAATCACCTACAGACTGCGCAAGGACGACAGCGAACACGTGATGGACGCCGACATCGTGCTCGTCGCCACCGGCCGCAAGCCCTATACCGAGGGGCTGGGGCTCGGCCGGCTCGGCGTCGACACCGAACGCGGCGTGATCCAGACCGACGCCCACTACGCCACCAACGTGAAAGGCATCTACGCCATCGGCGACTGCATCGCCGGCCCGATGCTGGCGCATAAGGCCGAGGACGAGGGCATGGCGGTGGCCGAGATCCTCGCCGGCCAGGCCGGCCTCGTGATCTACGGCGTGATCCCCGGCGTGATCTACACCCACCCAGTGGTCGCGAGTGTCGGCGATACCGAGGAAACCCTGAAAGACAAGGGTCGTTGC
>JAAUYB010146525.1_pt1 | contig 10688 bp, 6 predicted proteins | sample 7278071 | NCBI WGS metagenome assembly JAAUYB01 (sample SAMN14350121, study PRJNA611818) | marine sediment metagenome | isolation source: surface marine sediment (1.8m) | place: French Polynesia: Moorea | collected 2018-08 | reverse complement strand
CTTCTTCTGCAGCTCCGGCTGCACCCGGGCATCCTCCGTCTGGCGGCGCCGGCTCGCAGAGGCCAGGTCGTTCGTCGCAGTCCGCAAGCTCGCCAGCAACTGCCCAAGGAGGGTTTTCTGTTGGCGCCATTGGTCCCGGGCCTCCTCAAGCGCCTCCGGTTTGGCAGCCTGCTTGATGTGGTCCAACAACGCGTTGAGCTCGGCGATGTCCTGCATGGCTTTTGGGGCCTCCACTGGCCGGAACGCCAGCCGAAGGAGCGCTGCCCGGACAAAGTGGCTTGCCGGCCTCCCCATTTCCACGTACTCGGCATAGTCCTTCTTTCGTTGGGACTCTTGCTCGTCCGACCCCTCGGTTGCCTTGTTGCAGACGGCTCGGATGGTGCGCTGCGGCGCCAATCCCTCCGAAAGGCTCCTCAACTGCACCTCGCCGTCCCCATTGACATAGACCTCTTTGTGCAGCCAAGCCACAGCCACTGACAAGCGGTTGTCGAGCGTCTCCACCAAGTCCGTGTCGCGCACAGTGTCCGCGGCGCACAACGCGCTGGCGCCCTTGTCGATGGCCTTTTTCACCTTCTCTTCCTCCGTCTTGACCTGTGCGGCCACGGTCCGCTGCAACACGTTGCGGGCGTGCTCCACGTCGACCGGAGGAGCCGCTGGCAAAGCCTCCTCGCGACCGCCGGGCACCACCAAAGCGAGGGGAGAAGCTGCCGTGCTGTTGCCGGCGCCCTTTGTGTCGGGTGTTTCAGTGTTGACACCGTCACCGCCGCGGCCGAGGTGCTCCCGCATCAGTCCACCAACGCCTTGTGGGCCATCCTCCCCAGTCAAGGCGCCCTTCTTGTTTGGCGTGGACATGGCCTCGGCGTCGAAGTGCTTACTACCCGCCCGTTTGAAGCCCTTCTCACACTCCGCCTGGATCTTGCTGGCGACCTCGTCCCCCATCCTCGCGGCTTTTGCGAAGCGGTCCAAGCGCTTCTCCTCGAACCTGCTCCGCACGAGCTCCACCGAGTCGGCGCCCGTGAAGCTGCCCGGGATGTGCAGCCGCAGCGAAGACCCGCCACCCGACGTCCCAGGACCCAGCATGTCTCGGCCGGTGCTGGGGTCAGCCTCGAGCTCGTCCCACTTCGTCCGGCACTGCGCCACACTCCAGCCCCGCCGCGAAGCCATCTCGGTGCAGAAGAGCTCGAAGTCCCATTTCATGCAAACCACACGATGCTGCTCCTCCTCGCGGGCACCCTGGCTGTGGACGTACTGGGCGAGGTCCTGCAACGGCCGCTTCCTCCCGGCGGCGCCCTTCCCATCGGGATTCAACTCGCAGAAATCCAAGATCACCTTGTATGCGACGCTGGGCTGCGCGAAGGTCGCCGCACGCTTGTCACCAAAGATGGCCACAAAGTCTGCGCACATGGTGGAACCTGCATCCTTGGTGGCCTGGCGGTAGATGGACTCGTACGCGCGCTTGTGCAAGCCACAGAACCGACTCGTCCCAGCCGTGATGGCATCGCATAAGGGGCACGTCTTCTTCCCAACCGTGCCAGTGCTCGTCGTGCGGGCGCTGGAGCCACTCTTCTTCCACGATTTTGTGTCTGCGGCTGCCTCCTGCACGCGCTGGCCCTGCACTTGGCTGGCCAAGCTGTGAGTCGTGCAGCTTGTCGAGCAGACAGATGCCAGCTCCGTGAAATCAAACCCGTCCTCGTGGTCGGCGTCGCCGGCGGACTCCGAGTGTGACGCCATTGGGGAATGCCGGGCGGCTGGGAACTGGGAGCAGCTGGGAGCTGGGCCACTGAAGTTCTGCCTGCCAGCCCAAATTGGTCTGCACTGCACTGCACTGCACAATAGCGGATGGGGGGAGCGGAGCCCTCAAAACAACATCAGCCGTTCCACTCGAAGGCGCGCTGCCCTGGCGCTCAAGACTCAAGACTCAAGACCCGACTCGTGTCGGGGGAAGACTCGACGACGCCCCCTCCCGTCTCAGTCCGGAGCGTAGAGCGCAGGATTCCCGGCCAGCATGAGCCATGGTTGGCGGTGGGGACATGTTGGCACGCTTACCACTGGCACTGCGACTGGCCAGACCCTTGTGGCAAGGCATCACCAATGGCGAGTCACAAGTCACAAGGGCTGTGATTGGCAATCCATGACCATGTGGGCTCAAGCCGTTCAGCCGCTCCTTTGCTCAAGCCTGGCTTCCAAGCAGCTCAACAAGAGTCCGCTGCACCCAATAGCCGCCGATGCCTGCCCCTGGCACATGCCTTGGCCACCACCACACAGCGAGGGTGCGCGTGTGTGGACGCAGGCAGCGGCGCCGCGCTCCGTGCCCCCGCGGCTGCACCGGGCCACCCCCCCCCTCCCCCGGGTGCCACCGGTCTCAGCTGGGCTTGCATGGAGAACTTCAAGGCCTCAGGCCAAGCCTTTGCTGCGCCTCAACACTCACTCCATGCGACGCTCGTCCTGGGCCCTGGACCAGGCATTGCCAAGCATCCACCCCTCTGCGCGGCGGCGCGCGGCGGCGGACTCCCACACGCGATGCTGTGATCAGGTGCCGCAAGCCCCACGCATGAGCTGTATGCTCCAGAGTCCGAGGCTGGGGGCTGGGATAACCATGTGGCGTGCACGGATGGTGTGGCCCGTGCCGCAAGTTGCGGCATTGCCGCAAATACCACCCGGGGGACATGGGTTCTTCAAGGCCCGGACTAGCCACGGACTCCGTCCACGGAGTCCACGGACACCCTATTTGTTTCTTTCGGGCGGCGCTTGGATAACCGCAGCATCAACAAACCACGAACATGCCATGCAGGGCGCAATTATTCGGTCAAGGCGCGACAGTTGTTGTTGGCACTGCCTACGTGGGAGCACGAGGCATTGAATGCCGCATGGACGGGTCGTGGAGCCTGAGACCCCTCAGGGCCCCTCAGGCCCCCGCTGCGGCCCAGTAGAGATTGGCGGGGGGAGGGAAGCGCTTGCCAAGCTGGAAAAACTGTGTCACTGTCCGGGCAAGGTGTCGCCAACTGAAAACAAGGACATATCGGTGAGTTGGGCCCCTTTTGTGATGTTTGTGCAAGTGCGGGGCCATCATGGGCGAATCTTGTATGTTTTGGTGTGTTGGTGGTCATTTTGGCCAAAATCAGTGCTCTTGTGAGATTCTTGGCCATTCTGGCCCACTTCTGTGCCTTTTGGGCATGTTTGCACGTTTTTCTGTGAGTTGGGGCAATTTTAGCCCGAATCTCTACTTTTTGGATGTTTTTTGCAATTTGTGCAAGAATTCAGAGTTTTGTGAAGTTTTTTCACAATTTTGCTCAATTTGGCTCAATTTTGCTCAATTTGGCTCAATTCTGCCAATTCTGCTCCAAATTGCACTGATTGGCCCAAAAAGCTCCGACAACCTCCGACAGACCTCCGACAGGCTCCGACAGACCTCCGACAGACCTCCGACAGGCTCCGACAGACCTCCAAATTGGCCCAAATTGCCCAAATCTCCCAAAATCTCCCCAAATGTTCCAAAATCTCCCAAAATGGTCCAAAATGGTCCAAAATGGTCCAAAATGAGCGAAAACACATGAAAACCACCCAAAATTGCCCGAATGGTCCCAATTTGCCCAAATTCCCCCAATTCCTGCCCAAATGCACCAAAACATCACCAAACTTGCCAATCATTGCCAATCATTGCCCAAATTCATTGAAACATCCCAAACCAGCCCAAATTCACTAGAACCTTCCCAACTTGCCCGCTTCGGCCAAACTCAACCCATTCCTGGCCAATCTGGACCAAGATGCCTGAGTTTGGCCCAAAAGTGCCCAGACATGCCAACAACCCCCGTTTTCCACCCGTTTTCCCCCGTTTTCCCCGTTTTCCCCCGTTTTCCACGTAAGGCCCCCCTACCTGTCCAAATTGCGCTTTGTGAGATACGGCGCAACGTAGGGCCTGCAATGATTGCCACACTGCAATGTATTGGGCTCACCATTCAACCAACCCCAAATGCTCCATGGGTTCGCAAACCCAAGGCTGGTTGAGAAGGCCGCTGGCCCAATTTACATGCATCTGGGGCCCGCTGGGCCCAGGCGGCTGGGGAGGGGCACTACTCGGCCAGGCAACGGATTGTGGGGTCACCCGATGGCCAGCCGCCCGGCCAGCCCGCTGCAAACCAGGCACTTTGGAGCCCGTGGAAGCTCGCGCGGGTAAAACGGCTCATGCATCACGCAAGGAGGCTCATGTCACATGAAGCGTGGAACTTCCATGGACATGGCTCGCAGGCCAACTAGAAGGGCAATGGATACGTGACTGTTTTGGGAGGTCGGAACAGGTCGGAACAGGGATTGGTGCGCAGAGAGTCTCGAGTGCCATGCGATCCCGGCCCCTCTCTCCGGCAACCCTCCCAACTTCCAACCCCGTGTTCCGGGCTCTGACTGTGTGTGTCGATTTTCATAGCTTCTGCCGCCGCCATCAGTCCTGCCTGTCGCTGCCACGCCTCGGACGTTTTGGGGCAGGGCCATGCGCCCTGCCAGCAGCAGCAATAGCAGGGCCACCGGGGCCACTGCCACTGCGGCCGCTGGCCGGCTCTGCTGGCGGATCCATGGCATCCAAGGCAGCGCAAGTCGGCAGCTCTGAGGGGGACAGGTCATCCAGCGCTTTGTGCTCCTCCGTGGAGCTGCAATGCCAACCCCGAACGCACCACGACTTCAGCAATCGCTCGGTGACATCCACGCCGCCGTGCCGGCTGAACGCGCGGCTTCGGCAACAGCGTGCGCCGCCGGGCCCGGTTTTGTGCAGTGGGCAACTGACCTCATACCCCACCGGCTGCCCGCCCCGAAACACTCCCGTGAGGCGGAAACCCTTCCACTTCACGGTTGTGTCAAGAAGCGCCCGGCTGTGAGCCGCGGCTGGGGCTGCATGCGAGGCCTCCGCCTCTGCCGCCACTGGCCTGGCGGCTGGTGCTGCAGCTGCCTCGCCGGCTCGGCCTGGCACAGGGTCCGGACTCGGGGTCGCTGAGCTGGAGCTGGAGTTGGAGGAGCCGCTGCTGCTTCCGTCACTGTCAACTTCGGCGGCGTCGGAGCTGGAACTGCTGGTGGCGTCGTTGCCAGTGCAATCGCCTTCACAGCAGCTGCTCGGCGCCGTCGACGGTGACGCACCAACTCGACAGCGACTCCTGCTGCTGCTGCTCCTCGCGTCCGGCGCTGGCGCTGCCCGATGCTGCCGCTGCTGCCGCACGGGCTGCTGGCGTGGCGGCCGTACCGGCCCGCCGTCGTCCGTGTCCAGCTGTGCCTGGGCAGCCTGGAAGTCAAACTCTGCCCGCCTGCGGCTGGACTGGGGTTCATAATCGATCCCGTCCACCAACGCCTGGTAGTACCCGGCTGGAGCGAAGTGCTTCACCTCCCGTCCATGCTCGTTTGCCGTGAGGAGAGCCACCAAGTAGAGCCGGTCAATCCTCTCCTGGCCTGGCTTCAGCCACCAGAGCTTTTCGCTGCCGACGCGAAAAGGAGCAGGTCGCCTCTGACGAGTCACTGAGACTCGTGGCACCCAACTGTCAGTTTGCATGATGGCCAAAAGCTCGACGACCGCCAGGTCGCGCATAGGGAGCCCCTGGCGCGGCGCCAGCGCAACCCTGCTGTCTCTGAGCTCGTGCCACACCGACAGTGTCTCGAAGCCTGCAACCGAGAGCGCCCAAGAGTTGGCGCCGACCCGATGAGCAAGCCCATGACCCTCAAGCTCATGGGCTGCAGCGACGGCACCGACGGCATCGCTCGCGAGGATGGCAGGGTTCTCCGGGCTGCACCTGGCTAGCCTCCTCAAGGTCTGCTGCATTGCCTCGCGTGTGCAGTCGAGGGAGGCGCCGGGCCCGACTTCGAAGCTGTATCGCAGGCCCTCCTCCTCCACCTTCCATGCTCTCATCTGCGACAGCTGCTCCGCCGTTGCCAGGGACGATGTGAGCAAGGAGGGGCCGTGCGCCACGCCGCCGCCGTCAAGCACCACCCACCACCCCACGCCGCTGACGCACTTTGCCGGCAAGAATGACACGGCGACGGCCGTCACATCCCCAATCTTGGGGGCCCCTCCAGGCACGCGTGCGGACGCCGGGTGTGCCCTGTCGACCACGAAGAACGACGGAGAGTCGCTTCCACCCAATCGCTCTGTGTTGCCTGGCGCGCCACTGAGGTGGAATCCGTGACTCTGGAATTTGAAGTTTTCGGGGTCGTCGTTGTCGTCGTCGTCGTCGCGCGGAAGAGGCCTGGGCCTGGGCGTGGGGTTCGTGACGTCCAAGACACGCGGAAGAGAACTGGCCGTGAGCTGCGGGACGGAGAACACCAAGGGCGCCACGGTCTCCTGCGTGTCCGAGTGTGTCAGCACCTGCGCCCGCAAGAACGCGATCGCGTGCTTGCGCCACAAAGCATCCAACAACAAGCCATCCAAGCCGGGTGGAAGTGACGTGGCGGCGCCGGGCTGTGCGCGCTGCGACGTGACAATGCAATCGACACCGAAGAGAGTCTCTCGGTCGACGTGATAGCCAATCTCCACTGCCTTCTTGCGCAAGGACCATCGACCCCCCGCCGCCGCGGCCGCCTCAAGAGCCGGGTGCCGCCTCATCCCTGTGGCATCCAGCGCTTTCTGCACGTTGCAAACTGAGGCGCAATGTTTTGCGAGGTCATACACGCCGACGCAGCGGCTGCCGCCGTCGGTGCAACTGCGTTGAAGAATTGCTTCCAACGACCCGTGCGCTTGGCGAAACGCCAAGTGTAGTGGAGACGCGTGCGTAGCCCCCTGAAAGATACGCTTGGTGGTGGCGTGCAGCGACTCGACCCAACGCTCGGTAACCGGGGCGAACCGGAAGCACGCGACCTGCCTCGCCAGCGTCGGCAGCTTCCACAAACTCTCACCCTGCACAAAGGCTATCAGCTGCTGGTGGCAGATGCTTCCAGGGGCGCACATGCTCACAGAGATGCTGTGCATTGTGTCCGGCTCTGGCGCCGTGGCGAACAAGGCAAGAGCTCGGGACCCGCATTCCCGTGCCACCGCGCCGTCGTGGTGTGCCAAGCCAAACAGCACCCATGGCAGCTGGCGCCAATGCGCTGCCTTCACAGCAAAGTACAATGCGATGTGCCTCTGAGCCCTCGCCAACTCACCCATCAACCGGGTACGCTCCTCTTCGCACAGCTGCTGCACTGTGGGGTGCGTCAGCAAGGCGCAGCTGGCATCGGCACTTGTCACTTGCAGGATGTCGTCCAGGGCCCCCGCCGCCAGCTCAGGTGCCCTCATCGTCCGCAGAGGACATCGGGCCTTGATGCCTGCACCGTGGTTGTGGCATGCACAACCTTCCGCCCACGACGCTATGGCCTTGAGAGACCGACCACTAATGGCCACCATTCGCGTGTATGCCCAGAAGTACGGCTTGCTAATGGCACCGTCGATGACAGAAACATTGATGGTGTGCTCGTCTTCCGGGCCTGCACGTGCGGCGCCCTTGGCAGAGCCTCCACTGTACTTGTGTGCAGACCAAGCGGCTCGCAGCACAGATTCGACCTCCAGCAACTGATCGCACGCGTCGAGCACGCTGCCCCACCGGCCCTCGTAGACACCACCTGAGAATGATCCGAGCTTGTCAGCCGCATAGCTGAACGGCGGCTCGGAGAAACATGTGCTCAAGAGGCGGTCCCGCGAGCGCCGCCTCTTCAACATCCGTGAAACCTGCCGCACTTGCTGCACCCAAGCTGGCCACTCCAACCAGACGTGCTGGAAGTCTTGCGTCGCGTTGTGCACCAAATGCAAGATGCCTGTGATGTAGATAGAGCCCGTCAAGTCCACGTCGGACCCCGTGGGATTCGCCTGTCCGCGTTGCCCTTCGCCGAGCTGTCTCGGGAGTGCCGAGACGCCCTCAAAGGCGAACTCATCCTCGGGCAGGTCCTCTGGGGTGGCAGAGGGGACGGCGGCTTCGGGCAGCCATGCAAATTCCTCCGTGCCGTCCGCATCGTCAATCCACTCACCGAACACGTCGCGAAGGCGGGCTTTCACTGTGTGGAACCGTGCTTCGGTGCCGAGGTCACCTGTGAAAGTGACAATGCAACTTAGCAATTGGCTCGCCTCGCTCCAGCTCTCGGCCATGAGGCGAGTTGAGTGGGCAAGCGCGTGGAACTTGCACCCCAAGTTGGCGCGCCCAGACCCAACCGCCGCCGGCGGGAACTCTACGAGCTCAAGCTTGTCAGCAAGTCGGCTCAACAACCTCTGCTCCTCAGTACATCCGTGGTCGCTGCTGACCTGGACCAAACGGTGCGCGTCCTCCAGTGCCGGGATCAGGTCTTGCGCCCGCATGGCCCGGCCGCCGTGCATCAGCCAGTCCCAACCGCCTTGTGGGCTGCTGTCGGCAGACACCCACCGCACCATGCCATCTTCGCTCAACATGCTGTGGTGCTTGGCTGCCAGAAGACGACAGTACCCCATATGCAGCGTCAACCGATGCCGGTACAAGGTCGATGCGGTTGGGGCTGCTCTGTCCTTCGCTGCCAGCCGCAAGAGGTGATCCCTCAGCGGCGCATCCTCCCTCAAGAGAATGTTGAGCGCATACGTCAGGGTCGGCACCAACCGATGGGAAGACTTGAGGAACCCGACAGTCATCATCGAATGTAGCAAGACTTCCAGGTCGAAGGCTCGGCGGGTGTTCAAACACATGGCTCGCATCATGTCGTCGCGCATGTTCTGCATCCACTGGACGTGGAAGGCGATCTCCTCCATCGGCACGGCACCGGCGACACCGCCGTCAATGTTCGTCGCGGCCCATGTCCGCAGCAGGTCACCTGCCCGTTGCAAGAGCTCCGGAGACAGAGGCTCAACGGCCCCCGCGCACGCCGATGGCTGTTGCGGCAGCGGCGACGGGGCCCCCAGAGGTCGCAAATGCTGCCATCCCAACCACCGGGCACGCGCAAAGGGAAGAGCGTAGCGCTTCCAAGCCTTGCCGGCAACCAGCACTGCGTGGGCTGCCGGCATCTGGAGGGCCACGACGGGGCCGCCGCTTGGGTGTACGCCCCAACTTCTGATCATCTCTCCGACGGTCCAGCTGCCACCTGCGCATGCACTCTCCAACACACGCTCTGCCGACCAAGGCGTGATTGGAAACGCAAGAGTCTGAGGAGGACCAGCGTGACCAGCGTATGCGTGGACGGCTTTCGGCTCCTGGAGGATGAGTGCGTCGACCACCTCGAAGAAGAGCAGCGGTGCGCTGGCGTGCTTCAACTGGTCCCAATGATCCTTGACAGCTCGCTCTTGATTCCCAAGCAAGGACAACAACGACGAACAGTACAGAGGCCTCGCAAGGAAAGCGCCAACGACCTGGCCGTGCAAGTGGGCATGGGCTTTGTGCCACTCGTCACCCTTTGCAGAGACGGCTGGCGGGGCTGGGACCAGCGGCGACTGGTTGTCCACGAGGCACTTCTTCACAAAACTGGAGAACCGGTCCTGCTGGGCGACAGTCCTGCGGCCATCCCCGGCCCGTTCACGGGCCGGCTCATGGACATAGCACAACAAGAGCATTGCGCAAACCGCTGGAAGACCTGCTGGGCCGCCATCAAGCTCCACGTGCAGGCAACACACACGATGTCACACACACACGTGCACACACCATGCAATCTGCCCATTGCCACACCATGAATCCTGGCTCCAGCCGATGCCGGCGAGCCGCTCGCTCAGCCTCCATGGGCGAGGTGCGCTCGTAGCCAACGAGGGCGAGCGAACAATAGCCATTTTGGCCCAAGGCGCTGTCAGCCCACGCGGCACCACACGGGACGCGCTGGCGACGCAACCACAGCCTGGCCACACCTCACCACACCCAATTCCCCCGTACGGCCTGCTGCTGACCCAGTGGCATTGATTTGAGGTGAGGTGAGAAAGACAACAAACCGGGGGCCGTTTGAGAGCACGCACGCAGCAGTGACGCAGTAGCGGCGGCGGGCCGGCGGCCGGCGGGCTGGCGTCACTCCGTGTCGTCGTCGTCGTCGTCGTCGTCGTCGTCGTCGTCGTCGTCGTCGTCGTCGTCGTCGTCGTCGTCGTCGTCGTCGTCGCCGTCGCGCTGGTAGACACTGTTGCGCCACTGGCCCCACTCTGACGAGTCGTCGTCCGCGTCCTTCTTGTCGTCGTCCTCCTCCCGCCCCTCAGCCAGCAGGCACTTCCTCTCCGCGTTCAACTGCGCCTGCAAGTCGCGGCGCCACTGCCCTCCTCGCTTGCGTCGCCCTCGCCGATGCCGCAGCCATGCGCCGTCCTCGGGGCAATGCGCAGAGGAAGGGGCGAACGAGGACGAGGGAAGAGACTCTTGAAGAGACACCTGCGATCTCAAACTGATGCGCCCGTCCATACCCCTCCCAAAAACACGCTCTGGTCCTCTGGCGCCGAACTCTTCCACTTTGGGTTCGGAGTCATCCCCTGCGCAGCCTGCGGCGCCGCTGCCGCCCTTGCCCGTGCCTGTGCCGCCGCCAGTGCCGCCGCTGAGGCTTGCCGCCTCCTGGCCATGTCTGTCGGGGGATATGGCGGCGGCGCAGGCCGCCACGCTGGCAACGGCCCTCCTCCTGGCGGGTGCGGCGGGAACGGCTGCGGCACCGCCGCCACCGCCGCCGGCGCTGCATTCTTGTTCGGCGTCGTCGCCACCCTCGGCTTCTGCTCCAAACGCGGCATCGCCTTGACAGGCGGTGGTTTCAATGCTGCTGCACCTGGTGTCATG
>JAAUYB010072159.1_pt1 | contig 10696 bp, 9 predicted proteins | sample 7278071 | NCBI WGS metagenome assembly JAAUYB01 (sample SAMN14350121, study PRJNA611818) | marine sediment metagenome | isolation source: surface marine sediment (1.8m) | place: French Polynesia: Moorea | collected 2018-08 | reverse complement strand
TTCGGAGAATTCTGCACCTTACTTCGATCCTCCTATCCCTTTCCTTCTTTTCGCATCGCGGTTTTCTCCACGGCGTCGGTTCGAAACAGAAGCGAATTTTACGAAAAAAGGGACGCTTTGTCGGCCTGAGAGGCAGCAAAAAAGACCAACCAAGCTGCGTGGCTGGTATAAGTATACACGTCGAAGCAGGTAACCCTACCTCTCTCCCCCCCTGAAAAAACTTCCCTCCGTTTTGCTCGGATCCGCATTATTTTCGCCCTCCAACTTTTGCAACAGCCCTCCTCTCTCCCCCTGTCTTTCCCAGGCAAGCAGTAGGTAGTAGCTCTTCGCCCCCCTCCTTTCTCCCTTCCCTCAACCGCCGCCGCCCGCCCCATGCGGATGGTTTCAACACGCGATCTCTTTATTTTCAGTCGAGCACGTAAAATGAGGGGCGGGAAAAAGAGAGATGGCAAGGCAGAAAGGGAAAAACCCCATTGCTCCTTTTTTCCATGGCGTCGTCCACGCGAAAAAAAAAGCGAGAGAGAGGGTATAGGAGAGCGGATAAGATAGATGGAGCATTAAGATTAGGTCGTTACTTTGGGTTAGAGTGGTTGAAGAAAAGTGCAACAAACCCGGGCCCGAGACGCGGTCATTACAGGAAATGGCCAGGGGTTACAATGATGGGGCCACGTTTGACCTGCACCAGCAGCCTATATTGTTCCCAGAAAATTAGCCGGTTTTTTCTTACCATATATCCTGTTTCTCCTTTTGGTTCTTAAATAGGAGAAATATAGAGATGGGCCATCATTTTGGTAAAAGGAGGAGGAAGCAAGCAAAGAGCAAATGAAGTGAGTTATTACCACGGGAAAGGAGGAGGAAGGGGAAGTTGAGTGGAGAGCCCACAAAGGAAGAAAGAGGAGGAAAAGAGGTGTGCTCGATTTCCAAGGGCTGACAGTCTGGGCGTCGGCTCGAATGCCTCTTTGCCCGTGGGGTTGATTGGAGGGCAATTAAGAGAGCCTCTTTTCTCTCCCCCCTCCTTTCTCTCGATTCAAGGGCGTTGGAAAAGGCCAACTAAACAGCTATGCGGTTCAGGAGAAGAGATTTCTCCTTTCAAGCTTTGATGCGCTGTGAAATATATCTAGCCTGGTTTCTCTGGTTTGAATTGTAAGTTATATTTTTTGTATATTTTAGCTTTCCGTGGAAGGAAGAGTTCCACCGAACATGGATATAGAAGGGCACAATTTAAAGAATAAATTACGTGCACCTTGCTTCGAAACAGCATTCCTTTCGGTACTCAAAAAAACATTATATCCGAGTCATTTTTACTTGTGCTGCATTGAACTGGTACGTGTTCGTTGGCTCCATCCCAAACCATGGGAAAAATCAAGGCCCTCTATCAAGAAAGAATAATTCGTTGCTGCCCTTCCCTTAAAAAAGAGAAGAATCGGAACCGCCGCCAGAGGAAGCCACTTCGTTCCCATTCGCCCCTTTTGTTTACGTCTATCCCAGACCGAACCCCGAGATAATGAATCGCCGGGGGAACCATTATCCGTTGACTTTTCCGCCCCGCCCGCGGCCTGAACCCATAATCTCTCTCTCCTTCTCTTCCCTAGCTCCGTGCATTTTTTGCCCCGGGCTTCCGCGCGAGAGAGAAGGGGAGGAAGAAGTGGGGTATCGCTACGAGGCTTCTGACTTGATTTTTATGCCCAAACCCTCTCTTGTAGCTTTCCACCCACCCTCTCTCGCTCTGCTGGATTGAGCTGTTGCCTCCCTCATACGTACGTATTATCGAACAAACGCTGGCTCTTTCCCTCTTGTGTACGCCAACCACTTATGGTCCCGGCGACCCTCGCCGGACAGCCAGTGTACATACACTGAGCTGTTCACAGAAGGGATACACTTATACCTCTTCTCGTGACAGCGGCCACTTTTCAAGGAGAGGTAGGGGTCGTCGCGGCTGAGATTGCTCTCGTGTGAGCAGGCGGTCTGGGGTTTAGGAAAGAGGGGGCTGCGAACTTACCCCTCACGGAAAAGAGTCCAAACATAGGTACTGTACGTAGTTTGAGTGTTGTGTACTGTGCTCAAGAAGAGGGGAAAAGAGGGGAAAACTGCCGGAAGGGTTAGGCCGCAAGACTATAAGATCGGTCTGCTCGCTTCCCGCCGTTCCCCTTGGCCGCAGTTAAATTAGGTAGTGGCTGAGCGAGTTATATTTAAAAGATGATTTACCGCAACCGCCTGTTCGCTCGTTTTCTGCCCATATAGCCACCCTCCCTTCCTTCACTGTTCATAAAAGTGTATACCGCGCGGATAGCTGAGTCAGCCGGTGTAGGAGAGGCAGAGCCCATAAAAGTCACTATAATGAGCAGCCAGCGAAAAAGCGAAAGACCCCCTCGCCGCCGCCGCCGTCTTCATCCGCTTCCACCACCGACAACAACAAGATCACGTCTTCATGCTTTAACGCAATTTTTAGCGCCCGAGCTTCTGCCTCTAAGAGGGGGGGGGAGAAGGAAAGAGAGGATAAAAGAAGAACAAACACCAAAGCGAGAAGTCAAACAAAGACAGCAAAAGAAAAGAACGAAAAAAAGGGAAGGAGGAGGGGAGAAAGAGGAGAACCATTTCGTTTCGGTCTCTTCTTCCTCCTCTTGACTTTAGCAGCAGTCGATGCAGTTCTGCCGTTCGTTGGCGCGGACGAACGCGGAGGAGAGCAGTGGAGAACTACAAAAAAAGTCCGCGCGAAATTGCTCAAACTTTTTTGAAGGGTCTCTCTCTCTCTACTTCCCCCTCTCTGGTGCAGGGAGGAGGGTTTCTCTCCCTTTCCCCGATGGAGGGGGTAGAGGGTGAAAGTAGAGTAGAGGAGGAAGGATAAACACTTGGAGGACCCGAAATTGCCTCCACCAACGCGAAGCACCGGCGGCCGAAGGGGAAGGAACCCCGAGTCGAGTAGTGTTACCAGCAAACTCAGCCGAGGCTCCGCGGTCTACCCAAAGCCTCCCAAAAAGCCCCTCAAAACAGAGAGTGCACCACTGTGCGGGCTTTAGAGAGGGAAATTTGTCCAAAGCATCAATTTGACAAACATTGGATGTGGGAAAGGGGCGGAGGCGGTTTAGAGAAGGGGGAAAGGCACTTTAAAGGGCGTTGGGGCAGAGAGAAGGGGGGGAGTGCTCACAAATATACTGCGCTCATGTATCGGGGGCTCTATCGAGAGTGAGGGGAAGGGGCAAAAGAGAGGATGAGGCGAAATTGACTACAAATGACAGGGGAGAAAGTAATCGGATTAGTGGCCCCAAAAAGAGAATATGGAGGGAGGAGGGAGGAGGTACACACATGCTGAACACCGCAAATGGCACGGAAAAATAGCACAAATAATTGAGTCATCTTCTACGTCTACTCTTGTACACTTGTAGGGGGTCACGATGGAACTTTTCTAAAGGTTTTTTAGCAGCTATTTTTCCCCGTGCCTAATCCCCAACAAATTGTTGTCGGAAAGAGAAACGAGGAGCAGAGTTGGCCGCCGGGGGACAAGAGACCCTACCACATCACCCTCCCCTCCCCTATCCTCCACCAAGTACGGAACATTGCCTTTTTAATCGACACTAGATCCCCCCTCCTCTCTTCTTTGCGTCCCCTTCCACCCCCTTCTCCCCTTCCTACTTGCTGCTCTTTATCCCTTGCTTTGCGAGCTCCTTCTACTCCCCTCCCTTCTCCCCCGCCCCCCAAAATGTTCATTCGCCCCCTCCTCCTCCCGTCCGAAAAGGAAATGGGTGGCTGGAGCTGGAAAAGGGGGACTTTTCCCCCTCCCCGCTGGCAAAACTCTTTTTTCCTTTTCCTCCCCCTCCCCCCTTGCTTTGCTGCCACAGAAAGACGACCGAAATGTCCTGCCAACCAAAACGGAAGCGGGTGGAAAAGGGAGGAAAGAGAAGGGGTGGGGGACAAAAAAGTATCTTGCCATTTCCCTCTCCTCCCCCCCCCCCCTCCGTCTGCTTGCTGCAGCCAGGGGAGGGGGTAAAGGGTGGGTGGGGTAGGGGGTATCGAAAAACGTATTATTGGATTAAGGCGCCACCAGCACAGCCTCCCCTCCCCTCTTCTTTTGTTCGCAGCCCGCAGCTAGACTTTCGACTCTCTTCCTTTCGGCTTCCCCTTCTTCGAAATGAGACTTTGAACTTGGAAGGCGAGGGAAAGAGAGTAATCAGATTAGTTGCGAAACTTTGCTGCCTCCGCTGTAGCACAACGCTGTACGCCGCTCGCTGCAAGTCCGCCCCTCGCCTTGTATCTTCCCCTCCGTTTCCCTCTCCCCCTCGGGAGATAGAAAGGCGAAGGAGGAGGAATCAAGTTGAACAACATTTGATTGTCTCATCCCTTCTCCACCCCGCGAATCCTCGCCCTCTCTTTCTTCCGCCTCCTTTCCCTCTGTCCCTCTCACGGTGCGCGGGGCGGGGGAAAGACGAGGTGCCAAATTCGCCGGCGACATCCCCTCATTTTATACATGCTCCTCACGTAGCGTTGTAATTTTGGGGGCGATTCTCGAGCCCAGAGCCCCAGCCCCGCGCGGCTCGCCCTTACTTGTGTGTTGTACGTACGTACGTATCCTCCCCTCTTCCCTCCCTCTGTTGAGGCGCCGTGGACAAATTACAGTGACAGGAGGGGGGGGATGGCAGTACAACACTCTGGAAAAGGGGAAAAGGGGAGAGAAGAGGGATTGTTGTTCATTTCGCCGCTGATGAGATTCCCGGGGCGATTCTGGGCCGGATGGTTGTTCTGCTCTTTCTCCCTCGCATCTCTCTCTCCGTAGACCCATCTTTTCTCTTTGTTGTAAGCTTTCATACGTACGAGCAGATTCGTCGGTACCCTATGGATGGAGTCTTGCCCTCTCGCTCTCTCGCACCTGTCGTGAGAAGGGGCTCAAACACGAGATGATCGTGGGTTTTTTATTTTCATTATCACGCGGGCTTCATTAAATCTCCGTCGGTTTTTTCCCTCTCCTGTCCGTTCGTGCGCGGCGTGCGAAATTAGGGGCACCTCCCTTCTCTAAAAGCCCCTTTACTCGCCGTCTGATGGGCACGAAAGCATCAGAAACTCAACAGGAAAAAAAAGTATCGAAATTACCAAAACAGAAAATATGCATGAAAGAGTCGAGGTATACCTGAACAAGGTAGGCACTATTCATTGTTATAGGATTTGAGCGAAGGAGAAAACGTTGGTCATTTCCGTACTACCATTTTTTTACTCAGTGCCTCTTCTCTCCCGCCCTCCTCCTCTTGAATCGATTAAAAAGAGAGAAGTAGAGAATAAGAAAGAAAGAATCCCCCGAGGCCCTCCGCGTCCGTTCGAACGTTCTTCTTCTCCTTCTTTCTCTCTTTTCCTCTCGTCCGCCACGGGAATGATTGATCAGGGCCGCCGCCTTGCATGGGTGGCCGCAGTCCAATGGGCGGCGGCGAGGGGGGACTTTTTGGGTGGGTGCCCAACGTGAGCCGAATTATGAGCAGAGGAGAAACTCTTAATCTTTCTTCTCCTTCCCCTCCCTCTTCTTCCGAAGCCCGAAATCCGCTCTTTTAGCACACGCAAAAGAGAGCTTTGAGGGGCCCCGGGGGCCGAGCTTTGCACATCTGCGAGGGAGGGTCGAGTCTATTCTCCCTGAGGCGGTATTTCTGTTCTCGCGTGGTACGAAACAGGCAAGCAAAAGCGCGAAAATGCTTTTCGCTGCGGACAGGGCAAAGTATCTTTTTTTGCTTAATCGTAAATCGCTGCTCTGTTCCTTTTCCTCGGGCCTCCTTTCCCGCCCCAAATTGGCTCCTCCGCAAATTTGGTGCCATTAATGCACTAGGCGGCGGCCACGCAAAAGGAGGGAGGAAACTAAATGATTCTCCCCCTACTTCCCCTTTCTTCCCTAATGCCTAGCTGCCAGAGGCGAGTTTAGCCAATTTCTGGCATTAGGGCAAGAGGAGGTAGGGGCAGGAGGGCCTGTCCTATATCTCCTGTGCCGCCGCCGCCGATGTGGGATAGGCCCCCCCTTGCCTTCCTATCCTACTTCCAAATATCGGTCTTCCCCCCTTCCTTCGTCCGCCTTCCACCGCTGTCGGCAGTAAAAAAGTCACTCCCCCCCTTCGCATCGAGAGACTCCGGAATTCGACAAGGCCACGTCATCGAACAGAGTCGAGGAAGTGCCGAATCGGGAGGGAACGGTCACAATTGCAAAAGAACACAACTTCCGGTTGCAGGTCTAAGAATTTAGCGAGATTTTGTCCCGGTCTGGGTTTGCGGGAGGGCGATGTGACCTCGAAGGAGGAAAAAACCGGGGGCGGCAAGAGGAATCAACGAAAAAGGGGTCTCAAGGAACCCAAACCCCCATTTCTCCGATTGGGAGAAGGAGGGGAAAAGCCGCCTTTTTGCCTCAGATCCCCAAAAAAGGGTTTCTTGGGTCGTGGGAGGAAGAAAATAGAGGGAGGCCGACGAGTCTCGCTATTGCCCAAAGGGGAGAATATCAATCGTGGGGGCCGAGAGATCGACGGACGGCGTCGGCATGCAACAAACAAGGAATTTCAAACGCACTGCTCCCTCCTTTCCAGTTTTTGCTCTTTCCGTGATATGGGGACGGAAGAGCACAAAAAAAGCGAGAGTTCCGACGACGATCCAATCCACTTCCATCCTTTTCCCGATGCGGCGGCACTTCATTTCGATATTTTTATTGGCTCATTCGCCTCTTCCCCCCCTCACGCATTAATTAGAGAGGAGGGGAGAGGAGTAAAAAACCTTGTGAGATTGGAAGAGTTCCCGATTCTCCACGGAGCATCTGTTCTTCAGTTCGTAGCACGGCTCTATATAGCTAGATAGGGTGGAATATTTTTCTTCGTCTGGCACCCATTCGGGAAAAAACTAAGAGTACATCCTCTTTCCTATTCGGGGAAATGGGTTAAAAAGAGAGCGAGTTTTTGCCCCGTTCTCCTCTTCTTTCGGAGTAGCGGGGTGACAAATGCTTCTGAACTGTCATTGCCTCCTCCTCTTGCTCCTCCTCCATCCTTCTCCCATTTCGAGCTGCCTCGGAAAAAAGAGGGGGGAACGCTCCTTGTCCGTCGTTCTCTACCGAAGCCATTAAAAAGCTTCTGCTGCAAACTTTTTCCGTGCCGAGGGTCGATTTAAATAGTTTGGTTTTGTAAAAGGGGGAGAACGAGTGGAGGGGAGGAGTTGGAGATTTACATGAACATGTGTTGCGTCTCCCCTGTCCCCTCAAGAAACTGGCGAGAGACCACACATTATTTCTTTTTTCTTTTGGTATGGGACGCTCTCGAGAAATACTTGCGAAGCAGGTCCTTTTTTGCACGGCAACGGCAACGTTTTCCCATTCAGAGAGGAGCGCCGAGACTCCCAAAGGCGCCGCCGGAAACTGTTGCAGCGGGAGGAAAGCCTCCTCCTCCTCTCTCCTCCGCCGGAGAAAACTGGGTCAGAGTTTAGAAAGAGCCCCCAAAGGCACGTTGCCGCCAGCGAAACGAGGGTGGAAGAGGAGGAGGAGGAGAGCCTTTGGGGAAAGATGCACTTGCACCACGCCACCTCTCTCCTCCCTAACACGCTACTCTCCTCCCTCCTCTCCTTTTCGCACTTCGTACACATCCCAAAGGGAGTCTTGCAACAAAAAGGAGTCTGCACAAAAAAACCAGGAAAGCCCACGTTTCTGATAAATTTTGAGGGAAATAGCACTTTGTCAACCTTATACTTTTTCCTGTTTTCGCCGCATGGAGCAGTCTGTCGACGGGAGCCTCTGAATTTCCGCACCTTGTCTTTTTCACCTGAAGAGAACATTTTTTATCAGGGAAATGATGTCGGCTCCATCGTACAAGTATGCCGAGCGCCATAAAACAATGCCTGTTTGCTGGAAATTATCGGCGAACTTGCGCCGTTTTGCCAGAAATCTAGCCTCGATCGATCGATCGATCGATGTCTTTGATGTCCTCGGGTATAAGAACCGATGGGGCCTCCGCTCCTGTCCTCACATCCCAAAGTTTAATTCTTCCGATCGTGAGACAGAGAGTAGCAACATGTCGCTCAAATTGTCGCTCACTGTCCTGTTCGTGGCGGCCTCCGCCGTGCAGGCCTTCGATTTCTTCACCTCAGGTAAATTGCTCTGCCGGCACAGAGCTCGAAAAGAATCTCTATCCCTCTGTTTGCACTGTAATACACTCGTTGAAAAAACTGTTTCGCTATTTTTGTGCTTTCGCAGGCTGCCCGCAGCCTGGCCTCTGCAACGAGGGCTACATCCTCCGCGAGTTTCCCTCCCCGTCGGCCCTGCAGTGCATGACCTCCTGCTACGAGGCGAGCGGGAGCTTCTCAGACGACGAGTACTGCGAGTACTACAGCTACAGCGGGGAGAACAACGTAGATGAGAAGGTCAACAATGCAACTTCTGTTCTCACTCATGTCCGTCCCGCAGGCCTGCATCCACTTCAATTACTGCAGCGACTACACCACCAGCTGCACCGACTGCGTCAGCGGCTCCTCCTACTGTCGTCCGGAGGGCGAGGACGGAGACGTGTGCGACCTGCAGGGACTCAGGTGCCAGGGCGACATGATCGACTTCTTCGAGACGCCGTCCGAGGCCGAGTGCCTCCGCGAGTGCAAGCGCCACGACAGCTGCCTCTGGTCCACCTTCAACCGTGAGACAGGCCTCTGCGTCATGACGGAGGAGTGCTCCGGCACGGAGATCTGCGAGGGGTGCTTCATCACGAAGTCATCCTGCTCAGCCAGTATAAGATCGGAAAAAATGCTTGCAAAAAATTTTTTCCCCACACGTGAAACAATTTTTCAGATCTGACCACCCTGCTGGTGGTGGGCGGTGAGACTGAAGGCCGCGACTTTGACAGCAGCGTGGAACTCCTCCACTTGGACTCCGGCAAAATGTGCGCCAGCTCCATCCCCGAGTTCCCCAACGACAGGGAGGGCGCCTTCGCCCTCACCAACAACCGCGGCGAGCCTACGATCTGCGGCGGCGGCGGGGCCGACATTCCCGCCCCGGAGAACAGGCAAGAATTTCTATGTCGTTGTGGGGACGGCGAAGCTTAACCTTGGAATTTTTTTGTAGGTGTCTCTCCTACGACGCTGAGTTGCGCGGCTGGATAGACAGGCGGATGAACCTCAATTGGGGGAGGCAGTTTGCCGCCGCCGTTGAGCTGCCGGGAGACCAGGGGACTTGGATCATCGGAGGAGACTCGTGAGTTGAAGAAAAAATTAACTATTTGCTTCCTTTTTGACAATAGCATTACCTCTTTGCATGATAGTGTCCCTGCCACGGAGGTTGAGGTCTTCAACCGCGCCGACTTCTTCGAGTCCTTCATCACCGGCGGCGGCGACGCCCCTGAGGTGCTGCGCGGCCACTGCGCCGTCTACGTTCCCAAGCCCCTCGGCCAGGACTGCATCTTCGTGGCCGGGAACGGCTTCGACGCGGAGAGGAACGGGGACAGGTCGCACGTCCTCTTCGTCTCTAACGGAGAGTGGAGGGAGATGCAGAGCATGGGCGAGGAGAGGGAGTTCCCGGCCTGCGGGGTCGTCCCCTCGGACGTGAGAGAACAAGACATTTTGCTTCCCTTTGAGTTTTTTTATTTATTACTTTTGATCCAAACAGAACGGCGGCATGGACATCGTGGTGGCCGGCGGCCGCAACGAGGACTCTGTGGCGCTTAGCTCCGTGGAGATCTTCAACACGTTCACTGGGCAGTGGAGGGAGGGGCCGGAGCTGCCCAGGGCAATCTACGGGGCCTCCTACCACCAGGCCGGGGACTCCTTCATCGTGGTGGGAGGGCTCAGCGACGGGGCACTCAGCGGATCGGTAAGTAACTCGTTTTGTCAATATTATCTCTCTTACTTTTTTTCTGTGAAACTGCAGGTTCTGGCGTACGAGAACAACACCTGGGTGGACGTCGGGCAGAACCTGGAGTTCGCCAGGAGGTACCACGCAGGGCTCTTCGTGCAGGACCACGCGGTCGGGTGCATCTGAGCGATGTCAACGAGAGCGATTTCCTAAGCAAAGCAAACCAAACCCGGAACTAAGCCAAAGTTGATTGGTATATGCGCAATAAATCGGCAGCAGAAGTTTATGAATGACTGTACATTGCGGCCTAGAGTTGTTTAGTATGAATGAAACTTTGAACAGATTTTCTGTCATCGGTGTTCCAAGAATGTAATTCACAGTAGCTGTGCTTTGGGATAATCATCATCCAATGATACGCAAAAATACTTCTCGGGAAAATAGGCCTCGATCGACCTCAAAATGCTGATAAGAACACTTATACAAAGGAAGCAATCTCTATACCTTTGCAAAGGAAATCATAGTTTTCGGTCGGAGAGACAATGTCTGCGTCATTTCCTTTAGAGCCGTCCCTAGCAGGAATTGCGAATAAACTTGCTACAATTTCAGCAAAGCGAGAGAGGGAGAAATGCTGTAGAGGATTCGGAAATTGGGGTTACGAAGACGTCCGCCTTCACCTCGCCGACGCGTATATCTAGTCGCTGCTTTACTAGCTACGTATGCGAGTCCTGTTCTGTGTAAGAGACAAGAAGGCAGGAGGGGAAGCGAACGTTGTCGTCATCATGCAAGTGTAGTAAGAAAGGGGAGAGAGGGCCGAAATTGTTCAAATATTTGCGCTAAGAGCTTCTTTTTCACCTGGTGGACGACGGGCGGAAGCTCTCCTTGTTGTACCCCCTTCCTCCGTCTTGTTTCTTCTCTTCGTCCTCC
>JAAUYB010027935.1_pt1 | contig 10696 bp, 8 predicted proteins | sample 7278071 | NCBI WGS metagenome assembly JAAUYB01 (sample SAMN14350121, study PRJNA611818) | marine sediment metagenome | isolation source: surface marine sediment (1.8m) | place: French Polynesia: Moorea | collected 2018-08 | reverse complement strand
CTCGTTTCATTTTGACGAGTGACGAAAAGAGAAAGAAGGAGGAAAGGGGATTTGAGGGGGCGGAGCTAATGGAAAGCTAGGTTTTTCTCGTCCTGCGCCTATTACAATGAAGTACGCGTTTCCACAACCTATAGTACATGGAAAGAAAAGTGTGAAAACACCAATTTCCCGCATACCTAGAATATTTGCGATGTCATATCCTCAACGCAAAAATATACACGTACTTAAATGCTGCTTCGCGATTAAAAGCAAAAACAGAAAATTCCGAAATTCTAGTTGCTCCAGCGGATCGGCGGCACGTGGGGAGAAAAGACAGAAAATCGAATACCCCCTGCCCGCCGCGACCCCAGAAAATTATGAGGACAACTTGGGGCGACTGCTTTTTGACGAAAAATAATCAGCGAAATTCCACCCGGGACCTGGACATTTGACGAAAATATTTTGAAGGGATAGAAAATACTTCTTGAACTCAGCCAAATGACGAAAAATATTTTTGTCATTTTTCCTACACCTGCAGTGTACCTTCTTTGCCTTTTGCAGAAAAAAGTTGCACATTGTTTATGTATGTATACTGAAGTCCCTGATCACAGGTTTTCAAATAGGGAGTGTACTGACGTCCCCAGATCAAAGAAAAACTCTAAAAACTTTACCCACACACTCTGGTCTTCCCAAAGTACATTGATAAGGTAGGAAAAATAGCACAAAAAGGCTTCTTGTCAAGTTGACTTTGATGCCACAGTTAGAAAAAAACAGTGTTCCCAAAAAAGAGATTTTATTGAGAGGGCTTAAGCCAGACAGAGTTTGAAAAAATATTTATATAAAGTAGGTATATTTTTACACTAAAATATTTACCAAAGTGACACTCACACTTATAAACTTGTCTTATTAAAACCAACCCATGCAATTATAGACAACCCAATGATAGTTTTTCTGCGTTTGGCAGGGTATGAGGTAATTTTTTCGAATCTTGATTTTTCGGCATTTGGCTGACAAACAGAAACTTTTTCGGATCCAGCCAAAAAAATTCGTCATTTGGCCACCTAGTTATTTTTTCGTCAAAAGGCAGGAATATTTTCGTCAAAAAGCAGCCCTACCCCGTTGACGCCATAGCCATTCGGAAAAAAACAGAGATCCACGAAGAAAGAGGAGGCGAGATAGGCTGTTGCAGCTAGCATACGGGTTGGGTTGTGCTATAGTTGTTGGGCGGCGTGAGTGGGGAGAGGAAGAACACTTTTTCTCTTATTTTGAGCAGGCAGCAACCATACTCTGTAGGAGAAGCGATGATGATAATCTCACGAAAAGCGAGAGAGAGAATCCAGAGGTGAAGCAAGGTCATAGTCCGGCCGACTCAGCCCACGAAAAAGAATCGGAGGAAGTCGGATTTTTCTTACGAATTTAAATTGACAAATGTGGGAGAAGGGGGGGGGGGGGCTGAAAGAGGGAGGGAGAGGGGAGGGGTCTGCAGATGAAAGGGCACTCGAAAAAAGTCTGGAAGCTCCATTTTTCTGAAGGGGAGGGTGAAAGAAAGAAAGGAAACTTTCTGGGAAAAGAATCGGGGAGCAGAAACATCCACGTCCACTTTTTTTTTCTTCAATGCCAACTTCGTTGTGAAGCGGCAGATGAAAACGGAATGGTCAGTTGGAACCACGTTAGGACCCGAGATGAGAAGCGGTGGTGGTATTTTCAACCTCCTCCCTCTTTCAGAGGTGATCCGAAAAAAAAGTCTCTTTACGTTCACATTCGGGAGGGGCAATGACAGGGCGCGTTCGTTCCCTGGATGAAGCCCTTTCTTCTCCCTTCCTTTTTCTTCTTTTTCCTTTGGTGCCTCCTCGGAAACCGTGAGATGACTCGGTATCTACCAAAAATCCCCTCCCTTCTCTCTTTCCTCCCACTCCCTTGGCCCCTCCACCTCCGCCGTCTTTCCGGATGCTAAGCTCTCCCACTCCGCCCGCCACCGTTGCCCTGTTCTCCACTGTACAGTCTGTACAGTATACGTCCGTCCACGATCAAAAGGTGGAAATAGCAGAAAGGTGTTGCTGCTGAGGTGGATGAACTGTTACTGGACTCGATTCTTCTCAGTAACACACTAACATATTTCAAGTTGAAACAGCGAGTACTAAAACAAAAGCCAATGGCTGGCGAGTGAGTGTCTGCTCCTCTTACCAGCCATGTCTTTGTTTTGTACGGGTGGGTGCTGCCTAGGCACCCGCTAGCTGGGTCAGTGTCGGCTGCCCTGGCTAGTGATGCCCGCAGCCTCGAATGACTCCCGGGTCGGGTCGGGTCAGTGTCTGCTGCCCTCCACCGTCGGGAGCCATGGACTTCTTTCTTTTTGTATTACAGCATCTCATTCCCAGGTCGAGTCAGTGTCTGCTGCCCGCCCTGGGAGTTGTTTTGTCTCGTTGCTAGCTGGGTCAGTGTCGGCTGCCCTGGCTAGCGAGCCCTTCTAATGGCAAGCCAAACCCTGGCTTGGGTCAGTTTCTGCTGCCCTCACTGGTTTGGTTGTTGCCCATGTACTTGATGTTGTTGCTGCTGCTGCGGTCGGGTCAGTGTCTGCTGCCCTCCCACAGCAGAAGTCTTTTTATCCTTATTGACTATTTACTGTTATTTTCCTTCACGGGTCGGTGTCGGCCGCCCGCTCCGGAATGGTCTCTCTTAACTTCTATTTCCTTATCTGCTACAACAACCCTCTGGGCCCCATTCCGCCCTCCTTATCCTCCGTCTGATTTCTCAGACTCATCGAATATTTCTTGAAGTTCACCCTGAACTGCCGTATGATTCTGTCTTTGTCCAAGTGCCCGTTCAGTAGAAACACCGCGTGCAAGCCGGCTCCGGGCCACCCTGCCTTCCACTCCCCCCTCTCGTCTAGGAAGCACTGCCAGGCCGGCAGGGGCCGAATGGAAACCAACCTTTCTTCCCAACCCAGTATCCCCATGGCAGATGGGAATTCCAAGAGGCAGAGACTGTCTATTTCTGAGAACACGGTGTTGTACATAACCTCCTCTCCGCTCCCTTTCCTCTTCCTCCTACTTTGGGAAGCCTGGATGGCCAAGTCAGGTGTTAGTGAAGTACCCCTAATGAAGTGCCTGGAGAGAGCGTTGGGATTTAGGGCTTCGTCCAAGGGCACGCTATATTTCTTCACTCTCAATTTACTTCGTGGAATCCGGAGAACTAGAAGTAAAGTTTCGGGCAGAAGTAGTTCAAAGTTGGGTATGGCTGCTAAGTTCCCGTTTTGGCGCTCTGGGGGTTTGGAATTCACCACTTTTTTAGACACAATGTCGGCATATGTTGGAGCATCACTGTTTCGCGTAGAATTTATAGTAAGTTTTCTGCTCAATTCGCTTTCTAGCTTCATGACACCTTCTGTTTCTTTGGGAAGTCCCGCAGCTGCAGAATTGCTCACTAGATGGCGCTGCGCGCCATTTTTATCTTTGGGATCTATTTTCCCACCATTTATGTATAGATCTTCCTTCTTGTGAATATTATTTCTATTATCCGATGCATTTCCTTCCGTTTGGGCATTTGTATCGTGGTCCGTGGTCGGGCTCGAACCCCTGACAGCAGGGGAGCGAGTGGGTCTTTGGTGCCAGAAAATCCGTCCTTCGTATTTAGCGTTCATGGCCATAGTGTTTTGGGGGAAAGAGTGAGGGCGGCGCGCCCCGTATAAAGAGAGCGAGGAAAGCCGCGACGCATCGCGATGCGTGGTTTTTTTCCTCTGCTTCCGCCCTCTCCTCCCTTTTTTGTCAGAAATTATCGATCGGACAAGGAAAGTTGTACGGTATATAAAGCATATATTCATTCAAAAGTATGATCCGGTACAAATAGTTACAATAGCATGTTTCTTGGTTTCTTCCAGCATACATTGGTACAGCACAAAAGCTATCCTATAGTCCTTTTTCGTATTCTCCGTTTTCGAAATATGGGTCCATTTGTCTAGACCACGAGAACTCGCGGTCTTTCATGTTTTTCACCTCATCGAAATATTCTTTAGGCAGTTGCTTGAGTAATGTTGCCCTGTCCAGGTGGTCCCCAGTATCGAAGACGACAAATACCTGCCCCACCTCCATCCCTAACCATTCTTCCTTCAGCCTGTCGTACCAGCACTGGACGGTCGGCACTGCCGAGGGCGACACGAGCCGCTCCGCCCTGAGACCGCGCCCGTCTTGGAACGAGACCCGCACGAGGTGCGGCGGCTGCGCAAATACTGTGTTGAACGCCACCTCGCCGCCGCTGCTGGTCCTGCGGCGGCGGCCCCTGGTCAAGGCGAGGGCCCTTTCCACTGTGACGGGCGGGGGCGAGAAGTGCTTTTGGACGATGGCCCTGTTGAGGGAGGAGATTGGGACTCTGTGGTCCTGGACGACGACTCTGGACGGGAAAAGGTGGGAAAACTCAAAGCTGAGCGAGGCAGCAGGCGGGCGAGGACGAGGACGCCGTTTTCGGACAAAGTGCCAAGAGGTGCCGTCGCCACCGCCGCCGCCATTTTCCCCGCCATTTTCCCCATCCCCGATGCGAAGTTGTTCACTCATTTCCTCCGCTAGGAAATCTGCGGCGTCTGTTGTGGAAGGATCCATTATTCCTGCAGAGAAATCGAATCGAAAAATAAAATTTCCCATTGAAATCTTATGCTCGATCTCCACCAATAGTTTCAATTGGCGAGTTCCTACTATGAAGATCGTGGTTCGGATTTTAGCTGTGGTGTGTCCCTGTTGCGAGACAACGTGTGGAGCGTATGGTGTTTTCGGTAGCAGGTGTGGAGAGAGAATGACCCTATTGATCTGCTTTCCCTGTATTTATAACCTCGCTTTCGAGACGTCTCGCGGCCATGGGCGAGGAACGTTCCACAGCCTAAAACAGAGTTGCCAAATCGCATTGAATTATCAAGATTAATTAAAAACAAAAGACAGTTAAAATATTTTTATTGGTTTTTTAAAAATATTTTGACTTAGATAAGTGAACTAAAAACAATACTTTTTATTGAACATTAGTTTAGACATAATGTGAAACCGATTCTCTGGAGAAACCCAGCTATACACTTAAAATTCTTGTTGAAAGGTATGCCAGAGAAGATGAAAATCGACCTGTGGGGGTATTCTTTAAATCAATTGCAAAAACAGCTACCTACTTTACGTACTTCCCATTCGACGCTTTTCCATCGCCCCTCCTCCTTTCTTCAGACTTCCTCCCATGGGCGTTAGAAGTCACGAAACTGTTTTACCCATTGGCTGCAGCAGCGCCGAGGGGCGGGAAGACTTGTCTTGGTCACCCGGCGACACCTGTGCCCCTGTGCCTGCTTCTCTGTTTGTTCGTTCGATTTCGCCACCGAGAGCGAATCTAGGCCGATCTGCGTTCTTATTGGTTCGCGGTGACGTCATCGCCTCCTGCCGATCGGCGGACGCATTTTTGATTGGCTGTTCCTCGAAGAGGAAAGGAATAGAGGACACATTTTGAGAGGACAGGAGGGGGGAGATATAGCTTTATAGATTTGCATGTTTCAGAGGTTTTGGACGGACTTATTGGAACGAGTGGGAGTTGTTGTCCCCATTTCCGTGTTGATTCGATTTCTAGCTAGAACACTGATTTGAACTTCGAGATTGCCAGATGTTTGTTACATTCGTCGTCATGTTTTGATTCATCTTCCCTTTTTCCTCCCTCCGATTTCAAAGATCTGCCAACTCTACCAGATCGAGCCCATCGTTTTGGTAATGGTGCGAGATCTCTTATGAACACATTGATTTACATAAGTTTCCAGTGCCGTACATTATCGTAGTAATTCATATTCCCCTCATCCCGTGGCTCCTCTCCGCTCTTCCTCCCCCTGTCAGGTCTAGGCCGAAGGAGAACCTCCTGAAGTCTCTCCTGAATTGCTTCATGGTTCTTTCCTTGTCCAGGTGGCCGTTCTCCTCAAAGACGGCGTAGAGCGGCGTGCCGGGGTCGCCCGCCCTCCAATCCTTCTCCCCCTCCTTGAGGAAGCACTGCCAAGCGGGTAGCGCCTCCGTAGAAACCAGCCGCTTTTCCTCTCCTTCCCTTCCTCTCGCTTTGAAAGCCACCAGCCACATTTTGTCCGGCCGCCGGAAGACGGTGTTGTAGCAGACCTCCTCCCCCTTGCTCGTCCTCCTCCTCCTCTCCATGGATTTCTTGATGGCGAGCTCTGGCGTGAGCGGCCCCTCCCCCCGCCCGGCGAAGTGCTTGGAGAGAGCGTGGAGGGGCAGGGCTTCCTCCGGGTCGACCCCGAATCCAATGACCCGGACGGAGGAACCGATTGGGAAGAGGGACGAAACTTCGTTGGGGAGAGAAAAGCTGCATTCATTTTCTGCTTCTTCCTCTTCTGAACTTGTTTGTTCGGAGGAGGTGGTGGAGGAGGTGGTGGTGGTGGTGGTGGTGGAGGAGGAAGAGGAGGAGGAAGAGGTAGAGGCTCTGTTATTTCCCTCAGCTCCATTCGCATATGTTGGAGAGGGACGGTGGTTTGGTTCTCTCCTGCCGCCGAGTGTTAGGCTTGTGAATTGCTGTTGGAGACTTCTCATTCCGTCATTGACGATGCTGTTGTTCGCCGGGCGTCTGATTCCTCGGGACGGCCCCTCCGGCGCGCCCCTCCGGGTCCGCACCAGGGCGAACCCGAGGAGGTCTCCCCTGCCCCATCCCCCCGGAGTGGGAAGGGGCAATCCGTCGCTCCACATGGTGGATTCCAGAATTCGAAGCGCTTTTTCGCCTCGCCTTCTGCTTTTTGTAAATTTGAACGCTGTACAATAATCCTCTCGTCGTATCCTGGGCTTGGTCCGGGCTTCGGTTGCTCGCGATCCCGCGAGGGTCTGTGTTCGCCTTTGGTCGGTCGCTCTCCTTTTTAAACTGTGCAGTGTGCACCCACAAACTGTGTTTATTGGGCGCCGAGTTCAGCAAGGTAGCAGATGAGTCATTCGCAGTGTCAGTGTCATCAAAAATTCGCCATCTTAAACACACTGCTCGTTTTCCCTTTTATACCCAGACCTCGCTGGGGAAAGAACCTTCTGCCATAATTCGTTTTCGGTCACTTCCAGGTGCCGCAGACGATTCCCATAGAATAGGAAAAGGGTACATTAATTAAATCAAGCCATTTGGTTATGATGTTATCTTCATTTTGGTTAGCACTTAATATAGCCGTACGTAATAAAACAACAATTTTGTTGTGTTGCCGCCTGTACTGCCATCTATCGAGCAAAAGATTTGCAAAGCAGCTTAATCCAAATTCTGCTTTAAATAAAAGGCTTCAAAGGTAGAACATCAAATACGAATGATCCTACTGGTCACCGACCATTAAAATATTACATTTCCAAAACATGAGTAGACCAGCCTAGGCCAAAAGACCTTTCGCAAAATCTGCTTCGAATTCCACACTACACAGGCTTGTGCTATACAGCTACGCAGCAGCAGCAGCAAGCAAGCAATCATAGGAGAGAGGGGGAGCATGTTGGAGGGAGGGCAAAGGTTGCCATCCCTTCCTCCGCCTTCCCTGCACCCCAAAGGGGTCCGCCTCTGTTCTGCTTTCCTCACCTAATGCCTTTTGTTCTTTTGTTTCAATTGCTGTGAAGCGCTTTTATTTCCGTTTCTCTTAATAATCGTTTCTGGGTAATCATTCCCTTATTTTTGGCCAGTCAATAATTTCTTTCGAGAACATGATATTTTTCAGGGGAAAAGGGTGGAGAGGGTAAGATTTTTTTTGTCTCGCAGCTCAGATAGGTTTCTTTCCCTGTGCTTCGGTTGTGCGATGTGCAATGCATAGAGCGGGGAAAAAAGAATGGCGAAAGGAGCCATGACGGAGAGAATAGCTCGACCATTAGGGGAAATGTCGAGACGCGTCGTTTTAGGTTCTCATTTTTTATCGTCACTTTCTTGCACGTGCGCTAAATCTACTGTATCTCTTTTTCTTGCAGGTAAGTCCAGTGGATTTGTTTCCGGAGTTTTGCTGCACTAATCGTTCTCAGTTCTCGAGAAGCCCAGTAAGGAACAATTAGGTCTCAAAATAGACTTCCGCATCAATTTTGAATGCAAGTAAGGGTTTTTACAGAAGGTTTATAGGCCATTCCAAAGTTCCAAGTGGAACTCCCCCGGTCTTGGTCACATCAACAGATGAGTTCGGAGTGTTTGATTGGCGCGTGGCAGATATTTCGGCTGAGGGGATTAACGACTGTGGCGACAAATTCAATGGAGCCGCCGCTCCGCATCCCCGAATCTATTCTTTGTCTACTTGCTGTTCCCACTTGCCCGCAGTCTTGGGGAGGTTGAGTTCTGGGAAAATCTGTCTCTTGACCCCAACCATCTTTGGAATCCCAAAAATACACAATATTGGATGCATTTTCCCCCACAGCAACTTAAACTTCTTTTGTTTTGTCCTTTCCTTTCCCCTCATTTTTCTAAGTAAGTTGTACGAAGAAAATAACCGATTGAACACAATCATGACAAAATTTAATGAACAAAAATATGAGAGGCTTTTCTGTGACTTTTCTTTTTCTCTGCAACATATAAAGTATCAAATACCAACTATGCAAACACAATGCATAAATCATTTCAAAAAGTAAAAAAATACACAACATCGCATATTTCACATTCACAGAACTGCTAGCAGTAAAGCACAAAAAATGTCCGGGAAGTTCCCGGCAGGAACAGTCATGAAGAATAGCACAAAAAGCACTCACAAACACAGTTGACAGTCAAAGTTCGTAAGATAAAAGCCGGGCCAAGCACCAAGCGGTAGGACACGGCGGGCCGGGAGTCCGGGACCCTACGCCACACGCGGGCGGCGACGGGGGCCCAGGAGACCGGTGCGGTCAGAGGATTCTTGCTAAGCAAGCGAACGCCTCGGCTGCTGCTGCTGCTTCCGCTGCCTCGGCTGTCTGGGTTGCTGCTGATGCTGCTGCTTCGGCTGATGTGGCTGCTTCTGTTGCTCCAGCTGCTGTTGTCTTGGCTCTTGCTGCTGCTGCTGCTTGCCACGTCGGTAGCCCCCGAACACGGCCACATGGTCCAGATGGTAGGACTTTGACTGGCCGCAAAAGACCTCGAACCTCTTCATCTCTGCCTTGCAGTACTAGCCTCTAGGGCATCGCGGCACTTTCCCGAAATACCAATGTAGTCATTTTCCCGACAGGTCAAAAACTGGACCATTATAAGAAGACGTCATTTGCCCGAAACTTATAAGAAATAAAAGTATGTCATTTTCCCAAAAAAAAAAAATCTAGCAGTCACTTGCCCGAAAGGCGAGGTGGGGGTGGGTTGCCTTTGGCTCTTTGCTTTTTAAAAGCAATAAAAAAAATGTGCCACCTATGAGCTGCCCGCATCCATCCCTTCCTATGACGGCAAAAAAAATCCCATGAGGGGAAAAAGCAGAACAGTGTGATATTTCCGCCTGAGAGCGGATTGGATTTTTGGGGCTGTGAGAGGGGAAATTACCCCCCATACGTGGGCATGGGGTTGGGCGGCAGGCATAGGTGCCCAAGTTGGTCTCGGATTTTCAGGGCTAGGGGGGGGTCTATTAAATAAAGTTCATACTTTACTACAATGGGATTCGGAGGCTAGGGGGGAGGTCTTTATAGCAGACCCCCTACTTGAGCACCTATGGCGGCAGGGGAGGGGAGACAGTGGCAATGAGCCGGGGGGGGAGCAACTTTTGATCCAGGAGGGAGGGGGACCAAAATTTTTTGTCAGGGGGGATAGAGGGGGGGGAACAAGAAATTTTCCTCAAATTTCAAAAAACAGCCAACAATTTGAGTTTTACAGGTAAATATTGAATTTTTTGGCGTTTCCCCCCCTGTCCCCCCTCCTACGCCCACATATGCCCCACTCCATTTTTTGGGTAAATGACTTCTTTGTTTTTAGGGCAAATGACAGTACTGTGAAACTATCGATGAAGTGATGTTTGAGGATTTTCGGCCAAATGACTTCTCAAGACTATATACAAATTTTCGGGAAAATGCTATCGCCCCGCCTCTAGCAGGGTCAGCGGCCAGGGCGTCGGAGGGAAGATCAGAGCCTTCCTCAGCGCGATGGCATTGATAGAGCCTGGAAAAAAAATGAAGACGATTAGTTTTGTCTTCGATGATGCTGTACTTTGACCACTGGTAGTTGCTGGAATGCTTCCAAGTCCGCTTTTAAAAAACTTTTCCTAAAAACCAATTGAGCTAGTGCCCAGTGGCTTACCGTATCCTGGTGGGCGAGATGAACCTGACTTCCGGGCTGCCCTTCTGTCCCGGCGGGGTCACCTCCACCTTCACGTAGAAGTCGGCTCCTCGAATACCGTGTTTGAGCGGGCGGTCTGGGCGTCGGCCGCCGCCGCCGTCTTGGGGCCGCCCTGCTGCTGCTTGCCGCCGCCGCCGCCGCCGCCGCCGCTGCTCAGCTGGCGATCAATGGACTTGCGGAGCGCCTCCTCGGGGGTGAAGCGGTCGCCAGAGAACTCGTGCTTGACGTTGACTCCCTCAGATTTCTTCGACCTGAAAAAGGATAGCTCCACCCTTCCGGCAATCTGTGAGAGATACATCCGAATATATATGCTTGTTTTGCTCGGAGTTCTGCCAATGTTGGCACTGGCGCAGAAATACACGATCCATGTTAGTATAACCAAGAGCACACATGGGCGACTTTTTTCCAGAGGGGGGGAAGAATGCCTCAAAAAATTTTGTACCCCTAAAAATGACTCTAGGGGAGGGGATACTTTTTGCCCTCCTAGGGGAGGGGT
>JAAUYB010059250.1_pt1 | contig 10704 bp, 14 predicted proteins | sample 7278071 | NCBI WGS metagenome assembly JAAUYB01 (sample SAMN14350121, study PRJNA611818) | marine sediment metagenome | isolation source: surface marine sediment (1.8m) | place: French Polynesia: Moorea | collected 2018-08 | reverse complement strand
GGGGGGGAACAAGTGGGCCTTCCTGGAAGGCAATGCCGCAGAGAGCTTAAATGTGCTCCTGTGTGTAGCGCACCGGCAATGCGACCGGTGGTGGCTAGCTCCGGCAAATAGGAGTAGGGTGAAGGCATAAGGATTCGAATACGGATCGGCCGTGGTCCAAAGAGAGACCCTCCCCAGAAAAAAAAAATATTTGGAGGGTGCAACAGCTCTGGTGATACTGCGTGAAAAAAAATCATATGGGAAAGTGATGTTAGCACGCCCAAACGACCATACGAGCGGCCTGCCCCCCTACTCAGAGAGACAACAAGAACATACTTTGTTCAAATACCTGCGGCGACAAAAATTGTATTTGAAATTGAACTTCAAAAATCTAAAGTTAAAGGAACCAAGGAACTATAAATGGCGACCACCAAACTGGTCCCCTGGAAAACAACAACAACTCCCAAAGTTCTAGGACCTGCCGGCTTCGCCGCAGGTAAAAACGGAAAGAAGGGCATTGAAAGAGTTGAGACGACAGCGGGTACCCTTGCCTAATCCCCTCCCCTCCCTTACCAGTTCACTTGCTATATTTTGGATTGTTGATCGAGATACGTAAATAACTGTGAAATCATGATCCTTGTTTGTTGTTTGTTTATTGAGGGACCATTGTGAGGCCGTGGAGGGAAAATTACAAGGAGGGCCAGCTCTAGGCGAGCTGGGCAGCAGCGTAATTCGAGAAAGAAAGAAGACTCAAAAGAGGAGAAGGAAGGCTTGAAGGAAAAGTCAGCTGGTTTAAGCGTTGAAAAACAGGGGATAAAAGAAGAGAGTATAAGGTAACTTTGGATCCTATTTTGAACCTGCTGCAGGTGTCAGGTGCGGCCCAAATTTGCCACACAGTATCTGAGAGCTCATAGAAGGAGTTGCGCAGACTTGGTTTTCAACATGAAACCCTTAAACATAACAGAAAAATTCAATCAAATTTTTATGGGCGCTTATTTTGAATTTCCCGCCGATTTTCCCACTTTTTTTCACCGCTTAAATCAGCGGATAAAATTTCCTTCTCCTCTCTTTCGGCCCTCCTTGTCTTCTCCCTCCACGGTGAGGCATCACACTTTCTCCACAAAATGCTGGTTCTGAAGAGCCTGCTCAGCGTTCTGTACTTGGCGACCTGCAACAACAGTTCCCAGCTTGACGCTTCCTTGCGACTTGGAGCACCCCTTAGCTGAGAGATGAACGTTGGCAGAACCATTAACAGGCTTGACTGAGACACTGTTCCTGGGTTATTTTTGTCGCCAGAGGCCTTGGGTCACCAGCAAATGATTTTAGAAGAAAGCCCAACACTTGTCTAATTCGTTGAATACTTTCTTCCTTGCCGAATTTCATTTCCCAACTCCCAATTATGATCCTTATTTTGACATTATTGTTTATCTTTACAGCTGCACCAATCTGGAGAAGTCTCGAAGGTTTTCGCCGTCCGGTACATCCGGTACGAAAATGCCGACAACTGGACTCGCAGCCCTTTTCAATCTCTTTTTATTAAACCAGTAGAAAAACAGCAAGAGTAGCACAAGCAAAACAAAAAACTTCTTCTGCAATCCGCGCGGGGATCCCCGAAATTTCTTCGCCTGTCAAGATAAAATAGTAATATAAGCGTGTGATGTAACCAGGAATGTGAAGTTATATCGTTCCTAGAGAATGTTTATTGGGGAGAACAATCACGGCACACAGTCTTTGGCCAGAAAAAAGAGTGACGAAAGAGCAAGGCCAGAAACTCGGTTGATCACCTACTTACAAAAATCCCTATCCTGCTCTCTCTCTACCTCTTCCCATGTGGCGTGACACAGACCTATGTTTCCCGAATGAACCCAAAGCAATGCCATCAAATATGTGCAGAGCAGACTTGAAATATTTGGTTCACCTTTTTTAGCGCACTCACGGTTCCTTTCAGCTTCTTCAAAGCATTGGGAGTCGGTAGAGTTCCTGCGCTTCCTGTATTCATCAGGCTTCAACACTGAACAACGAACAAACTTTTTCTATGACCTGCGGTAGGGTATTGCAAAAGGAACACAAGGGAAAGGGGGGGGTCCCTCTTCATATTGAATTGATAGTGCGGAGTAATCAACTCCTTCAAAGACTCAAAGACAAAGGGGGGTCAAAACTCAGTTTGAAATCATAGTGTGGCGTGATTTGTCTTCTTTGACCCGCTATCTTTACTTCGCACTATGATTTCAGAATGAAGAGTGACCCTCCCTTTGAAAATAGAACTGCTCTTTCTTACACTATGATTTCAGAATGGGGTGTGACACCCTTTATACATACATAATAGTTACATACGATACATGGGCAGTAAAATAATACATGGGCTTTTGAAATTTTAAAAAAGTCATCAAAATATGGGTTCTTGCTTTTGGTTTCTTCAAAACCATACATGGGCTCTCCCAGTGCCCATGTATAAAAGTTATTTTCCCCTCCCCAACAACAACACCCCCCACCGGGATCTCTCCATGAAAAAAAGAGTAAAAATGTAAAAAAGAGGAGGGAGCAGAAAGTCACAGATTGTTCAAACATGCAAGAGTTTGTGAAGAGTTGTAAATACGGTTTTTTTTAAAAAAAACCGTAAAATTGTTATAATACAACCACACTCCCACTTTATACACTACAATAGTAATAGTGCAGAGACAATACAGGGTCTTGTTAGTAATGCATTTGTGGCGCCAGTATATCAACCGCGCTAACACGTTGGTATAGAGTAGTAGAAAAATGTATTTTGATTCAGGTCAAATCGAAGACTGACTATTAGTTCTCGTCTGCGACGGAAATTGGAAAGAAGGCGAAAGCTTATTCAGCAAAACATCACACTCGTTCGATATAACTCTGGGATCTTCTTTCGCCATGTGTGTGACCGAGGACGGTCCCCACACCCCTCCCACGTCAGACTGACCTTTGGGAATCACTCCTTTCATCCCGAAAGTTTTGTCACTTGTCACTTATCTACATATCAGCACTGACGGCACATAATTCGTTCTACATATCTTTCGCAATCAATGGTTACTTGATACATATCTTCTCATACGTACTATCGACGGTCAGAGTTCGTTGCCGTTTGTAAAACTCATAAAAGAAACACTAGTGGTTTGTGCCGGAACTAAATTAATTTTGGTTGACTGATGTTTCTTCAAAGGGGCTGTGTGCTGTTCTTGCAGCCGAAGCGACGTCTTATGATGCCAATCCCGCATCCGATGAGTACCAGACAGGCTGCGATGGCGAACCCGAACCCGGCGATGCCCATGTGATGGTGGTGATCAAGGTCCGACGAGAGAAGAGACGGGAGCTCCTCGTCGTCCTTCACCGCCAGCTCCAGTCCCTCCAGAAGAGGTAAGGCGCACTCCACGTTGAGCATGAAGGACTTCTTGATATCCGTTGGTATCTCAAAATCCTTGGTCGAGAGCTGGCAAGAGTGGCCGTATAGAATCTTGTGGCGTCCGGCTGTCCACTTTCCGACGTCAACGGTGCCGTTCTGGCACGTTTGGGTGTATGCTGTATCCTGCTGAACGTAGAGTTCTAGCCAAGCAGCGTCCCCCCCCCCCCCGCCCTGAGATGATGACGAAGGGGTCAGTCACTGGCACGGCGGTGCATTGTTCCACTGCGGCGCGCTCCAAACCCGCCCACAAGGCCGTGACGCACGAAGTGGCAAAGTTCTGCTGAGCATACGGCAGCACGCAGAGGTAGGAGTGCCCGATGGTAAGGCATCCTCTCAACTCCTCCGGATCCAAGAGCGCATACGTCCTTGCTTCCTCAGAAACCGCCAAAGTGCTGGCGTCGGTAGAACGAAGATAGACGGGCTTTCCCAAGGGGCCGGAGACGAGAAAGTCCTGGAGGTTGTAGAGATGAAATGCCGAATCGAGAAGAGGAAGATGTAGCTGAAGAAAAAGTATCCCGTCTTCGAGGCGGTAGGAAGCAGGAAGTTCAGAAAGGACCTCGTCCCCAAAAGGCAACGCCCGGGGCAGGTCCCTTGTCCATCTCGCCCAAATCCTGCGACGACCACCTGCTGTGAGAAGAGGCCAGCGTAAGGCGGTGACCACTGACCAGTCTCCAGATAGCCGCGTCATAGCTGGCGATGTGCGCTCCCAACTCCGCGATTGTCGCCTGGATGAGAAACTCCTTGTCGAATCTCTTCACGATCATGTTGGCGAAGACCGCTGTATAGTTGCGCAGGACGGCCATATCTTGTTGCAGCTGGGTGATCCCGTCCGTCGCTGTGGTGTCCTGGACCCAGTCGTTGATCTGATTCATCTCGCTGAATCAGCTCTCTCATGAGGGCCCAGCGTGTGGGGGCGTAGGTGAGGCAGGCGGAGTATTCCTCGAGGATGCTCTCTAATTTTGCTAGGCAGCGGTCTTCCACACTCACAAAAAGCGTGCTCCTCTCTATCTCCAAGGCCTGCATCGATTTCTGCGCGGCGACCGCTCGTTGCGTGACGTCATCAGACGCTGAGTCAGCTTCTCCGGCTCCAGATTGCTCGCGATCTGCCTGTCCGTGAGGGCGTGTACGTGTCTGGCCTTCCAGGGCAACTCCGTCAGCATCTCCTCATGCCACTCCACGGGGTTGGTGAAGTCCACGCTGTACTTCTTGGCGGCCTCCAGATGCGCCCTGAACTTCTTCAAGCAGGTCTCTCGCTTCTTGATCTTCTCCTCCATGACGTCCAGTTTGGTGAGCCACTGCGCCACCTCGCTTCCGGCGGTTATCTCCCATTCTGTGGAGACGTTCGACTTGGCGTCCGCTTTCCTCTTGAGGCTGAGCGGAATCAACCTGGCTCTCCAATCCTGTGTTGGCACCTCCACTGTGCTGGTGGGGACTTTCGTCGCTGGTGTCGTGCACATGCCGCTGCATCCTGCTACGGCCCTTTCCCCGTCGTTGCCGGCAGACGGTGACCCACTCTCCAGTGTCGTCTTCTTCATCGGACCCGATGTAGAACTTTGCTGAGCTAACCTGTGACGAAGAATCTCTCGAGCCTCCCGTTTCAAGCGGTCGACGTTGTCCTCCTTCAGTGGGGTGGAGGTGACTGGCGTTCACGGTCTTGGTGTTCCGAGCGACGTTTTGCTGCCGCTCGTTGAACTCGCTGGCAACATCTCCTTTGTCGCCTTTGCCCTCCCCGCTCTTGTCAGGGGAGGCGTTCTGTTTCCTCGACTGCATGCTGCTGGTGGCTTCACCCCCGTCGGTTCTCCAGATGCTGTCCTTTGTGGTTGACCCCATGTCTCCGTCGGTGCCGTCGTTCTCCGACTCATCACTCACATGCAGCAGACCAGATTCTAGACCTTCTTGTCGTCTTTGTTCTTCGGATAGAGCGTCTTTCTGCGCTTGAGAACGCACTCCTTTGAGTCTGTTGCGATGATTGATTTGTGTCCTAATGCACCGTCACTCGTGACATATTGCACTTCGTAAGTCGTATCCGACAGAATCTGAACGACGAGAGCTTCCTTCCAGCACTTAATCCACTTCTTGTTCTTGACTTTGGCAAATGACTGCCGATCGAGTCGAACATAAACTGTCTCGCCCAGCAAAAACTCTTGGTGCTTGCCGGATGCTGAGTCGTATAATCTTTTGTTCCGTTCACCTTCCTGGTTTATCTTGTCTGCTGTGTAAGCATAAATGTCTCTCATGCGTCGTAATGCGTCGGCTGCCCAATCTTCTCCGTAGAACGGCCGCCCCATGTCTCCGAGCTGGAAGAACGGCATCGCTGGGTCTCGCAGGTATGTCAAGAAGAACGGAGATGAGTTTGTGGCCTTTCATACTGCCGTGTTGTAGGCCAACATAACTGTCGGTAATTTTGCCTCCCATTCCGGATCATCCGGCTTGTCGAGATTTGCCGTCATTATCTTAATGAGTTCTTGATAAAATGCTTCGGCAGACGAGATTGTCTGTGGGTGGTATGCGGATGTGCGACGACGGTCCACTCCCAATTTCTTGAACAATTCGTCCGACAGTTTGCTGCAAAACTCTCTCTCCCTATCTGTTATGAGAACCTTTGGTGTCGAATAGCGGCAAATCCATGTGTCAACAATTGCTCTGGCGACGGTGCCGGCTTCCTTGTCTTTGAGTGGTACTAACTCAGCAAGTTTTGAGAAAGCATCAGTTATCACGAGCACGTATTTGTGTCCTGCCGCGCTAATTGCACCCGGAAGAAACAGATCAGCATGAACTCTCACATTAGGCTCCGATGGCTCGGCTAATGGTTTCAGCGGCTCTCTTGTTGCATTTAGTCCTGGCGGGTCTTTGCTTTCTTTGCACACCTGACAAGCTGAGATAAAAGCCTCGACGTCTGCACTCATGCCAGGCCAACAAAAAACCCCTAAGTCTCTGCAACGTGATACGCACTCCTTTGTGTCCTGCAAATGTCGAAGCATGGGCCGCTTTTATAAGTTCGTATTGCATGGTGGCCGGTACAACAACGCCAAAAGTACGGGTACCATTTCCCCGGTTCACTTCTCGGAAAAGCACATTTCTGTCTGTCACATAATTGTCTGCTCGTGCCTGCTCCGCTGCAGATTTTCTCTCTTTTGAACACAATGCCAAGGCTGCCTGGCAAAAACTGTCTTTTTGTTGTTCCTCCGCCCATTTGTCGGCATCAACTCCATTGATGATTCCTTTCTCGGATTGCTCCTTGATGACGGCGTCCTCCCCGGAAACTGCCCTCACGGAGCAGATGTTTGGCGCCCGGCTCAGCGCGTCCGCGAGCTCGTTCATCTTTCCTGGGAGGTATTCTATGACGAAGTAGTACTCTCCATCAATTCCTGCAGCCGAAGAAGGGTCCGCTTGTGCACCGTCCCGAGTCGCTCCAACGGTTTATGGTCGCACATGAGCGTGAAAGGTACCCCATACAGGTAGTGATGGAAAGCCTCGATGGCCTGCGTGGCCCCTGCCATCTCGAGAAGAATAGCGCTGTAGTTTTTCTCGTGCCCTTTTAGTGCCTTAGAGAAGTAAGATATTACTCTCATTCCTCCTTCTTGCTGCTGTAGGAGGATTCCTCCGAAGCTGTGCTCAAGCGACGCGTCCGTTGCCAGCACAAAAGGCACCCCAGGCTTGGGGAACGCCAGAATGGGTGACTGTGTCAACTTCTCCTGAAGTTGCTGGAACGCCGCCATCGCGTCGGGCGGCAGTTTCCCTCCGGTCCATCCAGAGTCCATTTGTGTCAAAGCTGTCAGCTTTCCTGCTAGCCCTGCGTATCCGTGGATGAATTGCCTGAAGTAGTTGCAAAGCCCTGTGAACCGCCGGATTTCCTTGACTGTTTGAGGCGGTGCGAAATTGCAAACGGCAGCCGTCTTCTCTTCACCTGGCGTGATGCTGCCGGCGCTGATCGTGTACCCGAGGTATTCCTTCGGCGAATTTGCATTTGCGGAGCCCAATCTTAAGGTTATGCCTCTTCATCCGAGCGAGGGCCTGGTCGAGGTGCTCCATATGCTGCTCCCAAGTGCCGCTGCCAAAGAGAACATCGTCGAGGTAAATGACGGCGTTGTGAAACCCTTTGAAGATGTTCTCCATCAGTCTTGAGAACACAGAAGAGCTAGTCTTCAACCCCATCGGAGTCACGGTCCAGACAAACTTCCCTCTCCCGGGGACGGTGAATGCCGTGAATTCCTGACTCTCCTCGGCGAGTTCCAGCTGCCAGTACGCGTTGACGAGGGCAAGAGCTGTGAGGAACTTGGCTTCCAGCCCTCTGAGATGTTGGAGGCAGCTGGTTATATCCATAAAACTATGGAAGTCGTCCCAGAGGATCTCGTTGACCTTCCTCATGTCGATGACGAACCTGAGCTCCTCGCTGTGCGGCTTCTTGACGGCGAACACAGGTGAGTTGTGCGGGCTCACCCAATCCTCTCAGATGGCTCCAAGAGCGAGAAGCTTGTCGATCTGTTCGTTGATGAAATGAAGATGGGCAGCAGGAATGGGGAACTGTTTTACATATGCCGGTTCACCTGTCTTCGGTCGTAGGACGTGAGGCACCGCCTGAGACCTGCCCATGTCGCTCTTGCCTAACGACACTGCTTCATGATGTTGAAGGAGGACTTCCCGAAGATCCTCTTGTTGTTGCCTGCTCAGGTGCCGTTGTCCGCTCACCGTTTCCTCGATGAGCTGTATTTTGTCCTTGGCCGGCTCCGATGTCGACGGTCCCTGGGAGGTATGCACAGTCAGCAGCTCCCCTAATGTAATCATATCGTCTGTTTTCACCGGGATATGCTCCCCCAGCAATTCGTTGTCTCCGATGACCACATCTTCTGCCGTTTTGTTGACAAGGCAAATTTGCGTTTCGCCTTGTTGATCACGTAATACAGGCCTGATACTACGTTGCCATGACTGTTGTCCAAAGTAAAAGCCGTTCCCGCAGTCCTCTTCCGACCTATACGGGCTTTGACGATTCGCATACTGTAGGCGGGTAGGTGTTCTTGCTTGGCGAGGACTACTTCCGCTTGTTTCCTCGCACCTTCCCAGTCCCAGGTGACGATCGTGCGACCGGCGTCCAGCTTGGCTCCGTAAATGGACATTACACCGTAACCAAGTAGCAGGGGCCAAGCGAGTTTTTCCACTACGACGACTGGATGGGTAATCCTTCCTAAACCCTCGATATCCAGTTTTACAAGGAAGGTACCTGCCGTCGCTAGTGGTTGGTCGTTCGCTGTTGTCAGGCCGATGCCGGTGCCGCCGATCTCCTCTTTGTTGGAGCTCGAGATCTTCTCAAAAGTGTCTCTCCTCATGACGGTATGCGATGCTCCGGAGTCCACTAAAGCCAGAAACTCCGTTGTGCCTGACCGGACACGGACTGTTGGTCGGGTCCTCCATGTTGGTTCCCCGTTGACTTTGTTGATTTGCCCAGCCAACTGTCGGAGAGCACAGTGGCTGGGTAATCGTATGCTGGCGCTGTTGTTGGGGTGGTCAACAGCGCCTACACAAAATGCGTCCAGCTGGAGGGTTGGTACCCGGGGCAGTGCGCGGACACCGCTGCTACCCCTCCTTGCTGTTGCTGCTGCGGGGGCGGTGCAGAAGCGTTCTGCGGCTGCGGCCCCCCTTGCAGACTGTTGGCTTGCGGTGGTCAAACGGCGGGTTCATTCAACGGCCATCCGCTCCAGTTCTGCCTGTTCTTCGGTACCTTGCATTGGTTTGCCTTGTGACCGGTGTTGTTGCATACCATGCAAGCGTCCCTTAGCATGTGGCGTGGCCCAACCTATGACGGTCGATGTGTTGGCTTCTCTCGCCAATGTTGCTTCTTCATGCCGCCGCCGTTGTTGCCGCTGCCGCTGCTGCCGCCTCCGCTGCCTCCTCCCCCACGAGCTCCCGGGCTGACGCTCCTAGCCCTTTGTCCGGCGTAGTTGATGGAGCCCCCTTTGCTGAAGGAGTTGGTTCGAGTGCGGCGGTTGCTCTCGTGGTCTTGCTGAACTGCAGCGATGTCTCTGATGGTGTCCCATGTGCGCTGGTCGTTGGGAAGCTGACCAACTGCGCGCTTGACATGATTGAGGAACTCGTCCTGCAGCCCTCCCATCAAGACGATGATGTTCAGCCATTCGAAGGCCTGTCGCCATCCGGTCTCATGTGCATCTGGTATCTGCATGATTGTTGCCCCCAGACGCATCAGACGGCCATTGTCCCGCATGATCCTCTCAGAGTACTCCCTGATGGTTTCCTTCTGAGACTGATTCAGGCAGCGGAAGATGTTGGAGACCTCCTCGAGTGGCGTCCCAGTGATCCATCTCGTGTCGGAGACGAAAGCCCTCCCGCCGAGGTCGTCGTCCTCCATGTTAGCCTTGAACCAGGAAGACGCGCTGGAGTAATCCTTCCCTTCGGGAATCGAGTCGGAGACGAGCGACCAACGGATAAGGCCGCATCTTCGTGTCCAGCCTTGGGCTCCTTCGGCTACGCCCTTCTCCGTAAAGTACGTCTCTAGCCCTGTGAGCCAATCCCTGGCCTTGTCGCTTACGTCTGTCTCCTGCCCCGTAAACTTGGGGATCCCGATCTTTGTCCCAGCCATGTCGTCGTTGTCGGAGCACGAACTGACGCCTGCGAACGAGCTCGCGCTGCTGTCGGAATCAGAATCAGACTCTGATTCGTCCGAGACGTCCTGGTCCTCTTCGTCCTCCTGGTTCCTGTCGGCGAGGTCGGGTAGCGGTTGGTCTGCAATCACTTGCTGCCATGGCTGCTGATCTCCGGTGTCACGAGCGGCATCCTGGAGGAGTTCCTCCAGTTTGTCATCTTCTCGGTCCTGTGGGGTGTCCTCCGAAGACCAGTTCCATCCTGCGGTGTCTGCTCCGCCGGTCTGCCCTTCCCGTAGCGATTGTCGAACTTGGCCTCGCGATCAGGCTGGAACCGTCGATGACTCGGAGTTTTGCCGAACACAACTGCATCAAAACTCTGCTTCCATGTGGGTTTAGACTTTTCACCCATGGCAGAAGGACTTCATTCCCACAGAAACCATGGCGTGGTTTTGCTTTAACACTGCCACCACTGTGGCGCCAGTATATCAACCGCGCTAACGCGTTAGTATAAAGTAGTAGAAAGATGTATTTTGATTCAGATCAAATCGAAGACTGACTATTAGTTCTCGTCTGTGACGGAAATTGGAAAGAAGGCGAAAGCTTATTCAGCAAAACATCACACTCGTTCGATATAACTCTGGGATCTTCTTTCGCCATGTGTGTGACCGAGGACGGTCCCCACACATTCCCAACAAGAATTTCTCCCTT
>JAAUYB010066452.1_pt1 | contig 10705 bp, 10 predicted proteins | sample 7278071 | NCBI WGS metagenome assembly JAAUYB01 (sample SAMN14350121, study PRJNA611818) | marine sediment metagenome | isolation source: surface marine sediment (1.8m) | place: French Polynesia: Moorea | collected 2018-08 | reverse complement strand
TGTGGAACTTTTTTTGCTGATATGAACAGCCTAGGGTATTACCTTTCAAATGATACCAAAACTAGAAAGGGCTTCCTTCATCACCATATCAAAGGATTTTCTGGCGATTGTAGATACCTGTGATACACCCTGACCTCATGTCAACCCTCTTGAGGGTGCCAAGTCCCATTCCGGTTTTTGGATTTTGGGAAAAAAACAAGAAATTTTCCCTGCAGTGCATGAAATGTACAGAGTGTGGTGCCGGTTCTTTGCAATTTTTGAATTTTGTTTGTTTTATGACGGGGAAAAAAAGGATTTTTTGCCCGGAAACTGACTTGGCAAAAAACAAGTTTTTGATTAAACTTTTTGGATTTTTTTTTCACACCATGGCAATGTAGGCTTTTCCCAGCTTAAAATATTGCAGATCTGTGCTGGTTTTCTGTCAGTTTTTTGGGTGAGCCCTTGCCAGGGCTGTGATGTGCCCCGGGGATACCAATATTTATTTTTGATTGAGTGTTGTGGTTGCTGCTGTGTATTTGTCAAATTAGCACAAAAAAAGAAGGAGGTGCCGTGAAATGCAAATACAGCAAAGTGCCGGTCATGTGGTCACCTAACGATGCATATACAGACTTGAAAAATGACAGGGGAATGCCAAGCTCCCAAATGCATATGATGGTGGGTATGCAAATACAACAGAGTCTTGCGACGGACTCTTGACCATGAAAACACAGACTTGGAAAATGACGGGATAGTGGAGTGCACCCAAAGGGGGTGCATTGTGTCTACATTTTGAAAGGTTACATTGTGACTACTGAGATTTCAATGGAAACATAGTGTCACCTGTCTTTCTGGCTACAAATCAGTCACCCTAATTTTTGTCTAAAACTGGCACCCTCCCTCTCGTCTACAACAGGCTCACCCTACTTTTCGTCTACAAGCCCACCTTCTGTTTTGTCTACAAAGCCACACCCTCCCTTTTGACTACAGTCTACAGCAACAATATACTCCAATGCACATTATCACTCACCAGTCCGACATGTAAAGTGCAAAGTAGTTTAGGTCTGGAACACCCATCGTACGCACGTCTCTCGACCATACTTGATTCCTTGTCGCGGCTGCGCCACCGATACCACCAAAAATGATGGTGATGATGACACCATAGTGCTCCATTGCCAAACACCAGGTGCCAGGTGCACAATATTGTAGGAGCAACTGGCTCAAGAAGTCAACATGTCACTGCCTGCCTGTTGCCAATTAAATGTGCAGTATTTCCGCTTCTGAAAGTTGTCTGCAAATTGGAACAGTCAACTTGAACCTCACCATATTCAATCAGAAACAGCCTGCTGCTAAAGATTTGGTGCCGTTTACCCAGGGTTGCCAGGTTAAAAGAAGTAAATGTGGCATTTTTTCCAAGCCTTATTTAGATCCATTTAAAAATTAAAGCCTTTTGCAAAAAAATTCTCAATTTTTAAACTTTCCAATTTATAAAAAAATGATAAAAAATACTGGCAAAAGGTTGACAACTTTTTATAAAAAACTAGAAAAGACTTAAAATATAGCAGAAACCCACCAAAGTCAACACTGTTATCTTTCAAAACTTCCTATCTATCTTTCAGAGTCAGGCTTTAGGGATATTTTCTGATGTACGGAAAAGGCAAATACAGTCAGATACGCAGATACAGTCAGATACAAAACATACTCGCGAGAAAGGTTTTTTTCCATACTTATGCACATAAAGGGGGGAGAAAACCTCCCTCGCCAGTCGCCGGGGTGTTTAAACACTTTCGCTGGGGTGTTTAAACACCCTGGCGAGGGAGGTTTTTTCCATGCTTATGCATATAAAGGGGGGGAGAAAACCTCCCTCGCGCGGGAGTTTACACACCCGCGTGAGTACGTTCGAGAGGAAAAACTAGAGGAGAAGGAGGAGGAGGAGTATAGAAAACCTTACTGGCGAGGTCGTTTAAACTTGATATACGGAGCTTCCCAAGTGAAAAATACTTGTTAGGAGGGATACTTGAGCTCAAGCACCAACTTTTAGCAACAGAAAGTCAAAGAAGAAGATCCTTAAAATGCCAAAGAGAAGAGATGAGGATTTGGACCAAACTTGCAAATTGCCCACAAAAATCTAGACTTTTTCCGTTCCCTTTCTTTCAATTCATGAATCTAGAAATTAGTTTGGACTTTGTGATGACAATGGGGCTGAAAAAAGCATGACCTCAATTCCTTACCAGGGCCTCCAGTGGAAACAGCATCGGAGGGAGTGAACTTTGAAGTGATGGGGATCCCAATGCGAGCACTAGAGCTACATGTGCCCTACTTGGGTCGCAGCTTCAAGTGCTGCTCCGCCGTAGTGAGGGGACTCTCCATGCCAGCCAATATTTTGGGGCCGTGGCTGAAAATGCAGGGCTGGGATCACCTGCACACGAGGGACTGCCTCTCCATTGAGAGGGTCAAAGTGCCCCTCACTAAGTCGAGGTCAGAAACCCAGCAGTTGCACCAGCTCTACGCCCTTTCCTCCATCAAACTAGGACCCGGTCAGCTGCCGTCGTCAAGGTCCTTGCCCCCTCGCTAGCCCACTTCATGAAGGCGGGCGAGCAAGAAGCGTTGTGGGAGGGCGAGGATGATGGACGAGCCAGCACACGCAGTTCCCATGCAGAGAAGAAAGAAGAGTACATACCGTACAGCAATTCGTGCAGGCCGGCAAGAGAGGAAAAGATGAAAGCCCGCCCCTAGTGCCGGCCGACTTGAAGGGTCGGGACCCAGAGAACCTGAGCCCGGACGAATCGCGGCACTACCTCCGCGCCTTTTTTGAGATCGACCAGAAGCCGTGCCTCAGAACGGAGGCTGAGCTTCTCACAGCCGTGTCCGTCCTTGCCGAGTTCTGGGACCTCTTCTCCTACGACAGGTCGTACGGGCATACCAACTTGCTGCAAACCCGTATCATTACTAAGGACGTGCCGCCCATCAAGTGAACCCGGCCCTCGAGCCCGACCTACGCTGCCAGCTGGACGAGTGGCTCTGTCACGTCATTGAGCCGGCCAACAGCCCCTGGTCGTTCAATCTCGTGGCTGCCAGGAAGAAGGGGGGGAAGATCCGCTGGTGTATCGATTGGAGGCGCCTGAACCAGATCACAAAGAAGGACACCTTCCCAATGCCATCGGTCCAAGACACCATCAGCTGCCTGGCGGGCAGCCACATCTACTCTTTGGGGGACATGGCCGGGGCCTTCCACTGCATCGACGTGGATCCCCGGGACCGGGAGAAGACAACTTTTGCTTACCAAGCCCTACAGTGGGGGTTTTAATCCTGAAGTTACCCTAAAGCATTTGGGCAAGTCTGTTCACTCTCACTAGAGAGGATGCTATGCTTTTATCCGTTATTGCCCTTGCCCACACATGACAGCCACATGTGAGCGCCAACCAAATAATTGAGGAGTAGGCCCACCGAGGTATTTTCGGCGAGGGTCCCCATAGTTTACCAATGGCAGGTTTGACGTGCATGAGCATTAATTTTGCAATCCTGATCTTTTCGAAGACGTGCCGCTTCCAGGACAGTTTGCTATCCAGTTCCACGCCCAAATAACAAACGCAAGTCGAGTAAGGTGGTTCAGTATCCCCCACCTTTAAGGGTGGAGGTTTCCTGAAAACCCTCTTATGTGTAAATAGGACCGCCAATGTTTTTGGGCCACTAAATTGGAGTCCCCTACTCCTTCCCCACGCAAGCGCCTTGCCAATGGCGTCTTGCATGAGAAAACAGAGAAGGAGAGGACTCTCTCCCATTGCTATGAGGCATGCATTATCAGCAAAGCCGCATATTTTTACTTGGCCTTTCGAGAAAGTCTGTTATAAACTTTCAAAGGCTAAATTCCATGCAAGGGGAGATAGAAGCCCTCCTTGCGGCGTGCCGCGAGTGAGAAATCTCTTAACCTTCACCCCTTCCTGATTTATAGTCACCGTTCTATATTTGAGATATGAGCGGTACCAGTTAATAAAAATTTCCGGGAAATTTTTTTCTTGCATGCCTTTGATTACTGCATCAACAGATACATTATCAAAGGCCCCCTGTATATCCAGGAAAACACCTAAGGCAAATTTATTCTGAACCCGACAAATGTGGAAGTCGGTAGATTTTTTTTGACTCGGTACTGGAATGGGTACTGACCAACTACCAAGTTTATACTGAGTAGGGAAAATGGTGGTAGGTAAAATTTTAATACCGATCATCGTAAATTGGGAGATCTAATATTCTGGTCAATAGATTTGGATTACCGGTCATCATATATATGTCAGTCGTTGGTCAGTACTTGTTGTACAATATAATGTGAACTTCGTTCTCTCCTCATCTGAACTGCTAGGCTATAGGTCAGCATTAGCCAAGTAACTGATGGCAATAGGTCAGCACTAGCCAGGTAATTCAAATTGGAGGAACCTTGCTGAAAGTCAGTAAAGGGCAGACTATCGCAATTTTCTAAGCATGGGCTTCTCAGTAGAACTTGGCCCTGGCCCCTCTCCCATGATGTAGAACTTGGCCCTTGCCCTGGCCCTCTCCCCCAACCAGTAAAACTTGGATTTGGCATTGCTCAGCTCAATCTCACTCTTTTCTTGCCTCTTTTCTGTCCAAAATGATTCTTTTGGTTGTCAGCTGTTTGGCCTGGCTTGCCTTAGTTAAGAGGAAAAGAGCGGGAAGTTTTAAGTTGTAGGTACTGGATCGGTGGATGCCCAGTAGAATACCGAATTGGACTCAGGCAATCCAGGCCAAAACAGCTGACAACCAAAAGAATCACTTTGAACAGAAAAGAGACTAGAAAAGAGTGAGATTGAGCTGAGCAATGCAAAATCCAACTTTTACTGTTTGGGGGAGAGGGCCAGGGCCAGGGCCAAGTTCTACATCATGGGAGAGGGGCCAGAACCAAGTTCTATTGTGTGGGGGAGAGGGCCAGGGCCAGGGCCAAGTTCTACTGTCTTCGGATGACCAGGGCCAAGTTCTACAGCATGGGGAAAATGGCCATAGCCAGGGTCAAGTTCTACAGTGTGGGGAAAGAGCTAGAACTGGGCCAAGTTTTACAGCATGGGGGAAGAGGGCCAGGGCAGGGCCAAGTTCTACTGTGTGGACAGGGCCAAGACCAAGTTCTACTGCGTGGCCAGGCACAGTCCAAGTTCTACAGCATGGGGAGAACCAGGGCAAAGTTCTACAGCAAGGAGGAGAGGGCTAGAGCCAGAGCCAAGGGACTCCAAGGTGAGGAAAGAGGCCTGGCTTCATGAGTACAAGGACCACATCATCAAGGCCAAGGAAAAGTGGTCAGTATTATGTCAGTAAATGGTCAGCAACTGTGCAAAAACATGCAGTTATTTTTTTGCAGCCTGACAGATATAATGAAGAGCAGCTGGAGAGGAGGGCCAGAAAGGAGGACAGCCTCATCAGGGGCAAGAACCACTCTGGCCCATTTGTGTAGCGGTCCACAGCATAGAAAAGAACAAGAAACAGGTCGAATAGTCGGTAATTGACCAGCGACTGAAAAAATATGTATATTTTTTTACAATTGTAAAAAAATGTCTTTTATTTATTCCATGAGTACTTTGATCACATATTCATGACACTGTGAGGAAAAATACAGCTTCAGCTTGTTACCGACATTTGCGGTAGGATCTGGCTCCAGTACAGTAGGCAATGGGTTAAAAACACTGGCAAAATGCTGACCTCATACCGGGAAAAGAATGGGAAAAATTACTAGGAAAATGCTGACCCCATACTGACAATAACTACTGACCATATACAGCCTTGTTCTATGAACGGTATTTTAATCAGCAAAAAAATACCGACAAAACCACAAAGGTCGGTAGTGGCCCGGTGCTTTTCCCGGTAACAGGTCGGTCCTAGCTAAACCTGTCACACTTAAGTGGTCGCTAAGATCAATTTTTTAGCCCAGTACAGTAAATAAATACGGGCAATTTTTTGGCCTCAAATTTTGTCTTGAATGATCGCTGATTAAGCATATTCCACCATTGTGGAAAGAGCCGAGTCCGTACTATATCCCAGTCGAAAAGCATGCAGATCACAGCTAAGGGGGTTCTGAATGAGTGCTGACTCTTCAAGTCGCCATGCCCAAACTCTCTCAAGCGCCTTTTTAATGAAAGAGGAGAGAGAAATCGGCCAGAAAGAGCGGACCTGTGAGTAGTCGCTCTTCCCTGTTTTTGGAATGAACACTGCTTTGGATTCTCTCCATTGCAATGGAACATATCCCAGTAGACTGCTGGCCCTAAAAAACTCTACAAGTTTTTTGACAGCTTTCTCTCCCAAATGCTTCAAAACAATTGGTTTCTTTTCATCTGGCCCCACAGCTTTTAAATCGCCAAAGGACCAAATTGTTTTCCATATCCTGGTAGGTGAAACAAACGCCACCTCTGGGTCTTCTATTTCCGTGAGTGTGCGAGCAACACGGGGTATGTCCTACGTTACCCGGAAAGTGGGTATCCATAAGGAGATTTATACTGTCCTCTGGTGTGGTGTAGACTGCAGAACTCCCCATTGGAGTCCTTCACCAGACCAAAAGCCATAATCTTCCCCCCAATGAATTTTTTTTAGGCGAGCCATTTTTTGGGACTATCTGCTTCCTCACAGAAGTTTGCCCACTCTTTACGCTTTAGCTTCCTAATTAATTTAGAAAAACCCCTTCTGGCAGCTAATAGGAGGGGAAATTTTCCTTCACTGTGATTTCTGCAGAAACGAGAAGAGACTTTAATCTCTCTCCTTGGCTTCTCAGTCTCCTTGTTCCACCAGGTGGCCTTGCAAAGTGATTCTTTGCATGGTTGGACTGGGTGTGCTTTTTTAGCCCCTGCATGATGGACACATGAAAATGTTCGACCGCTCCTTCCAGTAACCTGGCGGACCAAGACTTGTGTGGGGACGTCATCATCTCATCCAGGCACTTCCTAAAGATACAGAAATCACCCAGTTTCCAATTTTGAGAATACAAGGGTGACTGTGCACTTATCGTAATCACGAATTCGATTAGCTGGTGATCTGAGGAGAAATCATCAGGATGAACTCTCCAGTTCCGGACCAAGTTTGCAGTTCCACCCTGTCACCATTGTGAAGTCAATCGTTAATGCCACCCTGCATGTAATAAAGGTCGGTTGAGTGCCTTTACTTATATTGTGAGGTTTTTGCTAAAAATTTAATCTTCCCAGGCCTCACCTCTCTTGTACATCTCTCTGCTTCCTGCATTCGTGTCGCTGCAGATGAGAACCTCCATTTTCTTCCTTTCACAGGAGTCCAGCAACCGCTCGAAAGCAGCCGGGCAAACATCTGGTAAAAGAATGTCCATGTAAACAGATACAACAAAAATCTCATCGATATTGTTGTTACCTGTCTTCCATAGGCCGACGGCCGTGTCCCTGTCACAGAACTCCATCAGTGGCCAGATGTGGAGGGACCGAGAGGCGTAAATGGCCGCCCTGGGGTCTCCATTCTTGTTGCTGCAGATGAGGTTTTGAGAGCTCCCGAAGCTTACAATTTTCCCCTTGTAAACTGGCGGTTTCTGTATACCGAACAGAAAAGGAGAGTTTACCTTTTTGTCAGGGAAACCCCAAGACACCCCTGTACGCAGATTGGGTGTGAGATGAGCTGCACTCACGTGTCCTTTCTGCAAATTAATCTGCCCTCCGCGCACATACCAGTGCAAGGAGGGCTCACGCTATCAGGAGAGGTCCAGGGTGGAGAAGGCTGCTTTTTGACTATTGTCATGCTGAGGCTGGAGGAGGAGGAGCAGGATCTGCGCCAATTTACAGTGACCTGCTACAGCAAGACCCACACTGGACTCTACGCTAGCAATGAACTCGCCAACTTCATCTTGCCCCTCCCTGCCGTTATTGAACTTAAGGACTATTGGGTACGTCTACAAAGCATTGTGTACCCGCCGTACATGTGGGAACATCTCAACCCATTCACCCTCTCAGTCAATGGGAGAGTCTCATACTACTCAATGCTCGACCTGGAAGGAAGACACTGATGCCTTCTTGAATGCCATTCAGCAAGATCTGCACTTGCACACCAACTTAGACTAGGCAATGCTCCGCAGGAACCTGCAGGATGACTCCATGGAGCTCTACCAAATATTGCTGGTCGCAATCGGTGTCCGATACTTATTTACATCATGTGTTCCTTCAACTTCCTTGTCGCCATGACAGGCCCAGGAGGCAACATGATATGTGAGGGAAGCCCTTGCGGGCAGGCAGCAGAATTCGCTTCGCAGGAAACCCTAAGATCTCGCAGCTGGCACCCTTTTCACTCAGCATGCTCAAGTGTGACATTGTCGCCCAAACGTGGTGGCTCGGCTCAGGGGGCAACTTCCACAGGTCATCCCAGTCACAAATGATCACCTGCCCTCCGCCTTGTGCCTCTACGAGCCAGCTGAAATTCTCTTCCAGCCAGATGAGGCGATCTCCTTTAACCAAATCCGTCATAAATATTAAGCCATCCCCACGGGACTCAAAGGACTTTCTATGTTCCTGTGCCGGCTATGCGCCACTTTTGCGCTGGCCAGAGAGGATGTGTAATGGTTGGGTACGGGTAGTCAAAATTACCAAGAAAAAAGAATTAAAGATTTGTACATACCTGAAGGTTTCACAGAACAATTCTCAAAGTTTTCATCAGGGTTTGATTGAAAAACTGGGTTACATAGCTTGGATGTACTTGAAGAAGACATAGGTAATCTAAAAAAGTATGCAAGGACCAATTAACAATTAATGGACAAGAAATTTTTTTAATCATTTCCATAATTTTATGTTTTTACCAAACCATATGTTTTCATCATTACATATGTTGATGTATATTTTTGTCTTTTTGCGTGCCTGTGCCGGGGAAATGGCCTACCCACAAAAAATCATATTTTTCTTGGCAAAAAAATGGAAGGGTTGCTGGTCGCGGGGTAGCTTGTCCAACAATTTTGTTCTTAGGTTCTTTAACACCCAACAACAAACAACCTAGCCGCCGAATAGCCCCTATTCAAGGCACAAAAAAATACTTATGAAGTAAAAAGTTAGAATTTGCACAATTTTTTGTGCACATGGCTGAATTGTGTGAAAAAGTTATTTGCACAAATTTGACGTCTGCATCTTTGCATGTGTCAAATTTGCAAAAGTGAAAGAAGCAACAATCTGTCTGTTTGCAATTTTTTTGCATGTTTTTACACATGCACTAAATTGCGCAAAAATTGTTCCACTGTAACTTTATTACGGAATAACTATCATTTTAAGTAAGGAAGACAGGGTAGCCGTGTGGTAAGAGTAGCGAGTAAGAAAATAGAATTCTTGGGTTCAAATTGGGGCTCAGATTTTTGGGACATGCTTTTTTACTTTTTTGCGCAAATTCATAAATTTGCAAACTTGAAACATGGATCAATGCATTAGCAAAAATTTGCAAACACCTTTAATGGGCGCAATATTGATGCACAGAGTGCTTACGTAGTAAATCTGTATCAATATTGCGCCAAAAAAACGTGGCACAATTTTGACACAAAAATTGTGCTTTCTTGGTTGTTGGGAAGACTTAACAGCTCTTCCTCCTCCCTTGCTCTGTAATCCAAACAGAAAACAACAAATCTTCTTCCTCTGCTCCTTACAAGAAAGTACTCTTTCTTATTCTCCTTTGTTCTCAGCCAGATTGCTCCATCGTACTAGAAGGTCTGGATTTTGTTGTGATTGTGAGATCAGTTATAGAATCCATTTTTGGGGGGGCACTTGCATTATTTGTTTAAGGCGCCCAAAAATGTGCTCTGCACGTTTGGCACCAATAAAGCAGCACAAAAGGAAGACTATGGGGGGTAAAAAAGTGGCACCAATAACTCAGTTCAAAATAAAAACAAAGACCAAGAAGGGCAGAAAATGGGACCAAAAAAGCAGCCTGTAATGAAATGGAAGACCAAGAGGCAGCACCAAAGACACACAGATGTAAATGAAAAAGAAGACCAAGAGTTGGCACAAAAATTGCAGAGTAGTACCGGAATATATTGTGTTGTCTTTTGTGTGTATGAGCGGGAGAGCGCAGATAGTGGATATCGGCTTTTGTGTGGATGTTGGCAAGGCACATTAGGTGGACTCCGGCTGGTGTATGATTTGCCCGACAAGACAAAACTGGCTAGGTTAGCCTAGTGTAGCCACAAATACAGAGCTGGCCACGGACCCCCCGAAATTTGGGGGTTAGGGGGGGGGTCTACTACATAAAGTTCGTACGTTACTACAATGGGATCTGGAGGCTGGGGGGGGGGGTTCATAACCCTGACCCCCTGCGTGCCCAGGTATGGGGAAGAGGATTTTTTTCTCCGCTCTCACGTTGCCGCTCCTCCTTTTGCTGCTGCTAGAAAACGTGGGGGGTGATAAAAGGAACTTTGATGTTTCTCCGCCGCCCCATCGTCCCTATTAGATTGAAGATGGTGAGTCGTCAGTTGGAGTCGCATGCAATTTGTCGATTTTTTTCAGTTTTTCTTTGAACTGTCAAACTGTCGAATCTGGATACTGGCAATTTGGCGAAAAAAAAGTGACTGATGCTGGCAATTTGGCGAATTTTTAAGACTTCCATTAGCTACTGTCAATCTGTCAAATTCAGCCACTGGCAATCTGACTAAAAAAATGCCGCCACATTTATTTTTTAATAAAATTTCTTGTCCCCATTACTATGATAAGTATTTTTCCTCTTTTTTCCCTTGCCAGAACACTATGGGAAAATCCCC
>JAAUYB010030539.1_pt1 | contig 10706 bp, 5 predicted proteins | sample 7278071 | NCBI WGS metagenome assembly JAAUYB01 (sample SAMN14350121, study PRJNA611818) | marine sediment metagenome | isolation source: surface marine sediment (1.8m) | place: French Polynesia: Moorea | collected 2018-08 | reverse complement strand
TGGCCGTGGACGCGGAGGATGACCCGCTGACGTGGTATTTTGCGACCGCGCCGCCCGGGATGACCCTGGACGCCCAGGGGATTACCTGGCAACCGGACGCAACCGGTGACGTGGCGGTCGGCTTACGGGTGCGCGATGACTTCGGCGGTCTGGCCGGACAGACTTACACCATTTCCGTGGTGGAGAACGCCCTGCCGGAATTTACAAGCGCCCCTCCACCTACGACCACAGTAGGCCAAACCTATCGGTACGTGGCTCAGGCCGACGATGAAGATGGAGATCCCATCACCTATTCCTTGCTCCAAGGCCCGGTTGGATTAACGATCCAGGCCCTTAGCGGCGAGGTGGTATGGAACCCCGCCGGCAGCCAGATTGGCAGCCACGCCCTTTCCATTCAGGCCGATGACGGACTGGGCGGCACGGCCCGCCAGGACATCGTCATTACGGTCTCAGGACCGCCGAATGCGCCGCCGCGTTTTACCAGTCAGCCTCAAACCCTTACTGCAAGAGGGGAATCCTGGGAATATATTCCCACTGTCATCGACCCGGAGGGTGATCCGATCCATCTTACACTGGATGATGCCCCGCAAGGGCTTTCCTTCGATGGTCAGCGCCTTAGCTGGAACCCTTTAGATGCAGGCAGTTTTCCGATTACATTGCTGGCAAGCGACGGCTGGGACACCACTCGCCAGGCGTTCGTCCTTAACGTTCAATTTGCAGGGAACACCGCTCCGGTCTTCAACTCTAGCGCCCCGACCCAGGCGCAAGCCGGTATTTCTTATGCCTATGATGCAGAGATCATAGACCCGGACGGTTTCCCCATCTGGTTTGATCTGGTCCAGTCACCGGAAGGCATGAACCTGGACCGCACGCGAGGGATCGTTACCTGGACCCCGAGCCTCGCCCAGGTAGGCACCCACGGCGTCACCCTATCGGTAGCGGACGCGCATCAGGCCACAGCAACCCACAGTTGGACCATCACCGTTACCGACCCCGGCGATATCACCGCCCCGGACCTGTCCGTCTATATTACCGAATCGATATTGCAGCCGGGAGAAATCGCGACGCTCTGGCTGGAAACAGCCGACAGCGGAACCATCGTCACGCGAACACTGACTATCAACGACCAGGAATATCCCCTGGATGAACAACATAGAACCGGCTTTTCTTCGGCTGTATCCGGCCGGTTCGAAGTGGTTGCCACGGCGACCGACTTGGCTGGGAACCAGGCAATCGATGCGCTTTCCTTCACGGTCGCAGATCCCCAGGACGTTACCGCGCCGCTGATTTCGTTGCACAGCCCTGAAAATGACCTTACCGTCACGACCCCAACCGATATCGTGATCACGGTAGATGACGCCAATGTTTCTGAATGGTTACTGGAAATAGGGAAAACCGGCAGCAATTGTTTCACCACCATCGCCCGTGGCACCGGCCGAATGCAAGAGGAGGTCGGCGGCCGGCTGGACGTGAGCCTGATGCCAAACGGCCTCTATGATCTTCGGTTGGTCGCCTATGATGTCAACGGTGCGGGCAGCCTTATCACACACCATCTTTCCATAGAGGGAAATTTCAAGGTTGGCCGGTTCACCATGGATTTCGAAGACCTTTCGATCCCCTTGCGGCGTATCCCGGCCAGAGTCAATCGTATCTACGATAGTACGGACAAATGCCCGGGGGATTTTGGTTTTGGCTGGAATCTGGCCGATGTGAACCTTCAGGTCAACACAGTCTTCGGTAACTACTGGGAACGCCGCGAGGAGCAGGTTTCAATCGATGGTTACCCTGTCCCCCGATATTGTATTGAGGGGACTCGGAGCCATTACGTGCATATCACCTTTCCAGGTGGCAAGATAGAAAGCTTCGATCTGATCCCGGAAATCGAAAATGGCAACAACGGTAATGGCAGCGAGACATGTATCGATGTCGTCCCTCCGGATCGCATCTTGCCCCGCTTTGAACCGAGGCCGGGTACTACATCCACATTGACGGCCGTCAATGCCGCGGACCTGTTTTTCCGCCGGACCGAAAATGAGTTGGGAGCGTTGGTCTGGAGGATCAGCACCAGCGATTTCACCCCCTGGGACCCGGATCTCTTCGAGTTGAAAACCACCGATGGGACCCGCTACCTGATTCACCGCACCGAGGGCCTGCGGCAGGTCACTGACCTGGAGGGTAACAGGCTTGAGATCAACGCAAATGGTCAGTTCTATTACAGTGCCTTACCAGTTGTAGGTAAAAACAAGAATCAAGAGCCTGACCTGGCCATTACTTACGAAAGAGACAGTGACGGCAGAATCTCCGCGATGATCGATCCCGACGGCAATCGCGTGACGTACGCCTATGATGCCAATGGTGATTTGGTTTCCCTAACTGATCGAACAGGTTCATCGGCCCATTTTGGCTATGACGCCTTCCACAATCTGGTTGATTTAATCGATCCCAACGGTGACGTTCCCACGAGAATGATTTATGACGAGGGTGGTCGCCTCATCGCACAGGAAGACGCCTATGGCCATCGTATGACTTTTGACCATGACATAGAAGGCCGTCAGGAGCGAGTAACCGACCTTGAGGGCAATCTATGGGTCTACGTCTATGATGACCGTGGCAATGTGCTCAGTGAGACCAATCCGTTGGGGGAAATCACCCGATATACCTACGATGCCCTGGATCGGGAAGTCAGCAAGACAATGGCTTATGGAACCATCCAGGAGGTTACGGAAACGCGAACTTACGATGCGTCAGGCAACCTCGTTGCGGAAACCGATGGAGAGGGCCACACCATCAGCTCTGTATACGATCTCAACGACTTGCCCATCACGGTGACCGATCAGTTGGGCCATACGGTGACCATGGCATATGACGCACTTGGTCGGCCCGTTGCGCTTACCGACCAGTTAGGTGCTGTCACCACGGTTGCCTATGATTTCGATGCAGTCAGGCGTCTGTCCATCCTTACGGTTACCGATCCATTAGGCCAGGCAACTACGCATGAGCAAAACCAGTTCGGCCACATTACCGCAACGATCGAGCCGGATGGAAACCGGACAGATTTCGCTTATGATCGTTTTGGCAATATCACCCGTGAAACACGGTTACAGACAGATGTCGATGGGACCACAAGAGAATGGGTATGGGATCGTGTGTACGATGCAAATGGCCATTTGATAACCGAAACAGATCCTGAAGGTCATACCACCAGAGTCTCGTATGACGCATTGGGGCGCGTGGTGTCCGAAACGGATGCCGCAAGAAACAGGATCGATATTGCTTACGATGCGGCCGGCAATCCGGCAAAAGTTTCTTTCCCTGACGGCACGACCGAAATCTATACGTATGGTCCCGGCAATAACTTGATCAGTGAAACGGACCGTGCGGGGAGAACCACGCGCTTTCTCTTGGATGCGTTGGGACGATCCATCGCATCGATATACCCTGACGGCGCTACCGAACGCGTGACCTACGACCCGAACGGCCGCATTGTCAGTTTTGAAGATGCGCGTGGCTATTTATATGCTTATGAGTATGATAAGGCCAATCGGCAAATCGCATCATTGGACCCTGAAGGGCATCGGCGAGAGAAACAATTCGACGCCGCGGGGCATCGCATCGCATCCAAAGACCCATTGAATCGTTTCACTCGTTTTCATTTTGATGCCCGAGGCCGTGCAACCGTTAAAATTTTTGCCGACGGCTCACAGCAGACAATCGAATATGATGCCTTGGATCGCATCATCCAAACGGCAGACCAGCGCGGGAACACAACATCCTTTGGTTACGATGTACGTGGCAATTTGACAACGGTAACGGATGCTTTAGGCCAGGTTACACGGTATGATTACGATCAGTTGAAAAACCGAATTCGTCAGACGGATGCCAATGGGCATGTGACATCGTGGATCTTCAACAGCCTTGGTCGACAACTGGGTCGGGAACTGCCGTTAGGGCAACAAGAATCCTTTCATTATGACCATGAGGGGAATGTCACCCTGCATACCGACTTCAACGGTAATACTCAGGAACGCGGTTACGATTCCGTGGGGCGCATTGTATCCAGAAGCAACGCGGATGGTTCAAACGTCGAATGGACCTATACCCAAGCAGGCGAAATGGAAACCATTACGGACCATCGCGGTGTCACTCGATATCACTATGACCTCAGGGACCGGATGACTCGCGTGGATTACCCCGAGGGCACATGGGTCGAATATGCCTATGATCTCAATGGTAATCGCATCAGTGTGACCACGCCGTATGGTGAGACACGATATGGTTTCGATGCACTCAACCGTCTTGAGACCGTTCAGGGACCAGACGGGAGCGTAACACGCTACGGATATACAGCAACGGGGAACCGTGATTATGTATCGCATGGCAATGGTCTTTGGACCACCTACATCTATGACCAATTGGACCGACTTGTGGAGACGGCAACCCATGACACAGCCGGCAATCTGGTGGAACGATACCGGTATACACTGGATGCAGCGGGCATGCGCCTCACTGTCCACCATCACAACGGCCGTGAGGTAGCCTATAGGTATGACGCACTCAATCGGCTAATTCAAGAACAGATTACCGATCCAGTGATGGGTGACTACGATTTCGTCTACGGTTACGATGCGGTAGGCAATCGTTTGCGCCGGACCATCAACGGCGTTGTTGTTAATTATGAGTACGATGCCAATGACCGCCTTTTATCTGAAGGAGGTAATCGGTACACCTACGATGCGAATGGCAACACCTTGAACATGGTTTCCCAGGAAGGAACCATTGCCTATACCTATAACGCGGAAAACCGTCTGGCGACGGCTATCATGGGAGACCGTGTTTTGTCCTTCGACTATGATGCCTCCGGCATTCGCGTTTCGGAGACGGAAGACGGGCGGGAAACAACTTATTTGATCGACCAGAACCGGATCTATGCTCAAGTCCTTGCGGAGATCGATGCAGATGGATTCGGAACGAGTTATGTTTTCGGTTCTGAACGCCTGACCAAGACCACTGATATCGGTACCTCTCACTATCTGTACGATGGACACGGTAGTACCACGGCATTGGCCAATCCAAGCGGTGAGGTCACGGATTCGTATACCTATGACGCCTTCGGCAATTTGATGGCAAAGACAGGGCAGACAACCAACCGTTATCACTATACGGGCGAAAGTTATGACGAGCGTCTGGGGCTTTACTACCTGCGAGCCCGGTATTACGCACCTTCGGTTGGGCGCTTCCACAGCATGGACCTATGGCCGGGCCGCCAGGCAAAACCTTTGACCTTGAACAAATACCTTTACGCGGATGCCAATCCGGTCATGGGTATCGATCCCAGCGGTATGTTCACGTTGAAGGAAGTCATGACCACCCTGAACATCGTCGGCTTCCTTGCGTCGACCGCCCACGCCATGTATAGCTTGTATCTGGGCAATTATGAAGATGTGGCTCGTGATGTGGCCTTGAGCCTTTTTTTCGGTGCGGCCGGAAAGTGGGGCGCCAAACTGGTTGCTCGTCTTTTCAGCAAAGCTTGCTTTGTTGCCGGGACGCTGATCGCAACACCAAGCGGCTTGGTTCCCATTGAACAAATCGAAGTCGATGATGTGGTCTTGTCACGCGATGAAGAGACGGGGGCCATGATCGAAGCCCGCGTGTCGGATACCTTCTCAAAAGAGGTTGAGGATTTATATCACCTCACCTATACAGTGGATGGCCAAGGCCGAACATTGACGACTACGGCAGAGCACCCGTTTTGGGTAATTGGCCGGGGAGACTGGGTTGCGGCTGGAGATCTTGAACCAGGAGAAGCCTTGTGGACCGCGGATCAAAGGCCGGCAGAGATCAAATCTGTCCAGATCGAGCGAGGGCCACCGAGCAGGTTGAGCAAGGTCTACAATTTCGAAGTAGAAGGTGCCCACACCTACTTTGCGGTTCCGAACGATTCTGAACGAGTTGAGGAGTCACTCTGGGTCCACAATGGGTGCAGAGAGTTCCTCTTGAAATTCACTAAAAAGAATTTTCGAAAAAACATGATTCGACTAACAGGACCTACGCCACCAGGGCACCAAGCCCACCATGTCTTTCCGGTCAAGTTCACTAATATTTTCCGAAAAATTGGCTTAGAAAATCATAATCCCTGGTATGGCGCATGGTGGAAGGCTGGACCCCATAAAGGGGCAGCATCAAAATACAATTCAAAGTGGGAAAAATTTTTGGCAAACCCTAAGAACCGAAATCTAGACAAGGTTATCGAGTTTGGGCGAAGTATTGCCGAGGACTATGGCCTGGAGATCTTTTTTTAAGGAAGGGGTTTTATGTTTTTTACGTTGGCTTCAGGGTGGAGGAGGACGGCGCTGCATGTCAGCCCGGACCTGAAGGATATCGAACCAGAGGATTTACTTCTGGGAAAGGAGGTCCCTGCTAATCCTATTTTCTGTGACTACCATTCATGTTCACGCCCCATGGATTTGATAGCAACAACCTGGGCGATTTTATTTCTATTCTCAGAGAAGGTTATCAAGACCTTACAGGGTATTGGGGCAACCGGCTGGTCCACTTTCCCTGTTAAGGTTATCGGTAAAAACCGAAAGCCTGTTTCCGGTTATTATGGGTTATCTGTGACTGGCCGTTCCGGCCCTATTTCACTCAGTGATGAAGATATCGTCACCTTACCGCCGCCAGTAGAAGGTGGACGCGAGTCTCAATGGTATAAAGGTTTCCATTTTGACATTGAGACATGGGACCAAAGTGACTTCTTTATTCCAGAGGAAACAAATATCATTATGGTTACCGAGAAAGTCGCCTTGGCGCTCAAGGATGCTACGAATTTCGAAATAGCCGACTATAGGCTATATGAAACCAAGGTGCTTCGGCGCAAATCATAGTGACGGTACTTCAAGTGTATGCCCGTTTCCATCGCCACCCATACCAGCCCTTCCCCTTTTTTTGCCCTGGAACGACCACCTCTCCATCCCCATCGAGGGGAAAGGCTTTGTTTAAGCTCATTTGAACCATGGCCCTTCGTATTCGAGAGAAAACCTCTTTTTTCGTCAGTCCTGATGTGTAAAAAGGAGTAAACTGGCCTCTCTTCTCGGAATGCCTTGCTATACAGCTAGCTGAATAGATCCTCTGGTCATCGAGTGTAGCGACGATCTCTTTATATTTCGTGGGTCGACCCCTGTTAAACAATGGAACACCTGGGATTCGTATCCGTTTTGTTGGAGGGCTAATGCCCACATAACCACCATGCACCTTACACCCTTCAAATCATGGTGATCTATCCATAAAGAGACAGGGTGAAAGACACTCGGGGCCTTAATTTTTTGGTAACAGGGTTTTGCGCTAATTTTTTGGTCACGCCAGCCAGAAGACATTTACTTGGGTATGGCATTTACGCTTCTGGGTTTGGTATACTTCAAGAGCACGATCAAACAGGAGATTGTCAGTGATTCGGCTAACGCGCCTGCGCAACCTCGATGAAATTGAAAATATTGAGACACAACCTGGCAAGAATCAGAACATTTATCGTGTCCTAGCTATTATGCAGGCAGACGACGATAAATTATATACAGCGGCTGACATTGCCAAATTAGGATGGGACCCTGTAACCCAAAAAGAACAGTATGAACGTGAAATCGAGAGACTGCATAACTGGGCCAGAAAAAAGGGAATCTATAAACTATCTGATAATAAAGATGAAAATGGCGACTTTTTAAAGCCAGCAAAGTGGACTGGCTTTCATTGGAAAGAACAACTAAAGGACATCGTTAAGAAAATGGCGATAGATATTCTTAATTGCGCTTACCGCAGGCAACAGGACGACATTGCCCATGGAGTTATTCTAAACACGTATTGGTTCGACGAAGACCTTGGTGTAATAAGTATAACCCCAGTCGAGCTGAGTAACACGATAGACTATGCGAATAGGAAGTTTTTTAAGGAAAACGGTATTGAGCTAGGTAGCCTTCAAGATGAAAATGTGGACAAACCTATCACCGAGGTGGCTCCTGGGCCTCTTGTTAATACGTTTCAAAAGCGGAAGGTGGTCCTTTTTATATTGGTGCTCCTTGCATTATCTATGCCTATATATTACCAAAGAAATAGAAACGTAAAACCAGAATGGGAAGACATCGATGCAAGTCAATTTTCAGAACTTCTCAGAGAGAACAGATTGAGCAGGAAAGAGGTGGAGCTGTTCACTCCAGAACTATTAGATATGGAGATAGTAATTGCAGCAAGAAAAGCATTCCTTGCTAAGCAAAACAAATCAATACTGCTCGCCTCTGCTATAAAATCCCCATCACGGTTTCCTGTGCGATCTAATTATGCAAATATGGAGTTGGACTTACCCTAGCCATCAGGATCATCAGGCGGATCCGGGTTATTCCCCCCAGTTCGTGTGCTCGATTGTGAGTCGGGTTTTATATCGTCCTGTTTAGGTTTCTTTTCTTTCTCAGGCATAAGTCCTCCTTATCTTACATGCAATCGTAATTCAAAACATATTCAAGCATCTCTTCCAGATCCATATCCTCAGTTTTGTTTATCCAGAAGCGAACCTTTTCAACAAAACTTGCGTAAGGCAGGCCGCTGCACCTATAAGCAAGGATATAGTTTATGGAGTTATAATATGACCACTTTACCAACCCCAAATTCTGAATTATTTGGTTAGCCTCGTTTGTCTTTTTTAGCCCTTCTTCAAAGTCTCCAGTGATAAAAAGATAAAAACCTATATCGCTCAAGGCATTTGCCATACTCTTTTTGTCACCAATAAGTTTGTACTGTTGATAGGATTCTCTGCTATATCTCAATGCTTCATCGAGACGATCTTCACCAAATGCAAGGCGAGAGTAAAGGTAATAGTACTGTCCAAGGTTTTTCCCCGCCTTATCATTAGCCAGTAAAGCGGTTTTTAAATAATTCTCCCCATCCCGATATTCTTTACCTAAAATACATGATGTTGCAATGCCAAGTGTTGTTTTGTAAATATCTCCATGTCGTTTTAGCTTTTTGTAGACAGGCAGCGCGTTGAGGAAATGATCTTTCCCAGTGTCGTGTTGGCCTCTGGTTATTGCAATGTGCCCTTTCAAGTAGAGACAATGAGCAACAAGTACCTCTTTGGGGTCCTTAAATATGATGAAATCACAAATTTTTTCTGCTTCTTCAAGGTTGCCTTCGGTCCAAAACCCCCAGGCTACACCAAAGAGGGCTGAGTAACTTCCTGTCTGAATTGCGTTTTTTTCGAAATAATCTATGCCGGCTTCGACCCCCTTTTGGTTTATCAGGGAAATTCCCGTGTTATACACGGAGTCCTTTTTTTTCTCCTCTTGAGCGCTAGCGCAACCAAAGATACTGAAAAAGCCAATCACGATCAGGAGCACCCTGGTTCCCATAAACCGCCCCCCAGTTCCTAGAATCTAGTAAGTACCAATATATCATAATTTTCAAGACCTGCATTGTGGAACTGTGAAACAGCCTGTCCTTTCGCATTAATCACTCAAAGCTATTTTTTTCATATATTTAAAGAAAAATGTCTTTTCCCATGTCTATATCTGAAATGAAAAAAATACAGGTCTTCTGTTACTTTAACGTTGTCACCTACCGATGTAGGCTGGCTGCTTCCCCCCTTGTCTTGGGAAGTGTGGGGCGGCACCCCGCCTCTTTTCCTGATAACGACCAAAACCCTACCACCTTCTATGATCGATGCATGATGGGCTCCCCTAAACGCCTTAATAGTGGGGGCTTGAGACGGGGAGTCGCGGTTTATACCTCCGCGGCTTCCCCGTTTTCAAAAATTGCGTTTTCTTTTGCATTTTCTCCTCGGTGATTCGTGTGCAAACACGGATCACTGGAGATATTGCTACGTCCTTTTTCAGATCAACAGCTTCTTCACCAGCGCCTCAGGGCCGTTTGCAGGACGGTCCTGTTGTCCTCCAAAGTGAAGGGTTGAGGCCCGTGGGGGCAACCTCACGGGCCGAAACAAAGTTACTCCTGATTCGTGATTGACCAGGGTTGGGAAACCGCCCTGGACCTTTTTGTGGAAATGTTAAACCAACTAATCAGCACTTTCGACGACCCCTTGGCCGTTCAGGAACAGGCCCATTTCACCTTGTATCGGGCATGGTGTGTCGATCACAACCCACCTATTACCAAACCTTAGAAGAGGCCGGGCTTTTCTCGGCCCCATTCCAGTTTCGTCAAAGGGATTTTCATCGATGCTTCTTAGGCCATCCTCCTAATCAGGGCGTGCAAGCGCCCTGCTTTTTCATCATTCTCCTGAAGGCTGACTCATGACAACGACGCTACCCCCTGAAATCCAGAGCATTCATCCGTTGGTGACCTATTCGGTCAAAGACCTGATCGATAGATTGCCCCCTTTTGCTTTCCGGCGACGAAGAGCGCTTCGAACCAAACTGGTTGTACTTGCCCAATTGCTGCCCAGTGGAAAAGGCATGGTGTATCAGTGGCGTGGCTATGAATGGCTTGCCGTCGCCGTGCAAACTGTCTTGCCATTTGACACGACCAGGTACCCGAACCTGAAATTTACCACTCATATGCTTGGCCGGTGTCTCCTGAAACACCAGCCCGTGGTAGCACGCAAGTGCTTGATGTTGGATTCGGAAGAGATCCCACCGTCAAAAGTGCCCCAGTTCATCATCGGCGTTGCGCTATGGAGGCCGATCATTGCTGCGTAAGTCTCTATCCTACCTCCA
>JAAUYB010074748.1_pt1 | contig 10707 bp, 3 predicted proteins | sample 7278071 | NCBI WGS metagenome assembly JAAUYB01 (sample SAMN14350121, study PRJNA611818) | marine sediment metagenome | isolation source: surface marine sediment (1.8m) | place: French Polynesia: Moorea | collected 2018-08 | reverse complement strand
TGCCTTATTTACACTAGCAAAAAAATGTTGAACTCGTAATGGAAAAGCTTTCTTTTTGCCAAAGTCAAATTGCTTCGGATCGTAATGTACTAACTGAATAGAATCAGGAGATTTTCCAGCAGCTTCAGCACAGGCGCGAGCTAAACCATCAAAAGTGACAAAACGTTCTCCAGAAATATTATAAATTTGCCCAATTGCTTTATCATTTCCTAAAACATTTACCATTGCCATTGCTAAATCTTTGACATGACCTAATTGAGTAATATGAACTCCATTACCAGGAATAGGAATCGGGCGATCGCGTACAATTCTGTCAAAAAACCATGCTTCTAAATCGTTATAATTTTCTGGTCCGTAAATATAAGTAGGGCGAATAGAAGTCCAGGGTAAACCTTGATTTGCTAATTCTGTTTCTGTTTCATATTTTCCTAAATGACGACTTTTTGGGTCTATAGTATCTCCCTCAATATGAGGCATTTGGTCAGACTTTAAATAAACTCCAGCAGAACTCATATAAACGAAATGTTTAACTTGACCTTTAAAGATTTCTGCCAGAGGTTTTGTATCAGTTAATTTTCGTCCGTTATTGTCAAAAACAGCATCAAATTTTTCCGATGCTAATTTTTCTTTGAGTTGGTTAGCATCAGTTCTATCCCCATGAATTTCTGTTATTCCTGAGACTGGAGCAGGTTTATTCCCACGATTAAATAATACAACTTCATGCCCTTGCTCCACCAAAATTTTAGTTAAATAAACCCCAATGAATCGGGTGCCACCCATAATCAATATTCGCATTTTTCCCTCTTGTTAGAAATAGCTAATAATTTTATCATACACATTTAGCAACTCAAAAGTCAAACAAGTCAAAAGTAATATTAATTTTTTGGTATTTTTATCAGAGACTCTCCTGAAAGTCAACTGATAACTAATAAGTGAAATGCCTATTCCCTATTCTCTAAAAGTCTACAATATCTCACAACTCAAATAATCTTGCTATATTATATTTTAAGTTCTATTCCTAGAGCGTTTCTCAAGTTAGTAATATCAAGTTGTTTTTATTCCTTTTGATTCCACTGAACCATAATTTATACTCTGTACGGACGTTGCATCCAACGTCTCCCCTACTCCCTAAAAATTACGAATTTTATACCTTACTCAAAAATGAGAATTACTATATAAGTTAAAAGTAATATTAATATAGCAATCAGGAATCAGATATGAAAATTAATATGTTACTTAAAAGTATAGAATATAGCAGTTATCTTATGAGCTGTAGATACATTTTTTTCTTCTTCTCTGTTGCCTATTCCCTGTTCCTTATTCCCTCAAAGTATCCAATATCTCACAACTTAAATCATATTGTTATATCAAGATAAATTTACTTATGCCAACTGAATATTCAGATCAATCAAAAGAAGTAAAAGATAGAAAAACTTCTCTACGCATAGTTTTTGTGTTACCTATAGTCCTGCAAATTATGGTTGCTGTAGGTTTAACAGGATGGCTCTCATTACGCAATGGACAAAAAGCAGTTAATAATGTTGCTAGTCAATTACTTAGTGAAGTAACTACCCGTGTCGATCAACATCTAAAAAATTATCTTAAAACTCCTCCAATTATCAATCAAATTAATAGAGATGCTCTTCTTTTGAATAACTTAGACATAGACAATTTAATTAGTTGGCGACCATACCTATTTCAACAAATTAAACTATTTAAGCAAGTCAGTAGCATTGGTTTTGGCAGTGAAAAAGGAGAAGCAATCTGGGTATTGAGATTAGATGAAAATAGCTTTGAACTGGGAATTAGTGATGAATTTAGTAATGGAAAACTACAAGAATATCCCTTAGATAATCAGGGTAATATAGCGAGACTACCAATAGGAGAATATGATTATGATCCAAGAACAAGACCTTGGTATCAAGCTGCGATCAAAACAGGTATACCAACCTGGAGTAAAATATACCCGTGGATTAGTAGAGATGGTTCAATAAGTAATTTAGGAATTGCTCATGTACTACCTTATTATGACGAAAAAAGTATTCGTAAGGGGGTACTTTCAGTTGATTTAAGCTTAGAAAAAATCAGCAATTTTCTCCGGAATTTAAAAATTGGTAAATCTGGTCAAATATTTATCGTTGAACGTTCAGAATTAATGGTAGCTACCTCTACTTCAGAAATGCTATTTACGACTCAAGCTAATGGAAAAAAATTACAACGATTGAAATCTTCAGAAAGTAGTGAACCATTAATTAAAGCTGCTGCTCAATACTTACAGAAAAGATTCTTAGGTCTAACTCATATCAATCAAAGTAAACAATTAAGTTTTGAATTTAATAGTCAACGAAATTTCCTAGAAATTAAACCTGTCAAATATGGTCTTGATATTGATTGGTTGATTGTAGTAGTTGTTCCAGAAGCAGATTTTATGGAGGAAATTAATATTCAAAGACGCAATACAATTTTCTTATGTTTAGGTGCATTAGGATTAGCAATAACTGGTGGAATTTTAACTTCTCGGTGGGTAATTAGACCAATTATCAGGTTAAATAAAGCTGCTAAAGATTTTGCCAAAGGAAATTGGCAACAAAAAGTAGAAGTTAAACACTCTGATGAACTAGGAGAATTAGCTCATTCATTTAATACAATGGCTGTGCAATTACAAGAATCATTTAACACTCTAGAAACAAAAAATTATGAACTAAAACGTTTAGATCAACTCAAGGATGAATTTTTAGCAAATACTTCTCACGAACTTCGTACTCCTCTAAATGGCATGATTGGAATTGCAGAATCAATGTTAGATGGAGCAACAGGACAACTATCAGAAATTCAGCAAAAAAACTTATTAATGATTGCTCAAAGTGGTCATAGACTTACAGATTTAGTCAATGATATTCTTGATTTTTCCAAACTGAAACATCAAAATTTAGAATTGCAGTTAAAACCTGTAGGAATTAGAGAAATAACAGAAGTAGTTGTCACTATTTGTCAATCTTTAGTCGGTACTAAAAATTTAGAGTTAGTTAATTCTATTCCGGCTAACTTTCCACCAGTTTATGCTGATGAAAACCGCTTGCATCAAATTTTATATAACCTGATTGGTAATGGAATTAAATTTACAGAATCTGGGAAAGTAGAAATATCTACAAAGATTATTAATCAACAACAAAACTCACAATTAAATAATCAACATCCCATTCGAGAAAACCAACAATTAGCAATTACTATTTCTGATACAGGTATTGGCATTGCAGAAGATAATTTAGACAGAATATTTGCATCATTTGAACAAGCTGATGGTTCCACAGCTCGTGAATATGGAGGTACAGGTTTAGGTTTAGCAGTTACTAAAAAACTTGTGGAATTGCATGGGGGAAAAATCTGGGTAAAATCTCAAATTGGCATCGGTTCTCAATTTACTTTTACTATGCCAATATCTACAGAATTTGCTGTTAGTAATAACTCTCATATACCTGGAATTATTCAGAATTATCAGATAGTATTAACTAGGGATAAAGAAACTGTATTATCTACTCAAGAAGAACCAACAGATTATGCCAAAGAAATATCAGAAACAACGCCAAAATTTAAAATTATGATTGTGGATGATGAACCAGTAAACTTACAGGTTCTCGTCAATATTTTATCCCTCCAAAATTATTCCATAGTTCAGGCAATGGATGGCATAGAAGCATTAAAAATAATTGAGCAAGGTTATCAGCCAGATGTAATTTTATTAGACGTAATGATGCCCAAAATGACTGGTTATGAAGTTACACAAAAATTGCGTCAAAATTTCTTGCCCAGTGAATTACCAATTCTGATGTTAACTGCTAAAAATCAAGTCTACGATCTGGTCGAAGGATTAAATGCTGGTGCTAATGATTATCTCACAAAACCTATCTCTAAAAATGAACTAATGGCAAGATTAAAAACTCATCTCAGACTATCTCAAATTAACAGTTCCTATAGTCGATTTGTTCCCCATGAATTTCTCAAATTTCTCAAAAAAGACTCAATAATTGATGTCGAATTAGGTAACCATGTAAGTAAAGAAATGGGAGTAATGTTTTCTGATATTCGCTCCTTTACTTCTCTTTCAGAAACAATGACACCTCAAGAAAACTTTAATTTTGTTAATTCATATTTAGGGCGAGTTAGTCCAAAAGTTAGAGATAATTATGGATTTATAGTTAAATATTTAGGAGATGGAATGATGGCTGTATTTCCTAATGGAGCAGATGATGCAGTCAAAGCTGGTATTGCTAAAATCAAAGAAGTTGGAGAATATAATATTCTGAGAAAAAGTCAAGGCTATAAACCTATTAAAATTGGAATTGGAATTCACTTTGGACAAATGATGGTAGGTATGGTAGGAGAAAAAGCAAGAATGCAAGGTGATGCTTTTTCTGATAATGTAAATTTAGCTTCTCGTTTAGAAGGATTAACAAAATTGTATGGGGTTTCTATCATAATTAGTGAAGCAGTATTTAATAATTTAGTAGATTCAAATCAATATCAAATTAGATTTTTAGATCGAGTCCAGGTCAAAGGGCGAAATCTTCCTATTAAAATTTATGAAGTTATGGATGGAGAAATAGAATATTTGCTAAACTTAAAAAAACAAGTTCAACCGGATTTTGAACAAGGAGTGTTATATTATCAACAGCAAGAATTTGCCATAGCAAAAGAATATTTTCAGAAAGTATTAACAGTAAATTCACAGGATAAAACTACAGAAATTTATCTAGAGCGAGTGAATAATTTTTTATCGGAAGGTGTACCTACTAACTGGCAAGGAGTTACTATCTGGAACAAAAAATAAAAATAGGGAATATTCAAGAATTAATAATTAATAATTACCTATTCTGATAAATAAGAGGATTGACTAAAAGAAATTTTTTTTCTTCTCTTGGTTGATTGGATATGGCGAGGAGACCTCGCCATCCCTCAACCGCTTTTTTCTCCATGAATGGAGAGGGGTTATACCTTAATTTTTCGGTAATTGATAGTTTTATGGATAAGGATTGATTTTATTTTTGATTATTGGAAATGTCTAAGAGCTGATATAGTAATCCTAAATAGGTTGTAAGATTTTATAAATGTGGGGTTTGGTTTCCAAATCCCTTGGTGCTTGGGTAAAGGAGACAAAACCCCTACAGTTTTTTCTGCAGATGCGATTTCATATTGCTATAGCTAATAGCTAATAACTGAATGCTTACAATCATAGTAAACTTGGGCAAATTGTATCTATATAAATGATGAATCTAGAACACGAAAATGTTTTTCCAACTGTTCCCTATTTTCTATTTCCTGTTCCCTGTTATCTGTTCCCTTGTGTAAAATTGAACTTTAAGTAGGAAGAAATAAGCGATCGCCACTATGTCAAAGTTACCACTAAACCCTCGATTTCGTAAACCTTCACTAAAACTTCCCCTGCGAACTTTAGTCATCGTCCCATTTGTCGTGCAAATCATAGCAGCAGTATGGTTAGTAGGATATCTGTCATTTACAAATGGTAAGCGTGCAGTCAACGACTTAGCGAATCAATTACAAAACGAAATTACAGTTCGTATTCAGCAGAAACTGGATATTTATTTAGAAACTCCCCATTTAGTGAATCAACTAAATGTAAATGCAATTCGTCTTAATCAACTTAATATTCAAGCAACTAATGATCTCGAACGTCATTTATGGAATCAAATTCAGTCTTTTGATTCTATTGGGGTAATTGGGATTACATCCACATCAGGAACTATGGTTGCAGTTAGTCGCCAAGATAATAACGCATTAAATATTATTGTTACAGACAAATCTACAAATGGAGAACTTCAGGAATATGCTACCAACAGTCAAGGGGAGCGAACTAAACGCACAAAAGTCGTTCCGGAATATGACTTCCGTGTGCGACCATGGTATCAAGATGGTATCGCCGCAGGTAAAGCAACTTGGAGTCAGATGTTTACATCCCTAATTGATGAAAAAGTAAAAATGATGGCGACTCAACCTGTAATTGATGATGATGGTAATGTCATCGCCTTAGTTAATGCTACTCTCACCTTTTCTCAAATCCATGATTTTTTACAGCAGTTGAAGATTAGTAAGTCAGGGGAAGCTTTCATTTTAAACCGTTCTGGAGAACTAATAGCTAGTTCAAGCAAAACCGATCCTTTTATCGATCACAATAATGACTCACAAGCGATCGACGCTTTAAATAGTAAAGATCCTTTACTTCGTTTAGCAACTCAACATCTGAAAGACAGGTTTGGGGATCTAAATCAAATTCAGAAGACTTCATTACTTAACTTTGATATTGATGGTAAACAACAATTTTTACAAGTTGTAGCTTTTAACGATAAATATGGTTTAGATTGGTTGATTTTAGTAGTAGTTCCCCAAGCAGATTTTATGGGGCGTATTTATGCTAATACTCGGATTACTGTTGGCTTATGTTTGATAGCATTAATACTAGCAATTATTTTGGGTTTACTTAGTTGTGAATTAATTATTAGACCAGTTAAACTTTTGAAAGAAGCAGCAACTTCTTTATCTGTTGAGAATTGGGAGCAAAAAGTCAAAGAAGTTCCCATTGATGAATTGGCAATATTGGCTCAATCATTTAATCAAATGACAGAGCAGTTAGAAAAATCATTTGTTGAATTGGAGAGAAAAAATGCTGCTTTACAGGAGGCAGATAAATTAAAAGATGAATTCCTGAAAAATATTTCCCATGAACTAAGAACTCCTCTTAATAGTATTATTTGTTCTATAAAATTAATTCTTGATAACTTTTGCGATAGTCCAGAAGAAGAAACTGAACTATTAGAGCAAGCTGATAAATCTGCTATTTATTTGCTGGATCTAATTGACGAACTTTTGGATTTAGTGCAAATTAAAGAGGGCAAACTTATAATTGAGAAAAAGTTAGTAAGTTTGCCTGAATGCTTAAGTGAAATAATAAATTCTCAACAACCTCTAATCCAACAAAAAAATCTGCAACTATATAAACCTAATATGTCTAAATCAATATTTGTAGAAGCTGACCCGACAAAGCTAAAGCAAATATTTTTAAATGTTATTGATAATGCAATTAAGTTTACTGAGAGTGGCAGTATTACTATTGATATTCAGATGAAACCAGGTGTTGATACTTATGATATTGATCAAATTCCGATTGCAGTAGTAACTATTCAAGATACAGGAATTGGAGTTGAACCTAGTAAACAACATCAATTATTTCAATCTTTTGTCATGATCGATGGTTCCACTACTCGTACTTATAGTGGTTGTGGTTTAGGATTAGCAATTTCTCGTAGTTTGATTGAATTGATGGGTGGTAATATTATTCTAGAAAGTGCTGGTAAAAATCAAGGTACAACAGTTTCTATATCTTTACCTATTGCTCTCCAAACTTCTGATTATAGTTAGATTTTGACTACTTTAATTTGGTTTTTAATTGAATTTTCGACCACTCTATAATCTAGGTATGATATCATGTCCGGTAGCATTGGTATTGCAAGTAAGAAGGTAAGGAAGAAGTAAGAAGGAAGAAGGAAGAAGGAAGAAGGAAGAAGGAAGAAGGAAGAAGGAAGAAGGAAGAAGGAAGAAGTTGCTAGAGTTGGAAAAACTTTACAGAAGGTAGATATTTGCCCAACTTTTGACACAAACGATACCAACGGACATGATATTATTATTCTGGAAATATGATTCTATACAACTTCATTTCAATTTGGTATTAAGGAGAAGCAATCCTAAGGCATGACATTTGATTGATACTTTTAATTATCGCTGAATTTCTTAATACTAATTCCCCAGTTAAATACAGTTATTTAATAACTAATGGTTAATAGCTGATAGCTGAATCCTTATTCTATTAATCTTTCTTTAGTGACCAAAGCACTACCTCTACTATTTGCTATTATTAAGTTATTCAAACCCAGGCTGTATTCAAGCTTTAATATTTAGTTGAAAAACAGTCTCTTAATCAGCTCCTCTGTTTCATTAATGGATAATGGATAATTACCTCTCCCTTTTAGGGGAGAGAATTGACGCGGTAGGGAAAAAATTTATTTGTCAAGGGAAGATTAGATATGGAGAGGAAACCCAAACAATGCAGAGCCGCTCCGCTTTTCATGTCGGCGACAGTTGAAACCCCATCTCTCGACCGCTTTTTCTCCTTGAAAGGGTCGGCTAACATGGGCGCTTATTATTTAATTATTTAATTATTAATTATTCGGTAACTAGCAAGATTAATTGTTATGCCAAAATCTAATATTAAATAGATATCATCAAAAATGATTGATATCTAAATCTCACTATCATATAACAATCCCCAATAATTAAAAACATGAAATATCAGCAAATATTCTCTATAACCCTGACAATAATTGCCACTCTAACATTTAATTCAATAATATCTGGATGTCAAAAAAATCAGCAAATAAAATTAGCGGCAGACAAGAAAATAACAAGAATATTACAACAAAAAAATGGAGAAGAAGAAAATAAACTTAAAGAGCGAAGTTTAGCAATTCGTCAGCAAATAGCAACTATAGATTTAGAAAAATTAGATAGTTGGTGGAAAAAAAGAAATATAGGAGATCCTCATAAATATTTACTACCAGTAATTTTAGCTAGATTAAGTTTAGAAGGTAAACCATCAGGGCAACTTTATAATCAAGAAAAAACTTGGAAAATTTTGCTGCAACTAGATAAAGATAAACCAGATATTTATCATTTCCGTAGTTATTTAGATGTGAGGATTTTCTTTTTATTTAGAGACAAAATGCCCTCAGAAATATTAACATCTTACAAAAATCAACTAGAACAACCGAAAATCTTAAAATGGACAAAAACTGGAACAGAAAATCATATGTTTATGGGACGTGCATCCGGTTTAGCATTGATGGATGGTAGTGGTTGGCCGATAGGAGACCCAGCAAGTGAAGCCACAAATGAGGCATGGTTACGAAGTGAACTGAATAAATTTTTAACTATTGGACAAGGAGAATTTCACTCTTCCACTTATTATGGATATAGTATAGGTGGATTGCTTAATATCTATGATTTTGCTCGTGACCCAGAGTTAAAAAAATTGGCCAAAGCTTTGCTAGATTGGTACGCAACTAATATGGCATTAAGACTAAGTTGGGGAACTGCTGGAGGTGCTGAAAGTCGAGGCTTCGATCGCCAGACCTGGAATAGTGGGTTAAGTGCAGTAGCTTGGATGTGGTGGGGAGATGGAACTGAGGCAGTAGAAAAAATGAGAAAAGGTAGTGCTAGATTAGCATTAGCACCAGCTCTTAGTACATATCGTCCCCCAGAACATTTGCGGGCATTAGCTCGTAAACAAGTGCCATTACCATTTAAACTCAGGGCAAGTCATCCAATTTACTATAGCTACTCTCAAGGAAATAGCTTATGGGAGACCTTTTATATAACCCAGGATTATAGTTTAGGAACTTTATTAGAGCCTACTCGTAGTTATCAAGTTGAGGGTACAATTAGGGCACAATATGCTACCTATAAGTTAGTCGTGCGCGACCCGAATGGTAAAAATAATGCAGTAGTCAGTTTAGCAGGAACTTATCATGGACAGCAGGCAACTGGTCGTAGCCCTGGAGACCAATATGTTCAGGAAAAAGGGGCAGTCATTTTTCAATTAATTCTCAACGATAGAGATCTACAAGCGGGAGTACCTGGGCGATCGCATTTAGTCTTGCCACAGCGTTATGGTCAACCAACAAAATATAAAGATTGGTACATTTGGCGGATGGAGAATATTTGGCTATGTGCTAGAGCTTGGGGAGATGAAGTAAATTTGCAGATACCAGTATCTGAGAAATATAAAGATTATCAAGCGATGGTTGCTAAGGGGAGGAAAACTGCTTGGGTGACGGATGTAGCAAGGGTCGCTGATGTTGGAGACTTTGAAAGTTTAAAACAGGCTTTGGATAAAACTGAGGTTGATGATAGTAAATGGAATAATCAGGGGCGTTTGAGTTATTTGAGTTTAGCAGGCGATCGTATAATAATGACTTATGAGGAAGATGGTGCTATTGGAGATGCTGTGATTAATGGAAAGAAAAGGATTTTAGAAAATTGGCCTGTTTTAGAGAGTCCTTATGCCAAGCAAGAATTATATAGTGGATTGTTAGAAGTTGATGACCCCAACTTAGGTAAGTGGCAATTACGAGGTAAGTTGACTGGTCCAGAATGGGAGTGAGGATTTGCTTAATTTTTATCTAGAGAAGAAAAAAATAGACTAGATGTTAAAGTGGTCGAAAAGCTTGATATTGCTTGCTTCCACGGACTGACCTTCGCTTCGGAGGTACTTTTCAACAATTAATAATTAATAATTAATAATTACCTCTTTTTAGAAAAAAGAGGATTGGTTTATTAATTGATAATGGATAATGAATAATGGATAATTACGTCTTTAACAATTGATAATGGATATAGCGTTTTTATTTGAGATGCGGAAACCGATTCCTCTGAAAAAGGTATGGAGGTTTGGAGGTAATCAGCAATGGTAAAGGATGAAAAACAGTATTAAATTGTGAAAAATACAAGATAATTGGTACTCAATACAGCGTTTTTCTAATAAAAAAAACCTGAATCTAGATTGAGATATCATTTGAAAATACTATAGTCAAAAATATATTGTGGTACTTTAAGCTTGATATGATATGAGAAAGTCTACCT
>JAAUYB010102724.1_pt1 | contig 10709 bp, 13 predicted proteins | sample 7278071 | NCBI WGS metagenome assembly JAAUYB01 (sample SAMN14350121, study PRJNA611818) | marine sediment metagenome | isolation source: surface marine sediment (1.8m) | place: French Polynesia: Moorea | collected 2018-08 | reverse complement strand
ATGGAGAAAGCTGGCAGCATTCTGACGGTTTAATCTTGGATATGTTCAAGAAAATGGGTGGCCCTAGCATCCATCTTCGTGAGTTTGCACGGATGCACGAATCGGTTAAACTTTATCGGGAAGTTGAAAGATGTCTGCGTGAGTTTAAGTTAAACGAACCTTGGTATATTAAACCCCAAGAAAAAGATGGCCGCGGTTGGGGTGGTACAGAAGCCAGTCGTGGGGCTTTATGTCACTGGGTTGAAGTAGAAAAAGGCAAAATCAAGAATTATCAAGTGATTGCACCTACTACCTGGAACGTCGGACCGAGAGATGGTACACACACCAGAGGACCCATTGAAGAGGCGTTAGTGGGTATTCCTATCGAAGATAGCAGCAACCCTGTAGAAGTGGGTCATGTGGCTCGTTCTTTTGATTCTTGTTTGGTCTGTACGGTTCATGCTCATGATGCTAAGACCGGCAAAGAATTAGCTAGGTTTAGAACGAATTAAAGCAAGACTGTTTTGTTATAGCGGTTTTCGTGGGGATGTCGTTAATTAATCTAAGAGATGACAATTAAAGCTTGGCTTCACTCATCTGAAAACTGCTACTAACAAAACGTGAGTTTGATGAACACATCCATTTTGCTTCTTAGTTAAATTGTTTGAATCTTCTAACCCGTTGAACTGTTGCGAGAGATTAGCCTGTGACAATAACTTTCAGTGATGCTAACGTCAAGGCCGCCTTAGCTGCCATTGAATCCGAGGGAGCAACCCTATCGGAGAAGATCGAAATGTTGATTGAAATGGCCGCCGGACTGCAAAAAAAGCCCAAAAGCCCTCAACAACTCGAAGATGCTGTTTTTCTTTACCGTCGGGGCTTAGAATTATGTACCCCTGATTATCCTTTGTTACGAGCAAGGTGTTGGTCGGGGATGGGAACAGCCTTACGAACGATTCCCACCGAAGGAGCCGTCTTACTCTTAGAAGCAAAAACTGCCTATGAAACTGCTCTTCCCATTCTTGAAGAATACGCTTCCCCTGAAGAAGTGAACGTTAATTGATCATCCTAGCGAATACGCTATGTTACAAAACAACCTAGCTAACGCCCTACAATACCTTCCCAGTACCCATGCGGTTGACAACAACCTCAAAGCTCTCGCTGCTTATGATGAAGCCTTAAAAGTCCGTACCCCCCAAGATACGCCCATTGAATATGCTAACACCCTCTCCAACAAAGCGAATGTTTTGTTTAATTTACCCGATGATGTCGACCATCCGGAAGGGGGAAATCCTAACAATTTAAAACAAGCTAAAACCTACTATCAGGAAGCTCAACAATTGTTTATTCGATATGGACAACAGGAAAGGGCTGAAGTTGTGGCCAAGGCTTTGCAAGATGTGGAGACAGAGTTAGAGCAATTGCTCAATCATTAATTTATCCAAGGAGAGTAACCTTCATGACTGAAATTTTCGGAAACTTAGCCACTAATTCCATCCTTCATGGGTTTTTTCATCACCTCATGATGGGAGAGATTACCCTAATAACAGGATTATTTTTGTTAATAATAGCTGCCCTCATTTCTATGATTGGTGGAGCCATTGGCGGAATGTTATTGGCGGGGAAAGATTTAGGCTATCAATTATCTGCCATGATGGGGGGTTTATTGGGACCGGCTGGTGTTCTTCCCGTTGCTTTGATTGGACTGGTTCTGTTGAAATTAGTATAGGAGTTACAGACAATGTTAGATTTGGCTTGGTATTCAACAAAATTATTTTTCAAAGGTAAATTATTCCGTAATCCTGGCTATTTTTATCGACAACTAAGTTTCGGAGTAATCATTGGTTTGTTGTTATTATTCGGCTTAGAAGAAACGGGAACCAACTTAGTTGTCGCTATGGGCATTTGCAGTTTAATGACAGGCATAGCTATGCCGTTTTTACTTAAGGACATCAAAATGCAGTAACAATTGCAGTGTCCTCATAGAGAAGGAGTATCTCATTTTGACAAATAATACTAAATCCGCTCTACAAAGTAGACTAACAAACGTAATACATGAACGGTTTTAGCCAATGGTTTTCTCTACTAACATAAACGGATTTGGTATTATTAGTTGCTTTAAGAGTTTGACAAAAATGAGATGCTCACCATAGTGGATGGGTTCCTCCTACTCACTATGGCAATCTCTGAATCAGTTTTGAAAACAAATGTAGAACTAATCTAGTTTTTTTTGGGCATGGTTTAAATCAGGGTTACAAGATAAAATGACTTTGGCTGCTTGAAACAATTTGGCGTAATACACGATACTTAGGGAGAAACAAGTGTATCGGAATTTGTGTGGAGGAGAATGACTCACAACTCATCAGTAGCTGCTAATTTGAAGCCGGAGCAAAGAAAGAAACTATTTTTGGAAATGCAATCATCTGATCAAACCATTACGGCGTTGCAGCCGCACTCGCGCTCCGCGAGACCGCCTGAAATCAATTATTTCTATAAGTGTAGCCTAAGTTTAGGAAATTGGTATTACGAAGAATTGCTACGGTTTATTTTTGAGTTAGGAGTTAACGAGACTAGAGAGGAATGTCAGCTCAGGGCATTACAAAAAGGTGACTTAGCTGTTTTAAAGGCCATGGGGTTTGGTTCTAAAACACCTGAAGTTCCTGATAATTACTGGCAAGAGCGGATAGAGGAGGAGTTGAGGATTCTTGAGGAGTATACTTGTAGCAAAGAATCGTTGGGTATCTCTAGAGACCATAAGGATTTCACTATTGAGAAGAGAATACCTGGCATAATTGATCAGATCTGGTCAACACTCAAGAATATTCCTGAGAATACCTCTCATGAGTCGCCAAGAAGCATTTTCAGTTTACTGAGTCTTCTGAGTCTTATGGGTTTTATGGGTGGTAGTGATTCTTTAAAATCTCCCGTAACGTAGCTTCAGAGTCGATCTGCCCCCAACCCCCTAACGATTCAACTTGTGTCATTAAAGACTCAATGGCGATCGCCACCATCACTTCTTTACGAATTTTGCGCCCTTGGTTCCGTCGTGTTGTTTTAACAGCATCATCAAGGGCATCATTGAGAGCATCAGGAATTCTTACGGACAGTGAAAAAAACCGTTCCTCATTTTCATTCAGCTGGTTTCTTGATTCAGGATTAACCGAAGAAGGGCGTTCATCGGTTGTTGTTCCTTTAGTTTCTTCACCCTTACTTTCTGGTTTCTCGATTCCAGAATCATGACTCTGGTTTCTAGATTCAGTTTTCTGGTTTCGAGAATCATGAATCTCGTTTTCTGACTCTTCAAATAACTGGAGAGGGTTTCGTGGTCCAAGACGGGGATTACTCATATTACGGTTTTAATTTCCATTCTTTAATTAGTTCACTGGCTAGAGCTTTAAAGGCTTTTGCACCCTTGCTGGTAGCTGAATATTCTCGAACCGGTTTTCCGTGGCCAGCACTTTCAGCGATCGCCACATTTTCGGGGATAACCATACGCAGAAGATTAAAACGAGTATCAGCCACCAGAATTTCGTCAGCTTCAGTGGTCATTTTCAAATTACTTTTGTAACGACTTCTGAGAACATCTACTGTTGCCCTGTCATTGACTTGGGCTAAGGTATCGAGAATTTGCGCTAAGCCGACTAACACCAAGGGATCTGCCAAAACAGGGACGAGAACACGATGGGCATTAACCAGGGCAGCGACGGTACTGGGAACAAGGGACGGTGGGCAGTCCAACAGAACCACCTCTGCATCTAAGGTTGAGAGGGCATGGGTAAGAACGTCGGGGGAATTCCATTTCACATAGGCTGTGGCTGCCCCACTAGGAATTAGAGGAACGGTGGTCTGGTTTTGTAGAACCTTTTCCCCTTGAAGCCAGAGGTCAAAGCCCCCTTGCTTATCAGGAACTAGACCCAAAGCATAAGTAGCAGAGCCTTGAGCGTCTAAATCCACCACCACCGTTTTAATTCCCTGGCGAGTTAGTTCAACCCCCAAGTTGACTGCCACAGTGGTTTTTCCCACCCCTCCTTTACTCGATGCGATCGCTGTAATAAGCATAGATTGATCACGAATCAGGATTTATGAAACAAGATTCATTTTTCATGATTATTGTTTCATGATACGGAGTATTTCTTTTCTTATTCTTCTCTCTATGGATAAATAAACAGTCATCCTTTAGTGATTTCATATCAATATCATTGAACGAAATTACAAAATAACAAAACCAACAATAATCGCCCCGAAACTAAGTAAAATCATAGACAAACGAGGATAACTGTACAGTGAACTAACCGATGAGTTGAGCTTCATTAAATCAAGAGAGGGCATGACTCCTCGACGAAACCATCCCACCACTTTCACCTGTTCCCCGATTAACTTTTGGACAAGAGTAGCCCCAAACAGAAAATTACCAACAGCTCCCAAGTAGGAAGAATAACGGGCCCCAATCATTCCTGTGGGATCTTGTAATTTCAAATCTGACCCAAAACGATAACCAGCATCGGCTCGTCCAATGAGTTCTCCCTTTAAACAAACTGGTTTTCCCCGTAAAGGACTAGCATAGGGATCTCCCATGAGGGTCAGAAGTTCCGAAGGTGGAGCCAAGTGAAAAGTAGGATACATTACCCAGACTTTGATGGCAGTCCCTAGAGCCAAGCCCCACAAGGCGAAACTAACAATTAAAACGTTATGACCCCCTATCCGAGCGAATCCTTCTCCGACAACTCCCCCAAGGATAGCCCCTATCCATTGAGCATTAATTAAGAACAAATCAAGGAAAAATGTTCCGTAGAGTCTTCGCTTATCGAGATATTTGCCATCTCGAATCACTCGGGCCATATCAAACTCACTTTTGAGTCCCATTTGTTCAGTATAGGTGGTCAAAGCCCTGATTCGTTTTCCAGTTAAAGGATGAGTAGAATTGAGTTCCATCCACCAACCCCAAGGATTAAACAGATCCCAGAGAAAGACCCGGCCAACTTGGTAGGGATCTGATGCCATGCAATAGGCATTTCCTGTAGATGGGGCGGCTTTCGGGTCAAAGATTCCCAAAGCACGAGTCCCTTGAATTAAACGACTGGGTTCTTCTTCCTTTTTTCCCTCTTCCACAATCCCATAAGCAATTTTCACTAAGGCACGGGATAAACCATTAGGGTTCCCTGTCATCTCAGCAGCGAAATGGTCAGCATAATATTCACGAGTCCGTGAGAGGTATAGTAACAGATAAGTTCCTATTAAATAAAAAGCATAGGCGGCCAAGGCCATCTGTTGGGCTGCATCTTTAGCTTTATTAGAGCCTCCCTGACTGATACGACGCAAGAAACTATAAATTAAGTAAGTCACTTGCACTAAAGTTGACCCCAGAGTCATCACCGCAAAATCCCAATGGACTATGTGTCCCAATTCATGAGCATAAACCGTGGCGGCTTCATCATCGTCGAGATAGGTAAACAACCCTTCAGAGACCACTAACCGCGCACTGTTGGGAAAAGACCCATAGGTAAAGGCGGTAGGATTTTGGTCATCAATTATTCCTAAACGTGGAAGTTTGAGCTTTTTTTGTCGACAGACTCTTTCAATAATTTCCGCGCTTTGAGGACTCTTCCAACGAATGTCTTCTAAAGATACCCAATTAGTTTGATAAAGAACACTCTGGACTACATCCATAATGACAGGGGAAACTAAAAAGGAAACGAAACTGAACACCAAAGTCAACCCAAGGGAGAATAATAATCCAGTGCCAGGATTTTCACTATCAATGATTAAGAACAGCGACAAAGACAAAACTAAAACCATTCCCAACAAAAGCGATAAAGTCACAGAACTCGCTAGGGCTAAACTTCCAGCTATTCCTTTCATGGCTAATTTCACCCCAACTGGTCCTCTTGTCTCCTTTTTTTTCTCTGTGGGATTTTCTTGTGCCTTTAACCTTTTAAGATATTCTCTTGCCCACAGACTCACTTGTGAATCCAGATGGTCTTGTAGTTCAAGACAAAGAGCTTTGGCTAACTCGGCTTGTTCATTTTCACTATAAGCCTTCACTAGAGCCATTTTAGCTTGGCTGTATTGCTTCGTATAAATGTTGGTGGCTGTTTGGCAATAGTTTTCGAGAAGTTCTATGGCATCTTTATAACGTTTTTCTTTTAGAGCAACTAATCCCTGTTGTAATGACATGAGTTTCCTTAAGTCTTGATACGCCTCTGACTTCCTCTAATTTGTTCCTAGTGTTCCCCAAAAGGGGTCAATTATTATCAATCATGCATGACAGCTTTGATTGGGATAAATTAATGAACTAGGAGTCGTAAATACAAAGGTCGTTAATACAGTTTTGACCGTTTCCTCTTGTTATTTCCCTGTCTTGCGTACAGGGATTCTTTGTGACAATTTTAAAAGTGTCCTCTATCTCTTGACTATAAAAATGCGTAACTCTAGGATTATCGGTAACGTCGATATTAATCGGTGGACTGTGGTGTGAGAGAGTATGTAGAAAAGCACTTGGGGTCGAAACACGGCAAGACTCCCAGGTGCTTTTCAGTTAGCGATTCGTTATCTTGAAAGCTATCTTTCGTTAAGTATTTTTGTCTGAAGAAACCAGTCAAAAATACTAACTGGTAAAAAGACAAAAGGCTAAGATGCTTTCTTTTTACTCAATGGATTAGAACTTGTCACCTTAAGAAGATAGACTGTTATTAATGAAAAAAGTTTTGGCGGAAAATTGTCTTTATCTGGATTCTCATCTACCTGAACCCGTTGATAATATAGAAACACATTGTCAATTGATAGAGAGCTTCAGGGAAAAATTTCCCGAAATTAGCTTACAATTAAGCACAGCCCCAGATAGTCATCATGGTTATTTTAAATTAACCTGGAAAATGGTAAAAAAAAATGGAGATGTGTTGATGGAAGGAAACTTTTTTGGAGAAGTAAACCAGCAAAATAAAATAACAAAGTTAGTGGGCTTTGTTGATAAAAAATGAGCCTTCTTAGTATGGGAAATTAATCTGAAAGGGTTATGACTTGATTCTGAGTTAAGAATAATAGTTAATTAAGTTGTCTGAGAAGTTGATGAGGGAAGGATTATTTGTTTAATTAGTTGGCTCTGAATTTGAGATAGATGGCGATCGCAACGGCAGAAACTTGGTTTCACTCAAGGTTTCAAAGGGTTTGTTACTCCGTCAGCGATTTGTGGCATTTATTTCCCAAGACTCTCTCAGGTTCCAAAAGGAACACTAACTTATGAAAAATAGGAAGTGTATATGACGCACGAATCGACACCGAAGATTAAGAGCTTGAGAGTGCGAGCCGTTCGGGTTCCCATGGCCGAACCCCATCAAACTGCCACCGGGGTTATTACCGAGTCACCCTTGATCTTGACGGACGTAATCACGGACGCTGGCATCACCGGACATAGCATCGTGTTCACCTATACGCCTGCGGCACTTAAGCCAACGGCTGAGTTGATTCAGAACGGGTGCGCTCAAAAACAGTTGGCAAGGCTCAATCTGCGATCTCGCGGGAGCGAGTGCGGCTGCACCGCCAATTAAACGCCCAAGTCTAGTCTGATATCGAGGTTGATTTTTTCGTCAACTCTAAGGCGGTCTCGCGGAGGCGAGTGCGGCTGCACCGCAGAGCATCACAATTGATAAGTCAAAGTGATGACAATTTAAGTTAAACAACCCTATTTGTTAGCGGAAAAATCACGCTAATTACAAATTAATAATAAGATGGATAGAGGATTGTTTAGAAACCTCTTAGAGACTGGTATTATGAAATTAAGAGATATTTTATTTTTACAGAAATGAGATTAAACTAGAGATTGAGTCTGAAGTTCTTGCCAAAAATTTTGCCACCAAGAATTAGCCTTTAAAACTCTCAAAGCCAACATAGGGTTAAGACTATCCGGATGCCAAGTCGCCCCAGGAATTTTTAACCTTTTTTGAGGGATATATTTATGAGAACTTTCTATTTCCCCACTGCCAATTGGTAGGCCAAGAGAACGGAATTTTTGGGGCGTGAATATTGTTCTGAAAACGGTCTAGATGATTCGCTAACTGGTCAATTCTTTTTACCCCCAGTTGTCGCATTCTCTGAGTAATAGTAGTCACTGGCCCCTTCTCAAGTAAATGAAGCAGATAATTCACCCAATTTGAACGCTGTTTCTTCGGTATTTTTAGAGATTCAGCACCAAGATAGAAGGTGTTGTAATAGATGAGCTTTATCTAGAATAAATTGAAGAGTAGGAAATTCAACTTCAAGGGCTTCTTTTAATCCAGAACCTCCATCAGCCACGGCAAAAATTTGGCTTTTTTCTGAGAATCCTTGAAGATAAGCAGCAGATTTTAGATTTTTTGTGAGTTCAGGATATTTGCCATATCTGGCTATAAATGTCCGCTTTTCTTTCTGCTCAACTGGACGAGCCAAACCCACTCTTACTTCCACCCAATCGATTTTCCGCATTTTTTTAAGCAGCTTCCTTTTCGGAGTTCTTTGTCGCTTTTTAGCCAGAGAATATACTCCTGTCCTAATCATACTTCCATCTAATTGGAACAAAATTCTGTCAGTTTTTTGGTCAACTTTATTGGGGGCATTTTCTCCAGCCTCTTTCAAAATTTTAGCTATATAATCTTCAGCCAACTTAGCCTTTTCTTGAACTTCTCTTTGTAACCAACTTCTTTCAACACAAAATCCATAATGTTCTTCAAATCTTCTCGCTGCTTGCTCAAAGGATTCTTCTGACCCAAATTCGGTTAAAGCTCGCCCAACTTTTAGAGAACAATCCCCCGCTTTTATCCCTAATTTTTCTTTGAGAGGTCGGATTCCCTTTTTTGATTTTCGATTCCACAGATAGGGAGATTCTAGGCTGATTTTCCCAAAAATTGTTGTGTAATTGATTTTCGGTCTTCTATGGACAACAAATCCCTTTTTTTGAGCTTTAACCGTGATTTGATCGACCATTAAAGTAAGTAGCATTGACATGACTTTCAACCCGATTTCTCTCAAAATAGAGAGAACCGTTCCATCTAGAAGAAAAAATGGGCCCGTCAAAATTTCCTCTTTGTCTAGTATAGCATTAAAAATTAAATGGCTAACTTTTGTTATACAATCTTGATAGTTTTCTGTCATGGCAGTGTGCATTGATTCAATAAACTTCTTCAACACACTGTCATTTTTCTAGTCGACTATGCAAGTCCATTAAGACATTTTTGAAAACTTTTCCCCTTTTTTTCCAGAAACAGGCTTTAAGAGCGGTGCCGCCGCACTCGCGCTCCGCGAGACCGCCGTTTTGGTTTCAACAACTGTTTTTGAGCGCACCCTATTTAACTTCCCCTTCAATCTTTGGGGAGTTTTAGTCCTGCTGCTTCAAGACGAGAGTAGAGAGATTTGCGAGATTGAAGGGAGTAGCGTTGCCGAAGGCACTCGCCTCCGCGAGACCGCATAATTCTTTAACATTCATGGTGTGTCGTAGTGAGGTAACAGGTGTGTTGTGCTTAGTGTATCCCATACCTGTTAGTTGAAATTGCAGACTGTAGATTAAATTATTATAATTTACACTCCTAATTCTAATTTTAATTGACCTGGGCTGATATTTCCTCTTCTATTTCTGTGCATATAAAGATGACAAGCACTGCATAAAGGTATGAGATTAGAAGGATGATTATTAGCGGGATTATAATCAGAATGGTGAACAGTTAAGGTGAGTTTTGCCCTGAGACTTTTGTCAGTTAACCATTGTTGTAATATCATCACACAAAGCAATAATAATGATAGGTTTTTAATGGCTTTATATCTAATTAGAGGAGAAAGATTAGTTGATTGAATTTTCTCATCAGTAGATAAGCATTTAAGCCCACATTTAGAGCAAGTACAATTAGCAGACTGTTTTACGTTTAAGGCTATTTCATTCCAATTATCAGGAGGATATATCTCTCTGTTCCTCATTTGTGCAGTCTTGACAACTCATGTGTTTACTATCTAATCATTATACCTAAATATAAGTCAATAATTAACTCATTATATAATGATTACCTAAGCCATTTTTAGAGAGCTAATTCCTTAAACAGAATTGATGCTTATTTAGATATTTCCTTGATAAGTTGATGACCAATTAAACAATTTACGCAGCCGTTGAGATGGATTAAACTTAAACTTAGCACTGCTAGGATAAACTTTAATATAAAAAGTCCCAAAGTTACGAAGACTGACGCTTTCTCCTGCTTTGAGGGATTGATAAATTTCTTCTAAGGTATCATCTAAAATGGTTTCTATTACTTTGGCATCTTGACCGTTCCTTTGAGCAATACGGCGGATTAATTCTTTTTTATTAATAGACATTTTCTGGTGGGACTGAAAAACAATAATTAACCCCAAAGATTAATCATCCTTGGGGTCGGTGTATTATAAACCAGTCTTTTTATGGGGTGACTGGCAGCATTTATCTTATGTTTCAATTGTAAAGTTTTGTGTACTTTTCTCATGGTTCCTTAAGGTTTTCTTTAGATTTACAGATAACATTTTGATACTGATAACGAAAAACCCCAGTAATACTGAGGTTAAGGAGGAGAGTCCATGCAATGCGGAAGATGGGTAGGCAAAAGCGATAAAATTTGATTATTAAAGATGTTTTAAAACGGCAAATCTTCTATATTGGGCTGACTTGTTCTTATCTGTACTTATTGTTCCCAGAATTCAGTCATTTCATATCAATGCTCATCAGCATAAATATAATTCGT
>JAAUYB010187036.1_pt1 | contig 10712 bp, 12 predicted proteins | sample 7278071 | NCBI WGS metagenome assembly JAAUYB01 (sample SAMN14350121, study PRJNA611818) | marine sediment metagenome | isolation source: surface marine sediment (1.8m) | place: French Polynesia: Moorea | collected 2018-08 | reverse complement strand
GAGCGGTGCCCATCCTCCGTGTTCGAGGTAGCCGCATTTGAAACATTCGATTTCTCTGAATTGAAAAAGAGTTTTTTGCGGGACCGAACAGTTAAATATGTCGACCGCAGTTTGTATATAGACCATCCACACATCATACACATCTACGTACTGCATGCTGTACATACGCAGCAGACTGTATCATAAAATTTTGTGGCTTTTCGATACAGCCATAAAACCTGACAATTATTTGTTTCCTTTTCCTCTTCTGCCCAGATCGTGCACCACGCTGAGGGCGATGGCAACTTTGTCTACTCCGACTTCGCCTCCGGCCACGGCCACGGCCACGTCGCGTACTCAAAGCTGGCGGACCCCAAGCACGGGATCGTCCCCGAGCACAACAGCATCCCGTACTGAAATGGCGGAGAAAAATAGAGAATTGTTTGAATAAAAATGTATCAATTGCTCAATCAACAGTTATGTGGGAGCACATGTTCGCGCTGCCTGGTCCGAATAAAAAAAACCCGAGAGCTGGTCAAATACGTGATCTGCGTTTTATTTATTTTTTCCTTTTAATTTTTGTCGATGCTATCGGCGCTGGAGTTTTTATATGACGGAGGCTCACAGGCGACGAAAATAACATTTTAAAAATGGTTGCCAAAAAAAAGACTTCGCTTGTTTGAATCCGCTTGAAATTTAGAAAAAGTTAGGTTTCCCGCGTCGGGTTACAAAACGATATTCCTGCATCTTGCAGCGTTCAATGTTCGCTATAGAACACGTGAGCTTTAATATTTTTTGGCTCCCCAGTGTAGTAGAAGAGTACCCAGGGTACGGCGTGTACAACAGGTACATAGTATTTCTTTCCCTGCAATACGTAAATTTTCTATCGGTGGACTTTCACCATGGTAGATGATGAAAGGGAAAATGAAAGTCTTGTCATCGCAACTACCGCTACAAGGAAACAAGGAAAAGTCTGAGGAAATTTCGAAGAACAAGGTTATCCCCACGGTGGTCAATGGTCAATCGGTATGGAATTCGCCAATGCTTACAGGCACGGTTCGCCTGTCCGTAAACTTACTTACGCCTACCGGTATATAAGCTTACCGGAGCATAATTTTGTCTCTTTTGTCAAAAAATTAAAGAGTTGTTGGATCACCTTCCAAGAGGAAGATGAGAAGAATGAGAAGACAGAGACACGCGCGTTGAATTCAATAGATTCAACAGAATTACTTTTTCCCGCGCTTTCGCCACGCCGCACAGCGCTAGGAGGAGGGGCGCAGCAGGAGAGAAAACTGCATAAAAGGTCCCTTCCCCGCCCCCCGGCCGTCCCCTGTCTTCCGCCGGCCGTCGTCGGGACCACACACGCACAAACCCATGTGGGCGGCGTCGCATCTCTGGCATCATGGGCAGCAGTGATGGTGTCCGTGTAAGTTTGCCAGCAAAAAAAGTGTTTTTTGGTACTCTACAGCCCTTGATCCGCCTTTTCTCTTCCAGGATGATTACAAGCACAAGAGGCGGCGGCGGCGAAGAGTAGAGGCGCACATGGGGCGGCGGCAATGTCCCACAATTTTGCGTTCCTCTTTCACCTGCTTCGCCCTCGTCCTCCCCCTCTTCCTGTTCCTTTCCTTTCTGACGGAGGGAGTTGGCGCATCGGACCCTTCCTCGGCTCTGGGAAGAAACACGGGTATAAACAAACTAATGTTTTTCCATTCGTTGCCAAAAAAAAACCATTTCGATTTTCGACTCTTTTGGGTTTTAGTCTTGGACGTGTCCTCCCCCGAGCGCATCCTTTCCCGCCACCGGCGGTTCCTCATCGGAACCTCGGGATCGAAGGGAGAAGCTAGGTGTGTCAAAATTGAAGGGACAGACTTTGGAAAACAAAATCGATTTGTTTATTTTCATTTTTCAAGGTTCTCCCTGCTGATTCCGCTTGAGGGCGGCTCCGTGCTGGGCATCCGCTTCCCCTTCAGCTACGCCTTCGACAGCAACACGTGATTCACCCATACATAAAAAATAAATTTATTATTTACTTCAAACAACCCTTTCTTGCTCCGCAGTTTAACGGGCGGCCGCCGCCGCAACTTTGACTCCTCTCCCTCCGCCCTGCAGTCCCAGGAGGACGACCGCTACAAGATGATCCAGCAGGTGGAGGAGTACCTCGGCCGCTTCTCGGGCGTCGACGGCCGCGGGTGCATGCTGAGGACGCTGTGCGAGATGGCGCAGGTGCCGGAGCACGAGCACGGGTTCCTGGGTGAGCGAGCGCGAGCTATTCGCCATAAATTGATTTTTTTAAAAAAAAATTTTTTTAAAAAAACCTATTCGGTGTCAGATTGAATGTAATGGGGGAAAACCTTTGAGTTTTTTCCGAAATAATTCATTGTAGCAGACGGGGAAATGAGCGGTTGGAGCGGGTTGTGATCACTGCAACTGTAGAATGAATAGTGTAGCAGCAGTTTTCTACAGGCAAAAAAAAACCCAAACTTTCCCTGGCGAGACTTTCTTGAGGTGATAATTTATCTTGCAGAATAAACATTCCAAAAGTGACAAGAATTCTCAAATCTAGTCTCTATTTTTCCGACCCCAGGCGACGTCCTGAACCTCCTGCTTACCCCCGCCCACCTCCTCGACGGAATCTCCAACATGCTGAACCCGAACGAGTACATCCGCGCGCAGAAGGACGGGAGGGTCTGGGACGACTGCTCGGCCTACCACCGCGCATGCCCGCACTCGTTCTTCGAGGTGAGCCTAGGGGTCTGGGAACGGGTTCTTCTCGTCGCTGTTGAAATTTTCCATAAATTAAAATTTACGTAGGTACTAGTTCGAAAACTTTTTTTCCAATTCTCCTTGTTTTTTCCAAACCGAATCCAATTGATTTCCTTCTCCCCCCCAGTTTGTGGACACGGCCGAGTACCAGTCGTACGACCCCCACCACCAGAACGAGGAGACGGTCCCCTACGTGGCGGACCCGCTCTTCTACGACTCGAACTCGATATGACGAGGAACTACGGCGGCGGGGGACCACCACTAGTACTCGCGACCGACAATTGTTTTTTTTTGCTCACAATCCATGTAAGTCTCGCATCATTTTTCCCGTGTGCGACCATGTGTCAGAAGGCAGCAACAGTAAAACTCTGGAGACGGCGACGTAAATCGCGGCAACAAAATAAAAAATGTCTTTGTTAAAAAGAAAAGTCTTTTTTTCTTGTTTCTTTCTCGCTGGATGGTTCTTTTTATTGTGAATCGCATATCAACCAACCACGAACCGGGGGGGGGGGGGGGGGGGGGTGAAAGGAAAATAAGTGTTTGGCGGCGGCGGCGACCGCGGCGGCGGCGGCGGCCGTCCCCAACGCAGATTCCGGACCAAAGGCATGCAGCGAAAAAAACCACTCGGGGAACAGCAACAGTGAACAAGCGAACAATAGAATATTGAACTCGCTTTCCTCACTACAAGGCGAAATCCCTCTATCCATGATCTCATTTCGCCGCCCGCCGCCAGTGGCCGCATGAGGAGGAGGAGGAGGGTGGAAAAGGGCCGCCCGTCCACAAAGGGGGGGGATTTAGGTGGGCTGATGTCACTGAATCAAGGGGAAAGTGGTGCTGTTAAGTGTTTTTTATACACCGCTTTTTTCCTTACTGAAAGCAGTAGATTCGAAATGGTTCCCTGGTGTATTTTTTTCCTCGGAAGAATCACACTGTAGCACTACAGAAAATGAAGAGGTATAGGAGAGAGGATGGGGGTGGGGGGAGGGGAAGGGACTTCTTGGTTTAAATTAAGGTCATCTTTTTGTGTGTGGGGGGGGGGTTGTCTTACATAGTTTTGAAAAGTAAGAAGAAACAGTGTGCTGCGCTTTGGTGGTGGTGAAGGTGGGGACGGCGGCGGCATTCCATAGCAGCAGCACCATCAACAGTTGTGTGTTGTTAATTAATAATAATCTGAATTCTCGCGAAATGTTCAATTCCCACAAACGGGTGCGCGACACGCCATACTGTCAAAGAGAAAAATCAAGCAGGTTTCGGGGAAAGGTGAGGTTTGGGGTTAAAGTATGAAGAGGGGGGGGGAGCTTTGAGAAAGAAAGGGGGGGGGGACAAAATGCCAATCACTTTTATTTTATCTCTTGCTCTTCTTCTTCCCTCCTGCGAAGGGGGGAGGATCTCTTGGTCTTTTTTTTCTAGTCAACATTTTTTTCTTCCTTCTTTCCTCTCCCGCCTTCCTCTGCTGCGGAAAGAGGTCGAAAGTTTTCCGCCCTCTTTTGAAAACCTTGGGGCTAGGGGGGGACTCTGCATTTGCCAGGCAGGGGGTGGTGGTCTACGAAGAGTTTCTCTTAATTATAACATCGCTGCAGGTATGCTTACGTGGTTCACTTGTATCTGGAGGAAAAGGAAGATTAGGAAGAGGAGGAGGGAGGGGGGGAGGGATCCGTCTCAGGCACCTCTAGCACCGGTTTCTTATCCTGTCTCGTCTTTTTCATAGTGCCTCCCCTCCCCACGCTCTCAAGGAATTTATTTTTTTTGCGAATTCTCCAGGTAGACCACCACGTGCAAGGCACAAAAGCTTTCCTCTTGACCCAACGATTCTCTAGAGCAGCAAAAAATGTCTACCTCTGCTTGCGCAAAAAGGAAGGAGGGAGAGGAACGGGGGTCTTTGAATTAAAGAAAGAATACGAAATGGGGAAAGCGGTGTGCGCCGCTGTCGGTTGCATTAGAGGTGGGTGTAAGGGGTGTGTGTTTGGTGTCAAGAGGTCGGATGGGGGCTTTCGTCGTCGTAGGAGGGGTTATACAGTTGTATAAACGTATCAACTAACTCTTGCTTCCTTCTTGCTGATCTTTTTTTTTCTGCTTCCTTCTTCTTCAAAAAGTCCCTTTTTTTCGAGCTTCGTTCGTCCTCCCCTGGGACACTCTTTTTTATTCTTTTTTCTTTTTAACGAGGGGGGAGGGGGGCTGTCTTTGACTTTTCACAGCAGGTCCTTTTTTCGTCTTTTTCCGCCTTTCTCGAGTTTTTTCTTCTCCACTTGCAGCCACCACTACCACTCTCTTTGCCTTCGTTCTCTCTTTCTCTCTCTCTCTCTTTCGACAGATTCAGCGGTTCCAAGCAAGCAACACGCACACCCTTTTTTCTGCCCTTTAAATCTTCCTTGCTCAACAGAAAACAATTCTTCTCTCAGCCCATTTTTAGCATCACTGTTTTTTTAGTCCTTTATACCCCGTTCCCTTATTTTTTTGCGAATCCCCCTTTTTTAGTTGCTTTGCGGGAAAGGGGACTTCTTGCGGAAGCCGCCGCCGGGGGCGCCACCCGCTCCTCCGGGGCCGCCGCCGCCTCGGCCGCCGCGAATGCCGCCGATGCCGCCCCGACCCCTGTACAAGAAAAGGTTCATTATATCATCAAACGTCAAATATTCTATTCGAAGCTACAAAATCCGCACCTTTCCGCCCCTCCTCCCCTGCCGACTCCGGCGGGCCCTCCCCCGACTCCGCCTCCCTGCGCCCCTGGCCCGCCGCCGCCGCCCAGCTGCTCCTGGCTGCCGCGCTCGAATCCGCCGCCGCCGCCGCGGCCTGGCCCCCCTCCTCCTCCTCCGCCGCCCTCCGCGCGGGCCTGCTGCGACTGCTGCAGCGCGAACTTGTTCTTCTTCTCCTCGACGTTGAGCCTGTGGCTGCCCCTGAGGAAGATGGTCTGCTTCCTCTGGAGACACGCGGCCACCGCCCGCTCGTCGTGGAAGACGACGAAGCCGAAGTTCGGCACCCTCGGCCCGCCCGGCTGCGTCTTGCTCTGGTTGGCGCCCTTGTTGGAGATGCGCACGTCCGCGACGTCGCCAAACTCGGAGAAGAGCTCGCGCAGGTGATCGTCGGTGCAGTCGTGGGGGAGGTTGCCCACGAACACCTGCTGCGCGTCGGAGTAGTGCTGCTGCTGCTGCTGCTGCTGGGGAAGCTGCTGGAAGTCTCCCCCCACGATGGCGCTGTTGCTGTGGTTGGTGGCGCCGGCGCCGCCCGCGGCGGCAGCCGCGGCGGCAGCATTGGCGTAACGATTGTTGGAGCCGCCGCTGCCGTTGTTGACGAACTCCCTACGTCCTCCCTGCAAAAGAGAAGACTGAATAAGTTTCCCCCTTGAAATTCCAGCGATGTCCGCTTACCACAAACTATTCGGGCGGGAGTCCGCTTCGACCCCCGGTGATAGTTAATAAAACCCAGCCATATTTACAGAATAATACAAGCCAGTCCACTGACGAATTTCGTCTTGACATGGCGTTGTTCACCCATTGAAAATTCTCTTTCTCTGGCACTGGAAACTGACAAAAGCGCGAAGAAGAAGACGAGGAAACCCCCCAAAAGAAAGGCAGAATGGTGGGCAGCATTTGTACAAAATCTCGAGGTAGAAGGATATCTCCTTTTCCCCCCTCTTGCTTAGTAGTATCCTCCGCGCCCCCTCCCTCCTCCACCACCACCTCCGCCGCCCCTCCACCCCCTCCCACTTCCCCCACGTAAGGCAGAGGCGAACCCCTGCCCAGAGCTCCTCCTGGGCCTGAACATGTCTCCTCCCCCTCCCCCTCCGCCGCCGCCGCCTCCTCCGCCGCTCACCACCGCCTCCGCCTCCTCCGACGTCTGCTCCTTGTTCCTCCGCCCGAGGTCGATGGCCTCCTCGATCTCCTGGCAGACGGCCACCACCCGCTTCACGCCCAGCTCGTGCAGGGGGATGGTCAGGACGGCGCGCTGGCAGCGGGGCTCGCGGAGGCCGCAGACTGCCAAGGGGGGACACAACATTTTGATTTCCCAATTTTTGTTATTTTATTCGCATTTTCCTTTCCCCCTTACTCAGCCTGTCTAAGATCCTGTCCTCGGCCACCTCCCACGGCTCGTCCTTTGGCCTTGCGCAGCTGTCGTCGATGCGGTCGAGGGCCTCGAGGTACTGAGACACGGTCTCGCGCTCGCCCTTCAAGCGTTGGACATTGCAGTCGATATGGAATTCGCCAATTGGGAGCCAGAAGACACTCGACGTGAATTATATTCTGCTTCCAAAGAAATTCCACCCCCCCCCCCCCCCGAAAATGCTACTCTTTCCCCCCCAAACAAAAGAATGACGAGTTCCATATCGACTCGGCTTCGCTCTCATCCTCCCTGGTTGCGCTTGTGGAAGTATATCCTGTCGGAGATCGGGTTTCCCATCTGCCTCCTCCTCTCGTTCCCCCCGCCGTTGCCCCTGCCCCTCCTGGCGTCCTGCTCAGGACAGGGGCCGGGGGTGTCAGGGTCCCCATGAGCCTGGGGATGGTGAGGCTGTTGCTGCCGGTGCTGCCGATCTTCCTCCTCGCTGTCGGAATGGAAGAACCTGTTCTCTCCCTCCCTGGCCAGCCGATCCACCACCTGCTCCGCGATGCCGTCCGCCACCTCCTGCAGAGCCTCCCTCGCCGCCTCCAACACGCCGCCGCCGCCGCCAGACTCCCTCTGCTCCTGCAGATGCGAAGATATCTCCGCCGACAGCTCCTCCGCCCTCCGCTCTGCGGCCTCCCGCTCCGCGTGCGCCTGCAGTTGCAGCTGCTGCGCCTGCCGCCTCATCTCCTCCAGGTGCAGATCCCTCATCTCCTCCATCCTGGCATCTGTGGCCCGAGCCGACTCTTCGTGCTGGCTCTCCAGCTGCGTCCGCACCTGCCTCAGCATCTCCTCCTCCCTCTCCGCCGCGGACTCGACCAGCTGCCGGGACTGCTCTCGCGCCGTCTTCTCCAACTTCCTGATGAGGTCCTGCAGCTCCTTGATCCTCGCCTCCCCCTGGTCCACCCTCCCCTCCAGCCTCCTCATCTCGGCCTCGACCTCAGTCATCTCCTTCTGCCTCTGCACTGCCTGCCGAAGAGTGTGCTCCCGGAACACCTTCTCCTGCTCCCTCTGGGTCGTAGCCAGCACATCATTCAGGAAGCGATCCTGCGTTTCCTTCATCTCCTTCTTTAACTTCCGAGTGAACTCGTCCTGGTTCTTCAGCAGCATCTCGAACAGGCCGATTTGCTTTTCTTTCTTTTCGCCAGTAGCCATGGTGGGTTAAAAGATGTCTTGGCTTCCTTTTTCTCAAAAAGAATCTTGATGATGTCTCTCTCTTGGTGCAAACGTAGAGTCAATCCAGTCTTAGAATGTAATTTGAGACTACGTTACGCACCATAAGAAATTATCACTAGTCTTTTCACTATCCCCCTAAACAGAATAGCAACGGAAGAGCCACCCTTCATGAAAAATTCTTCGTTAACGAGCTTAATCCGCCCAAACAGTGGTGTTTTGTCGAAGAAGACGCTGGGAGCTTTGTACTGCTCCAACAACAGCAACCACATCTACTCCCCCCTTTCCCCCAACCGGGATTCGCCAACCAATCAACCAGCCATGGAAGAGAATGACTGCAGGCGGCCAGCCCATGGCGAATGGGAGAGAGACGAGGACGAACGCAACACGCGGAGAGGAGGGGGAATACAGCGGAACCAACATATCCTCTTTCGAGACACTTTTCCCGCAACCTTCCTTGATACTTGATAGTGGGTAGCGCATTTTGTCAGTTTCCCGTGCAAGAAAGATAGAGTGTGTGCGTTTCCCATATACTTTTTTTTAAAAAAATACTGTAAAAAACGGGTGAATTCTGACTAGTTGCCTTTTGGACCTACCTCCATGTCGTCCCTGTTGGTGGAGTTGTACCTCTCCCTGTTGCCGCCCATTCCTCCCCCTGCGCCCCTCCCGCGGCCTCCGGGCCCGCCGCCGCGCGTGCCCTGATAGCCGCCCCTCATCCCGCCGCCGGGGACGGGGTACTGCTGCTGCTGCTGTTGATGCGGCTGCTGCTGCTGCTGTTGCGGCTGGTGGCCGTAGGGAGCTCCGACGACGACGTTCTCCTTATCCTGCGATACAAAGAGATTTCAATAACCCTTCCTTGCGAAAGTGAACCAACTGGTTGAATGGATTGAGCTCTGTAAGAAACCTCGCTCGGAACTTCCTGCATAAAACAGCAACTAAGAACAGCATACGAAGAACATCAAACTAACGTTATTCTTCAGTTTAGGCACGTTTCCTACGAAGGGAACCGCAATGCTCAATGAAGCTAGCGGCAAAAACTCCGACCCACCTTGACGATAGGGAGAGGCGGTTTCCCAGCGGCCGCCACCTGCTGACCCGGCGGCGGCCCGACCGACATGAGCCCGACGGCCGCGCCCGGCGGCGGACCGGCGCCGGCGAGAGGCGGCTGCTGCTGCTGCTGCGAGACGGCGGCTGGCTGAGCCGCCGCGGCCGCGGCGGAGACCGGGGCCGACACGGGGGCCTGCGGTTGCGGCGGCGCGGACCCCTGCTTCTTGACCAGGTTTGCGTAGGACATGGCCGCAGGAGCCGCCTGCTGCAGGGGGGCCGCGGAGGAGGCCGCCGCGCCGCCGCCGGGAGAGGTCCCGTTGGAGGCGGGGACAGAGGGCAGCGGGGGAGAGGCAACAGGAGCGGCGCCTATTAGAGAAGAAAGAGAGGCTCATTATCGAGCGTTCGTTTGCTACTACCAACAACACGCAATTTGCCACCTGTCAACTTGGGTCCTCCGTTCTCCAGCCCAAGTTCCTCTCCGGCGACTGCCCCGGACTCGCCGCCGGGCTTCTTCTCCTGCTGCTGTTGCGGTCTCACTGGGGGCATTCCCGGCGGGAGACCCGGAGCTCCGGAGGCGCCGACGACGGTGGCCGCGCCGGGCGGCAGGCCTGCACCAGCGGCTCCCGGGCGGCCCGGCGGGTGGTGCGGCAGGCGAATCCCCCCCGGGGCCGGGGCCCCGGCTGCGGCGGAAGCGAGGGGGACTGGAAACGTTCGACAAACGTTAGAACTGGTAAATAATCGTCTTGACATTCAACTCGGTTTTCTACCTTGCTGTCCAGCGGTTTGCTGCTGTTCCTGCTGCTGGTTGATGGCGGCCAGCGACACGGTGGGAGTCGCGGACTTGGGCTGCTGCTGATGGGGCTCGCTGGCGGCGGAGACGTCCTCCACTGAGGACAATGCCCTTCCCGCATGCGGGGGAGAGAGGCCGGCGACGGCCGCTGCGTCCTGCACAAACATTTCACATTAGGGAACGTTCCATGAGAGCACGAATACCAATGTAACATACTTGCGGTGGCGCTGACCCCACGGACACCCCGGCGCTGTTGCTGCTGCTGCTGTTGTTGCTCTGCTGCTCGTCGGCCCCGAGGCCGGAGTCGTTCCCGGCGGAGGCCGAGGAAGAGGCGTTGGCGCCGATGCCGATGCCGGCGGAGGCGCCGGCGGCGGAGGGGCCGTCGTCGCCAAAGACCTCGTCCTGGAAAGAGTTGTGTCGAATTTCAAGAATGTCGAACAGACAACAAACATATCCATCAACGCATAACTGGGGGGGGGGGATAGATGCACATTGCACAGTAATGGTAATGAACTGATGATTCTTTTCAAGATTCTGGTTCGATACTTGCACAGTCATCTCCGACCGTCTGTCACTCAAGAGGAAAGTGGCAATAAATTCTTGCTGTCAAGCCGCAAAGATACTTTTCACTCGACGTCTCTCCAAACGTTGCGCTTACAGCCGGGTCCGTCGGGGAAACCCTTTAGATTTCTTCCACCCACCTGGTATCTGAAGATATCGTTGTGGACGTAGTACTTCTTGGGCGACTGCGGGGCGAGGACGAACGTCTGCATGAAGCGGCGCATGGGCTCGCCGTTGTTGGAGAGCTCCCCAGAGACCTGGCAGGAAACATCACGGATTAGCTTAAAATAACAACGGCCAATGTAGT
>JAAUYB010168906.1_pt1 | contig 10714 bp, 18 predicted proteins | sample 7278071 | NCBI WGS metagenome assembly JAAUYB01 (sample SAMN14350121, study PRJNA611818) | marine sediment metagenome | isolation source: surface marine sediment (1.8m) | place: French Polynesia: Moorea | collected 2018-08 | reverse complement strand
TCAAGATCAATTAGCTTTAAATAGAGAAAAATTTGCTGAAGTCGATGCTATCCAGCAAAAAGAAATTGCTAATCATTCTGCATTGGGGATAGATTTACAACAAAATTCTGCTTCAGTGCTTCAAAATGCTCTTCTATTAGAGCAAAAACAATTAGAAGCAAGATTATTAAAGATTGATCGAGAATCTTTAGATGCAAAAGTAGAATTAAATCGCGAAATTACAAAAGCAAACGCCAAATTAAAAACCATGCAAGGTACGGCAAAGCTAATAGGAGAATATGGCGACGAAGATTTGCAGAATACTCTAATGAAAACTTTGGGGATAGATGCTCAAGCTGCTGCCCTTAAGAGAGTTGAAGAAACCACCAAATTTTTAACTAAAGAAGAAGAAAAATTATTAGTTCTAACCCAATTAAGAGAAGAAAATTTAATAGACCAAAGAAAAGTAGATGATCAAATACTAGCTGTTAAGCAAGCAACAAATGGTGTTATCGATGCATTAAATGCAGCCGAGCAAACTCGTTTAGATATTTTAAATTCTCAAATAGCTTTAACAGAAAAACGTTACGAAGTCGAACTTAATGGGCAAGATAATCTTGTTAAAGGCTACGAACGTCAACTTAAAGCTATTGAAGATTTTAATAACCCAATTATTGCGAAAATTGATTTCCAACTAAATAATTTAGATCGCTATAAAAATGCGGTCAAAAAATTAGGAGAGTTGCCAAACAGTGAGTTTAAAAAAGGCATGTCGGAATCTTTAAAAAAATTAGCACCGCAATTCAAAAATCTAGCGCAAGATGGAATTATAGGTGTCAAAGAACAAATAAGATTAGTTGAAAAGAGATATAAATTAGAGCAACAAGAAGCCGATGCTGCCTTTAATCTGGAGCAAGCAAGAATGCAGCAGGAAAATACAATATTGCAACAACAGTATGATATTGAAGTTTTAAAGGCTGAGGCTGCCGCTGAGGGAGCAGATTACACAACAGCAGTGCTAGAAATTCAACTTGGCTTAATGAAAGAAATGGTTGATTTAGCTATTGACTTAGGAGTTATTACTAAAGAAGATGGAGAAAAAGCAAAAGAAAACATCGATAAGCAAGTAAAAGCGACTAAAAAGGTAAGATCAAACTCTCAGAAAATAGCTAATTCAAACAAAGAGAACGCTAAGCAAGCTAAAATAGCTGCTGATCAAGCTGAAAAACAAGCACAACTTGCAAAAGAAATTGCTGATGGTATTCGCGAAGGTAACCTAGACTTTGAAAAGTTGGAGTTATTTTTAAAAGGAGCGGAAGAACATTCGGCTGGTTTAAAATCTAACTTAGAGGGGGCTGCTGATGCGGTATGCGGTATCCCAGATGGAGAAGGCGAAGGAGACGAAGAAGACGAAGAAGACGCAAAAGAAATTGTCTTTGGAGGTATAGGGGGGCTTGCCGCAGGTGTGAAAAGAGATCTTCAAACCTTTAAAGTTAATTTCCTTCAGGATCTGGATAAAGATGCTCAAAATTTATTTGCGGAAGGTGTAGCTAGATTAGGGGCTGAAGCTTCTCAAATAATGAATCAAGCTAGACGAGATGCCACTTATGAATATGAGTCTGGAGCAGGTCTAGGGCGTTTACGTGGCGGCCGTTATGCTTCTCTAGATTTTGCTGTGGTCATGGAAAAATATCAAAAAGCAGACACAGCAGCATTTAAAGCTATAATTGCCAATCAAAAATCTTTCCTAAAGAAACAAGAAAGAGACGCTATAGAGGCAGCAGAAAAAACTGCTATGGAGCAAGCCAGAGAGGCAAGAAAAGCTGCTAGAGCCCAAGCCAGAGAAAGAAAATTGGAAGAAATTCGTAAGGAAGTTCGTCAAGCCCGTCTTGAGGCTTCCCAACATGCTTATGACCAATTAATAGCTGACGCTCAAAACGCCGCTAATTTCCTTGACGGGTTGAGAGACTTCAAAGATACTTCAGCTACAGATTTATTACAAAATTCTGATTTTATTGATATGCTTGGTTTGAGTGATATATTGGCTGACGACGATTCAGCAGCTGATCAAGTAGACACCGCTCAAGACGAAGCCTATAAACTACTGGTTGAACAGTACGGGGTTACAGTTGCTGACTTACTTCGTGAGTTGGTTGAACTTGATGAGTCGATAGTTGAACAGTTAGTTAAGGGTAAAACTGCTCCTGAAGACTTAATTACTGATAATAAAATATTTTTAAATCCTGAGACAGGTCAAATAATTGTCACAGGAAAAGATCCTGATTTTGAAAAGCTAGATCAACTTTTAGTCTTAGAAAATATTCAAGACTTTACTCAAAGAACTGCCAATGCCACTGAAGGATTAAACTCTGGAGAGAAAACTTTAGATCAATTAACTGATTTTGAAACAGTTATGGCGGCGGCTTCAGGTCAAATTGAAGGTATAACTCTTGATGACGGGGCGGTAAAAGGTCTTCAAAATACAACAATCGATTATTACGACGAATCTACAGCTACTTGGAGCGAAATTGCGAAGAAAATTCGTAGCGTCGATAATATTAATAAAAATTTCGTCAACAGAATAAAAAATGGGGAATACAGAACCCCTGCGGAATTGTTGAATGCTTTCAAGAGTATGTCATTAACTGAACAAAGTGTCAGAGAAGTGGCTACAGGAGTTGGACAAGCGATCGCTGATAATCTTGATATGAAGATTGACTTGCCCGACGAAATAGCGAAATTCTTCAAAGCTCTTAATAAGTCAGGGGCGATTGAAAAACTAGGGGGTTTAGCTAATCTAGACCAATTAATTTCTATCGGTGGTCAACTAGGATTACGAGAAGACGAAGTATTAGATCTTACCACTGCGGACACTAACAAATATGATGGTGATAATGTCATAGATGATTCAGGGGCTAATGATAATCGAGCAGTTATAGGCATGACTGGCGGCGATTTTAAAGACTTGCTTAGAGAGTATGATAAGAGCCAAAAACCTTTCATTGGGAATGTGGATTACGATTATCAATTTGAAACTGCTAGTGGTGACCCTGCGACCAGATATTGGGATGTTCCTGGGGATCAAAGACCAAGTTGGCTAAATCAAAATTATGATTGGGAAAACAATGCTAAACCAACTAATGTGACATTTACTATTGTCAATCCTCAAGGTCAAAACACAACAAAAACTGTAAATTATAATTCCTTTAGCCAATATGCTTCAGATTATGATTACCAAGACAGCGTTACTTCAACGACTTTTGGAAGATAGTTGACAAATCAAAAATCGAAGTTTATAATATAGATAAGAAGGGTTAACCATACCCGTAGCAGTGAAATGTTAACGAAAACCAAGTGACAAGTAGCTGTTAAAACCAAACACATTAACCGTAGGAACTACGGGGATAGCTTCCAGCCTTGTTGTAAGACGGAGCTCAGCAGCGGTTCTCCGCTAACGAACACTCGCTAACGATTGTGGAAGAAGCCCTCGCTTTCAGCGACGGGAGGTTCAAAATGGAAAAACAAACCAAGCGGAGTAAACCGATGATTAACGCAACAGTAAAAATGAATAAAACATACGGTTCTTCCCGAGAGATTATTGCCAGTGACGTAATAATTGGCGCATTCTCAGATATGAATTATATTGAAGCCTAACGGGGCTTACCAATACCGTCAATATTTACCCAACTGGCGAACGGCTTTCACAACATGAAGTGGTGTCGTCTAAAGGTAAGGATACATGTCTTTCAAACATGAGATGTAGAGTTCAAGTCTCACCATCACTATGAAAATTTGCTCTAAATGATGCAACAATCAAGACAAAAATTAAAAAAACGCGCTCTCAAGAATTTGTGGAAATATTACGACGACGACGCCAGCTATTGGAAAGCTGATCAACTTCGCGGTATGACCAAACAATTAGCTGAGAAAGAAATCCAAGAACAATTAAAGGATTCTGAAGATGAATACCAAAGATAAAGGCACAAAAACTGAAGTCAAATGCTTAGCTTTCTTGGTTGATACTTTCGATGAAGTATATTTACCGTTTGGTGATAGAATGCCTCACGATATGGTGTTTCTTCATGAAGGTAAACTATGGAAAGTTCAATGTAAATTTACTTCACACATTAATCCAGCAGGCTCATATCAATTTCATTTGTCAGTATCAGGAGGTAATAGGAGTTCTGGTAGCAGAAAAACTTTTTATGAAGACGGAGATTTCGATTATTTATTTGTAGAATGTGGTAATAATGATCAGTATTTCATTCCTTGGGGAGAAATTTCTCATTTAAAAACTTTAACCATAGGGTCTAAAATAGATTACAGTGGTTACAAAATAAACTAGGGAGAGTTGAGCAATTGGATGGCTCACCTGGCTGTAAACCAGGCGTCTTAGCACCGTGGGGGTTCGAATCCCTTCTCTCCCACTTAAACATCTATTTAAAGGAGAATTAAAATGGGGTCATTAATTAGTTTTGGCGCTATGGCTTGTGGATTCATAATGTTACGAGATGTTCCTTATCAATTAAGAATGTGGGAGGGAACTTTAACCCTTAATGCACAGGTTCATGATTTTTTTGTGTTACTCGTGTTAATTCTTGAACTTGTTTTTGGAACCATCCTCTTTATAAGTGGTCTGATAGTATTTCTTGCTAATATTTAGGTTTATAATAGGGTAGATGTATCGGATTATACAAAATGGATATCTTGACATTTGCCCAATTATGTGTTACTTTATTAATAGGCTTAACGGTTTTAAGTTTTGCCATCATGTTCACTTTAACTTTTAGGAAATTAAATGAAAGAAAATATTAAAAGACCTGTTTACTTAATTCAAGGAATAGCATTAGAGGATCATTTTAAATATCATCCCCCAAAAGAAAAAAGTAGAATAGTAAAACATGACATAATTAATAAAGCGGCATTAGATTTCGCCAAAACAGTTTGTCAAGTGACAGATAATGAACAATACATTGTGATGGCCATTCAATTTATTCAACAAGCAAGAATGGTTACAAATCAAGCAATAACTTTTGATTCATTACCAAAACGAAATATCTCAGTTTTAGATTAACAAAAACTTAAAAGTTAGCTATACTAGGGTTAACAAGGAAAAGACAAGCTTTTCCCCTGAACCATGAAAACTGAATAACTATGATTGGAGAGTCGGCAACAGTAGGCGACGCAGACGATTTGCTAAATCGTTGAGGGAATTACAAGACCTCTACAGGTTCGACCCCTGTACTCTCCGTTGGGAACGTAGCTAGTTCCCATTGAGTGGCTGAATAAGTTCTACTGGCATAAAGCGGAACTAAGGCATTGGATAAGAGGTGATACTCGATGTGAAGCTTGGGTCAGGACCAAGTATAAGCATAAGTCCAAAATCAAGGACTATTCAAGTTAGGAAGTAATATTGTCAAGCAATGCCCTTCCTTTGTGGGTTGATAATCCCACCTCCACCCCTTACGCATGTGTTGTAACACCGCTGCGAAATCTGAATCAGGATAAGTATTCAGGACTGTTGAGGCGTATATCAGTAAAAAATAACGCTTTAAGCCCTAGTAGCACAATGGTAGAGCAGCATTCTTACAAATTGTTGGTTGGGAGTTCAAATCTCTCTCCGAGTATGTTATAATTATTTTGTAACTTTTCAAAGAAAAAACTATGACGATTTTGATTAGAAATATCGAATACACCAAAACCTGTAAAACTTGTGGTAAAACTAAAGATATCAGTCAGTTTAAGAAAAAATACCATGTTCCGAAGAATGTAACAATTTCTCTCTACAAAGATGAATGTATTTCCTGTAAGAACAAAAAATCTTCTGAGGCTATTGAGAAAAAACGAGCTTTCAGATGGGGTTATATTCACAGTATTCCAAAGTTTTCCAAATGCATAAAATGTGGTGAAGAAAGGCTTCATCTCCTTCAATATCATCATGTTTTTCCTGAAAATAAAGTAAAATCCATTAGTGATCTGGTATCATCAGGTTTCTGTTGGGATTTTCATGTTGAGTTAGAAAAAGTGGTGTGTTTATGTTCCAATTGCCATTTTGATTATCATCATTTAGATAGGATAGCTGAAGAGGGTTTGAGTTTGTCAGAATATGTTCCTGGTTTCGATATTAACCCATTTATTAGACCAAAACTTCCTAATGTAGAGGAGTACAAAAGATATTTGAGGCTAAAGGATGAAGCAGGAATTCCTAGACCTAGGAGAAAAAGCATATTTGGAAAATATGATCCACTAGGTACTTTCGATTAAAGTTTACGCCTCGTTAACATAATGGTCAATGTAACACTCTTTTAAAGTGTAAAATCTGGGTTCGAGTCCCAGGCGGGGTATTCCCGAGGAGACTGTCCTAGCACTCTCTGAAGACGGAACAGGAATAGGTGCGCCTGAGTACTAGGAACTGAAAGGCACTGTGAGGGAATATAGTTCAATGGTAGAACAGCGGCCTTATACGCCGTATTAGCGCCAGATAAGCGTGAGGTTTGGGTTCGAGTCCCAATATTCCCATGCTATTGACAAATTAAAAAAAGTTTGTTATAGTTGAGTTAGTTAAGAGGGGAAAATATAGATGTTTAAACACGAAAATAGAATTTACATAATTTCTAGGGAAAATGTATTATATTTAGTTGAGCCAGAGATGGATTATAATGTAAGATATTATTATTTTCAAATTCACTTCATTAACGATGTTTCTAGGACTTTCAAATATGAAAGTATGGAAAAATGTGCCGAAGCATTTGAATTTGTTCAAAATCAACTTTTCCCTTAGGAGGTAGACATTAATGCCAATTGGTAAAGCGGAGGCATTGGACGGGGTTAAAATAGAAAACGAACGATTAGCCACGATCGAGGATTGCCCAATTACTGAACAATTAGATGAAAAAATAGCAGAGGCTCGCAGAATGAAGATTCCTTGCTATTTAATTTCAGAATACAATCGTCGAAAACTTTACATTAGAGCAATAATTCCCCCCGATGTTTTGGAGCGGAGGGAGTTTTATGCCATTTTTATTAACCCAGAGGATTCTGATGAGACTATTGCCAATTTCCGCAACAGTATGTTAGAATTTTTGTATAAACTTTTTTACGAACCTGAAGGAGTAGTTACGATATGAACGAACCAGCAATTAGAGATTCTTTAGATTCTTTTGAAGGGATTGATGTTAAAAACAAACTAGAAATTATAAAATCAGTTAAAGTAGATGAGTTCACCTTTGTTACTCGACTAATTAAGGTAATGGATTGTGTACTCAATCTTGATTATTTAAATGTCTCGGAACGCTCGGGAACAGAATTACATAATGGTAATATTATTCCTTGGTACGAGATAGAAATTGATGGTATTTGGGCAGCAGATGAAGGAAAACGTTACATAGCCACATTTTATGGTGGTATTCCTGAAAACGGTCAGCCTGTGGAAATTACTGAAGTATTTGGCGATGAACCTGTAAGAGAATTAATCCCTGTTGATATTTTTATTAAAGATGTGAAAATTTGGGATGATGAAACCAAATCCGCTTTGGGATAGAATGCTTTGGTATTATTTGATTCTTTGCATAATCTTTCCTATGTATGCTAGAATTATGTTATAGAAAAAACCCCGCTACTGCGGGGACAATTAAGAGGGTAGCCAAAGGGTAATAAACATGGACGTAATTCAGAAAATTCTAGAGCATATTGAGGTCCATAAAGACCTTATAATGAATCTACAACAACATCTAGGGATCGTTGCTCAAAGTATAGTCAAGCATGATGTTAAAATCTTAGCTCTCATGCAACGTATTGTTGACTTGGAGAAAAAACTGGATGAAAAATAAAGTAATAGTTTCTAGCACTGAAGTACCTAAAGCAGGCGATATGTCTCCTAAGTGTGCTTGCTTATTTGCTTTGGGAGCTATTTGGGCTACGGGAGATTGGTATGCCGCAATTAATTTAGCTTGGGAATGGAAATTTAAGGGAGTTATCAGTTACGATGACATGATTGAGTTTGCTTTGGCTTTGACCGCGATAGCAGAAAACGATGAAGAAAAATCGACTATTGACGGTTGGATTTCTCATATAGAAAAAATTAAATTACAATGGGGGGATTACTCATGGAAGGTGTATTAGGAGCATTAGGCATTACTTTTGTTGTCCTTAAAATTTTAGGTTATCTGACATGGTCTTGGTGGATGGACAAATGAGGTATTAGAGGAGTAGGAAAAACCCCAGTAATTTTTGAGACATGTCTAGTTGACACCTGAGATGATTCAAATATGTGGTGTAAACGTTGGCAATTAAATATTAACAACAGGATTAGCGAATATAATAATGAGTCTTAGTCATCTTTATCAAAACGTAGCGATCAAAGAAAAAATAATTGAATTACAACAACGCGGAATAAGTGTTAGTGTTCATCAGCGATATACCCCTGAAGAAGAGGTAGTTTTCTATCTTGAACAAGCAGCATCAGAATTAATCCGAATTCCGGAAGAGGATACCTCAGAGGTAACTCAAAGAGTGGTTGAGGTATATTCAAAACCTGATGCTACGATCGATTACCTTAAATATTGGTTAAATAAGACATTTCCTTACCTTAATGCTCCAATATTTATGGCTAGAATGGTAAACTATCCAGTTCATGCCTCTATTTTAGAAAGAACAAAAGTATACCGTCAGTATGTCAAAGATACTTCTGTTCGTGTTTACGAGCAATTACCTTATTTTCCTTGGAAGTTATGAGAATTGAACTAGGGTTTTGCCTACCTAACGAAAAATAATAATAATAATAATAATAATGGAGAAATGAAATAATGAAAAAACGTAGTGCTTTAGAAAATTATCAACCAATTAATCCTATAACAATCTTGGGGTTTATATTTTTGACTTTGAAGTTAACGGGACACATTACTTGGGCATGGTGGTTAGTTCTTTTACCTTTTATTATAGTGCTTTCAATAGTTTTTCTTATAGCCATTTTTGAGTAAAATGATTGAAATTATAGCGACGGTAGCAGCGATTGGGATAAAAATTCAAGCTACCTTTTCCCACCCCCCTGATATGCAACATTATCGATGGACGAATCAAGTATTAGTAGATGAAAAACCCCCGAGAGATTGTAATGGTGATAGACCTACCGTTCCCTACTTTGATCCACCTCCGTGCGGCTGGGACTACCTTGGGGGAGGTGCGGATTCAGACAAATATTATTGGGATAGCGAATACGTGGAACTTTACCGATATACCGAAGCCCATAATAGACGGAATAATGTATATGTGTTCGAGGATTACCCATCGGGTGTAATTGGTGAAATGGTTCTCTTTGAAACTTGCTTAGTAGATACGAGAATTAATGAAAACCACTGGTGTACTAAATGGAAATTGACAAAAACAGGAGTCAAAGAATATGAAAAAATTTGAAACTTTTAACGTTTTTGATATGACTTTACCTAATGGTAAACGAATCCAGTTAAATTTTGAAGGCAAAATTCTGTTTAGCGATAGTGAATCATTTCTCGATGTTACCACCTTGTATCCCACCAAACAGTTTCAAATGTTAATTTTACATTATTGCCCCGAATTAGCCCCATCAGACGTTATTATTCTCCACAAATACGACTACGATACTAAAATGTATTTAACCGACATGTGGTTTGCTCCAGACGATTATGGATGTAGGATAACTAAGTTTAAATTAGAAATTCCTGCAACCGAGTTGGCGCAGGAACGTCTAGAAAATACTTGTTACGAGTGGTTGGAGCTTTCTTAATGAATCAACATTATTGGCAGCGTTATCTAAAGTTCATCAAATGGTGTGACCAAACTCAAATTTGGCTAGGTGAGAAATATTTGGAACGCCATCATATTATGCCTAAGAGTTTTGGAGGTGATGACTCTGCTGATAATTTAATCAAACTTCCGTATCGGGCTCATTTGATGGCCCATTGGATGCTGGCTAAGGCGGTTCCTTGTTCTGAGACAAGCTATGCTTTACAAGCTATGTTCAACTTGAATAAAAATACCCGTGAGGGACTTGTAAATAGTAGAGCTGTTGAAACTTGTCGTCAAATCTTTTCTAAAATACGTTCTGAGGAAATGAAAGGAAAAAATACGCCCCAAATAGAAGCCATGCACTCTAAAAATAGAGAGCTTGGATACCCTCAAATAAAGAAGATGGTGGAGAAAATAAAAGAATTACATAATGACCCCGAATGGAAAGCTCAATGGTTATCTAAACAAAAAGAAGCAGCTAATAAACCCGAAAAATTAGAAAAAATTAGCAAAGCCTCTAAAAAACGTTGGGCTAAAGAAGGTGAAAAAGAACGAAATGCACAAATGATGAAGGATAGATGGGCTAATGATTCTGAGTATGCTGAGAAAATGCGAAAATTATCTAATGACCCTGATCTTAAAGCTAAACGTGCTGAAAGGATGCGAGACTCTGAAGTTAGGAAAAAGGTTTCCGAACGAACTCAAGCTGCTATGGATAAGATACCGCCACAGCAGAAACGAATAAATCAGTTAAAAGCCCAAATAAATCAAAATACTAAAAGATTGGCTCAAGGGTACAATTTAAGAAAAGGTAAAAAATATCCCATTTCACAAAGGAAACGGGAGGAAATCTTAGAAAAGATTAGTATTTGGAAGCTTGAGCTTGAAAACTTGTTAAAAGCCCAAGAAAACCGCTAATTATGAGATCAAACTGTCAACTAATACGCCAGCTGAACTTAAGTCGTTGTCTCCG
>JAAUYB010002619.1_pt1 | contig 10716 bp, 12 predicted proteins | sample 7278071 | NCBI WGS metagenome assembly JAAUYB01 (sample SAMN14350121, study PRJNA611818) | marine sediment metagenome | isolation source: surface marine sediment (1.8m) | place: French Polynesia: Moorea | collected 2018-08 | reverse complement strand
CTGACTATCCGGCGCAACCCGGGCCCCTCCGTCCCGGTCTTTGACGTCCCGGACGACGACCCGTCGGAGGACGCCCCGGGCGGGGGCGGAGGGGGAGGGATCGAGGTGCTCAAGGTGGTGCCCGGGCGGAGCGCCATGGTCGGGGTGGTCGACGGGCAGAAACCCGGGGGGTCGGGCGCCGCCGCCGGTGCCGCCGCCGGGCTGCCCGGGTTCCAGAGCGCGCTCAACATGCTGAACGGAAACCCGGCGCTGCTAAAGGCCGCCGGCGCAATGTACAACACCAGCAACCCAACTCAGATACTGCAGAAATGTAAGAAAATTGTCCGGCTGTAACTAAAAGTTTAATTGTTTTGTCACTAACACAAAAATTGTCATGGCCCGTTTCCCCCCTTCATTGTTGCGAACGTGCAGTAGCAAGCCAGGATGGCCTGCTGCAGGCTGTGCAAGGTAATCCAATATTCCTGAGTGAATTACAATTCAGGATATTTCAGCTTTGCATGGGAAATGATAGTAATTTCTTTTCTTCCATTTTTCAGCCATGCAGAACGGCGACCTGTCCCGAATGCTGAGCCCGAGCTCCCCCTACGGCGCGGCGCTGGGCGGAAACGGGCTAGGGATGGGCCCGGTCTCGGTCTCCCTCGCCGCGGGCTCGCCCATGACCGGCCCCATGCTCGTAGGCTCGGCCCAGGGCGGGGGCGTTGGCGGCATGCCCGGGATGGCCCTCCAGTCCAAGCAGATCTCCGACCTGTGGCGGACCAACGTGCACCCCATCATGAGGACTGTCCCCGGCGGCGGCGTCAGCGCGCCGGGCGACGACGAGGAGGTGGCGGCAGAGGACGAGGAGGACATGGGGGTCATAGAGACGTACTCCAACTACATGCCATCGAAACTGAAGGCAAGTGTCATACATCGCTTTGTCATGTGAAAAAGTGGTATTTGTCAAGTGTTTCACATGTGTTTAAAGTTTTGCCACATTTTTTTATTTATATCTCTTGCGCCACCACAGATCGGCAAGCCTCACCCCGACCCTGTGGTCGAGACCGCCAGCCTGGCCAGCGTGGAACCCCCGGACGTTTGGTACACCCCGGAGCTGCCCGACGACATCATAGACCGGGGGAAGTTGTCTGCCCTTCAGCTGGAGGCCCTGGTCTACACCTGCCAGCAGCACGAGCAGTTCCTGCCGGACGGGAACAGGGCCGGGTTCCTGGTGGGCGACGGCGCCGGGGTGGGCAAGGGCAGGACCATCGCCGGCATCATCTACGAGAACTACTGCCAGGGCAGGAAGAGGGCGGTCTGGGTGTCGGTGTCGAACGACCTGAAGTACGACGCAGAGAGGGACTTGTCAGACATTGGCGCCAGCAAGGTCGAGGTGCACTTTCTGAGCAAGGTAAATAATTTTATTCCGAGAGGCATTTTTTTCTCACAAATAGCGTTCGAATTTAAAACTCTTCGATTTCCAGATGAAGTACGCCAAGATCAACTCTTCGATCAACGGGAACGTGAGCAAGGGCGTGATGTACTCGACCTACTCTGCCCTGATCGGTGAGTCCCAGGGCGGCGGAAAGTACAAGACGCGCCTGAAGCAGCTGCTGCACTGGTGCGGCGACGACTTTGACGGCGTCATCGTGTTCGACGAGTGCCACCGCGCCAAGAACCTGTGCCCGACCGGCGCGGGGAAGCCAACAAAGACCGGGTTAACGGTGCTGGAGCTGCAGCAGAGGCTGCCCAAGGCCAGGATCGTGTACGCCTCGGCCACGGGCGCCTCGGAGCCGAAGCACATGGCATACATGGTGCGGCTCGGCATCTGGGGGCCAGGGTCGCCGTTCCCGAACTTTGACGCCTTCCTCAAGGGAGTGGAGAAGAGGGGCGTGGGCGCGATGGAGATCGTGGCCATGGACATGAAGCTCCGTGGGATGTACATTGCCCGCCAGCTGAGCTTCCAGGGCGTGGGGTTCCGAGTGGACGAGGTGGAGCTCTCGCCAGACTTCCGCCGCGTCTACGACCGGTCGGTGGAGGTCTGGGTGGACCTGCTACACAAGTTCACTGAGGCGGCCTCGCTCATAGACGCCGACAAGAAGATGCGCAAGACCATGTGGGGCCAGTTCTGGAGCTCGCACCAGAGGTTCTTCAAGTACCTGTGCATCGCCGCCAAGGTCAAGCACGTCATCCGCGTCGCCGCCGAAGTTATCAAGGCCGGAAAGTGCGTTGTGATTGGCCTCCAGTCCACGGGTGAGGCTAGAACGTTGGAGGCGGTGGAGAGGGAGGAGGAGCTATCCGACTTTGTGTCGACGGCCAAGGGAGTGCTGCAGTCGCTGGTGGAGAAGCACTTCCCCGCCCCGGACAGGGACAGGATCAACAGGCTACTCGGCATCGGGGGCCCGCAGAGGACCATCCTGGACGAGCTCGGCATCAAGACAGACAAGGACGAGAAGAAGACCGGAGCGGCCGGGAAGAGGAAGGCCCAGGCCTCCGCCGGGGCCCCGGGCAAGAAGAAGGCCAAGATCGCCGTGGTGGACAACGACTCAGATTCAGACTTTCAACTGACGGACGAAGAGGAAGACGACGACGACGAGGACACGGACGAGGACGATTTCGTCGACGTGGACGAGGAAGAAGACGAGTTCAACCCTTTCGGCGCGGGCAGCGACGACGAGGACCCCTGGGCCAAGAGGAACAACAAGAAGAAGGGCAAGGCAAAGCCAAAGAAGAAGCAGAAGAAGAAGCTCAAGAAGAAGCCCGAGGCTCCGAACCCGTTCGCCCACCTGGTCAAGAAGGACGAGCCCAAGTTCAACAACGGCTCCCCCTCCTCTGCTTCGATAGCACAGCCCGTGCCCCCGTCGTCATCATCGGGGCCTTCCTCCTCCGCGGCAGTGTCCCAGTCCAACGTGGATCGCGCCTGCGCGTTGAAGGCGGAGGTGTTGCGCAAGATCGAGCGACTGGGATCTGAGCTGCCCGCCAACACCCTTGACCAGCTGATCGACGAGCTTGGCGGCCCGGAGAACGTCTCAGAGATGACTGGCCGCAAGGGGAGGGTGGTGCAGGACACGAGGGGAGACGTACGCTACGAGTCTCGCTCGGAGCAGGACGTCCCGCTGGAGACGCTCAACCTGGCCGAGAAGGACAGGTTCATGTCTGGAGAGAAGTGCGTGGCGGTCATCTCGGAGGCGGCGTCGAGCGGCATCTCGCTCCAGGCCGACAGGAGGGTCAGGAACAGGAAGCGGAGGGTGCACATGACGCTGGAGCTGCCATGGTCGGCAGACAGGGCCATCCAGCAGTTTGGAAGGACGCACAGGTCAAACCAGACGTCCGCGCCCGAATACATACTTCTCATATCGGACCTGGCCGGGGAGCACCGCTTCGCATCCATCGTCGCAAAGAGGCTGGAGAGTCTGGTGAGCTTTGGAAAAAACATTTTGCTTCGACAGACGACAAACATCAGTTTCACATAAAAAATACCAATTCGATTTTCGATTTTTTTTTTAAATAGGGCGCCCTTACCCACGGCGACCGGCGCGCTACCGAGTCCCGCGACCTCTCCCGCTTCAACATCGACAACAAGTACGGCCGGGCGGCCCTGGAGGCCGTATTCAGGGCCATCATGGGTTACGAGGCGCCCATACTGCCGCCGCCCGCCACCTACCAAGGGGACTTTTTTAAAGGTAGTAGAAAACACTGCAATTCCCATGAAGCAAAAAGTCCTGTATTCGATTTTTTTTTGTTATCCAGACATAGCTGACGGCCTGGTGGGCGTTGGCCTGATCACGCAGAGCGAGGACAGCCCTGGCATGATCGTGCTAGACAAGGGCCACAACGACATGTCAAAGTTCCTGAACCGGATCCTGGGCCTCAAGGTGGACCTGCAGAACCTGCTATTCAGGTACTTCTCAGACACCCTGGCCGCCATCATATCCAACGCCAAGAGGATCGGGACGTACGACCAGGCATGTCCTAATCATTCACTGATCTCTATGGAAGTTGTTCATTTGTCTTTTGTCTTATCCAGGGCATCCTTGACGTCGGCCTGACTGAGGAGGACAAGGTCGAGCTTGTCCGCACCCACACCTTCATGCGGAAGCACGCCACGGGAGAGGCCAAGATCGAGCTGCACGTGCTGCAGGTCGAAAGGGGCCTTAGCTGGCAGGGCGCCCAGGACAAGTGGGAGGAGCTGGTGGGGGCGGACGAGGGCTTCTACCTCTCGCACCAGGCCAGGAACGGGAAGAAGACGGCCATCCTCGCCATAGCGCTTGACCAGGCCAAGACGGCGTCCGCGTCGGCCTCGGGGGGGTCGTCGAAGTCCGGCGGGGGCAAGAGGGTCAAGATGTACGTGATCTACCGGCCCAACACCGGCCAGCAGGTCAAGCAGGAGTCGCTGGCGGACCTAAGGAAGAAATACCGCAAGGTGTGCAAGGACGAGGCAGAGCCACATTGGAACCAGCAGTTCAACTCATCCGCGCAAAGATGCTCGCACGCGTACTGGTGAGAAAACATAAAAATTTCCCTTGCCAAAAAAAATCAAAATTTAAACCTTTTTTTCTTGTTTTGCAGGAAGGGAAACTGCAAGACGGTGACTTTCGGGCTCAAGTGCGAGGTTGGCCTCCGCCGCAAGACCTACAACGTCCTGGCGGGATCCGTCCTGTCAGTGTGGACGCAGGTCGAGCAGGTGCTCACCTACGACGGGAACAGGCGCGGGGCAAGCTCCAGGATGCAGGTGAGTTTCGCTAACTGAAGATTTTATGCGAAATTGATTTCCCAAATTGGTTTTTTTATCATTCCAGGTCGTCCGTTTGAAACTGGAGAGCGGGAAGCGTATTGTCGGCACCCTGATCCCCTCCAGCGCGCTGAGGGTCCTCGTCAAGACGCTTTCCGACGGGGCGGAGGAGAGCGAGGAGACCATCTACTGATGAAGAGAGCCAAAAAAAAGGAATATTTTCCCGGTTGTTTTTCTTTCGTTTTTTGCATTTCAAACCCGTGTACCCCGCCAGTTTTGAAACGAAGAAGGCAGGGGATTTGGGGGGAAAGATTAAGAAGTCTTTCCCCCCCTCCAGTGTAGTAGGCTGTGAGTTTTCACCAAGGGGCAGAGTTTGGAGGGATTCTATGTTTGAAATCATCATTCCAAACCAACAGACTTTTGTGTTTGTGAAAAATTAAGAAATGCTGCTATTCCTCCCAGAAAAAAAATTAAGAAATTTTCCAAGCACTTACCTGAAGGAAAGGTTGGATTTTTTTGCTGTTTTGTGCGACTTCAGTATTTTCCTCTTGACTCTTTGAAGTGGTACAGTAGATTCCCCCCCCCCTCCCCGTCTTTTTACTGTAAACGAACATTTACCCCGCCCCAATTCCCCTTCACCGCTCCACATAAACTGCTGTGGGATATGTAAAGAAAAACCTTTCAATGTGAGCAGCTGAGAAATGAAATCTTGTGTACTTGTAGGTGTCAAAATACCTTTGTGATTCTCCCTCCCTCCCCCGGTCAATGTGCAGAACAAACTATTTCTTCCCCCCCCTCCCCCCCCAAAAAAAAGTACCTTCGTAGCTGTACTGCATACCATGACCATAAAGAAAAAAAAACCTCTAAACAGAACGAGCTCCGGTTTATGCTTCGCGTTTGCTTCGTTCTACTGTAGCACTCGAAAGAAATGCCTCGACTTTCCGTTTCCTGTACCCACTCTCTAAATGTTTGAAGTTTTTAACGGCCGATATCATATCTCGTACGAAAATGGTTTCCCTTACATCGGCTGCAAGCAATTTTTTTAGTTCAAAATTTGAGGAATAAGGACTCTACAATTAGAAGGGAAAAACAATGTTGTCAACACGGAAATTTTGTCGAAAAGTCACGTATCATCATGGACGGCAGCCGAATGTTTGCAAATGACAGTCTGGTGGTTGCAGTGGCCTGGGCTCAAGGTGGCAGAGATCACATGCAGGATGCTTTCATTGTTAATCTTGCATCTGAAACGGATTCCATGGCCTTGTTTGGAGTCTGCGATGGACATGGAGCGAATGGGGTAAGTTGTTAACTTTACAAATGTCTAAAGTGTCAATTGAATAGTGCTTGTTTATTCAAGGAAAATGTGGCAAGATATGTTGCTAACCGCCTTGGAGGAGCAGTTCAAAGGCAGTACAGTTCTTCGGGCAGAAAAAATATCCAAGAATCCATTGAAACTGCATGCCTGGTCCTGGATGATCAATTGAGACATGAAAGATCAATGATGGACCATAACGGAAAAGTTTCTGGTGGAACAACTTGTTGTGTGGTCTGGATAAATGAAGATGAAAATGAGATGTACAGTTGCAATGTTGGTGATTCCAGATTCATCATGTCATACAAAGGGGAGGCCTATGCAATAACAGAGGACCACAAGCCTTACAACCACCATGAAAAACATCGCATCCACAATGCAGGAGGGCATGTTAGCGATGACTTGAGGGTGAACGGGATACTGGCAGTTTCCCGGACCTTTGGTGATTTCATTTTCAAAAACAACCCTTCTCTAGAATCTCATGAACAGATGGTCACAGCTTTGCCTGATATCCAAACAGTGGACATTGATGACAACATAGACTTCATGGTGGTAGCATCTGATGGCCTCTGGGATATGATGACAAATGATGAGACTGTTCACTTCATTGTCAACAGCATGAAGAAGGACACTCCCCTACCACGAATCTGTGAGGAGCTGATAGCAAACTGTGAGATACCAATTGACCCTAACACTGGATTGGGAATGGACAACATAACGATCCTCATTGCTTTGTTTCGTGACGACGACGACGACGATGATGATGATGACGACGACAGCAGCAGCAGCAGCAGCGATAGCAGCGATAGTTAGCCATTTGTCCATGCATACCACACGTGCCAAACCACTTTTATGTAGCCCTACCAACCCAAGTCTGTAGTTAGTTGAATAAACACACACGCATACAACTGCCCCCAAGCAGTTCCTAAATCGCTTCGACCAGTTTTTCAGGTGCTGATTTCGCGGCACTTATAAGTTATTCGGAGTCTGAGGGATTAAATTTTTAATGTATCATACAAGCACGGTCTGTAAATAGTAAAACATTATTCCCACATCCCTCCATCCTTTTATATCCTCAAGAGTTCAAGTACGAAATGTGCGAAAATAGTTTTGCGAGAACCCGGCCAATATGACACGAGAGAGTGCGGGAGCATCTGTGTTTTCACTTTGATTCAGAGGAACGATTCGCCCCCATTTTATTGATACGACCCTCTTCCGGCACACATTTTTTTTTCATTCTGCACCTTTGAGGTTCTTCTCCCTATCCTCTCTGCTGCGGTTAATAAGCTTTCGCCACGAGCAAACAATACCTGCTTTCTGTCACCTTTTCCTGCTTTTGATCCTCCTCCTTACTTGAGAATAAAGACAATGGCGGCGGAGGTGGAGGAGACCCTGAAGCGCCTGGTGGCGCACAAGGGCGTCATCGGCACCATCATCGTTAACAGCGACGGAATCCCCATCAAGTCCACCTTGGACAACCACACTACCACACAGGTGAGCACCCAGGAGAAAGAAAAGATTGAGGGAACGGTTTCTTATACCATCTCCTTTTCTTTGCTGTTTGCAGTACTCTGGCCTGCTGAACCAGCTGGTGGACCAGGCCAAGACCATGTTCAAGGAGATCGACTCCAGCAACGACCTCACCTTCATGCGCCTGAGGACCAAGAAGCACGAGATCATGGTGGCGCCGGACAGGGACTACCTGCTCATAGTCATACAAAACACACAGGATGGACAATAGCACCGAGAGAGAGAGAGAGAGAGAGGGAGGATGGAGAATGTATCATGACAAATGTTCAGTGCAGTTTAGTTTCGAAAGTTGGCACAATACGAAACAAACCGTCTGATTACTGAAATACAAACGTTTTTATATCAACTTTATGATTATTTTTTTTCTGTTGCGCACGGTTCATCAGCTTAAAGGAGTAGCAACGATGATCTAGGTTGATGCAGCCACGAACACTGTATGGCTTCCACAAAAGAATTATAATGTTTCTGTTGATTTGATTGTGCGTACTGTGTACTGCACCTCCCTTGCATTTCCCTCCTCCTTTTCCCATTTTCCAGCTCCTCCGGAGTCCGCAGCATAGAGAAGTGATCCTCCTCCTTCGCCTCCTTGCCTTCCTCCCGAACCAGGCTGAAAAGACTGCCTGAATGGAGAAAGGAGCCGCCTCTGCAACAGCAGCCCGATTTCTACAGTCGATACGGTTGCTTGCCAATGCGGCAGGTGGTGGTGTGGTGGCTCCTCAGGAAGCAAAAAGTCCTGGACTTGGTATCCTTGGAGACGGTCTTGTTCGTTGTTTTCCATAGTGGTCAAAGTTTTCCTAATGGCGAAGAAGCTCGCACACTCATTGTATTGGACGCGATTTGGCGATAGCTGGAGGATCGCTGAAAATTGGGTCAAGGAAGAATGATGTGTACAGGGGAAGGGGATTCGCCGATTCTTCTCCGATGAGCGGCGACGGAAAAGGAGCGGTGGTGGTCGCCTCTCCTGATGCTGCTCCTCTCTCTCCGTCCTCGAGAAGCAGGAGGGCAGCAGCAGCAGCTTCAACAACAGCTACAGCTACAACAGTAGCAGCAGCAGCTTCGCCGCGCAGGAGACAGGAGGAAAAGTTCGTGGTGACCTTCTCCCCGTCGGCCGCAGCCGCCGCGGCAGCCGCTCACATGAAGGCCAAGCTCCGTCTTGCGGCCGTGGTGGCCGCCGCGGTCATCGGCTGTATGCTCATGTTCTACCTTCTCAGACACGTAAGCCTCGATTTCGCCAATGCTATTGCTGTTGTTGCACGTGTTTTTTCATTTTCCTACAGCGACCGTACCACAACTACTCCGAGGACGTCGGCCTCAGCGGCGGCGGCGGCGGCGGCCTCCACCTGCGGCGGCTGAACCAGCCCTTCACCTGGCACGAGGCGGAGGACGAGGGCGGAGGTGGGGAGGGGAACCAAAACAAGAAGAAGTCGGAGGACAAAGATGGATCCGAAGGCGAACAAGGGGAGGAGGGGGACTCGCCCAAGAACAAGACGAGGTATGAGATTCGACAACAAGCATAGGTAGATGCTCGTGGGTTTGAGTGCTTGGAGGGGGGGGCACAGTACATGAGGGATGAGAGTCTCAAAAAGTTTGAATGTTACTAAATGAGAAATGGGTGGTTGGGGGGGGATTCCCCCCCATGTCCCTCTTCGCTCATATATGAATCTATGACAGGTGTAGTTGTTCTCAATATGCTTATTTTCATGCTTTCCGTCCTTCCAGACCGTCAAACTGCAGGAATTCTGTCCAGGGGAAGGTGTTGATAGCCGACGACAGAGGTGAGCTCCAGAAATATTTTCACAATAAACTCTGGATTAGCATTTGGAATCTCTTTTCGCCCCTCAGGCTACCTGTGCCACCGCAGCGACGTCCTCGGCTCCGGCTGCTGCCACCCCAACGCCACCTCCGCCCGCCGATACGCCTGCGAAGGATGCAACGCCGCCTCGGGATGCTGCAAGCTCTACGAGCACTGCATCTCCTGCTGCATGAACCCGGCAAAGGTGAGGATTCAAATTTTAATGATGTTTTAATTTTTTGCACTTTTTCCGCGAAGTGAAGGTTCATTCTAAATTTCTAATTTTGATTTTTTTTCTCGTGCAGAAGCCCCTGCTGATGCGAGTGCTGAGCGAGGCTCGTTCGCTGAAGAACCTGCTCCTGCTGAGCGCCTCCGACCACTTCGAGCTTTGCCTGGCGCTGTGCCGGACCTCCTCCAGCTCGGTGCAGCACGAGAACATCTACATCGACCCTGCCAGCAAGCACTGCTACACCAAACACCTGAGCAGGCCGCTCAGGACCAGCACCACGCTGGCGCCAAAGCAGCAAGAGAACCAAGAAGCGAAGAAGACTCCGTGAAAAGAGAAGGGAAAAGACTTTCCCGTTTCGAGCGAGAAAAGTCCGTTTGAGACACTTTGAATGAGTGAAAAAAGTGAGATTAATCGTGCAGCTTCAGCAACACTGACTTTGCACACACCCTCTACTTGCAATTCGCACCACAGCTAGTTCTGAAGTTGAAAAAAAAACCTCTTTTACTCATTTACCATAGTCGTTCACGATGTGTGAAATCTATCCAAGGCATTCATTCAGATTAATATCAATTCGGAGCATACATGTATATCCGAAATACAGGTCACATGTTAGGTACATACTGCGCTTCTGAAGCATCTCTCTCGAAGAGGGCAGGCGTATATTTCATTTCGATCCAACGGCATGATTTTTTCTACCGAATAAAACCAAAAAGGCACGCACAGCAAACTCCCTCGGTTTTTTTTGCTGCCGTGATTTTCTTGACCGTCCGTTGCATGCATGCGATCCGTTTCCATCATCCGAGACGGTGGAACAACTCGCCCCAAGAGAAAGGCAGGGTCTTTCCACCGTCTTTCTTTCCCTTCTATTTCTTTCCCCCTTCCTCTCGGCATCAAGCAACAACAACGCCCCAAGCAAGGTGGAATCATGGAATCTGGTTTTTTCCCCTCCAGCAGAAAGAAGCACCTGGAAAGAAGAAGGCTATTCTTGGCCATCAGATCCAGTTTCTTTTTATCTGCGGCGAAGCCGACAGATCAGGGAGAGGAAAGCGGTGTTCTTCTTCCTGGCGTCGCCGGCCCCGGCGGGGGGGACCATTTTTCAGTCTCCCGTGTACAGTTTTTTGGGGTGTGAAAACGCAAAAACTTTG
>JAAUYB010003167.1_pt1 | contig 10721 bp, 9 predicted proteins | sample 7278071 | NCBI WGS metagenome assembly JAAUYB01 (sample SAMN14350121, study PRJNA611818) | marine sediment metagenome | isolation source: surface marine sediment (1.8m) | place: French Polynesia: Moorea | collected 2018-08 | reverse complement strand
GCTGTCGAACCTCGACGCCGCCCTGCGCACCGAAACCCGCGTCGAGATCGGAGAGCTGCACCAGCGCCTGAAGACCACGATGATTTACGTCACCCATGACCAGGTCGAGGCGATGACCATGGCCGACCGCATCGTGATTCTGAATGCCGGCCGGATCGAACAGGTCGGCACCCCGATGGAGCTTTACAACACGCCGGCCACCGAGTTCGTGGCGAGCTTCATCGGCTCGCCGAAGATGAATCTGATCTCCGGGCCCGCGGCTGCGGAATATCAGGCCGCCACCATCGGCATCCGGCCCGAGCATTTCGACATCGTCACCGAGGCGCCGCATTGGCAGGGCCAGATCACCCTGGTCGAGCGTTTGGGCCATAACACGATCGTCTATGCCCGCGTGCCTGATGTCGGCCCGGTAACCATTTCGCTCGAGGGTCAACACGATTATGAGGTCGGGCAGCAAGTCGGCCTCAATGCCGATCTTTCCAAGGTCCACCGTTTCGACAGCGCCGGGCGCCCGGTGGTCTGACGCAGGAGGCGCCGTTGGTGACCAAACCGAAACGCCCCACCGTGCATGATGTCGCCCGCGAGGCTGGGGTCTCGGTCGCCACGGTCTCGCGCGCGCTGTCGCGTCCGAAGGACCTCAAGAAGGAAACGCTCGACCACGTGCTGAAGGTCGTGCGGGCGACGGGCTACCGGTCGAACCAGATGGCGGTGCAACTGCGCACCGGGCTCAGCCGCACGCTCATGGTGCTGGTCTCGGACATCACCAACGCGTTCTATGCCGAGTTCTTCAAGGGCATCGAGGATTACGCCCGGTCCCGCGGCTATATCCTGCTGATCGGCGACACCAGCGAGGACGCGCGAAGCGAGCAGGACTATTTCGGGATGCTCTCGGCGAACAAAGCCGATGGGCTACTTTGGAACGTCGATGCAACGCCGGTGGAGCTGACCGGCGACATCGGCGAGCTGCTGGGCGGCCACCCGTTGGTGCTGTGCAACCATAACGCCGAGATCGACGCACCCACCGTGCGGATCGACAACGACCTCGGCGGGCGCATGGTGGCCGAGCATCTTCTGAACCTTGGACACCGCGCCTTTGCCGAGGTGACCGGCCCGCTGGAGCATGACTCGATCCGCCGCCGCCACGACGGTTTCACCGCTGCGTTGCGCGAGGCAGGGCTGCACGTGCCGCCGGAGTGGCGCCTGGGCGGAGGCCTCGGCATCGAGATCGGCCAGCAAGCCGCGCGGGACATCGCCGCGATGGACCGGCGGCCCACGGCCGTCTTCGCCCACAATGACGCCACCGCCATCGGGCTGATGCACACTTTGCAAAAACTTGGGCTCGAGGTGCCCGGGGACATCTCTGTCGTGGGATATGATGACATGCCCTATGCCTGTGCGATGACGCCAGAGTTGACCTCTGTCCGGTTGCCGCGGCGGCGTTGGGGCGCGGCGGCGGCAAAGATGCTGATTTCGGTTCTCGAAGGGGACGAGGTCGATACGACCGAAATCGCCATCCCGCCCGAATTCAAGCCCCGCGACAGCAGCGCCCGCACCGACCTAATACCGACGTAATACATACGTGATACATACGTTGGTTTTTCGTCCTGACCGGCCACTTATTCACCAGGAGACACATCATGCAAATACGCGCAGTTGTTTGGGGCGAAAACGTCCACGAGCAGACCAACGAGGTCGTCGCCGGGATCTATCCCGATGGCATCCATGGCGCGATTGCGGCAGCGCTAAACCAAGATGCAGGCATCAGCGCCACGACCGCGACGCTGCAAGAGGCAGAGCATGGGCTGCCCGAGGCGCGCCTCGCCGAGACGGATGTGCTGCTCTGGTGGGGCCACGCGGCCCATGGTGATGTCGACGACGCGGTCGTCGAGCGCGTGGCGGAACATGTCTGGTCCGGCATGGGGCTGATCGCGCTGCACTCGAGCCATTTCTCAAAGATTTTCAAGCGGTTGATGGGCACGCCCTGCAGCCTGACCTGGCGTGAGGCGGGTGAACGTGAGCGGATCTGGGTCACCACGCCCGGCCATCCGATCGCCGAGGGTCTGCCGGACCATTTCGAATTGGACCACGAAGAGATGTATGGCGAGCCGTTCCGTGTGCCCGAGCCGCTGGAAACCGTCTTCATCGGCTGGTTCCAGGGCGGCGAGGTGTTCCGCGCGGGCCTCACCTATCGCCGGGGCTGCGGGCAGATCTTCTATTTCCAGCCCGGCCATGAGACCTATCCGACCTATCACGACGCCACCGTTCAGCAAGTCCTGCGGAATGCCGTGAGATGGGCCCACAATCCGGCGCAGCGGCTTGCCGATGTCACCGACGCCCCGAACCGTCCCGTGGACGCGGCGCTCGAGCCGATCGAAGAGAAGGGCCCCAAACTGCACAAGCCGGGCGAAGCGGGATTCCGGTAGCAACGGCAGTCCCGGAGAGATCGGGCCCTTGCGCCGTCTTGGGATCCCGGTTGCGATTTTGCCGAGCGGACCGCCCTCGATCGAGGGAAAGCCGAAACTCATTAATCACTCAGGCCTTTCGCGCAGCTTCATGCCATGCTGTCATGGATGTGCCCGTTCTCGCGGGATCGGACGTTGCAGGGTGGCCCGGGACCATCCGAGCGGATGGTCGATAGGGGCACAACGTCCCAGAGCTGACGGTTCCGGTCGCCGCGGCCTGTTTGATCAGAAAACGTGTGAAGCAGGATGTCTGCCCAGCGGGATCAAATGATGCTGACGGCAGAGGTGTCATGCCTTCGCCGCTGAACTCAGTCGGAAAACTCCAGTGGCTCGTTTTGCGCGTCGGCTTTTGCCTGCTGTGCCAAGGCAGTCTTACCGGCGCAAAGGGCACCTTAGGGCACACGGCAACCGCCAGGATTGGTACGCGGCGTACCCGATGCAGCGCGTTCAATTGCCCGAGGCTGTTCGTAGGACGTCCGGGATGTCTCCGGCTGCTTCTCCTGCCCAGGCGACATAACCGTCGGGGCGGACAAGAATGTGGCGCGTATCCGCGGCTTCCGGAACCGCGCGGACATGGGTCACCGGTATATCCGCGTGCGCGACGGTGGTCTCCGAGAACAATGTGAACCCTGCGCCGAGCCGATCCGGTGTACGGGTCCCGTCGGGCAAGGGCAGGGGGGGCAGATGGTGGCCTGCGCGCGCCGATAGCGCGTGCTCTCCCACGGCGCTTGGCGATGCTTTGGCCGATCCCGCCACGATGGGCGAGCCGCCATAATGCGGCGCGTAACCGGAAACCCCCTTGTCAAACCCGCCTGAGGAGCGCGCGGCCCAGGCCGCCTCGAACGCCTCGGCATCCTTGCCCGGGTCGTAGCGCCGCACGAAGGCCCGGTCATCCCGGATGAACTTGTCGATGAAGTCATGCGCGGTGGAGGCGAAGACCGGGTGCCGCTCGGCGTGATAGCTGTCCAAAAGCGCCGCGCCGCCCCAGCCGTCGAGTGCGCCTGAGAGTTTCCAGCCTAGATTGCGCGCATCCTCGAACCCGGTATTCACGCCGTAGCCGCCATAGGGCGGATGCGAATGCGCCGCGTCGCCGGCGACGAAGACCCGGCCGTTGCGGTACTGATCCGCCTGCGAAATCCTGAGATCCCAGAAGCCGACATAGTCCAGGTCGACCGCGAACTCCGCCCCCGCCGCCCGGTGCAGCAGGCCGGCGAAGTCAAAGCTGTCGCGGTCCGTCTCGGGCGGCACAGGGGCGTGGAAAAAGAACGACTTGCCCCATTCGACCATACCGAAGAACATCCAGTAGCCATCGAGATCGGGATGGATGACGTTGTAGAACTGCTTGTCGGGGAAGCGCTCGATAAGCTTGAAGAATTCCGGTGAGGTGAAGACGATCAGCACCATCGGGCGATGATGGTCCTGCACCGTTTCGGTGAGGTCCGAGGCCTGCCGCACAAGCGAGCGGCTGCCGTCGCAGCCTACCAGATACGTGCCGCGCAGGACGCGGGTTTCACCTTCGCGCTCGATCCGCAACTCCGTGCGTTCGTCGGATTTGGATGCGTCCGTCACGGTCCATCCCACCAGGAACTCGACATTCTCCAGCGCGTCCAACCGCGCGCGCAGCACCGCCTCGGTGGCGTATTGCGGCAGGCGTTCGTTCTCGGTGGCGTAATACTGGCTGACCGAGCCGCGCTTGAACCAGTCATAGTGGTGGCCACTAAAGAGCGAGCCATAGGCCGTTAGCCCGCCAAGGCCCACGCCGCGCGGGATGGTCTTGGCGGACCGGATTTCATCTTCGACCCCCCAGGCGCGCATGTGCTCCATGGTGCGCTGGGTGAGGTTCTGTCCCTTGGGGATGCGCGGTGGCGTGCGGTTGCGTTCGACGAGGGCGACGGAATGGCCCCGCTGGCCCAATTCGATGGCAAGCCCCAGCCCGACGGGTCCACCGCCCGAGATCAGAACATCGTACATCGCCGCCTCCCTTGACGAATGGCGCGGGGAAGGTCACCGAAGGGCATGGACGCGCTCGATTTCCCCGCGATTGCCGCGATTTTCGTCGCCCTCTCCCTGGGCGGGCTGATGAAAGGCGCGACCGGCATGGGCACGCCTGTGGTGGCGGTACCGGTGATTGCCGCCTTCGTGGATGTGAAGCTTGCCGTCGTCGTCATGGTGATCCCGAACCTCGTCACCAATCTCTGGCAAATCCGTCAGCATGGCCAGCACAGATTGGGCGAGGGGTTCGCCGCGCGCTACGCCTTGGGCGGCGCGCTGGGGGCGTTGCTGGGTACCTGGCTTCTGGTGACGCTGCCGGTGCGCGCCCTGTCGCTGACAATGGCGGCGGCGGTGGTGCTCTATATCGTGTTGCGGCTCGCGCGGCCCGATTTCCGGCTGGAGTGGACGGTCGCAAACAAAGCCGCGTTGCCGGTCAGCACCGCCGCTGGCATGCTGCAAGGCGCCGCCGGCATCTCGGCGCCGATCGCGGTGAGCTTTCTGAACGCGATGCGGCTGGAACGGCCCGTCTTCATCGCGACGATCTCGATGTTCTTCGCGGCCATGTCGCTGGTGCAGATCCCGGCGCTGTTGTGGGTCGGGCTCCTGACGCCGAAATTGATGCTGCTCTCGGCGCTCTTGCTGATCCCGATCTTCGCGGCGATGCCGGCCGGCGCCTGGCTGGCCCGCCGCCTGTCCGCCGAGCAGTTCGACCGGGCGATCCTGGTCCTTTTGGCGGTCCTCGCATTGCGACTGATTTGGTCGGCGATCTAAAGACTGGCCTCGAACAATACCCAAGTACCGCGAGGTTAGCTGCGCCAATCCCCTAAGGCTTTCTTCATCTTGACAAGAATACTCTAGGGGTCTGGGGGCAGAGCGCCCAGCCGGTCGGATTGGCGAAGCCAATTCGAACCCAAGGCCCGCGCCTCTCACCCGAACATCGTATTCGGCAGCAACAGCGCCAAACCCGGGAAGACAAGCACCAGGACCACCGCCGCCAGCATCGCAAACCAGAACGGCCAGATACCGCGGAAGATCGTGCCCATCGGCACCCCCGGCGCGATGCCCTTGACCACGAAGACATTCACCCCGACCGGCGGCGAGATCAGCCCCATCTCGAGCACGATCACCATCAGCACCCCGAACCAGATCATGTCGATGCCGAGCGGCTCGATGATCGGCTGCACCAGCGGCACGGTCAGCACGAGGATCGCGAAGCCATCCATGAACATGCCCAGCACGATGAAGATCGCCAGGAACGCGATGACAACCTGCATGCCGGTAAAGCCCTGCGCCTCGACCCAGAGCGATAGCGAATACGTGATCCCGGTAAAGCCGATGAAGGTCTTGAAGACGAAGGCGCCGAAGAGGATCATGAAGACGGTGCCCGAGGACTTGAGCGTGCTGGCAAAGACCTCCTGCAGGTTCGCCAAAGTCGCGGCGCCGCGGATCACGGTGACGATCAGCGCCAGGCAGGCGCCGATCCCCGCCGCCTCGACCGCGGAGAAGACACCGGTATAGATGCCGCCGATCGTCAGCACGACGATACCGGTGATCCACCCGGCCCGAAGCAGGGACCGCATCCGAACGGCTAGCGGCTCCTTGCCCGCCCCGCCCGGCGCTTTTTCGGGGTTGCGGGTGACGACGATCCAGATCGCGACAATGAAGAGCAAGGTCAGCAGCAGTCCGGGGATCACCCCGGCCATGAAGAGCCGCCCGATGCTTTCCTCGGTCAGGATCGCGTAGATCACGAAGCCGGCCGAGGGCGGGATCAGGATGCCCAGCGTGCCGCCCGCCGCGATCGACCCGCAGGCCAGCCCGTTATGATACTTGTAGCGCTGCATCTGGGGCAGGCTCACCCGCCCCATGGTCAGCGCGGCCGCCAGGGACGATCCGCTCAGCGCCGAAAACCCCGCGCAGCCCACCACGGTGGCCGAGGCCAGCCCCCCGCGCAAATGTCCCAGCCAGCTGTGCGCTGCGTCATACAAGTCCCGGCTCATCCCCGACACGCCCGCCAGGTTCCCCATCAGCACGAAGAGCGGGATGATCGTCAGCGGATAGTTCGACGCCTCTGCAAAAATCTCTCCGGCGAGTTTCGGGATCGCCGCCTTGGAGCGCACCATCCAGATGCCCCAGGTCCCCACCAGCAGCATCGCGACACCTACCGGCATCCGGATGAAGAGCAGGGCGAAAAGCGCTAGAAATCCGACCAGCGCCAGTGTCGCGCCGTCCATCAGTCCTCGACCTCGTTGGGATCACGCGGAGCACCCCAGTGGGCCAGGCCGATCACCAGATGCAGTGCCATGTTCAGCCCGTAATGCCCCATCGCCGCGGCCAGAACGTAGAAGAACGGCCGGTGCTCGATGGCGAGGTTCGAGGTTATGCAGGCCTTCTCCAACCCGCAAGCCTTGGTCACCAGCGCATAGGCCGCCAAGAGGGAGATCGCGGCCACCGCAAATCGCATCACCGCATCGGTCACCCGGGTCACACGCCGCCCCGCGACGTAGGCCAAAATGTTGATCGAGACATGCGCGCCCTTGCGGCCGCCGTAGGCCACCGACCCTGCCGCCACCACCGTCAACGTCACGATGGACAGGTCCTCGATCCCGAAGATCGGCGCGTTCAGCATGTAGCGCCAAAAAACCGCCACCACCGTGACGCCCAGCAACACCACGATCCCGGCCGACCCCGCGACCGCAAACAGCCCGGCCAGGCGGCCGAGCTGTTCATCAATCGTCGCAAACAATGCGCGCAAGGCGCCTACATGCCCTTCATCTTCTCAAGCACGTCGCCGATGGTCATCGCGCCTGCCGGCTGCGCCAGAACCTCTTGCATCGTCTCATCGATGACCGCTTGCCAGCGCGCGCGCTCGTCTTCGGAGATGTCGATGAACTCCAGCCCCGCCTCCTTGGCGATCTTTAGCCCGCGTTCCGTCGAGGCCTTGAACCCTGTCGCCCCGCTTTCGGCCAGCGAGGCGTCCGAGGCGGCATCGATCCAGCCTTTCTCTTCGTCCGACATGGCGTCATAGACATCCTTGTTCAGTAAAAGCACAAAGGCGCTGCCCGATCCCGGGAACCATGTGGTCAAATAGTTGGCGACCTCGTGCAGCTTGAACGAGCCGATTCCTGACGGATCGATCGAGATCGCGTCGATCACGCCATTGGCGAGGTTCTGGTTGATCACGCTCACCGGCTGACCCACAGGGCTCGCCCCGAGCGCCTGAACGAAGGGCACCTGGCCGGACGAGGTGACCCGCAGTTTCAGCCCCTGAAGGTCCTCCAGCGTGCGCACCGGCTTGTCCTTGGTCAGCAGGATCGGCGGCGAATTGGCCCAGAGCGCCAGGACCTTGGCGTTATACTCGGTCTCGATCAACTCTCGCGCGTTCTGCAGCGCCTCGGTGCAGGAAATCGAGTCGTCACAGAGCCCCGGCAAATTGATGACATTGGTCATCGGGAATACCTCGCCGGTATAGCCGGGCAGGGTGAAGACGATGTCGGCCACGCCGTCGAGCAGGATCGAATACTGCTTTGGCGGCACCGAGTTCAGCGCCCCGCCGGGGAATTGCTTGACGGTCAATTGCCCGCCCGAGACCTCGGCCAGTTTCTCGGCAAAGGGCGTGAAGACCGCCTTGTTCATCGGATGCTTCGGTCCCATGAAATAGGCCAGAGACAGTTCCGCCGCACTTGCCGCGACCGTCGTCGCCAACAGCGCCGCGCTGGCGAATCCCATCAGTTTTCGCATGGTGTTCCTCCCTTTGTGTCCTGGCGCCGCCGGGGCGCACCGGGTGCCTTGCTGGCAGGTTCTTGTGCCGAAATCGTACCCCTCGACCGGCAGGTTAAGCCCGAAACGGCGTTTGGTGAAGCTTTTTGCTGGGCCGCCGACGTCGGGGCCGTTGCCAAACACCGCAGCCACTGTGACACTTGGTGCCAAGAATTGAAGAGGTGAGCCATGTCAGAAATCGCCTGTCACTGGATCGACGGCGCCTGGGTTGCAGAGGGGACCGAGGCGGTCACGCGGGTGGTCTATACCGGCGCGGATCATGGCCGTGTGCTGCTTGGGTCCAATGATACGGCCGAGGCCGCGATCGCCACCGCGCGCCGGGTATTCGACCGCTCGGCCTGGGCGCATTCCCCGCGATTGCGGGCGCAGGTTCTGCTTGAACTGGCCGACGCCATTTCCGCGCGGCGCGACGAGATCGCCCTGAACATCGCGCATGAAAACGGCAAGGTTCTGGCCCATTGCCTGCACGAGACCAACGCCGCGATCAGCGAGGCGCGCTATTACGCCGGGCTTGCGCGCGCGATCTTCGGCCGGGTGAGCGAGATCGACGAGGGCAAGCAGTCGATCTTTGCCCACGAACCCGTCGGCGTCGCCGCGATCATCGTGCCCTGGAACGCGCCCTCGACCCTGCTTTTGCGCTCGCTCGGCCCTGCAATGGCGGCGGGCTGTACCTGTGTGGTCAAGGGGGCGCACCAGACGAGCACAGTAAACCGGATCTTTGCCGAATGCCTGGCCGCCTGTCCCTCTCTACCGGCCGGGGTGGTGAACATCGTGCACGGAGAGATCGACGTCGCAAAGACGCTCTGCACCCATGTCGAGGTGGATGTCGTAAGCTTCACCGGCGCGTCGGGCACCGGCAAGACGATCATGGCCGGGGCCGCGCCGACGTTGAAACGCCTGTCGCTGGAACTGGGCGGCAAGGCCCCGGCGCTGGTCTTCGCCGATGCCGATATGGAGACAGCCGTGCTTGAGGTGGTGAACGGCCTCATCCCCCACGCCGGCCAAATGTGCACCTCCATCGCCCGGGTGCTGGTGGAAGATGCCGCCTGGGATCGCTTCGTACCCGCGCTGGCCAAGGCCGCCAAGGCTGTCACCGCCGGCGATCCGATGGACAAAACCGTGCGCATGGGCCCGCTCTTCGACCTGCCGAGCGCCGACCGTTACGCCGCCAACATCGCGGAAGCAGCCGACGTCGGAGACGCCATCCTGCCGGGGAGCATCCGCGATGGGCATCCGCAAGGTAACGTCGTGACACCGGCGCTCTATACGGTCGAAGACACGTCGCACCGCCTGATCCAGGACGAACTCTTCGCCCCGATCGGGTTGCTGGAACGGTTCAAATCAGAAGACGACGCCGTCCTCAGCGCCAACGCCACGCGCTACGGCCTTGCGGCCAGCGTGCACAGCACTGACCACGCCCGCGCCCGCCGCGTAGCCCGCGCGCTCAAGGCCGGCACGGTCTGGATCAACTGCCACAACCGCCTTTTCGCCGAGGCCGAGACCGGCGGCTACCGCGAAAGCGGGATGGGCCGTCTGCATGGGCTGGAGGGACTTTCGGATTTCATGGAGACCAAGCATATCTATGCCGAATTCGGACGTCTGCCGACGGGGTGAGCGATGGGCAAACTCGACGAAAAAACCTGTATCGTGACGGGCGGCGCCAAGGGCCTGGGGCTGGAATTCGCCCGGGCGCTGGCGGGCGAGGGCGCCAAGGTCGCCATCGCCGATATCGCCGATGGGACCGCCGCGGCGGTAGAGATCGGCGGCATCTACGTGAAGACCGATGTCTCGAACCCGGGCGAGTCTCGCCATGTCGCTTCCGAGACCGAACGTTTGCTCGGTCCGCCAGAGGTGCTCGTCAACAACGCCGCCGTCTATGCCGGTCTGCCGATGCAGTCTTATCGTGACATTCCTTTGGAGCTTTGGGACAAGGTCATGACCGTCAACGTGCGCGGCGCCTTCAACATGGTGCAGGCGGTGGCCCCAGGCATGGAGGCGCGTCAGGCCGGCAAGATCATCAACATCACCTCGGGCACGGTCTACAAGGGTCTGCCCAACATGCTTCACTACATCACCTCGAAGGGTGCCTTGACCGCGATGACGCGCGCGCTGTCGCGCGAACTCGGCCGTTCGGGCGTTTGCGTGAATTCCCTGGCGCCCGGCCTGACGCTCAGCAGCAGCATTCTCGAAAACGAGGCGCATCTCGAGCAAACCCGCGAGCGTGTCATCGCCAGTCGCGCGATTCCCCGCGACGGACACCCCGACGACTTGATCGGCGCGCTGGTTTTTCTGGCCTCGCCCGACAGCGACTTTGTGACGGGCCAGACCCTTGTGGTCGACGGCGGGTCGGTGAATTCGTGATTTGATGCCACCGCGACGGTCAAAGGAAAGCCTCAGGTGCAAGACGCCCCACGGATGTCTACTCGGACGGCGGTTCGCGGAAGTAGAGCCAGACCATTGCCGCGATGAAGGTGAGCGTGGTGATGTGCG